>Ga0196970_1000259_pt1 | contig 73837 bp, 73 predicted proteins | sample S1v_513CmetaG_FD_148672 | JGI IMG/M metagenome (GOLD analysis project Ga0196970, IMG submission 148672) | Soil microbial communities from Anza Borrego desert, Southern California, United States - S1+v_5-13C | ecosystem: Environmental > Terrestrial > Soil > Desert | place: USA: California...
GCTGAACTCAGGGTTGGGTACGGTGTCACCGACCCCGCGAACCGGGGCCACCCCCATGGGGGTGGCCCCGGTTCCCCTCCGGACAGCGCCATCTTAGCCGCTTCGCAAAAGACAAGGTTGGGTTGAGCGCAGCGAAAACCCAACGTGTTCGCAATGCCGGCAACGTTGGGTTTTCGCTGGCGCTCAACCCAACCTACAGATCCGGCGTGCCCCCGCCCCCTACCCCGCCGTCACCTCGGCGTGCTCCTCGGTCAGCGGGACGGCGATGCGGAAGCGGGCGCCGCGCGGGGTCGGGTCCATGTGCAGCGTGCCGCCGATCTGCCGCGTCAGGGTGGTGACGATGCGCAGGCCCAGGCTCTTCGCCCGGTCCGGGTCGAAGTCGGCGGGCAGGCCCGGCCCGTCGTCGGTCACCGCGAATTCCAGGTCACGGCCGACCCGCCGCAGCGTGACGTCGATCCGCACCTGCCCGCCGGCACCGTGCTTGATGGCGTTGGTGATCAGCTCGTTGGCGACGAGGCTCAGCGGGATCGCCTGGTCGATGGGCAGCTCGACCTCCTCCGCGTCGATGCGCAGGTCGCACGCCGTCGCCCCGCCCGACGCGGCGAGCAGGTCGTCGGCCAGCGCGTGCAGGTAGGTCGCCAGCTCCACCGTCTCGAACCGCTCGGTCTGGTACAGGCGCGCGTGCACCTGGGCGATGGCGTGGATGCGGCTGATGGCGTCGCGGAAATGGTGGCGCAGCCGCTCCTCCGTCACGCCGCGCAGCTGCAGCGACAGCAGGCTGGACACGAGGTGCAGGCTGTTCTTCACGCGGTGGTTCACCTCGCGCAGCAGCAGGCTCTTCTGGTCCAGTGCGCGCTGCAGCTCCGCCCGCGCGCGCATGCGCTCGGTGATGTCGCGCAGGATGCCGGTGATGAAGAGGTTGGAGCCTTCCGCCGTCCAGCGGGCGACCGACATCTCCAGCTCCACCGGACCGCCGTCCCGGCGGCGCCCGGTCACCTCGAACGGTCCGGCGCTGTCCGGCCCGGTTCCGGCCGGCTCCAGCCAGCGCGCCGCACCCTCGCCCAGCACGGTGGCGATGGGCAGCCCCACCGCCGCGTCGGCGCCGTAGCCGAACTGCCGCTCGGCCGCACGGTTCAGCCATTGGATGGTGCCGGCGGCGTCGGTGGTGACGATGGCGTCCTGCGCGGTGTCGACGACGGCGCGGTAGCGCGCCTCGCGCCGTTCGCGCAGGTAGCGCTCGCGCTCCACCTGCAACGTCACGTCGGTGATCTGGATGGCGCAGAACGGCTCGTCCCGCACGGCGATGCGGCGCACCGTGGTGTTGTGCACCACCGGCCGTCCGTCCGGCCGGCGCAACACGAAGGGCAGGCGGTTCAGCGTGTGCGACAGCACGGCGGGGGCGCCGGTCGTCAGCGCGTCCTCGACCGCGGCGTCGAGGCGCGAGCCGCGCAGGTCGGGGAACACGGCCATCAGCTCGCGGCCCAGCAGGTCGCCGGCTGCGCACAGGGTGGCGCGCTCCATCCAGGCGTTCCACAGCCGCACGCGCCCCTGTGCGTCGAGCAGGACGACGCCTTCGTCCAGCGCGTCGAGCACGCCGGCCAGAACGTCGGCGGACGCGTCGGGGGCGGACGCGCCGGCGGCCGGCGCGCCTGAGGTGGATGCGTCAGGTGCGCCCGCCACGTTCGGCCTCCGCGGCGATGTCGTTGATGAAGCGGTGGATCAGCTCCCTCAGGTTGGTCAGCGACGGCAGGTCCATCAGCAGGGCGATGTAGCCGCGGATGTTGCGGCTGCGGATCGAGAAGTCGATGTAGAGCAGCAGCACCAGCTCGTCGCCCGACACCGTCCCGGTTTCCTCGTCGCCGTACAGCACCGTGCGCCCGTCGCCGCGCAGCAGGTTGGGCAGCGAGATGTTCAGCGTCTCCTTCAGCGAGTTGGCGATCACCGACAGGCAGCCGTTGAGGATGACGTTGCCCATCTCGGTCAGCGCCTCCTGCTCCAGGTCGACGATTTCCTCCAGGCTGTATCCGGCGCCGACGGCGGCGCGCACCAGCTCCAGCGAGTTGACCTCGGGGAAGATCAGCAGCGCCCGCCCCGAGAAGCGCCCCTGGAAGTTCTGGCTGACGGCGACGAAGGGCGACGGCTCGCTGCGCGTCAGCGCCTGCAGCGCCGCCTCGCGCGCGACGATGCTCACCGCGGGCACCGAGAGCGATACCTGGTCGGACACCATGCGGCTCAGGTACGTGGCGGCACGCCCCACCCCCATGTTGAGAAGCTCGGTGAGCGCGTCCCGCTCCAACTCGTCAAGGTCGATCATCCCTTGGACTCCAGGAACGCCACCCGTGCGGCCGGCACGGCGCTCAATAGTCGGCAATGGGGTCAAGATTGACCACCCGCGACGCGCGCGGTCAAGTCAGGCGCGGCTAGGCCCTTCGGACAGGCCGTTCGCCAGAGCCCGTTCGCCAGACCCGGAACATGGAGATGAAGGCGCCCCCGCACAAGGTTACGGCACGCGCAGCCCCCATGCGGGTGCCGTGCGTGCCGTCGGGATCTGGCCGCCCCTGCGGGCGGGGAGGACGGGCCACCGCTCAGGCGCGCGCCAGCTCCGTGTCGGAGCCGGAGGCCCGCCACACCTTGGATGCGGTGGGGCCGGTGTCGCCGACCGTCTCGATGTACTTCACCGGATCGCCCGACTGCAGCTCCTCCAGCGTCACGTTGATGCAGGAGTTGCGGTGGAAGTACAGCTGCGTGCCCGTGCTGGTCATGATGAAGCCGTGGTCCTCGGCCGGGTAGAGCTGCGACACGCGGCCGGGCTCCTCCGCGTCGCGGGCCTTCACGTCGCCGCGCTGCTTCTGCTTGTACTCGACCAGCTGGCGCTCGGCCGCCACGAAGGCGTCGCGGATCGAGGTGCGGGCGTCGGGGTTGGCGTACTTCTCCTTGGCCTTCTTGGGCTGGCGGCTGACGACGATGTCGTTGCCCGGCACCATCAGCTCGATGTGCACGTCGATGACGTTGCCGGTCTTGTGCTGGCGGTGCTGGTGTTCCAGCGCCACGCGGATGCCGACCAGCCGGTCGTACATCCGCTCCAGCTTCTCCGCCCGCTCGCGGATATAGCCTTCCAGCTCTTCCGACGGATCCATGTTGTGGAAGGCGATTTCCAGGTTGGTGTTCATGATGCTCCCTCAAATCGGCGGAAGGGCAAGTCGGCTGGCGGCTCTCACGCTCCGGCGCGGCGGCGCGGCTTGCGGCCGGGGGGCGTGCGCCCGGCCCCGCCGCCGCCGGCACCGGTCTCGGCGCCGGCCGTCTCCGGCCAGGGCGCGCGGTCGCCGGCGCCGGGAATCTGGAACTCCTCGCCCTGGTCGGCGAGGCCGGGCATCTCGCCCTGGTTCGCCATGCTCAGCACCGGCTCGACCGGTTCGGTGTGCTCGGCGGTGTCGTCGGGGCCGTGGCTGGGGTTGGGGCGCAGCGTGCCGGCGTAGTTGTCCTCGATGGCGATCTCTTCCCTGGCGAGCGCCCAATGGTCCTCGCCGCGGCCTTCCGGCCGGCCTTCCCGCTCCCAGATCTGATAGGCGCGCCGCCGGATGCGTTCTTCCAGATCCTCGGCCATGCGGGTCCTCTCCTTCCCAGTTTGAATCTGCCCCAGCGTGAATCTGCCCGAACAACCGGAGGTCCCCGCGCTTGGTTCCCCACAATCGCGGTTGCCGCTCAGCGTGAGCGCCGCCACAGTGGTGCGGCAGCAGTGGTGCGGCAACGGGCAGCGCAGGTGGGCCGGACGAGATGAGCTGGAGACACAAACCGATCGCCGTCGGCGACCGCTTCGCGCGGGCGGGCCAGTCGTCGCGCGTGTACGTCGTCGTGGCGCTGGACATCAACCGGCCGGGCCTGCCCCCGCACGCCCGGCTGCAGGTCGAGGACGAACCCACCGAAAAGGTGACCATCGCCATCGCGGCGCTGGGCGACGCCACCCTGTACCGCCGCCTGTAGCGCCCGGCGGAAACGCGCGCCTCCGTTGCATCGCCCCCGCCGTCGGCGGCGGGCGGAGCACATCCTGCGTCCGGCCCCGCCGCGGCGACCGTATCTTGTCGGCAACGACCCCCGAAAAAGCGCACTCATCCGAAAGTTCGCCCATGACACGCCATTTGAATTAGCCACAAATGGGTGGTATCGCGTTTCAACCGCCGTCAGGTCCGGCTCGCCCGGCCGGACCGTCGGAACGGGGTCAAACAGGTTGCCGCCCTTGTCGCACGCTCCGCTCTTCCCGGCTTCGCCCGCCCGCACCCCGTTCCCCCGTCCCTTCATTCGTTTCGCCGCGACGCTGGCCGCCGTCGCCGCCCTCGCCGTCGGCAGCCCCGCAGCCGCGGCCGAGCCCGGCGGCGCCGTGCTGCAGTTCGGCCTGTACGGCAAGGACGGCGAGGCCTGGTGGGCGTGGCAGACGATGAAGCGCCGCAAGCCCGAACTGGTGAACGGGCTGACCGCCGACGTGGTGAACACGTCGGGCGGCGTCGCGCTGCGCGCCAGGGCGGCGGCCGGCACCGACGGCAACGCGCTGTGCCGCCGCATCGTCGGCGCCGGCTTCGGCTGTCTGGTGATCGAGCAGGCCCCCGCCGCGCCGCCCGCCGCCCGCACCGCCGAGACGACCATCACCACGGTCAAGCCGACCACGAAGCCCCCCGAGGCGCAGGTGCTGGCGCAGGCGCCGGCGCAGGCGCCGGCCGCGCCCCCCGCGCAGGCCGCCGCTCCGGCTCCCGCGCCGCCGCCGCCCGCCGTCGTTTCCACCGCCGTTCCCCCCGCCATCGTTCCCGTGGCGATGGTCGCGCCGAAGGCGCCCGAGCCGGCGAGGGAACCGGTGAAGACCATCACCACCGCCGTCGTCCCGCCGCCTCCCCCCGCTCCCGTGGCCGCCCCGATCACCGTCGCCATGGCGGCTCCGCCCGCCGCGGCCCCGGCGGCGACGCCCACCGCGACACCTGCGGGCGGGCTGCGATTCGCGCCGTTCGCCCCGCCGCCCGCGGCACCCGCGGCCAAGCCGCCCGGCGCGCCGACGCACGCCGGCATGCCTGGCCACGACGGCGTCTTCCTCTACAACGACGAGGAGGCCCGCGTCCTGCGCGAGATCGAGGGGCGCGCGCGCGTGCGCGGCCGGCTCGGCGCCATCATCCCGGACACCAAGATCGACATCTCCCCGGCGGTGCTGAAGCGCGAGAACTGGAACCTCTGCGCCATCACCTTCGACGACGGCCCGCACCGCACGGTGACCCGCCAGATCCTGGAGATCCTGAACCAGGAGAAGATCGTCGCCACCTATTTCCCGGTCGGGCGCGTCGCCGCGCACTACCCCGACATCATCAAGGAGTGGGTGGCCGCCGGCCACGAGATCGGCAACCACAGCCAGACGCACGCCGACCTGCGCCCCCTGCCGGCCGAGGCCCAGCGCTTCGAGATCGCCGAGGCCAACCGCATCCTGCGCACCATGGGCGCCAACCCCGTGCTGTTCCGCCCACCCTACGGCCGCTACACGCTGGACCTGCTGGCCATCGCGCGCGAGGAGAAGATGTCGCCGGTGCTGTGGAACGTCGACACGCGCGACTGGCAGATGCGCGACCCGGACAAGATCGTCCAGCACGTCAAGACGGCGGCCGGCACCGGCAGCGTGCTGTTGATGCACTCCACCTACCCGTCCACCGCCACGGCGCTGCCGCGCGTGATCGCCGACCTGCGCGCCAAGGGTTGCCAGTTCGTGACCCTGACGGAATGGATCGAGCGGATGCGCAACCTCGCCGCCCCGATGATGGTCAACGCAGCCGAGCCGGTGGTCAGCGCCGGCGCCCCGGTGGGCGCCCCGCACTGACCGGGCGGCATCCGGCGGGGGTCACCCGCCGGACTTCTGCTTCTTGATCTGGCCGTACTTGCGGATCAGCGTTTCCAGCTGCGGGTCCAGCATCATCCATTCGCCGACCATCTTGCCGTCCTTCACCTCGTTGACGGCGATGGTGGTGGCGAAGCTGAACTTGGCGAACGCGTCGTCGACCTTCACCGTGATGCGCGCGTTCTGGCCGCGGATCAGCGAATCGTCGAACCCCGTCACCACGAACCCCTTGGTGGTGATGGCGGCGAGCGGGAAGGTCTTGCTGTCCACCTCGATGACGTTGGCCGCCCGCTTCGCCCCCGGCTTGGCGCCCGGCTTCGTCTTCGTCTTCGGCTTCTTGTCGAAGATGGTGATCTTCAGGAAATCCAGAACGCCCATAGGCCCGCCACCCCCGATAACGGCACGCCGGCGCGCCCGAATCCCAAGGAAACGGGAGCGCCATCGCTGAGGAGGCGATTTAACCGCGCCGCACGGCCGGACCGCAACCAAATCGTGCCGGCCGCGACGCCGCAGGCGTGCGCCAGCGTGGGCGTCAGCGCGGCATCAGCGCCGAACCGGCCGCTCGGCCGCCGCAACCTCCACCCGGCGCCACGCGGTGCGGGCGCGGGCGGCGAAGAGCACGGCGAAGGGAACCAGCGTCACCATCACCACCGCCGCCCCCATGGCCACCGACAGCAGCCCCGCCGGGTCGGCCGGGTCGATGCGCCGGGCGACCTCGACCAGAAGGTGCAGGGCGAACGCGGCGAAGAAGATCGCCGCCAGGGCCGGCGCCACATAGCCGGGGGCGCGCCGCACGGCCTCGGCACCGGTCCGCGCGTTCCCGTCGTTCCGCAGCGGCGGGCAAGACATCCCGAAGACATCCTGCATGGGCACCTCCTGGACCGTCCGGCCGTTCCGCCCGTCCGTTCCGATTGATTGGTGAACTGAATATAGCGGCGAATCGGCACCGGGCATCGACTCCGATCCGCCTACCGCCGTCAGGCCGGCCCACGACCTATGGGCATCTACCCTTCGCACAGGGGGTTAGCCCAAGCGCTCCACAGTTCCTGTGGATAAGTCTGTTGGCATTTGCCGGACATCTCCGATTCGCCACAGGCCAGCCAAGCGCGCCGTCCTCTATGCCTAAATTTCAGGCATTCCCCGAAAGCGTTGATTTCCAACGGATAGGGCCCGCAGCCCCGTGCGGGCGCGGGATTCCGTGTCAATCGGTTAACGGCGAAAGCGGCCCCGCATGGTCTTTTCGCCACAGGGGGCCGCCTGTTGACAACTCCAACCGTCCGGACCGCGAGGTACTATGACCCCCTACTCCGCCGCCTTTGCCACGGGCGCGTCCGGCTCCGTGGCGGCCCAGCAGCGCACCACCTCGGCCACGCTCCAGGCCTGGGCGATGCAGCCGCGCGGGGTGAACGGCGGCTCGGCGTCGAAGACCTCGCTGATGGTGCCTATGCCGGCCTCGTCCAGGTGCGGCAGGTAGCCTTCCAGCAACCGCCGCGCCCCCGCCTTGTCCTCCGGGTGCAGCTTCAGCCAGGCGTCCACCAGCGGCCCGATCAGCCAGCCCCACACCGTGCCCTGGTGATAGGCGGCGTCGCGCGCCCGCAGGTCGCCGAAGTACTTGGGCTTGTAGTCGCGGTGCCCCGGCGCCAGCGAACGCAGGCCGACCGGCGTCAGCAGCCGCTCGCGCACCGTGTTCACCACGGCGTCCCAGCGCGCCCGGTCCAGCACCGGGTTGTCCAGCGACACGGCGAAGATCTGGTTGGGGCGGATGGCGTCGTCGTCGCCCTGCTCGCCGTCCACCACGTCGTACAGGCAGCCGCGCCCCTCGTTCCAGAAGCGCGCGTTGAACGCGTCGCGCGTCTTGGCCGCCATGTCGCGGTAGGGGGTGGCGGCCTGACTGCCCTCCTCCTCCTCGACCCAGCGGGCGGTGAGGCACAGCGCGTTGTACCACAGCGCGTTGATCTCCACCGCCTTGCCCCGGCGCGGGGTGACCACCCAGTCCTCCACCTTGGCGTCCATCCAGGTGAGCTGGTAGCCCTCCTCCCCCTGGCGCAGCAGCCCGTCGGCCGGGTCCATGCCGATGCCGAAGCGCGTGCCGCGCCGGTGGTGGTCGATCACCTCCACCAGCCTGGGCAGGATGATGCGCAGCGTGTCGCGGTCGTCCGTGGCGGTCAGGTAGCGGTTCAGCGCGTGGAAGAACCACAGCGTGGCGTCGGCGGTGTGGTACAGCCCCTCGTCCTTGCCGTCGGGGAACATGTTGGGGATCAGCCCCTGGCGGATGTAGTGCGCGAAGGTGCGCAGGATCCACCCCGCCTCCACGTGCCGGCCGGTGGCCAGCGTCAGCCCCTCCAGGCTGATCATGGTGTCGCGGCCCCAGTCGGTGAACCAGTGGTAGCCGGCGATCACCGTGCGCACCTCGTCGCCCTCGGCCCGCGCGCGCATCTGGTCGGCGACGCGGCCGGCGGGGACGAAGATGAAGCTGTCGGCGGCCAGCACCAGCTCCGCCATCGCCCCGTCGCGCAGGCAGGGCTGCGCCATGCGCACCAGCCGCCGCCGCCGCTCCGTCTCGAATTTCAGCACGTCGGCGGGCGGCAGCGCCTCGATCCGCTGCCAGGATTCGGTGGAGGCGACGAAGGTCATCGCCTGCCCCTGCCCCAGCGGCCCGCTGAAGAAGCCGGGCGTCCACAGGGAGCCGCGCGAATCGTACCCGCGCTCCGCCTCCACGTTGTAGAACACGTCGCGCCGCGCGCCGCCGTCCAGGGTCAGCGGCATGGTCGCCCCCTCGATCGCCATGCGCAGCACCGGCAGGCCGGGGCCGGCCCACACCTCGTACTGGTGCCCTTCGGCGACCATGCGGTAGTCGCGCGCCAGCGGCTGGTCCACCGCCGCTTCCAGCGTGCGGAAGGCCAGCACCGGGCGCAGGCGCAGCGTCACCGGGTGCGGCGCCTTCACCACGCGGTAGGTGACGTGCACGATGTTCTGCCGGTGCGGCATCACGATCTGCTTCTCGATGACGATGCCGTCCAGCTCGTACCGCCAGACCGGCAGCCCCATCTCCAGCCGGAACGCCGCCACGTGCCCCTGCCACTCGCCGGTGCGGGAACCGGGGCCGGGGTCGTGGCTGGTCAGCCGCCGCTCGGTCCCGTCCGGCAGGATCACCACGTCGTTCAGCTGGCTCAGCATCACCACGCGCCCCAGCGGGGCCGGCAGCGCCGCGATCAGCAGGCCGTGGTAGCGCCGGGTGACGGCGCCGCTGACCGAGGACGAGGCGTAGCCGCCCAGCCCGTTGGCGACCAGCCATTCACGCCCCAGCGCCGCATCCGGCGTTTCGGTGAGGACGTCGCGCCTGAGCGTGCGGACGATCTCAGCCATGGCTCTCCTCCGGTTGTCTCTCCAGCAGATCCGGCTTCAGCGCGTCTGGCTTCAGCACGATGGCGGCGTGGCCGGGGATCAGCATCTCGCCCCGCGCGTCCAGCGGCGGCGCTCCGTTGCCGCCATAGGCCGCATCCTCGCTGGACCACGTCAGCCGCCACTCCCGCCCCAGGGGCGGGGCCAGCAGCGGTTCCGGCAGCGGCGACAGCGGCAGGTCCCGCCCCAGATTGACGATCAACAGGCGATCGTCGCCCTCCTCACCGAAGAAGCGCAGGACGAACGCCTCCGCCGCCAGCACCGCGCCGTCCAGCCCGCCCACCCGCTGCGCCCGGAACACCGGGTCCTCGCGGCGCAGGCGCAGCAGGTCGCGGTGCAGCGCCACCGCCCAGGCGTGCCGCTCGCGTTCGGCGTGGTCGAGCTTGGAGCGCTCGAAGGTCGCCGGGTCGTGCGGCAGCGCCAGTTGCGCCTGCATGGCCGGCGTGGCGATGCAGGGGAACTGCGCCAGGAACTCCGCCCGCCCCTTGGCGACCAGCTCGGCCAGCTCCGGCTTGTGGTCGGCGAAGTAGAAGAAGGGCGAGGAGGCCGCGAACTCCTGCCCCTGGAACAGCATCGGCGTGCCCGGCCCCAGCAGCATCAGCGCCGTGAAGGCCCGGTACCGCCCCGGCGAGGTCAGCGCGTGCACGCGCAGCCCCCGGCCGGAATTGGCGATCTGGTCGTGGTTCTGCAAAAACGTGACGAAGGCCGGCGGCTTCACGCCGTAGGCCGGCATGCCGCGCCCCTTCTTCTGCCAGCGGTACCACTGCCCCTGGTAGAGGAAGCCGTACTTCATGGCCGACACGAACTCCTGCGGCGTGCCGAGGTAGTCGGTGTAGTAGGCCTCGTTGCGCCCGGTCAGCGCCACCATGGCGGAATGGTGGAAGTCGTCGTTCCACAGCGCGTCCAGGCCGCAGGCCCCGCCCCCCTCCTCGCACGGGCGCAGCAGGCGGGAGTGCTGCGGCTCGTTCTCGCCGACCAGGATGGTGGCGCGGCCGCGCGCCGCGGTGCGCACCGCTTGGCTCATCTCCGCCATGACGTTGACGGGGGAGGCGTCGAAGATCTGCTGCGTGGCGTCCAGGCGCAGGCCGTCCAGGTGGTATTCGTCGATCCAGAAGCCGGCGTTGGCGACGAAGAACTCCCGCACCGGGCCGCTGTCCGGCCCGTCGAAGTTGATGGGCTCGCCCCACTCGTTCTCGTACTTGTCGGTGAAGTAGCGGTCGGAGAAGCAGGTCAGGTAGTTGCCGTCCGGCCCCAGGTGGTTGTAGACGACGTCCAGGATCACCGCCATGCCCAGCGCGTGCGCGCGGTCGACGAAGCGGCGCATGTCGTCCGGCCCGCCGTACAGCCGCGTCGGCGCGAACAGGTTCACCCCGTCGTAGCCCCAGCCGAAGCGGCCGGGGAAGTCCGCCACCGGCATGAGTTCCAGCACCGTGACGCCGATGTCGGCGAGGTGCGGCAGTTCGCGCGCCGCCGCCTCCCACGTGCCTTCCTTGGTGAAGGTGCCGACGTGCATCTCGTAGATGACCTGCCCCTCGATGGGCCGGCCCGTCCAGGCGTGGTCGGTCCAGTCGAAGCGGAACGGGTCCACCACCTGCGACGGCCCGTGCGGCCCCTCCGGCTGGAAGCGCGAAACCGGGTCCGGGTACAGCGTGCCGCCGCCGTCCAGGCGGAAGCGGTACAGGCTGCCCACCGGCACCCCCTCGGCCAGCGCCGAGAAATAGCCGCCGGCCTCCGCCGCCAGTTCGACGGCGCGGCCGTCCGGCTCGAAGACCACCTCGACCGTCCGGCACTTCGGCGCCCAGACCCGGACGTGAACGCTGCCGTCGGGCAACGGCTCCGCCCCCACCGGGTAGCGGCGCGGGACGGCGGGCGTCGGCGCGCCGAGCGGACGGGCGGTTCGGCTTGTCACGGGAGGTAGGCCTCTCGGGCAGGATGGCATGTCCATTCGGTTCCCCACCAACACACGGCACGGCGGATTGATCCCGCCGTCGGCCGGCGCATGTCCCCCACGAACACCCCGACTTTCCAGAATCTTCCAGACGCGGACGGAGGTCGGTTGAGTTGACAATATTCCTACTGAGGAGGCATGATGGGCCGGATCATGGGCGATGTGCGCCCGCGGTTTTGTAGGTTGGGTTGAGCGCCAGCGAAAACCCAACATCCTTCCCATCGCGTACACGTTGGGTTTTCTCCTGCGGCTCAAGCCAACCTACGGCCTCCGGCGAAAAATGAAGGACGTGCGCCAATGCAACACGCTGCCGAATCCGTTGCATCCCGTTGCATCGGGTTGCATTTCCCCGCCGCACCGGCATTTGCATCGCCCTCGCCCCGCCTATCTCCATGCCCATGACCCGCGTCCTGATCTGGAACGAGTTCCGCCACGAGCGGCAGAACGAAGCCGTCGCCCGCATCTACCCGCAGGGCATGCACGAGGCGCTGGCCGCGCCCTTGCGCGACGCCGGCCTGTCCGTCGCCACCGCCACGCTGGACGAGCCGGAGCATGGCCTGACCGAGGCCCGGCTGGCGGAAACGGACGTGCTCGTCTGGTGGGGCCACAAGGCGCACGCCGAGGTGGACGACGCCGTCGCCGCCCGCGTCCGCGCCCGCGTGCTGGAGCACGGCATGGGCTTCGTGCCGCTGCATTCCGCCCACCTGTCCAAGCCGTTCATGGCGCTGATGGGCACCGGCTGCTTCCTCAAGTACCGCGTGGCGGGGGAGCGCGAGCGGCTGTGGGTCGTCGACCCCGGACACCCCGTCGCCGCCGGCATCGCCGACGCCATCGAGATCGAGCGGGAGGAGATGTACGGGGAGCCCTTCGACGTGCCGCCGCCGGACGAGCTGGTCTTCATCTCCTGGTTCCAGGGCGGGGAGGTGTTCCGCAGCGGCTGCGCGTGGCGGCGCGGGCTGGGCCGCATCTTCTACTTCCGCCCGGGGCACGAGACGTTCCCCACCTACCACCACCCCGGCGTCCGGCGCGTGATTCTGAACGCCGTGCGCTGGGCCGCCCCGCCGGCCGGCCTCCAGCCGCCGGTGCGCGGAAAGCGGGAGCCGCTCGAACCTTTGGGCTGAGGGCCGGATGCAACACGGGCGCGGTCTGCGGCGTTAGTTAGATCTCAAAGCTGTCTACCGAAGCAAAACCGCCACCATGAAGCGCCCGGCCGACGATGACGGCCAGACATCGCCGCAGGACGCCCTCCAGGTCAGCCTGCGGCACCAGCGCCTCCTGACGGAGTTCGGCACGCGGGCTCTGGCCGAAAGCCGCGTGCCCCTCCTGCTCGACGAGGCGACGCGCCGGGCCTCGACCGGGATCGGTGCCGTCCGCGCCAAGGCCATGCGCCACCGCCCGGAGACGGACGACCTGCTCATCGTCGCCGGGATCGGCTGGCACGACGGCGTGGTCGGCCACGCCACGGTGGCCGCCGACCGGCAGTCCCCGGCCGGCCGGGCGCTGCACACGCGCCAGCCGGTCGCGGTTCCCGACCTGCGCGTGGCCGGGGACCTGCGCATCCCGCCGGTGCTGGCGCAGCACGGCGTCGTCGCCGTCCTCAACGTGCCCATCGGCACCGACAGTGCGGTGTGGGGCGTGCTGGAGGTGGACGGCGAGCAGCCCCGCCGCTTCTCCGAAAGCGACGTGCTGTACCTGCAAGGCCTCGCCAACCTGCTGGGCGCCGCCCTCCAGCGCGCGGAGGCCGAGCAGCGGGCGGGGCTGGAGCGCGCGCAGCTCGACGCCGTGCTGGCGCAGATGCCGTCCGGCGTCGCCGTCGCCGAGGCGCCGTCCGGCCGCCTGCTGATGCACAACGCCAGGGCCGTCGCGCTGCTCGGCCACCCGCTCCTCGAATCCGACACCTACGAGGGCTACGTGCGCTACGGGGCGCTGAACGCCGATGACACGCCGCTGCCGCCCGACCGCTACCCGATCGCCCGCGCCGCCGTCGCCGGGGAGACCGTGGTCCAGCAGCCCATGCGCTACCGGCGCGGCGACGGCCGGATCACGCACTTCCTGGTCAGTGCCGCCCCGGTGCGCGACGCCGACGGCAACGTCGCGCTGGCCGTCAGCACCTTCGAGGACGTGGACGAGCGCGTGCGCATGGAGGCGGAGTTGCGCACCGTGCGCGACCGCCTCTCCCACGTGCTGGAGAGCACGACCGACTGCGTGGCCGTCTTCGACCGCGACTGGCGCATCCTCTACCAGAACCAGCGCACCCGCGACCTGCTCAACGGCGGGCGCGACGTCACCGGCGAAACCCTCTGGGAGACGTATCCGGCCGCCGCCGGCACCGTCTTCGAAACGCGCTTCCGCGCCGCCATGGCTGACCAGGCTCCGGTGGAGTTCGAAGGGTACTACGCGCCGCTCGACCTCTGGCTGGAATGCCACGGCCACCCCTCGCCCGACCGGCTGAGCGTCTTCTTCCGCGACGTCACCGAACGCCGCCGCCAGCGCGAGGAGCAGGCCGAACGCGACGCGCGCTACCGCGCGACGTTCGAGCAGGCCGCCGTCGGCATGGCGCACGTCGACCTGGACGGCCACTGGATCCAGATCAACGAGCGGCTTTGCGAGATCACCGGCTACCCGCGCGAGGAGCTATGCCGCATCAGCTACCGCGACATCACCGTGCCGGAGGACCTGCCCGCCGACATGACGCAGGGCCGGCGCCTGAAGGCCGGCGAGATCGACAGCTACACGCTGGAGAAGCGCTACCGCCGCAAGGACGGCGCCATCGTCTGGGTGAACCTGACGGTGTCGCTGGTGCGCACCGCGGACGGCCAGCCGCTGCACTACATCGCCGTGATCGAGGACATCTCCACCCGCAAGCGCGCAGAGGCCGAGCGGGAGGAACTGCTGCGCCAGCAGGACCTGCTGATGCGGGAGATGAACCACCGCATCAAGAACTCGCTGCAGATGGTCGCCAACCTCGTCTACATGCAGTCCGTCGACCTGAACGACCCGGACGCCCGCTGGCGCTTCCAGGAGACGGCGAACCGCGTCACCACCATTGCCCGCGTGCACGAGCGTCTCTACCGCTTCAGCGACGTGACGGCGGTGGACTTCGGCCCCTACCTGCGCGACCTCTGCCACGACCTCGCGGGGTCGCTGGGCTTGGGCGGCACGCGGCTCACCGTCGACGCCGTCGGCGCCACCCTGCCGCCGGACACCGCCCTGCCGCTCGGCCTGATCGTCAACGAGCTGGTGACCAACGCCGCCAAGTACGCCTACCCCACCGGCGCGCTCGGCCCGGTGCGCGTGACCCTCGACCGCACGGAGGGCGGCCGGCTGCGCCTGTCCGTCTCCGACGAGGGGGTGGGCCTGCCGCCGGGCTTCCGGCCGGAGGCGTCCAGCGGCCTGGGCATGCGCGTCCTCCAGGCGCTGACCGCCCAACTCGACGCCGACCTGCGCGTGGCCGAGGGCGGGCGCGGCACCTGCTTCCAGGTGATTCTGCCGACGGGGTGAGGGTCAGGTCGGGCGGTGATCCTGGGCGCCGTGGCGGACGCCCTCAATGATCACGACATGCCCTGCCCGCCGCGCAGCAATGCGATAGCTGATGTAGTAAACCGGATACCCGGCGACTGGGATGCGCCGATGTTCGCCCGAGCGCACTCGGTGACGCCAGGGAAGATGCTCCAGCGAATCCGCAGTGGAGAAGATCGCCGAGTACACCTCACGGGCAGCCCAGGGATTCTCCCTGGCGATCCAGCAAAAGATGCGAAATGCGGCCCGCCGGGCCGCGGGCGTCCACTCGACCCGCATCAGCGGGACGAACGCGGAGCGAGTTCCGGGTAGTCGGCCGGATCGAAAGTGCCGGCCTCGATCTTGGCCACGATCTCGGCGAACAGCGCCTTGGTTTCCTCGTGGCTGTACGTCCGCCCTTCGAGGAAGTCGCGTTCGGCCTCGTCGAGTTCGGCCTGCTCCTCAGGCGAGATATAATCGTCGTCATCCTGGGGGAGCCGCCTGCCGTGCACCGCCATGTCTTCCTCCGCGCCAGCGTCCCCTGGAATATGGCACGGCGGCGATGGCGCTTGAAGCCCCGCCTTCGGATGCGCCTACACCCGCTCGCCGAAACTCTCCGCCGCCGCGTCGATGACGGCCGGGTGGTCTCGCACGGCGTCCACCACCGCGTCCGGGTGGTCGTGCTCCACCCGGACCGTGACGATGGTGTCGGAACCGCCGCCGCGTTCGGCGTCGCGCTCCTCCGTCTCCAGGGGCTCGGCGGAGCGGAAGCGGGCGCGCAGCAGGCCGAGGATCTCGGCCTGCACCGCCTCGCCCTGCTCGGTCGCGTAGGCATAGACCAGCTTCATGGCGCGTCCCTCACTCCTGCGGCGCGAAGACGACGCGCATGCAGTTGTCCTGCTTCTCCTTGAACATGCGGTAGCCGCGCGGCGCGTCGTCGAGCGACCACTTGTGCGTCAGCAGGTAGGAGGGATCCAGTTCCCCCTTCTCGATGTGGGCGAACAGGCGGGCGGCGTAGCGCTGGCCGTGCTGCTGGCCCATGCGGAAGGTCAGCGCCTTGTTCATCGCGGCCCCCATGGGGAACTTGTCCAGCCAGCCGCCGTAGACGCCGACGATGGACAGCGTGCCACCCTTGCGGCAGCACTGGATCATCTGGCGCAGCACCGCCGGCCGGTCGCTCTCCAGCCCCACCGCCTGCTTGGCGCGGTCGTACCAGTATTCCACGCCGGTGTCGAAGCCGTCGGCCTCCATGCCCACCGCGTCGATGCACACGTCCGGCCCGCGCCCGCCGGTCATGGCCAGCAGCGCGTCGTAGACGTCGACGCGGGTGTAGTCCAGCGGCTCCGCCCCCGCCTTCATCTGGGCGGCGCGCAGCCGGTCCGGATAGCGGTCGATGCCGATCACCCGCTCCGCCCCCATGAGATAGGCGCTCTTCATCGCCATCTGGCCGACGCCGCCGCATCCCCACACGGCGACCACGTCGCCCGGCCTGATGCCGCCCATGTCGGCGGCCATGTAGCCGGTCGGCACGGCGTCGGAGACGAACACCGCTTGGTCGTCGCTCACCCCGTCCGGCACGCGGAAGCAGTTGTTGTCGGCGAAGGGGACGCGGATGTACTCGGCATGGCTGCCGGCGTAGCCGCCGAAGGCGTGGCTGTAGCCGAAGATCCCGGCGGTGCAGTGCCCGTACGCCGCCTCCTCGAAATGCGGGTGCGGGTTGGAGTTGTCGCACAGCGAGTACTGCTCGTTCTCGCAGTACCAGCACTTGCCGCAGCCGATGATGGAGATGGTGATGACCCGGTCGCCGCGGTTCAGCTTCAGGACCTCCGGCCCCTTCTCCACCACCTCGCCCAGGAACTCGTGGCCCAGGATGTCGCCGGGCTTCATGGTGGGGACGTAGCCGTCGATCAGGTGCAGATCGGAGCCGCACACCGACGACAGCCGCACCTTGATGATCACGTCGTGCGGCGCCAGGATGCGCGGGTCGTCCACGCGCTCGACCCGCAGGTCGTTGACGCCGTTCCAGCACAGCGCTCTCATGGGGCCATATCTCCTGCCATCAGCTTCATCGTGCCGCGGCGCGTGCCGTGCGGCTGCCCGTCGATGGTGGGCACCTCGCCCGCCTCCATGACCTGTTTCAGCCGCCGCAGCGCCTCGCGCGCCTGCACGCCGGGCGACGCGCCGAACAGCCGCGCCACCATGCGCCCGCCCTGCCCGCCCGGCGGGTGGTAGGCGATGGTCAGCCGCACCTCGGTGCCGCGCCCGCCGGGGGCGTCGCGGAACTGCACCTGCCCGCGGTGCGGCAGGTCGGCGTCGTCTTCCGTGTGCCAGGAGATCAGCTCGTTCTCCTGCTCCTTGTCGATTTCGGAGTGCCAGACGACCTGCATGCCGCCGGGCCCCCGCGCCTTCCAGCAGGATCGCGTGCGGTCCAGCACCTCCACCGTCTCCAGGTGGTCCATCAGCTTGGGCAGGTTGCCGAAGTTGCGCCAGTGGCGGAACAGCCGCTCGCGGTCGGCGCGGATGGTCACCACCGCCTGCACGGTGGTCGGCTCCTCGCTTGGCGAGGGGAGCAGGCTGGCGACGCGGGCGCCGCCCAGTTCGCGCACGCCCTGCACCACCGGCACGCCGGCCGCCCCGGCGAACAGCAGCCCGCCGCCCATGGCCGCGAGGCCGAGCCCGACCCAGTCGCCGCGCCGCAGCCCGGCGACGCCCAGCACCGTGCCCGCCATGATGGCGGCCCAGCGGTCGGCCGGGCCGGCGGTGCCGTGCCCGCCGGCCTGCCCGCCGCCCTGCCACAGCCGCTCCGCGCTCATGTCTGCTGCCCCGGCTGCTGCTGATCGCCGGGCATGAGGTCGAGCGCGAAGAGTCCCTTCATCAGATAGTCGTGCAATTCGATCTTCTCGGCGATGTCCTCGTAGGAGGAGGCGTCGGGCGGGCTGGCGGCGTTGTCGAGCGCGCGGTCCCACTCGTTACCGGCATAATCGCCGCGGCCCACCAGCATGACGGCGCGCAGTTCCACCCGCTCCTCCGCCGTCAAACCGGACAGCAGCTGCTGGAGCTGGTCCAGCGCCTCGCTGGCCTCGGCCGGCATGATGTTGAGCGCGTCGAGGTCGGTGGGGTTGCGCGAGCCGCGTTCCTGCTCCTGCTCGCCCAGGTCGATGTTGCGCATCCCGCCGACGTAGCGCTGGCGGTCGGCCACCGCTTCGTACGCAAGGTCGGCGGCGCGCTTCACGGTGTCGACGGAGATCCGTTGGAGATTGGGCATGATCAACCTATGGATTGGTCGAAGGGTGTCTGGGAAGGCCAACAGCGGAGGTGGGGCATCGTCGCACACGTTTTGCCCCGCCCCGGCCGTCCGCCTTTACGAACTCCCCCTCACGAACTGCGCCGCCGCGTCTCCTCCGACGCGCCGCGAGACCCGCCGGAGCCGGCGCCGCGCTCGCGCCCGGCGGAACCGGACTGGTTCTGCTCCGGCTTGTTGCCGGCCTTGTCGGGGTCCACGTGGGCGCTCTTGGCCGCCTTGCCGGGGCCGCCGGACTGGTGCTTTTCCTGCTCGGTGTCGCGATTGTTGCGGCTCATGGCTTCGCTCCCGTCTGAGTTCCCGGTGATCTGGTTTTCAGCGGCCGGCGCCTCGGCGGCCGGCCGTGTCAGCGACAACAGGCCGGCGGCGGGAGCGTCCTGCCCGCCCTTGTCCGAATCCCGCCGCCACCCTCGCAACCGCCCCCACCGCAACGGCCCCTCCCCACGCGTGTTGAAGGGAGAACCGGAACGACGGGAAGCTCTCCATGCCGACTCAACCCGACCTCGCCTCCGACGGCTTCACTTCCGACGGCTTCACCCCCGTCGTGCTGGACAGCGCCCGCGGCCCGGTGGAGGCGCACCACTACATCGTGCCGAACGCGCGGCGCGCGGCGCTGTGGGTGGGCGGCGTGGGCGGCGGCTTCGACACGCCGGCGCGCGGCCTCTACCCGCGCCTGTGCCACAGCCTGCGGGACCAGGGCATCCAGTCGCTGCGCGTGCGCTTCCGCCGCTCCACCAGCCTGCCGGATGCGGTGGCCGACGTTCTGGAAGGGATCGAGTACCTGCGCCGGCACGGAGTAGCGGCGGTGGCGCTGACCGGCCATTCCTTCGGCGGCGCCGTGGTGGTCCAGGCGGCGCTGTCGGCACCGGACGTGGTGCGCACCGTGGTGACGCTCGCCTCCCAGGGGTTCGGCGCCGACGGCATCGCCAACCTGCACTGCCCGGTTCTGCTGATCCACGGTGAAGCGGACGACGTGCTGCCGCCCAAATGCTCGCTGCTGCTGCACCGGCTGGCGCCCGAGCCCAAGCGGCTGGTCCTGATGCCCGGTGCCGGACACTGCCTGGACGAAACCGCGGAGGCGGTATGCCGCGAGGTGGAGGATTGGATCGTGCGCCAGCTCGGCGCGCCGTAGTATGCACCGCAGCATCCACCGCCGCTCCACCGCCGGAGACCCGCCATGCTCGGTTCCCTCACCATCCTGCTTCTCTGCCAATTGGCGGGGGAGCTGATCACCCTTGCCCTGAAGCTGCCGGTGCCGGGGCCGGTGATCGGCATGCTGCTTCTGTTCATCGGCCTGGCGGTGCGCGGCGGCGTCCCGCGCGGGCTGCACGACACGGCCGGCGGGCTGCTGCGTCACCTGTCGCTGCTGTTCGTGCCGGCCGGCACGGGCGTGGTGGTGCACCTCGGGCTGCTCGGCAACGAGGCATTGCCCATCGCCGTGTCGCTGATCGGCAGCACCGTGCTGGCCATCGCCGTCACAGCCTGGATCATGGCCGCCCTGCTGCGCCGGACCGGCGGGGAGGACCGGGCATGAACAGCACGCTGCACGACGTCTGGGTCTATCTGGCCGCCAGCCCGCTGGCCGGGCTGACGGTGACGCTGGTCGCCTACCAGATCGGGCTGTGGCTGCACGAGCGTTGCGGGCGCACGCCGCTGGTCAACCCGGTGCTGATCGCCGTGCTGGTGCTGATCGCGCTGCTGACGGCGAGCGGGATCGAGTACCGCACCTATTTCGAGGGCGCGCAGTTCGTGCACTTCCTGCTGGGCCCGGCCACCGTGGCGCTGGCGGTGCCGCTGTACAACCAGATCAACCAGGTGCGCCGCTCGCTCGGCGCCTTGGCGGTGGCGCTGTTGACCGGGTCCGTGACCGCGGCGGGCAGCGCGGTGGCGCTCGGCTGGCTGCTCGGCGCGTCGGAAAAGACGCTGCTGTCGCTGGCGCCGAAGTCGGTGACGTCGCCGATCGCCATGGGCGTGTCCGAACAGCTGGGCGGCCTGCCGTCGCTGACGGCGGTCTTCGTCATGCTGTCGGGGATCGTCGGCGCCGCGCTGGGCACCTGGACGCTGAACCTCGTGCGGGTGAAGGACTGGCGGGCGCGGGGCCTGGGGATGGGCGTGGCGGCCCACGGCATCGGAACCGCACGCGCCCTGCAGGTGAACGAGGTGGCCGGCGCCTTCTCCGGCCTCGCCATGGGCCTGAACGGCCTGGCGACGGCGGTGCTGCTGCCGCTGCTGTGGCGGCTGTTTTCCTGATGGCGCCCGTCTATGCCGTATCCCGGCTTGACAGGCGGGCGCGAGCCTTCCAGATTACGCTGCATGACGACCATCGACCGCACGAACGCGCTCCTGCGACTTATCGGCCCGGCGCTCTGACAGCGTCCGGGTTTTCGCGCGTTCCCTTTCCATATCCACAGGTCGCCGTCATTCCGTCATGAGCACCCACAGTACGATCGCCCGGCCGAGGCCGGGGCTGCGACTTACCTACGGCCGTTGAGCCCGCCCGGCGGCTCGGCGGCCGGACCGTCAGCCGGTTTCCTCCCAAGAAAACCTTCAGACGAGTTGCAGTCCATGACCCACATCGCCCGACCGAACCCGGCCCAGAAGTACACGCCCTTCCCGCCCGTCGTCCTGGCCGACCGCCAGTGGCCCGGCCGCACGCTCACCAAGGCGCCCATGTGGTGCTCGGTCGACCTGCGCGACGGCAACCAGGCGCTGATCGAGCCGATGGGCTCGGAGCGCAAGCGCGCCATGTTCGACCTGCTGCTGCGCATGGGCTTCAAGGAGATCGAGGTGGGCTTCCCCGCCGCCTCGCAGACCGATTTCGACTTCTGCCGCGAGATCATCGAGGGCGGCGTGCTGCCCGACGACGTCACCATCCAGGTGCTGACCCAGTCGCGCGAGGAGCTGATCCGCCGCACCTTCGAGGGGATCAAGGGGGCCAAGCGCGCCATCGTCCACCTGTACAACTCCACCTCGGAGCTGCAGCGCCGCGTGGTGTTCGGCCTGGACAAGGCCGGCATCATCGAGATCGCCGTGAACGGCGCCAAGCTGATCAAGCAGATGACGGCCGAGCACCCGGAGACCGAGGTCATCCTCCAGTACTCGCCGGAGAGCTTCACCGGCACCGAGCTGGACTTCGCGGTGGAGGTCTGCGAGGCGGTGGCCGAGGTGTGGGGGCCGACGGCCGACCGGCCGATGATCCTCAACCTGCCGGCGACGGTGGAGATGTCCACCCCCAACGTGCACGCCGACCAGATCGAGTGGTTCTGCCGCACCATCAAGGGCCGTGAGCGCTTCATCATCAGCCTGCACCCGCACAACGACCGCGGCACCGCCGTGGCCGCCGCCGAGCTGGGCATGCTGGCCGGCGCCGACCGCGTGGAAGGCACGCTGTTCGGCAACGGCGAGCGCACCGGCAACGTCGACATCGTCACGCTGGCCATGAACCTGTTCAGCCAGGGCGTCGATCCGGGGCTGGTGATCGACGACATCAACGAGGTCGTGCGTGTGTCGGAATACTGCACGCAGCTGCCCGTGCACCCGCGCCACCCCTACGCGGGCGAGCTGGTGTTCACCGCGTTCTCGGGCTCGCACCAGGACGCCATCAACAAGGGGCTGAAGGCGCTGTCCAAGTCGAACAGCGGCAAGTGGGAAGTGCCCTACCTGCCCATCGACCCGGCCGACCTGGGCCGCAGCTACGAGGCGGTGATCCGCATCAACAGCCAGTCGGGCAAGGGCGGCATCGCCTACATCCTGGAGTCCGAGTTCGGGCTGCAGATCCCGCGCCGGCTGCAGATGGAGTTCTCGAAGGTCGTGCAGCACATCGCCGACGAGACCGGCAAGGAGCTGACGCCTTCCGAGATCCACAAGGCCTTCAAGGCCGAGTATCTGGACGTGGAGACGCCGCTGGCGCTGGTCGAGCACGGCACCGAGCCGCGCGGGCCGGGGTCGGGGCCGCGCACGCTGACCGCCGTGGTGCAGAAGGACGGCCGTCCGGTCACCATCCGCGGCAAGGGCACCGGCCCGATCGACGCCTTCCTGGCCGCGCTGCGCAACGACGCCGGCATCGACATGCACGTGATCGACTACCACGAGCATGCCGTGACCACCGGCGAGGATTCGCAGGCTGCCGCCTATGTCGAGGTGCGCACGGCCGACGGCCGCACGCTGCACGGCGCCGGCATCGATCCGGACATCGTCACCGCCTCGCTGCGCGCCCTGGTGAGCGCGGCCAACCGGGCAGCCCGCTGACGGTGCCGTGCCGCCAGAGCGGGCCTCGCTCCCCCTCCCCCGCCTCGTGCGGGGGAGGGCCCGGAGCGGCCCGGCTTCCGGTGGTCAGAAGCGTCCCCGGTCAGAAACGTCCGGTTAGCGCCAGGATCAGCACGACGATCAGCAGCAGGCCGAGGATCCCGCTCGGCCCATAGCCCCAGCCGCGGCTGTGCGGCCAGGCCGGGACCGCGCCGATCAGCAGAATGATCAGGATGATGAGCAGGATGGTGCTCATTCCGTCCTCCGAGAGGTCATTGCAAGCGTCCCGGAGAAACGGAAGCTAGACCGCTTTGTTCCCGCCCGGCTCAGGCTGCCCCCCACTCTTCCGGCGGGACTGCGGGCGCGACGGCGCCTTTTCCGGCAGCGGCGTCTGCGGGATCGTGCCGGGCGTGGTCTCGATGGACGGGATCTGCTGACCGTCCACGTCGTTGGCGAAGCTGGGCTCGTCGCGGTCGCGCGTCATGGGGGACCTCCGGTGCGGCGGTTCGTCCCCCGTCAACAGCCGATCAGACCAGCGCGTCGCGCCGGTCCCAGAACGCCTCGGCCTCGGCGACGAGACCGCCGTGGTCCTTGTCGGCCCGCCCGTCGGAGTCCCGGTGGCACATGCGGACTTTCCACTGTGCGTACTCACCGTCGTCCTCGCGCGGGTGGATGACCGGGATGGTCTTCGCCACGCCGTAGCTCAGCCCCTTGCCCCCCACGTCGCGCAGGTACTGGCCGTCTTCACCGGCGTAGACGCCCATGCGCCGGTAGCCGCCCACCATTTCCCACGTCTGCCGGCTGGTCAGCCAGCAACCGCCGGCGATGCCCGCCGCCCAGTCGGGATGCACGATCGTCTCCTCGCCGCCCGGGCAGCCGGGCACGATGACCGTGTGGTCGTGGATGCACGGGTTGTGCACGTTGCCCTCCAACTGGTCGGGCGCCAGCAGCCCGAACGGCTTGCCGACCAAGGCGGAGAAGCGTTCCGCCGCGTCGACCATCCGGTCGATCAGGCGCGGCCGGTCGAGCGGATAGGCGATGTCGGAATCGGCCAGCAGCAGGTAACGCGTCTCCGGCATCCGCCCTTTGACGACGGTGTCGTACAGGTCGTTGACCACGTGCGCCTTGCCGAAGTTGCGCTCGTACAGGCGCACGACGGCGTCCGGGAAGCGGTCGGCGATCAGCCGCGCAGTCTCCCCCACGAAGGGCTCGCGCCCCCAGCCGCCGAACACCGCGCGCAAAGGCCGTTCGCACGGGTACGCGGCAAGGTAGTCGGCAAAGCTCTCCAGCGACCGGCGGTTCCGTTCGAACTGGCGGGCATCGGGTGCGAAAATCGGCTGAATGTAGACCACACCGTCCATGCCGGAACCTCGTCGCCTCTCGTGATCGCTTGCTGCCCAGACCATAGCCGCACGGCGTCCTACAAAGGAGAGAAAGTTGGGACATGGCGGCCCGGCGGGAACCGGGTGACACCTCATTAACCATACCGGTCCAGGTTGACGCGAATTTTAGGAAAAGCCCCGCGCCAGCCACGAGGGACCGATCATGGCTCACACCACCGCCGCCCCGCCCATTACGGCACCCGTTCCGGCCCTCACTCCGGCCAACGACCACGGCAGGCCGCACCGCACGCTGGAGATCTACCGCCGCGTGTTCCGCGAGGCGAAGCCGTTCCGCCTGCACCTGTCGGCGCTGCTGGCGCTTGGCCTGCTGGGCACACCGATCGGCCTCTTGATGCCGCTGCCGGTGACCATCGCGGTGGACAGCGTGATCGGCGGCAAGCCGCTGCCCGCCGCCGTCGCGGCGGTGGTGCCGGAGGCGCTGACGGCCGGGCCGCAGGCGGCACTTCTGCTGGCGGCGTCGCTGGTGTTGCTGACCGCGCTGATCGTGCAGGTGCACGGGGTGGCCGACCGCTTCCTGCGCGACTGGACCGGGCAGCGCATGGTGGCCGCCTTCCGCGCCAAGATGTTCCTGCACGCCCAGCGCCTCGCCCTCCAGCGGCACGACAGCAAGGGCACGTCGGACTCGCTGAACCGGATCGAGGACGACGCCGGGGCCATCCAGTGGCAGGTCAGCCACGTCATCCTGCCGTTCGTCACGTCGCTCGCCTACTTCGTCGGCATGGTGTGGGTGACCTCGCTGCTAAGCCCCAAGCTGGCGCTGGTGGCGCTGGCGGTGTCGCCGCTGTTCGCCTTGCTGACGGCGCTGTCGCACACCCGCCTGCGCGACCGCTGGCAGGCGGTGTGCGAGCGCGACAGCGCCGCCAAGGCGGTGCTGCACGAGACGCTGTCGGCCCTGCGCGTGGTGCGCGCCTTTGGCCAGGAGCCGCGCGAGGTGAAGCGCTTCGCCGACCGCACCGACGCGCTGATCTCCGCCTTCTTCGGTGCGGTGCGGGCGGAGAGCCTGCTGGGCTTCTGCGTCTCCATCCTGCTGGCGTCCGGCACGGCGGCGGTGCTGTACATCGGCGTCGGCGACGTGCTGGCCGGGGCGCTGACGGTGGGTGAACTGCTGCTGGCGCTCAGCTATCTGGCGCAGCTGTACCAGCCGCTGCAGAACATGGGCCATCAGGTCGCCGCCCAGCAGAAGCTGATGGCCAACCTGCAGCGCAGCTTCGCCCTGCTGGACGAGACGCCGGACCCGGCGGAGCGGCCGAACGCGCTGTGCCTGAACCGCGCCCGGGGCGACGTCGAGTTCCGCAACGTCTCCTACGACCACGGCACCGGCCGCGACATCCTGGCCGGCATCGACTTCGCCATCCCGGCCGGCAGCCGCGTGGGCATCGTCGGCAAGTCGGGTTCGGGCAAGACCTCGCTGATCGGCCTGCTGACGCGCCTCTACGACCCGCGCACCGGTTCCGTCCGGCTGGACGGCGAGGACCTGCGCGACTGGAAGCTGGCCGACCTGCGCCGCCAATTCGCCATCGTCGGCCAGGACACCACGCTGTTCTCCACCACGGTCGCCGAGAACATCGCCTACGGCCGCCCCGGCGCCACGCGCGAACAGATCGTCGCGGCCGCCAGGGCCGCCGACGCGCACGACTTCATCAGCCGCCTGCCCAATGGCTACGACACCCCGGTGGGCGAGCGCGGCATGTGCTTCTCCGGCGGCGAGCGCCAGCGCATCGCGCTGGCCCGCGCCTTCCTGTGCGACGCCCCGGTGCTGATCCTGGACGAGCCGACCAGCGCGCTCGACCAGCGCACCGAGAAGGTCATCATGGACGCGGTGGAGGAGCTGATGGAGGGCCGCACCACCTTCATGATCACGCACCGCCTCGCCACGCTGCGCGACTGCGACATGCTGATCGAGATGGAGGCGGGCCGCGTCACCCGCGTGACCAGCGACGTGCACGGCCACGTCGCCGGGCTGACGGCGGCGGCCTGATAACGATGGCGGCGGCGGAATAGCAGCCTCCCGCCGCCGCGCCCTTGCCCTCCCCGCTTCGTCTGCGTCATGCTCGGCGCAACGAAAAATGGGAGGACGAGACATGCTGAAGCCCGACGCGGTCACGCGCGTCGCGGTCGTCGGCGCCGGCACTATCGGCGCCAGCTGGACGGCCCAGTTCCTGGCCCGCGGCCTGAGCGTCACGGTGACCGACCCGAACCCGCAAGCCGAAGCCTTCGTGCGCGCCTACGTCGAGAAGGCGTGGCCGGCGCTGGAACGCCTTGGGCTGGCCGCCGACGCCGACCCCGCCGCGTGGCGCTTCCACGCCGACCCGCGCGCCGCGGTGGCGGGTGCGGAGTTCGTGCAGGAGAGCGGCCCCGAGAACGCCGACGTCAAGCGCGCGCTCTACGCCGAGATCGAGGACGCGCTGGATGATTCGGCGATCTTCGCCTCCAGCACCTCCGGCCTGATCATGAGCGAGCTGCAGCAGGGCCGCCGAATCCCTGAGCGATTCGTCGTCGGCCACCCCTTCAACCCGCCGCACCTGATCCCGCTAGTCGAGGTGGTGGGCGGGGCGCAGACGGCGCCGGAGGTCATCGACCGGACGATGGCCTTCTACCACGCCATCGGCAAGCGGCCGATCCGGCTGAACCGCGAGGTGCCCGGCCACCTCGCCAACCGCCTCCAGGCGGCCTTGTGGCGGGAGGCGGTGCACGCCGTCGCCTCCGGCCTCGCCAGCGTCGAGGACGTGGACCTCGCCATTTCCGAAGGACCGGGGCTGCGCTGGGCGCTGATGGGGCCGCACATGATCTTCAACCTCGGCGGCGGGACCGGCGGGATGGAGCACTTCCTCCACCACCTCGGCCCGAACATCGAGACGTGGTGGCGGGACCTCGGCACCCCGTCGCTGACGCCCGACGTGGCGGAAATGCTGATCACCGGCTGCCGGGAAGCGGCGCACGGCCGCAGCAACGCCGAACTGGCGGCGGAGCGTGACCGGCTGCTCATGGCGCTCTTGGAACTGCTGCAGCGCGAACGCGGAACACAGAACTGAAAACAGGGAGAAACGGAACCATGGCGAAGTCCCCGCGTAAGGTCATCATCACCTGCGCCGTCACCGGCGGCGTGCACACCCCCACCATGTCGCCCCACCTGCCCATCACGCCGGAGGAGATCGCCGAGCAAGCGATCGACGCCGCCAACGCCGGCGCCGCCATCGTGCACCTGCACGCCCGCGACCCGGAGACCGGCAAGCCGTCCCCCTCGCCCGACGTGTTCGCCCGCTTCCTCCAGCGCATCAAGGGAGAGTCGGACGCGGTCATCAACATCACCACCGGCGGCGGCCACGGCATGACGCTGGAGGAGCGCACCGCCGCCGCCCGCTGGGCCAAGCCGGAGATGGCGTCGCTCAACATGGGCTCGATGAACTTCGGCCTCTATGAGATGGCCGGCAAGTACACGACCTGGAAGTACGACTGGGAGCCGGCCTACCTGGAGATGACGCGGGACTTCATCTTCCGCAACACCTTCAAGGACATCGAGTGGGTGCTGAAGGAGATCGGCGAGGGCTGCGGCACCCGGTTCGAGTTCGAATGCTACGACATCGGCCACCTCTACACGCTGGCCCACTTCCTGGACCGTGGGCTGATCAAGCCGCCGGTGTTCGTGCAGACCATCTTCGGCATCCGCGGCGGCATCGGCAACGACCCGGAAGACCTGATGCACATGCGCCGCACGGCCGACCGCCTGCTGGGCGACGACTACCAGTGGTCGATCCTGGCCGCCGGGCGCAGCCAGATGCCGCTGGCCACCATGGGCGCCATCATGGGCGGCAACGTCCGCGTGGGCCTGGAGGACAGCCTGTTCATCGGCAAGGGCCAACTCGCCACCTCGAACGCCGAGCAGGTGGCGAAGATCCGCCGCATCGTCGAGGAACTGGGCCTGGACATCGCCACGCCGACCGAGGCGCGCGCGATGCTGGACCTGAAGGGCGGGAACCAGGTGGCGTTCTGACCCTGACGTTGGGTTTTCGGCTTCGCCTCAACCCAACCTACGGTGACGTCGTAGGTTGGGTTGAGTGCCAGCGAAAACCCAACATCCCGCTTCACCCCGCCAACCGCCCCACCGCCGCCTCCGTCTCCTCCACCAGCCGCGCCATCAGCTCGGCCGCCGTCTGGCGGCGGGCCATGCGCACGCCCTGCCCGGCCCACAGCGACAGGAACTCCGCCCGCCCCTGCTTCGCCGCCGCGGTGCGCAGCGGGCGGGTCAACGCGTTCTGCATGGGGAACGGCAGCGCCGCGTCCTCCACCGCCTCCATGAATCGGTTGGCGATGCCGCGCGCCGGGCGGCCGGAGAAGGCACGCGTCAGCCGCGTTTCGTCCTCCCGCGCCTCCAGGATCGCCTGTTTGTAGACCTCGGCGATGCCGGCCTCGGCGCAGGTCAGGAAGGCCGTGCCCATCTGCACGCCGCACGCCCCCAACGCCAGGGACGCCGCGATGCCGCGCCCGTCCATGATGCCGCCGGACGCCACCACCGGCACGGCGACCGCGTCCACGATCTGCGGGACCAGCGCCATGGTGCCGACCATCGCCGCCTCGCACGGGCCGGCGAAGGTGCCGCGGTGGCCGCCGGCCTCGGCGCCCTGCGCCACCACGAGGTCGACACCCAGCCGTTCCAGCGCGACCGCTTCCTCCACCGTGGTCGCGGTGCCGGCCAGCAGCATGCCGCGCTCCTTCAGCGCGCGGACGGCGGCGTCGGGCAACAGGCCGAAGGTGAAGCTGAGCACCGCCGCTCCGCTGTCCAGCGCCGTGGGGAACAGCGCGTCGAAGGAGGTCCCGGCCGGTGCCGGCGCCTCGGGGGCCGGCAGTCCCAGTTCCGCGTAGAACGGCGCCACGCGCGCCAGCGCCGGGGCCATGTCCGCCGGTGCGGCGGGGGCCGGCAAGGGTGCGAACAGGTTGACGCCGAAGGGCCGCGCCGTCTGCGCCCGCACCGCCTTCACCGTGTCGCGCAACTGCTCCGCCGTCAGGTATGCCGCACCGATGGAGCCGAGCCCGCCCGCCTCGCTGACGGCGGCGACCAGGGCCGGCGTGTCGCCGCCGCCGGCCATCGGCGCCTGGATGATCGGGTGCGCCAAGCCAAGCCGCTGCGTCAGGACCGTCTGAACGGGCATGTCGTCCTCCTCGTTGCCGTCGTCACGACGACGCTAGGCCGCCGGGCCGATCGTGAAAAACGGTTTTGTCTGATAAGGGCTATCGGGTCCGGCGATAGGCCGGTGCTTGACGTTGGGTTTTCGCTGCGCTCAACCCAACCTACGACGGCCCCGTAGGTTGGGTTGAACCGAAGGTGAAAACCCAACGTTTGCGCCTCACTCCGCTGCGTCGGCGTGGCGCATCGCGGGACGCGTGTGCTCCAGGAAGGCCGACAGGGCGCTGGAGACGTAGGCGTCGCGGCGGCGGATGAACACCGTCTCCACGTGCGCCTGGGCCGGCGGCAGGTCATGCAGGGTGACCAGCCCGGTCCAGGCCGGGCCGACCACGCCGCGCGGCAGCAGCGTCACGCCCACACCCGCCGCGACGCTGCCGAGAATGCCTTCCAGCGAGCCGAACTCGATCTGCCGCACCCGCACGATGCCACGCCCAGCCAGCAGGTTTTCCAGCATCTGGCGGTAGGTGCAGCCGGCGCGGAAGACGACGATGCGCGGGTCGCCGCGCCGGGCAAGGTCGTCGATGGAGCGCACGGTGCGCGCGGTGACCAGCGTCAGCTCCTCGTGGAAGACCGTCTGTTCGGCCAGTTCCGGGTGGTTGACCGGCCCGCTGACGAAGGCGCCGTCCAGCCGGTGCTCCAGCACCTCGCCGATCAGGCTGGCCGAGGTGCCCGTGCGCAGCACGAGGTCGACCTCCGGGCAGGCGGCGGCGTAGCCGGCGAGGATCGGCGGCAGGCGCAGCCCCGCCGTGGTCTCCAGGGAGCCGAGCGTCAGCGGCCCGCGCGGCACCCCGTCGTCCTCCACCGCCCGGCGCGCGTCCTCCAGCAACTGGCGGACCCGCACGGCGTAGGGCAGCAGCCGCTGCCCGGCCGCGGTCAGCGCCACGCCGCGGCTGTGCCGGTGGAACAGCGGCGTGCCCAACTGGTCCTCCAGCAGGCGGATGCGGGCGGTGACGTTGGACTGCACGGTGTTCAGCTCCCCCGCCGCGCGGTTCATGCCGCCCAGCCGTGCCACCGCCTCGAACACCTTGAGGTCGCCCGCGTCCATGGACCTATCTCCCCAGGCGATTGCCGATCCCGGATTCCATCACCGTCCGGGATCGGCAATCAAGGGAGTTTATTTCACCAGCGGGCAGCCGCCGTTATTTCACCAGCGGGCATCCGCCCTTGTCGAGCGGGCGGTAGGCCTGCTCGCCGGGGATGGTCGCCAGCACCTTGTAATAGTCCCACGGCCCCTTCGATTCGGCCGGGGTCTTCACCTGCATCAGGTACATGTCGTGCACCATGCGGCCGTCGGCGCGCAGCTTGCCGCCCTTGGCGAAGGCGTCGTTGACCGGCATCTCGCGCATCTTGGCCATCACCGCCTTGGCCTCGTCGGTGCCGGCGGCCTCGATCGCCTTCAGGTAATGGCGCACGGCGGAGTAGTTGCCGACCTGGATCATCGTCGGCATCTTGCCAGTCTTGGCCATGTACTTCTTGGCAAACGCCCGGCTCTCGTCGTCGCGCTCCGGGTTCCAGCCGTCCACCAGCACCAGCCCCTGCGCGGCCTGAAGCCCCAGCGCGTGCACGTCGGTGATAAACATCAGCAGGCTGGCCAGCGTCTGCCCGCTCTGCGTCAGGCCGAACTCCTGCGCCTGCTTGATGGCGTTGATGGTGTCGTTGCCGGCGTTGGCCAGTGCCACGACCTTGGCGCCCGAGCCCTGCGCCTGCAGAAGGAAGGACGAGAAGTCGGAGTTGTTGAGCGGGTGGCGCACCGCGCCCACCATGCGCGCCCCGTTGGCCTTCACCACGTCCGACACGTCCTTCTCCAGCGCGTGGCCGAAGGCGTAGTCGACGGTGAGGAAGTACCAGCTATCGCCCAGCGTCTTCACGCCGGCCGTGCCCATGCCCTGCGCCTGGGAATAGGTGTCGTAGGTCCAGTGCGCCGATGTGGGCGAGCAGGCGGCCCCCGTCAGCTGCGCCGCACCGGCGCCGGAGATGAGGAAGACGCGGTTCTTCTGCTTGGTGATCTCCTGCACCGCCAGCGCCACCGACGAGGTGGGGACGTCGACCACCACGTCCACCTGCTCCACGTCGATCCACTTGTTGACCAGCGCCGAGCCGATGTCGGGCTTGTTCTGGTGGTCGCCGAAGATGAGTTCGATCGGCTTGCCGGCGACCTTGCCGCCCATCTCCTCGATGGCGATGCGCACCGCCTCGACCGAGCCCATGCCGGACGGCTCGGAATAGACGCCGCTCATGTCGTTCATCACGGCGATCTTCACCTTGTCGTCCGACACCTGTGCACCGGCGGTGCCCGCCATCAGGCCCAGCGCGCAGACTCCGGCCATGAGAAGCGATCGCTTCATGAACCCTATCCTCCCACATCGTTGTTCGTTGAGCGGCGCCGGCCGGCATTCCGATGGCGTCGCCGATGGTTGCGCATGCAACCATACGCAGCCTATCTTCGCAGGCAGAGCCGTCAAGGCCAAACGGGAGGGTGGACATGAAATCGAAGCGGCCGGCAAGCGCGTGGTCATCACCGCCGGCGCCGCCGGCATCGGCCGCGTGATGGCCGAGCGGTTCAACGCCGAGGGTGCCCGCGTCTGGATCTGCGACATCGACCAGTCGGCGCTGGCCGATTTCCGCGCCGCGAATCCGGCCATCGGCGCCGTCGCCGCCGACGTCGCCGGCGAATCGGACATGGACCGCTTCTTCGACGCGGCGCTGGCCGACCTGGGCGGGCTGGACGTGCTGGTCAACAACGCCGGCATCGCCGGCCCCACCAAGCCGGTGGAGGAGGTGACGCTGGAGGAATGGCGGCGCACGCTGTCGGTGAACCTGGACAGCATGTTCCTGGCCACCCGCCGCGCCGTGCCGGAGCTGAAGAAGGCCGGCGGCGGCGCCATCATCAACCTGTCGTCCATCGCCGGCCGGCTGGGCTTCCCCAAGCGGTCGCCCTACAGCACGTCGAAGTTCGGCGTCGTCGGCTTCACCGAGACGCTGGCGATGGAGCTGGGCGCCTTCAACATCTCGGTCAACGCCATCCAGCCCGGCGTGGTGGAAGGCGAGCGCGGCCGGCGCGTGATCGAGGCGAAGGCCCAGGCGCTGGGCAAGAGCTACGACGAGATGGAGGCGTTCTTCCTGCGCCACGTGTCGATGCACACCAAGGTGTCGCCCGACGAGATCGCCGACATGGCGATCTACCTCAGCTGCGGCCCCGGCCGGCGCATCTCCGGCCAGAGCATCAGCATCTGCGGCAACTTCGAAACCTTCAGCGAAGCCTGAGCGGGGCCGGCACTTTTTCCCGGCGCGGCGGCGAAAGCGTTGCGCTATGCTGCCGCGCAACGGGGGAGCACGGCCCCGCCCGAGAAGGGCGCGGCTGAACGGTATGGATCGTTTTGGGAGGTCTCAGGATATGGAAACCCCGCTTTGGCGCCCGTCGGACGAGCGTGTGCGCGCCGCCAACATCACCACCTTCTGCGAGGCGGTGAACGCGCGTTTCGGCACGCACCTCGCCGGTTATGACGACCTGTGGGACTGGTCGGTCGCCCGCAAGGAGGACTTCTGGCGCTTCCTGTGGGATTGGGCCGGCATCAAGGGCGAACCGGGCGACACGGTGCTGCGCGACGGCGACAGGATGCCCGGCGCCCAGTGGTTCCCGGACGCGAAGCTGAACTACGCCAAGAACATGCTGGCCCAAACCGGCGACGGCGACGCCGTCGTCTTCTGGGGCGAGGACAAGGTGAAGCGCCGGTGGAGCCACGCCGAGCTGCGCGCCGAGGTGTCGCGCCTTCAGCAGGCGCTGAAAGCCGCCGGTGTAGGCGTGGGCGACCGCGTCGCCGCCTGCATGCCGAACCTGCCGGAAACGCTGGCCGCCATGCTGGCGACCGCCAGCCTGGGTGCGGTGTGGTCGTCCTGCTCGCCGGACTTCGGCGTACAGGGCATCGTCGACCGCTTCGGCCAGATCGAGCCCAAGGTGTTCTTCGCCCCCGACGCCTACTGGTACAACGGCAAGGCGCACGACGTGCGCGCCAAGGCGAAGGAGGTGCTGGAGCAGCTGCCCACCGTCACCACCGCCGTCATCGTACCCTACGTCACCGAGGACGCCGACCTGTCTGGCATCCGCAACGGTGTGGGCTACCGCGACTTCCTGAAGCCGCACGCGCCGGCCGAGCTGGCGTTCGAGCCGCTGCCCTTCAACCACCCACTGTTCATCCTCTATTCCTCCGGCACCACCGGCAAGCCGAAGTGCATCGTGCACGGCGCCGGCGGCACGCTGCTCCAGCACGTGAAGGAGCACCGGCTGCACTGCGACATGCGGCCGGGCGACCGCTTCTTCTACTTCACCACCTGCGGGTGGATGATGTGGAACTGGCTGATGACGGGCCTGGCCAGCGGCGCCACGCTGCTGCTCTACGACGGCTCGCCCTTCGCGCCGGACGGCAACATCCTGTTCGACTACGCCGACGCCGAGGGCATGACGCTGTTCGGCACGTCGGCCAAGTACATCCAGTCGCTGGAGAAGTTCGGGCTGGAGCCGGCGAAGACGCACAAGCTGACGACCGTGCGCGCCATGACCTCCACCGGGTCGCCGCTGATGCCGGAGAACTTCGACTTCGTCTACCGGTCGATCAAGCAGGACCTGCACCTCGCCTCGATCAGCGGCGGCACGGACATCGTGTCGTGCTTCGTGCTGGGCGACCCGACCGCCCCGGTGTGGAAGGGCGAGATCCAGTGCCGCGGCCTCGGCCTCGCGGTCGCCGCCTTCGACGACGAAGGCCGGCCGGTGCAGGGCGAGAAGGGCGAGCTGGTGTGCACCAAGCCGTTCCCGTCGATGCCCGTCGGCTTCTGGAACGACCCGGACGGGGCCAAGTACCGCGCGGCCTATTTCGACCGATTCCCCAACGTGTGGACGCACGGCGACTTCATCGAGCAGACCACGCACGGCGGCTGGGTGATCTACGGCCGCTCCGACGCGGTGCTGAACCCCGGCGGCGTGCGCATCGGCACCGCCGAGATCTACCGCCAGGTCGAGCAGCTGCCGGAGATCATGGAGGCGGTGTGCATCGGCCAGGACTGGGACGGCGACGTCCGCGTCGTGCTGTTCGTGGTTCTGCGCGAGGGGATGAAGCTCGACAAGGCGCTGGAAGACACCATCAAGAAGCGCATCAAGGACAACTGCTCGCCACGCCACGTGCCGGCGAAGATCGTCCAGGTGACGGACATCCCGCGCACCCGCTCGGGCAAGATCACCGAACTGGCGGTGCGCGACGTGGTGCACGGCCGGCCGGTGAAGAACACCGAGGCGCTGTCCAACCCCATGGCGCTCGACGAGTTCCGCGACCGGCCGGAACTGTCGGGGGCGTGATCTTGCATCGGCAGGTTGGGTTGAGCGTAGCGAAAACCCAACCTGCCGGCCCTGCCGATGACGACATCCAAGCTCTTCCTCGACCTCGACGGCGTGCTGGCCGACTTCGACCGCGGCGTGAAGGCGGTGACCGGCAAGCGGCCGGAAGACCTGCCCATGAAGGTCATGTGGCGCGAGCTGTCGCGCCACCCCGACTTCTTCGGCACGCTGGAGTTCATGCACGACGCGCAGGAGCTGTGGGCCTTCTGCGCGCCGCACGAGCCGGTCATCCTCACCGGCCTGCCGCTGGGATCCTGGGCGCCGGAGCAGAAGCGGCGCTGGGTCGCGCACATGCTGGGCCCGCACGTGCGCGTCATCACCTGCATGGCGCGCGACAAGCACCGCCACGCCGGCCCCGGCACAGTGCTGGTGGACGACCGCGAGAAGGCGCGCGCCCCCTGGGTGGCGGCCGGCGGCATCTTCATCCTGCACACCAGCGCCAAGAACAGCATCGCCGAACTGAAGAAGCTGGGCTTCTGACGCGCGGCAGTTCGGCGCGATTCGCCTGGACGAACCCGACATTCATGGAACGGCCGGCCCAAACGCCGCAGCCAAGGGGCTGCTGCGCCGCAAAACGCATAAAATGCCGCCAAGCATTGATGCATCCAGGCCACACGTGAGCCAAGAACACGGCCACGGGAATAAATTGTCAGTTGCCTCGGCGCCATTGGCTCTTGTGCAGATGGTTTCCTTCTGCCAATAACTCGGTAAAGCCGTAATCGTTTGCTTACCATAAAGGGAGTCCTTCATGAACCAGGCCGAGCTGATCGAATCCGTCGCCAACGCCGCCGGCATCAAGAAGACCGAGGCGGCCAAGGTCGTCCAATCGGTGTTCGAGGGCATCTCCTCGGCGCTGGGCAAGGGCGAGGAAGTCCGTCTGGCCGGCTTCGGCATCTTCGAGGTGGCCGAGCGCGCCGCCCGTGAAGGCCGCAACCCGCGCACCGGCGAGGTCGTGAAGATCGCCGCCTCCAAGGCGCCGAAGTTCAAGCCCGCCAAGCAGCTTCGCGACGCCGTGAACGGCTGAGCCAACGCCGTCCACAGCGGAGAGCCGTCATGCCCATCGAGCAGTCCGAGTTGCAGGTCCTGACCGCCAAGGTCGTCGCGGCCTATGTCGGCAACAACATGGTGTCGGTCAACGACCTGCCCACGCTCATCAACAATGTCCAGACGGCCTTCCGTGGCCTCGGCGAGGAGAAGTCCGCACCGGCCAAGTCGGAACAGGCCCCGGCCGTTCCGATCAAGAAGTCGGTGACGCCGGACTACATCGTCTGCCTGGAAGACGGGAAGAAGCTGAAGATGCTGAAGCGGCATCTGAAGACCGTCTACGACATGTCGCCCGACGAATACCGGGCGAAGTGGTCTCTGCCGCCCGAGTACCCGATGGTCGCCCCGAACTACGCCAAGGCGCGTTCGGAGATGGCAACCAAGCTGGGCCTCGGCCGCAAGCGCGCCGTTCTCGGCTGATCCGCCGGCCGCTTCGTGCGGCGGCGATCCGAAAGCGCAAGCAGGCGCGCCCTCACGGGCGCGCCTGCTTTGCGTTTCGCGCTGCCTCAGTGCCCGACATTAGAAGATGAACATATGTGACGTTTGCATGGCACATGCGACAAACCGCCTGTGGTGTCGTTGTGCGCTGCGGCATAACCTTTGGGCATACGCCTTTGGAGCGTTTCCTCCCTAACCTCGGGCCGTCGGCGACCGCCGACGGCCTTTCTTTCATTCGGGAAGCGTGCCGTCGCCGGGACCCAGCGGGCGCTGCATCAGCACGCAATCCACCCAGCGCCCGAACTTGAAGCCGACGGAGTGCAGCAGCCCGGCCTGCGTGAAGCCGAGGCTGGCGTGCACCCCGATGGACGCCGCGTTGCCGCTGTCGCCGATGACGGCGATCATCTGCCGGCACCCCGCCGCCGTGGTGCGCTCGACCAGCACCGACAGCAGCGCCCGGCCGACGCCCATCCCGCGGCAGTCGTCGGCCACGTAGATCGAATCCTCCACCGTGAAGCGGTACGCCCGCCGCAGGCGGTACGGCCCCGCGTAGGCGAAGCCCAGCACCTGGCCGTCCCGCTCCGCCACCAGATGCGGCATGCCGCGGCCGAGCACGTCGGCGCGCCGCCGGCCGAGTTCCTCCACATCCGGCGGCTCCTCCTCGAAAGAGGCGAGCCCGTGCAGAACGTGGTGCGCGTAGATCGCCTGGATGCGCGCCAGATCGTCCGGCCGGGAGTCGCGAATGAGCATGTCAGCCCTCCATGGCTCCGAAGACTAGTACCGAAAGGCTAGCACGCGTCATCCCCCCTTCAAAAGCCGGACGGACACCCCATGTCTTCCGTTGTGCAGGTGGCGAGGACAGACGTCGCGCCGAAGACGCCGGTCAAAGCGGAAGAAGGCCTTAGGGCAGAGCCTTCTCCGAAAAGTAAAGTACGGCACACTGCCTCTACCGAAGGTAAGTCGGCCGTATCCGCCCAGCAGAGCCAAAGGTTCACCTCCACCGGGCCGCTCCGGTGTTGAGAGAATAGCCCGGACATACGCCGAAAAACCTTAGAGCCTGACGGTTTAAGGGGTTGATTCCGCGCCTCTGCGGGACCACATTTGGTCTTGTCTGTTGGGCACATCTCAGACAATTTCGGCAACTCCCCATACAACAACCAAACAGCCGAAGCGGTGGAAACCGTGGGTGCACCCGTGCGCCTGCAGTCCTCACCCTGGGAATGCGCCACCGGATCTTGGGGGTTAGTGAGAGGAGGCATTGGAGTGCTCAAGAAATTACTGACGGGCGAAAACGCCAGCCTGACCCGCTATGTCGAAGAGTCGAAGCGCTATCCCATCCTGGCGCCCGACGATGAGCGCGAACTGGCCGTCGCCTGGCGGCAGCGCGGCAACCCGCGCGCGCTGGAACAGCTGGTGGGCAGCCACCTGCGTCTGGTCATCAAGATCGCCCGCGGCTTCGCCGGCTACGGCCTGCCGCTTCCCGATCTGGTGGCGGAGGGCAACGTCGGCCTGATGCAGGCCGCCCAGAAATTCGATCCGGAGCGCGGCTTCCGCTTCGCGACCTACGCCACGTGGTGGATCCGCGCGGCGATCCAGGAATACATCCTGCATTCCTGGTCGCTGGTGAAGATGGGCACCACCGCCGCGCAGAAGAAGCTGTTCTTCAACCTGCGCCGGCTGAAGAGCCAGATGGAGGAGTTGGAACAGGGCGACCTGTCGCCGGAGACGGTGGCGGCCATCGCCACCGAACTGGACGTGCCGGAGACCGAGGTGGTCGAGATGAACCGCCGCCTGGCGTCCTCCGACAGCTCGCTCGACGCGACGCTCAGCGCGGACGGCGAGACGAACTGGCTGGAACTGCTGGCGGACGACCGTCCCTCGCAGGAAAGCCTGATCGCCGACGCGGACGAACTGGCGCTGCGGCGCAAGCTGGTCGGGCAGGCACTGGAGCGCCTGGACGACCGCGAGCGGCGCATCCTGTTCGAGCGCCGGCTGAAGGACAACCCGTCCACGCTGGAGGCGCTGAGCCAGCAGTTCTCCGTGTCGCGCGAGCGCGTCCGGCAGATCGAGGTCCGCGCCTTCGAAAAGCTCCAGAAGGCGGTGCTGAGCGCCGCGCAGGCGCTGCGCCGCCCGGCGACGGCGGCGGCGGCCTGACGGCCGCGACCGACTCCAGCAAGCCTCCAACACGCCTCACGGCCGGCGGCCGCCCGAAAGGGTGCCGCCGGCCTTATTTTTTGCCGCTGCCCCGTGCCGGAAACGTGCCGGCGTGCGCAATTTCATACCCCCGTATGCGGCCAACCGATCCGCGTGTGCGACAATTTGTTGCGTTTGCGAGTAACGCCACCGTGTGCACTATCGCGCACCCGGTGGTATTTTTCTTTGAAAAAGCCTAAAATTGTAAATAACCTGCCGCCGTAAATAACCTGCCGCCGACGCCCTGCCGGAGCACGCACCACCCATGTCGAACGCCGCCCAGTCGCAATCGATCGCCGAGCGTATCCGCTTCCTGCGCATCGACGAACCCACCAAGGCCGCCCTGCGTGAGTTCCAGCCGCACCTCGCCGTGCGTATCGACTCGATTCTGGAAGACTTCTACAGCTACCTGCGCACGGTGCCGGAAACCGCCGCGCTGGTGTCCAACCCGTCGGCGGTGTCGCGGGCGCGGGACGCGCAGAAGCAGCACTGGCTGCGCAACGTCTTCACCGGCACCTTCGACGAAACCTACATGGCGCAGGTGCTGCGCATCGGCCAGAGCCACCAGCGCATCGGGCTGGAGCCGCGCTGGTACACGGGCGCCTACTGCTTCACGCTGAACCGGCTGATCGAGGTCGCCGCCCAGATCTACCGCAAGAAGCCGGAACGGCTGGCGCAGGTGCTGCAGGCCATCAACAAGGCCGTGTTCCTCGATATGGACCTCGCCACCTCGGTCTACGTCGACCTGAACACCGCCGCCATCATCTCGCGCGAGCTGGGCAGCACCGCGGATTCGTTCGAACGCGAGGTGAAGGGCGTGGTGCAGGCCGTCGCGTCGGCCGCCACCCAGCTCCAGGGCACGGCGCAGACGATGTCCCGCACCGCCGAGGAGACGAGCAGCCGCTCCACCCAGGTGGCCGCCGCCGCCGAGGAGGCCTCGGTCAACATCCAGACGGTCGCCGCCGCGGCCGAGGAGCTGACCGCGTCGATCGGCGAGATCAGCCATCAGGTCACGCAGTCCGCCCGCATCGCCAACGACGCCATGGCGGAGGCCGAGCGCACCAACGCCACCGTGCAGGGCCTTGCCGACGCGGCCAGCAAGATCGGGCAGGTGGTCAAGCTCATCCACGACATCGCCAGCCAGACCAACCTGCTGGCGCTGAACGCCACCATCGAGGCGGCCCGCGCGGGCGAGGCCGGCAAGGGCTTCGCCGTCGTGGCGTCGGAGGTGAAGTCGCTGGCCAACCAGACGGCCAAGGCGACCGAGGAGATCAACGCGCAGATCGGCGCCGTCCAGGGCGCCACGCAGGAGGCCGTCGGCGCCATCCGCAGCATCACGGAGACGATCTCGCGCATCAACGGCATCTCGACCAGCATCGCCACCGCGATGGACGCACAGGGCGCCGCCACCAACGAGATCGCCCGCAACGTCCAGCAGGCCTCCATCGGCACGCGCGAGGTGAGCGAGACGATCGTGCGCGTCAACGCGTCGGCCACGGACACCGGCCAGGAGGCCCGCAACGTCCTGCAAGCGACCGGCGACCTGACCCGTCAGGCCGACACCCTGCGCAACGAGGTCGATCGCTTCCTGGCCCGCGTGCGCGCCGGCTGATCCGGCGCGCCCACGATTTCGCCCTACGATTTCGCAGGGGCGCGCCGTCAGGCGTCCGGGATCAGTGCACCGTATGGAGAACGTGGTCGGCGACGGCCGCGTTCTCTTTTTTTGCGGCCGCGCGCAGTTCGTCCAGGCTGTTCCACCAGCTCCGGCCGCCCAGCGACGCCAGCGTGCCGCCGTTCATCACCACATACAGACCGGTCCGCCCCAGGTTGACGATGCGCAGCATGGCTTTCCCCTTCCATCCCGAAAACAGTGCATAAAACTTTACGCAAAGGCCGGCGTTCTTTTGCGCGCCATCAGTTGCTTGTTTAGTGTCTTACCAAAGGACTGCCGCCGGAGTCAATTCATGTCTTCGGCATAGGGATTCGCCCTTTGATCTATCATTTGCAGCGGCATGGCGCGGCTTCCATAAAGGCAATTGAAGACACGGGCATATCGGCGCAATCATCGGGCTCCTTTGCCCCCAGGGCGCCCCAGGGACGCCCCGCCAACCGGATCGCCGGCATGAAAGCACGCACCACCGCCATCAGCATGACGCCGCCGGGCCGCGACCGGCTGCGCGGGCTGCTGGCGACGATGGCGGTGGCGGTGGCGGCGAGCGCGGCCGGCGTGGCCGGCGGCGCCGCGTGGCGGGAACACCATCCTTCCTTCCCCGGCGCGGCGCTGCTGGCCGCCATCGCGGTCGCGGCGCTGGCGGCGGTGCTGGTCCTGTGGATGCGCCGGCTGGAAGCGGCCGAGGTCGCCCGCCGCGCCGCCGAGGACGCCAGCCGCGCCAAGTCCGACTTCCTGGCGCTGATGAGCCACGAGCTGCGCACGCCGCTCAACACCGTGCTGGGCTTCGCCGAGATGATCCGCGACCGTGCCTGGGGCACCGGCCCGCAGGCGGAGGAGCGCTACGTCGAATACGCCGGCGACATCCACGCGGCCGGCATCCACCTGCTGGACGTCCTCAACGACGTTCTCGACCTCGCCAAGATCGAGGCCGGGCGGATGTGCCTGTCGCCCGAGCCGATGGACGCGGCCGACCTCGCCCAGGCCTGCCTGCGCCTGAACAGCGGTCAGGCGCGCGCCTCGGGCGTGACCGTGTGCTTCGAGGTTGCGCCCGGCACCGGCGCGCTGCACGCCGATCCGCGCGCCGCCAAGCAGATGCTGGTGAACCTGCTGTCCAACGCCTGCAAGTTCACCCCGCGCGGCGGCACGGTCCGGCTGGAGATCCACGGCCTGCCCGGCGGCGGCACCCAGGTCGCCGTCAGCGACACCGGCGTCGGCATGACGGCCGCGGAAATCACCACGGCGCTGCAGCGCTTCGGCCAAGTGGACAACCTCCACACGCGCCAGCACGCCGGCACCGGCCTCGGCCTGCCGCTGGTCAAGGGGCTGATCGAGCTGCACGGCGGCACGCTCGCCGTCGCCAGCATTCCCGGCACGGGAACGACCGTGACGCTCACCTTCCCACGCGGCCCGCACGCGGCCTGACCCCGGGCAGCTTGACGTCAGGCAGCTTGACGTCGGGCAGGGCCGCCGCCACGGCCGCGACCACCGACGCCCAGTCGCCGGGGTCCGGCTGGCGGAACAGGCGCATGGTCGGGTACCAGGGGCTGTCGTCGCGGCCCAGCATCCAGCGCCAGTCGGCCTCATGGCTCAGCAGCGTCCACACCGGCACGGCCAGCGCCCCGGCGAGGTGCGCCACCATGGTGTCGACCGACACCACGAGGTCCAGCGCCCGCATCATCGCCGCGGTGTCCAGAACGTCGTCGGTGCGCGGGCCGCGGTCGCTGAAGGTCATGCCCGCGCCCGCCTCGGCCAGCGCCGGGCCGCGCTGCAGGCACACCCAGTCGACGCCCGGCACCGCCATCAGCGCGCCCAGCCGATCCGGCGGCAGCGACCGGTGCCCGCCGTCCCACGCCCCCGCCGCCCAGGCGATGCCGACGCGCAGCCGCCCGGCGCCGCCCAGCCGCGCCGCCTGCGCCGCGACCCGCTCCGGCTGCACGGTCAGGTACGGCACCGCGGCGGGCAGCGTGGCGAGCGTGCTGCGGAACGCGTGCGGCAGTTCCATCAACTCCGCATCCACGTCGAAGTCCGGCAGCGGCACGTCGTCGCCCAGCGGGAGCACGGCCCGCACGCCCGGCACGCGGGCCAGCAGCGCGTGCATCACATCCGGTGCCTGCACGGCCACGCCACGCGCGATGCCGGCCAGCAGCGGCAGGTAACGGCAGAAGTGGATGATGTCACCCAGCCCGTGATAGCAGCGGACCAGCACCCACCGGCCCGCCAGGGGCGTGCCGTTCCACACCGCGCGCCGATGGAAGGGACGGTCGCGGCGGTTGAAGCCCGCCGGGTCGGCGCGGGCCAGCACGGCGTCGCTCACCGCCCACGCCCCGGCGAAATCGCCCAGCAGCATGCAGGCCTGCCATCGCGCTCCGCCGGTGTCCAGCGGATCGGCGCCCAGCGCCTCGGCGCGGTCTAGGAGATCCAGGCACTCCCGCACCCGGCGCCGGCGCAACCGGTCCCCCGCCCGCTCCAGCAGAACCGCCACGCCTTCCGCCGCGTTCCACCGCGCATCCACCCGCCGCCTCCGTGCCCGTTGGCCCCGGGGGTGAACGCCCCGCCCGGCCCCCGGGGTCCCGAAGCGGAACGCACGCCCCCGGAACCCGTTGAGCGCTCAGGACACAGCGGGAGGGCGGCATGGACGGGGGGAACAACGACGGCGTGATCGCCCGCACGACGATCGGCATGCCGGTGACCATCCGCCGCTGCCGCGCCGACGACCTGCCAGCCCTGGAGTGGTACGGCCTCTACACCCCGCACCGCGAGATCATCCAGACCACCTTCCAGGCGCAGGAGAGCGGGAACGCCGTCATGCTCGTCGCCGACGTGCGCGGCTTCCCGGCCGGGCAGGCGTGGCTGGACTTCGCGCGTAAGCGCGCGATGGGGCTCGCCACGCTGTGGGCGCTGCGCGTCTTCCCGCCGTTCCAGCGCGCCGGCCTGGGACACGCGCTGATGCGTGCGGCCGAGCGCACGGTGCTGGACCAGGGCGTGGGCGCCATGGAACTCGGCGTCGACCGCGACAACACCGGCGTCATGCGCTTCTACGAACGGCTGGGCTACACGCGGGCGGGCCGCGAGCGCGGCCAGTACAGCTACCGCACGCCGGACGGCGACCTGATCGAGGTGCCCATCGACCAGCTTCTGCTGCGCAAGACCCTGGCCGCCGCCCCCCGGCGCCGCGCGGCGCGCTGAACCTTTACTCGGCAGCCATCGCCGGGCGGTACGCCGCACCCCGCCGGAAGGGCAGGAACACCCCCGCCCCCGCCAGCGTCCGCCCGAAGTCGCGCGCGGAGGCGGAGACCATGCACAGCGCCACCAGCGGCAGCCAGTTGTCCAGCAGCATCATGCCGTCGGCGTCCTCGCCGTGCTGGAAGGCGCCCAGCGCCTCCAGGAACGCCATTTCGTCCGGCGCCACACGCACCGTCGCCGGCGCCTCGACGCGCATCGCGCGGGAGCTGTCCGCCGCCAGCACGCCCAGCATGGCGAACAGCGGCAGCAGCGCCTCCCCCGGAATGCCCGCACGGCTGAGCGCCGTGCGGATCGCCGGCATGGTGCGCGCCGTGCCCGAGCGGAACCACAGCCGCACCGCGGCGAGCACCGCCCCTTCCCCCTCCGTCAGGTCGTCCACGGTCCACACGATCGCTCCGGGCATGTCCTCGCCTCCCCTGCCAGTCCGAGGCGACCCTAGCGCACTTCGGAGTAAATTGCGAGTCATTCTCATTCGCATGCTTCTGCGGCGGACCGCCGCAGTACCTCCGCCTGAGCCGCACCTGTGAACTGTGACATTTCCCGGACCCGCGGCGGCCGGCAAGCTTGCGTTAACCTCGATCTAAAATCCTGGGCCTCGCCCGAACGCGGTACCCCCGGGCGCGGAGCGTGGAAGGATGATGCGCAAGCTTGGCAAAGGATTTCTGGGTCTGCTGATCGCCGGTACGCTGGCCTGCGCGGCCGTACCGGCCGCCGCGCAGATCCGCCTCAACCCCGCCTATGGTGAGGCGTCGCTGCAAGGCCCGGCGAAGGCGACGGGTGCCGTGGTGTGGAGCCACGGCCGCTCGGTGGAGGTCGAGGATTCCAACGCCCCCACGCCGCTCTACATGCAGGTCCTGCGCGAGGCGGGCTGGGACGTCTACCGGCTGGACCGCATGCGGGTCAGCGACACGCTGCCCAACAGCTCGCGAGCGCTGGCCGCACAGGTCGACCAGCTGAAGGACCGCGGCTACAAGCGCGTGGTGACGACGGGCCAGTCGTTCGGCGCCTTCATCTCGCTGCTCGCCGCCGGGCTGACCGACAGGCTGGACGCGGTGATCGGCACCGCCCCCGCCGCGTTCGGCAACTTCTCCGAGGCGTACGACAGCTACCGCGAGAACGCCACCCAGCTCTGGCCAATCCTGCGCAACGTGCGCTCGGCCCGGGTGATGCTGTTTTTCTTCCACGGTGACGATTTCGATCCGGGGGGACGCGGCGAGAACGCGCGCGCCATCCTGGCCAGCCGCGGGCTGGAGCACACAATCATCGACCAGCCGGCCAACCTGACCGGCCATGGTGCCGCCACCACCGGCCTGTTCGTCCGCCGGTTCGGCGCCTGCATCCTGCGCTTCGCCGAGACGGCGCCACGCCCGACCGACCCGCCGTGCGACGACTCCTGGGGCCGCAGCCCCAGCCCCAGCCTGATGCGCGCGGCGATGACGGGCAGTCAGCGATCCGGCACCGACACCGCCACCGGCGCCCGCCCGTTCTTCGGCGCCTGGTACGGCACCTACGTCAACGGCCGCGAGCTGGTGCTGAACGTCGACCGGGTGGAAGGCGACGCCGTCTATGCCGACTACGTGCTCGGCCCCGGCGTGGAGCCCGGCGACGACATGGAGCGCGTGCGCCGCAGGGGCCGCATCGAGGGCGACACGCTGGTCTTCGACGAGAAGGGCCGCAACGTGCTGCGCTACCGCCTGCGCGCGGACGGCAAGCTGGCCGCCGCCTGGATCGACAAGGCCGGCAAGGGCCGCCTGGACACGGTGCTGCGAAAGGTGGAATGACGGCGGGGCGTCACGCCCCGTCGCTCTGCCCCTCCCAGCGCGCCGCCGCGTCGTCGTCGCTGTCCTTGGCCTCCACCCAGTGCTCGCCACCGGGCGTCTCTTCCAGCTTCCAGAAGGGCGCCCTGGTCTTCAGCCAGTCGATCAGGAAGTGGCAGCTCTCGAACGCCGCCTGGCGGTGGGCGGAGGCGGTGGCGACCAGCACGATGCGGTCGCCCGGCTCCAGCCGGCCGTAGCGGTGGATGACCAGCACGTCGTCCAGCGGCCAGCGTTTCCGCGCCTCCGCCTCGATGGCCTCCAGCTGGCGTTCGGTCATGCCGGGGTAGTGTTCCAGCGTCATCGCCCGCACGGCGTCGCCGCCGGCCCCGTCCTTCCCGACATAGTCCCGGACGTAGCCGATGAAGGTCGTGACGCCGCCGATGGACGTCTTGCCGCGCGTCAGCGCGTCCAGCTCGGCGCCGGGGTCGAAGTCCTCGCGCTGCACCTTCACGGTCATGGTGTACGGTCCTCTCCCTGAACGGCACCGGTTGTCAGAACATGGGCGCGGAAACCGCGCGGCGGTAGAGCATCAGGCGCGTCACGGGCACGCCGAACAGGGTCGCCGCCACGCCGCCCGCCACCGCCGAATGCGGGACGACCTGAACATACACCGAAAGGAACAGCCCCCAGAGGATGGCGACCTCGGCGTAGAAGGAGCCCTTGAGGATCGGGTTGTGGGCGTCGGCCCGGAACACATCGCGCAGCATGGCGCCCAGGCTGGCGTTCATCATCGCCAGGATCGGCCCCCACAGGAACAGCGGCTGGCAATTGAACTGGATGGCGGTGAACACGCCGGTCACGGTGAAGCTGGCGAGCCCGATCGCGTCGAACAGGACGAGCGCCGTCCGCGGCGGCAGGCGCCGCGCCGCCATCAGGTACCAGCGCACCACGTCGAAGAAGAAGATCAGCCGCCCACGCGCATGGTCCACCGCCCACAGCACCAGCCGCGCCGCCAGCACGGTCACGAGGATGGCGTAGATGTAGGCGGGTTGGGCAAGGATGGCCGGCGGCGAGCGCCCGACGATGAGGTCCATCACCAGCCCGCCGCCCAGCGCCGGCAGCCACGCCAGCACCAGGGCGCCGAAGATGGAGTAGCGCTCCGAACGCGCGATGGTGATGCCGGACAGCGCAAAGGCGACGGTGCCGGCCAAGTCGACCGCGAGAAACCACGGCGTGTCGACCACCTCGCCGAAGGCTTGCGAAAGCAGGGACTGGGGCATGGGCGCTCAGGATGGGAAAGCGCCCCTTTCTGGCAAGGCACGCGCCGGTCCGTCAAGGGCCCGTCAGCCGCCGGTCACCGGCGGGAACAGGGCCACCTCGTCGCTGGCCGACAGCGGGTGGTCGTAGGGCACGTATTCCTGGTTCACCGCCACCTTGACCACGGCGGTGTTGGCCAGCGCCTCGGCGTGCTTCGGGCTGCGGGCCTTCAGCCAGTCGACGAGCGAGCCGACGTCGCGCACCTCGGCCGGCGGCGCCACCTCCTCCTGGGCGACGCCGATCTTGCTGCGCAGCCACGCGAAATAGAGAACCTTCATCACCGCACCTCGCTGAAGGGCAGGAAATCCACCACCGCCCCGGGTTCCAGACGCGTCAGATCCTCGGGCAGTTCGACCAGCCCGTCGGACTCGACCATCGACGACAGGATGCCGGCACCATCGCGCGGGTGCTTGAGCGCGGTCAAGACGCCATCCTCGCCGCGGGCCAGCTGGGCGCGCACGTACTCCCGGCGCCCGGGCTTCTTCTTGTAGGCGAAGCCCGCGCGCACGGGGAACAGCGGCGGCGCCTTCTCCTCCGCCCCCATCAGGCGCAGCAGCAACGGCCGGGCGACGCGCAGGAAGGTGACCATCACCGCCACCGGGTTGCCCGGCAGGCCGATGAAGGCGGTGCCCCGCACCTGCCCCAGCGCCACCGGCCGCCCCGGCTTGATGGCGAGGCGCCAGAAGTGCAGGGAGCCCTGCACCTCCACCGCCGCCTTGACGTGGTCCTCCTCCCCGGTCGAGACGCCGCCCGAGGTGACCAGCACGTCGTGCGACGCGGCGGCCTCGGCCAGCGCGTCGCGGATGGCGTCGCGCCGGTCGGGCAGGATGCCGAGGTCGGTGACCGCGCAGCCGAGCTGCGCCAGCGCCGCCATCAAAGAGAAGCGGTTGGCGTCGTAGATGCACCCCTGCGGCAGCGGCGCGCCCGGTTCCCGCACCTCGTCGCCGGTGGAGAAGACGGCGGCGCGCAGCGGCCGGCGCACCGCCAGTTCGCGCCGGCCGACGGAGGCGGCGAGCCCAATGTCCTCCGGCCGCAGGCGGCGCCCGGACGCGAGGATGACGGCGCCCGCCTGCACGTCCTCGCCCGCCTCGCGGCGGTTGGCGCCGCGCTTGATGCCGGCCGGGATGGTGACGGCGCCGCCCCGGCCCGGCTCGCCTTCGGCCCGGCAGTCCTCCTGCATCAGGACGGTGTCGAAGCCGGCGGGCATCGGCGCGCCGGTGAAGATGCGCACAGCCTCCCCCCGCGCGCCCGGCCGGCCGAGCGTCTGGCCGGCGGCGACGCGGGCGGTGACCGGCAGCACGGTCTCCGCTCCCGGCGTCAGGTCGTCGAAGAAGACGGCGTAGCCGTCGACGGCCGAATTGGCGTGCGGCGGCACGTCGAAGGGGGCCACCACGTCTTCCGCCAGGATGCGGCCGAGCGCCTGGGCCAGCGGCACGGATTCGGCCTCGGTCACCGCGTGCAGGCGGCCGCGCAGCGCGTCGAGCGCGGCGTCCACGGGCATCAAGTCGCCGCCGAAGGCGAAGCAGTCGTCACTGAGCTGGGCCATGAGGAGGATCGCAACCTGTTCTTGCGCCACGATTTTGCCGGTTCGGCGGGGGCCGGCGCAACCCCTGCGAAGGTACGGTGGAACGGGCGGATGTTACCGGATGATACGCCGCGATACATCCGGCCGCGATACATCCGATAGCGTCGCGTCACATTGGCCGGCTTGACCGAAGTCACGTCGGCACCGCCGCGACGCGGCCGTGGCGGGTCGGCCTTGCGGCCGGCGGTGGCGTCTCCTATAGTCCGGTTCCGCGACGTCATGCCTCGCCGAGGCCGTGAACTGGATGAATTACTCAGCGCGCGCCCTGGCACCCACAGTCGATCCACGCCCGTCCTCTTGCGCAGCCCTTAAGGAACTGCGCGAAGGCGCGCGCCGCCTCGCCGCGAGTCGCCATACCGACTTGGATCGTCTGCGCTTTTCCCAAGGTTTCATGACCTTCGTGGCCGAGCATTACTGGAACACGCTGGCCCCGGATCTTGAATGCCCGGCCCGCCCCGCGCGCGCCGGCCGCACGGCGGTGAGCAAGGCCGAGCAGCGCGTCGCCGCCGAGATCGCCGTGAAGGCGGCGGAGATGGCGCCGCTGGAGGCCGGCTACGCCGTCGGCACCATCTACACCGCCATGCTTCCGGAGGCGCACCGTGGCGACTTCGGCGTCTTCTACACCCCGCCCGCCCTGACCGAGCGGCTGCTGGATCAGGCCGAGGCGGCGGGGGTGGACTGGCGGACGGCGCGGGTGCTGGACCCGGCGTGCGGCGGCGGCGCCTTCCTGGCGCCGGTGGCGGCGCGCATGGCCGCCGCGCTGGCGGGCGCGCCGGGGAAACAGGTGCTGGCGCACGTAGAGGCGCACCTGTCGGGCATCGACATCGACCCGCTCGGCGCCTGGATGTCCCAGGTGTTCGTCGAGGCGGCGCTGCTGGACGCCGCGCGCGCCGCCGGGCGGCGGCTGGGGCGGCTGGTGGAGGTGCGCGACAGCCTCGCCATCGACGATGCGGAGATCGCGGAGCGCGGCGGCTACGACCTCGTCGTCGGCAACCCGCCGTACGGGCGCGTCACGCTGGACAAGGAGGTGCGGGCACGCTGGGCGCGCAGCCTGTACGGGCACGCCAACGTGTACGGCCTGTTCACCGACCTCGCCGTGCGGATGGTGCGGCCGGGGGGCGTCATCGCCTACGTGACACCGGCCGGCTTCCTGGGCGGCGAGTACTTCAAGAACCTGCGCCGCCTGCTGGGCGAACGGGCGCCGCCCGTCTCCATCGACTTCGTCGACGCCCGCAAGGGCGTCTTCGCCGACGTGCTGCAGGAAGCGCTGCTGGCCGTCTACCGCGCGGAGTCGCCACGCGTTTCCGTGTCGTTCCTGGGGGCGCGCGAGACCGGGGACGTAGTGGCGACGCCGGGCGGCGGCTTCGCCCTGCCGGCGGACCCGTCGCGGCCGTGGCTGCTGCCCCGCCACGCCCGCAACGTCGACCTCGCGCACCGGCTGCGCGCCATGCCCGGCCGGCTGGCCGACATCGGCTATGAGGTGTCGACCGGCCCGCTGGTGTGGAACCGGCACAAGGCCAAGCTGCACGATCACAAGGTGCGCGGCGCCGTCCCGCTGATCTGGGCGGAATGCGTGGCCGCCGACGGCTCCGGCCGGTTCGCCTTCAAGGCGGTGACGCGCAATCACAAGGCGTGGTTCGTGCCCGGCCCGGCGGACGAGCCGAACATCGTGCGCACCGCCTGCGTCCTGGTGCAGCGGACCACCGCGCTGGAGCAGGCCCGCCGCCTGATCGCCGCCGAGTTGCCGCAGGACTTCATCGACGAACACGGCGGCGCCGTGTCCGTGGAGAACCACCTGAACATGGTGAAGCCCATGCGGGGCGCCGTGCCGCCGGTCTCCGCCCAGGCGGTGGCGGCGCTGCTGAACAGCGCGGCGATGGACGAGGCGTTCCGCTGCATCAACGGCACCCCCGCCGTGTCAGCCTACGAGATCGAGGCGACGCCGCTGCCGCCGGTGGCGGAGCTGAAGGCGCTGGACCGGATGGTCGCGCGCAAGGCGGGCAAGGATGCGATCGAGAAGCGGATCTGGGAGATGTACGGGGTACAGGTCCGCGAATCATGACCCAGCCCGACCTCTTCGGCTTCACCGCCGCCCCCGCACCGCCGCCGGAGCCGCCGCCCGCCGCCGTCATCACCCCGGCCGACGGCGCGCTGCCGCCGCTGGCCGACGTGGCGACCATCAAGCGCCGGCTGGCGGAGGTCTTCCCGGAAGGGCTGGCCGACCGCAACTACGTCGTGCGCGAGATGGCGGCGCGCACCGTCTTCGCCCTGCTCTACGTCGGTGCGGTCGAGGACAGCGGCGTCTGGCTGGCGCCCACCCAGGTCTGCCGGATGAGCGACGCCCAGGCGGCACTGACCGACTCCGCGTCCCGGCTGGCCTTCCGCACCGCCTCCACCCGGCCCGGCTTCGCGCCGCCGGGCGAGCCCTGGTACAAGGACAACACGCGCGAGCCCATCCGCGACGAGACGCTGCGCCAGGGCCTGATCACCTACAACGCCGTGGCGCTGCGCGAGGGGATCGCCACCACCAGCAGCCTCGGCCGCTACGCGCTGAAGCGCAGCTTCGCCGACCTGATCACGGGTCCCGAGGAGGGGTTCGCCGAGGCGGCGCAAACGTGGGCGGCGACGCACCTGAGCGCCGACCAGCTGGCCCGCACCGCCATCCTGCGCGACCGCGTCGCCGGGCGCGAGGCGGTGGAGGTGCGGCTGCCCAAGGGCGGATCGCGCGTCATGAGCCCCGGCACCAGTTCGGTCCTGACCAAGGCGGTGGTGGAGGAGTTCGCCCCCCGCCACCTGATCGAGCCGGCCGTGCTGTGGATCAGCGAGAGCGCCACCAAAATCGTGGCGCAGGACGACGCGCTGATGCGCCGCATCGGCCTGCCCATCGACCAGCAGAAGCTGCTGCCCGACGTGGTGCTGGCCGACCTGGGCGGGGAACGCATGCGGCTGGTCTTCGTCGAGATCGTCGCCACCGACGGCCCCTTCACCGAGGATCGCAAGGCGGAGCTGCTGGCGACCACGCGCACGGCCGGCTTCCCCGACGATCAGGTGGCCTTCGTCAGCGTGTTCGAGCACCGCGGGGCGGCACCGGCCAAGGCGCGCTTCCCCAGCATCGCCGTGAACTCCTACCTGTGGTTCATGGCGGAGCCGGATCTGGTTGTGTGGCTGAAGGCGGGAAAGGGGCTGTAGCGCCGGTGCCCCCTCCCGGCCTGCGCTGACGCTCGGCCACCCTCCCCCTCTTCGAGGTGGAGGGTTTTCAGGCTGGCGGAGCCAATCCCCTCCACCGCAACGCGGGGGAGGGTGCCCGCGAAGCGGGCGGGAGGGGGCCTACGCCCTCAGCCCGCAATACTCCACCACGAAGGCCGCCATCGCCTCGGCGTCGTCGATGTGGAAGACCGGCACGCGGGCGTCCGGCACCGGGCCGTCGCTGGCGATGGCCACGACGGTGGGATCCTCGGCGGCGATCAGCGGCTTGCCGACGCTGGGGCGCCAGACCTCCAGCTTGGGATGGCGGTCGCGCTTGAATCCCTCGATCAGCAGCAGGTCGACCGGCTGGAGCTTGCGCACCAGCTCCTCCAGCGTCGGCTCCGGCTCGTCGCGCAGTTCGTGCATCAGGGCCCAGCGCTTGGGCGAGCTGACCAGCACCTCGGTGGCGCCGGCCACGCGGTGGTTGTGGCTGTCCTTGCCGGGGTGGTCGATGTCGAAGCCCTTGTGCGCGTGCTTGATGGTGGACACGCGCAGGCCCCGGCCGATCAGCGCCGGCAGCAGCTTCACCGCCAGCGTCGTCTTGCCGCTGCCGCTCCACCCGGTCAGACCGAAGATCTTCATGCCGGCCCCTTCATGCCGAATGGGCCTGCTTGGTGGATGGACGGGGGCGGGCGGGCTCCGCGGTCATGTGCTTCAGGCCGGCGCGCATGTAGTCCCAGCCGGTGACGAAGGTGAGGATGGCGGCGGCCCACAGGCCGGTGATGCCGATGACCGTCACCGGGATCTCCCGCGGGCCGTAGTCGCCGACGATCAGGAAGCCCAGCGCCACCATCTGGATGGTCGTCTTCCACTTGGCCAGCCGCGTCACCGGCACGCCGACGTTGAGGCCGGCCAGATACTCGCGCAGGCCCGACACCAGCACCTCGCGCAGCAGGATCACCACGGCGGCCAGGATCGACAGGCCGGTCAGCCGGCCGAATCCGACCAGCATGATCAGCGTCGCCGCCACCAGCAGCTTGTCGGCGATAGGGTCGAGGAACTTGCCGATCACCGACTCCTGCTCCCACGCGCGGGCGAGGTAGCCGTCGAAGTAGTCGGTGATGCAGGCCGCCGCGAACAGCGAGCACGCGCTGTACGCGGCCCACGCTTCGGGCACGTAGAAAAGCCCGACCACCAGCGGGATCACCGCGATGCGCGACAGGGTCAGCAGGTTCGGAAGGCTGGTCATCATGGCTTGTGAGGCTCGCAACGGCGGGGCCATTCTAACCATCCGGATGGAAATGATCGTAGATCTTTTTCGCCACCGTACGATTGATCCCCTCAACGGCCTCCAGGTCGGCCAGCCCGGCGCGCGCCACCGCCTTGCCGCTGCCGAAATGGTGCAGCAGCGCCTTCTTGCGCGCCGGGCCGATGCCGGGGATCTCGTCGATGGGCGACTTGGTGATGGCCTTGGCGCGCCGCGCGCGGTGGGTGCCGATGGCGAAGCGGTGCGCCTCGTCGCGCAGGCGCTGGAGGAAGTAGAGCACCGGGTCGCGCGACTCCATCTGGAACGGCGCCCGGTCGGGCATGAAGAAGTGCTCGCGCCCGGCGTTGCGGTCCGGCCCCTTGGCGATGGCGACCAGCGGCACGTCGGTGATGCCCAGCTCGTCGAACACCTGCCGCGCCACCGACAGCTGCCCCTGCCCGCCGTCGATCAGGACGAGGTCGGGCCAGGTGCCGCCGGTGCGCTCCGGATCCTCCTTCAACGCACGGCCGAAGCGGCGGGTCAGCACCTCGCGCATCATGGCGTAGTCGTCGCCGGCCGCCTCTTCGGAGCGGATGTTGAACTTGCGGTAGGCGTTCTTCATGTAACCCTCGGGCCCGGCGACGATCATGCCGCCGATGGCGAAGGCGCCCTGCACGTGGCTGTTGTCGTAGACCTCGATCCGCTCCGGCGGGGCGTCCAGCCCGAACACCTCGGCCACACCCTCCAGCAGGCGCTGCTGCGAGGAGTGCTCGGCCAGGCGCCGGCCGTGCGCCTCGCGCGCGTTGGTCAGCGCGTGCTCGACGATGCGGCGCTTGTCGCCGCGCTTGGGCACCGCCAGCTCCACCTTGTGCCCGGCGCGCAAGGACAGCGCCTCCGTCAGCAGCTCGTGCTCCGTCACCTCGTGGCTGAGCAGGACCAGCGCCGGGGCGGTCTTGTTCTCGTAGAACTGGGCGACGAAGGCGGAGAGCACGTCCTCCATCTCCTGCGCCTTGTCGTGGCTGGGGAAGTAGGCGCGGTTGCCGTAGTTGCGCCCGCCGCGGAAGAAGAAGACCTGGATGCAGGTGCTGCCGCCGTCGGCGTAGGCCGCGATGACGTCGGCGTCCTCCACCACCCCCTCGATGTTGATGTCCTGGTGCGCCTGGATGGCGGTGAGCGCGCGGATGCGGTCGCGGATCTGCGCGGCGGTCTCGAAGTTCAGCGCCTCGGCGGCTTCCGTCATCGCTTTGGCCAGTTCGCCCTGGATGTCGCGGCTCTTGCCGGACAGGAAGGCGCGCGCCTGGTCGACCTGGGCCTGGTATTCCTGCGGGCTGACGCGGCCCACACAAGGCGCCGTGCAGCGCTTGATCTGGTACTGCAGGCAGGGGCGCGTGCGGGCGTTGAAGACCGTGTCGGCGCAGTTGCGCAGCATGAAGGCGCGCTGCAGCGCCGTGATGGTGCGCGTCACCGCCGCACCGGAGGCGAAGGGGCCGAAGTACCACGCGTCCTGCCCGCGGCTCCCGCGGTGCTTCGTCAGCTGCGGGTAGTCGTGCCCCTTCGTGATCATGATGTAGGGGAAGGACTTGTCGTCGCGCAGCAGCACGTTGTAGCGCGGCATCAACTTCTTGATGAGGTTCGATTCCAGGAGCAGCGCCTCCACCTCGGTGTGGGTGGTGACGAACTCCATGGTCTCGGTCTCGGCGACCATGCGCTGCAGGCGGATCGGCAGGCGGTTGACCTGCGTGTAGTTGAAGACGCGGCGCTTCAGGTTCTTCGCCTTGCCGACGTACAGCACCGCCCCGTCCGCCGCGATCATGCGGTAGACGCCGGGGGTGACCGGCAGCGTCTTCAGGTGGCCGCGGATCACCTCCACCCCGCGCGCGAGGTCGGACGGCCGACGGCGCGCGCGGGCGGGGGCCGGGCCGGCCTCGGGCACGATCTCGGGTTGGGGCGTCTGGGTGTCGGCGGTTTCTGGCATAGCGCGGTATGTCGTGAACGGACGGCGGTGGGTAAACCCCCACCGACCAATGGGTTAATACCTTCGACTCACACGGACCGTAAGACTATCCACCGTTCCTGTGGATAACTCTGTCCATAACCCTTGCGGCAGCGATGGACGGTCCAGGCGCCCCAAGGGGTTCCCCATGACTGCCTGTTTTTTGGGCAAACTTTGTAAGGCATTGATTTTTCAGTGGATCTGAGTTGTCAAGGCGGCACCGGGGGTGCGCCGCACAAAATTGTCACAAAGGTCATACCCCCTCTTGCGCCAGGGCGCCGGCCTGTGTAAAACGCCCGCCCTCGAAAGCGCCGGACCGCTCGAATTCGTTAAGGATTCGTGACAATTGCCCATGCCGAAGCGGCACCCGCCCTATTCCTTCGGCACGAAGCCGCGCGACGGCTGCGCCCAGCCCAGATGCTCGCCGCCGTCGAGCGCGATCATCTGACCGGTCACCGCCGGGGCGTCCAGCAGGAAGCGGATGGCGGCGGCGATCTCCGTGGGGTCGGTGCTGCGGCGCAGCGGCACGGAGAGGGCCTGTTCGCGGAAATGCTCCTCCGTCTGGCGCTCGTTGCGCAGCGTCGGGCCGGGGCCGATGGCGTTGACGCGGATGCGCGGGGCCAGCGCCAGCGCCAGCGTCTGCGTCAGGGTCCACAGGGCCGCCTTCGACACGGTGTAGGAGGTGAAGTGCGGGGTGAGGTTCCACACCCGCTGGTCCAGCAGGTTGACGACCAGCCCGCGCTCCGGCTCCGGCAGTTGGCGGGCGAAGTGCTGGATCAGCACGAAGGGGGCGCGCAGGTTGGCCTCCAGGTGCAGGTCCCAGGAGTCGCGCGTCGCGGTGAGCGCCTCGTCGCGTTCGAAGACGCTGGCGTTGTTGACCAGCAGGGTGAGCGGCCCCAGCCGCTCCGCCGCTTCGGGGACGAGGCGGGCGACCTCCTCCTCCCGGCCGAGGTCGGCCTGGAGCACGGCGGCGCGGCCGCCGGCCGATTCGATCTCCGCGACCAGCCCCTCGGCGTCGGCGAGCGAGCGGTGGCAGTGCACCGCCACGGCCCAGCCGTGCGCCGCCAGGTCGCGCGCCACGGCGCGGCCGATGCGCTTGGCGCCCCCGGTGATGAGGGCGGCTTTCCTCTTGATCTCCACCATGCCGCCATAGGTACCTTCCACCCGTCCGCGGTCAAGGGGAACGGGATGCTGCGCGAGGCCTGGGAGTATCTGACCACCCCCGCGGGGGCCGAGGCGCGCGCCTTCGGGTACCTGGCGGAGGCGGTGGCGCTGGGCGCGCGGCACCGCCGCCAGCGCGCCGCCTGGGCGCCGCACGTGGCCGCCTGCCGCCGCTTCATCCTGGACGCCGCGTCCCGCGCCCCGGCGCATGGTGCCGGGATGGGCGGCGCGGCGCTGGTCGCCGGCTCCGGCCGGCTGATCGAGGTGCCGCTGGCGGAGCTGGCGGCGCGCTTCGAGTCGGTGGTGCTGGCCGACCTGATCCACCCGCCGGAGGCGCGGCGGGCGGCGCGGCGATTCGCCAACGTGCGGCTGGCGGAGGTGGACGTGACCGGCGCGCTGAAGCCGCTGGACGCCGCCTTGCGCGGCGGCGGCCCGCTCCCCTCCCCCGCCCCGCCCGACCTGGGGCAGGACTTTGCCTTCGCCGTGTCGTGCAACCTGCTGTCCCAGCTGCCGCTGCTGCCGCTGGACGCCATCGCGCGCCGCGCGCCGGCGGTGGGCGAGGCGGAGCGCGCGGCCTTCGCCACGGCCCTGGTGGCGGCGCACCTGGAGTGGCTGAAGCGCGCCGGGACGGTGGCGGCGCTGGTCACCGACGTGGAGAGCCTGTGGCTGAAGGACGGCACGGTGCTGGAGCGCGAGGGGTCGCTGTGGGGCGCCGCCCTGCCCGCCCCCGACGCGACCTGGGACTGGAACATCGCACCCCGGCCGGAGGAGGACCGCTGGCTGGACCTGCGGCACGCGGTGGGCGGCTGGTACGACCTGAACGCCGCCCCCGCCTGACGCCCCTCCGCCCGACGCAACACCCGCCGAACCGCCCTGTTGGTCCCCACGGGAAAGGAGGACCCGCATGGACGCGAACGACCGCAAGGACGAAGGCAAGGACGCCCCCAAGGACGACCGCACGGACGACCCCCGGATCGACCCCACCGCCGAGGGCGGCCCGACCACGCCGGTGATCCCCGGCACCGGCGGCGCGCAGGCCGGCGGCGGCCCGCACGTGGGCGCCACCGAGGGCAGCACCCGCGGCGTGCTGGGCATCGGCGGCAACCCCGCCGGCACGCCCACCAGCGGCCTGGGCTCCGGCGGCCCGGAGTCCGGCGACGGCGACTCCGGCGACGGCGGCCCCGACGCGGCGGCCTGATCGCCCCGCAGCGGGCAAATGTAACCAGATGAAACCGGATGAAACACTTTCAGGCAGGGTGTTTCATCAGCGCACCGCCCCCACGGGCAGCGGCTCCACCGTGTCGTCGGGGTGGTGGCCGGGGTAGGCGTAGGGGCGCTCCTCCTCCGGCAGGGCGGAGAGGGCGGCCAGTTCGGTTTCGTCGGGCGGGAATTCCTCGCGGAAGGCGGCGGGATCGGCCTCTTCCTTCGTCAGGTCGCGGACGACGCCGAGCTTGTTCGCCAGCCAGCGCACGGTGGTCATGTCGCCGCGCATGACGGCGCGCTCCAGCTCCACCGCCACCAGCCGGCCGAGCGAGCGGACGCGCATGCGTGCCTCGCGCTCCAGGTGGTGGCGCTCCCAGGTGATGCGCACGCGGAAGTCCGGCGAGGCGTGGTAGGCGCGCCAGACGGTGACGCGGGTGCACCCCATGGTCCGCGCCACCTGGAGCATCGAGCAGCCGGCCGCGAGCATGTAGGCGGCGCGCGCCCACTGCACCTCGGAAAAGCGCGAGCCCGGCACCAGCGCCCCGCGCGCGGGCCTGGGCGGCTCCTCCAGCGGGTGCCGGTCGTGGTAGCGCGGCCGCTCCCCCTCCTCCCAGGTCTTCATCTCCGGCCCGCCCGCCGCCCGCTCCCACCGGTACTGCCGGGTGTCGCGTTCGGCCCAGTCCTCGTACGCGGCATCGCGCGGGAAATCCTCGGCCGGGTCGTTGGGGTGGCGCTGGCGGTCGGCGGGCATGGCTGGGGGCCTCCGGGATAGGAAATGGACTATTTTCCTATCATGAGGAGACAGAAAGCTCAAGCCCCTCTACGCCACAGGCAACGTCATTGCATGTCAGCGCACCACAAAGCGCGCTTGCCTCGCTAGTTGTTTGGACGACAGCGAAAGTCAAAACCCAAAATCTATTTGGTTAGATGACTTCTGGCTAACTCTTTGCAACTCCTCTACCTCTACACCTTGGGCACCAATTTTAACGCCGATTTCAACTCCACTCGACAACTTGGCAGATGCATTGACCCCATTCACCAATACCGAAGCAAAGTTGAATACCGTCTTCCCACCGCTACTAACCACCTGAGCAAGATCCTTCAGCTTGATCAGCGGATGACCTTGCCCATCCCCCGGCCGCGACCAAGCCGGCCATGATGTTTCAAGAAGAACAACATTATGCTCGAAGCTCCCCCGAATATTGCGCTTCTCTGTAGCCACAGCTTCCACTTCACCCCAGTCTGTTCCTGTGGCACTTGCTAGCGAGCGCAATACCTCCAACAGATCTGCCAGTTCGCCGAGGACGTCTCCTGGCGTCTGCGCAGCAAGCAGCTCTTGCGATTCCTCGTATAACTTAACTACCAGAGCTGCTCGAGACTCTGACTTGTCGATGTGAGCTAGCGAAACAGTTTCACCATGCTCTTTAATCTTGGCCGGAATCGAGTCTCTGACCAGTTTTCTAAATACCTGCTTCTGCCGAGTTCTTGCACGTCGGCCCGCCGGGGTAACTACAGATACGCCAGCCCGCTCCAGCACGTAAAACGCGTGGCTAAGTATAGAGCCAGTTAAATAAACAGGGAAACTTTTCTTTCTAGACACCAAGGCAACTTTACTTAGGAACCCTTCATCCCTGAACAATTCGGCCTCAGGCTCCAATTGGAGGACATACTTTCCATCTGCCTCCTCCTCTACCCTCTCCAAATCCTCTATACTTCTCACTACCTTTTTCCGCAGTCCAGGCGCGACTGAAGCCCCGGCACTTGGAAGGCCACCTTGCTCTGCGTCCATCATGAACCAAGGCACGTTTCGGCCAACACCAGCTTCCTCTGCGACATCACAGAACCACATAACCTGAATTGCTTTCCCTGCCTTTTCTGCAATTCTATGCGTCTGCTCCGCCACCTCACGCAGGTTTGCCGTAGACAATGACCTGTGCCGTGTCTTAGACCGCACCACACGAAGCAAGCGCCACTCTCCGCTTGCCGTTTCCTGAAGAAAAGTCGGCTTGTACTGTATATTTTCAGAAGATATGTCGTTTCTCTTTATATCATACTCATACGTGTCATGATTAAGGTACTGCAAACCATCAGGAAGACCCCAAAGAGAATCCACCAATACTACCTGTTGCCCAGGCCGAGCCATGGCCCACGCAGCGACCCGTGCGGGCAAGAACTTATGAATGATAAAGCACACCTGCGACGCATTCGCACCCTGAGATTTTAGACCTTTGAGAGTCTGAATAATAAATGAACATGCATTTGAAGATGATACAGTATGCGTTCTGGGAAGATTAACGCGCGAGATGCCTTGCGCCACACAATCTGTGCGACAGACAGCGCGTCCGTGAGTTATCTCCTCAATATCTTTGGACAAGTCCCGGCCAGTCGCGAGCGCAGCTTCAATAGCATCTCCAGAGGCATAATAGAGCTTTGGATAAGGAGATGCTCTTCCCTCTAAAAACGTTCTGACCTTGTCGATTTTCGCCCATCCAGACATTTTTACGTGGTCGGCCTGAACGAACGGAGACCCGACAGGAGGAGATCCCGACGCAACACTATCTCCCTCCCGAAACAATCCAGTCGGATCATGACCTTCGTCAGGCTGATCGGACTCAAAATCAATTTGAAATATCCACAGTACGTTGTCTGATGCCCCCCATTCAAGGTGCACTCGGCCCGCATTTAGTTGAGTACACCAGCGCCCAACTTGCTTGAAAGCACCATCCAGAGCTTTAATGTTTGTATTTGCGATATTAATCGCCCGAGTTTCGTCTGGTGGGCTTGATCTCTGTGAATTGAAGCGACCCTCTGGATTACTGGGATGCTCGACCTCCCACATCCAGTGATTCATTGTCTTTGACACTCTTTTTTCGTTCGACAGATGTCCGTGATATACTGTCCGAACACGCGCTTGCACAACAACGGCGATTGAATCTCCGCCACCACCTGAGAAGCTTCTGTATATTTGCTCAATTGATGACTTAATACTCTCTGCGTTGAAATCCGCAGGCACTTCGCAGGACTCATACGCGCCCCGCTCAGTCATCGTTTCTTTAACAGAGCTCGATCTAAGCACCAGCCCTTTCTGCCAGTTTGCTGACCACGCCTGGGAACAGCACTCAGCGAGATCAGCACAAACAGCTCCGAGGAGAGAGGCCTGTTGTTCCGCGCCCAATCCTAGCCAACGCCGATGAAGTTCTGTCGACACGACGAGAAAGGGCGGGGTCCAAGCACGAGGTAAAATCGCCAGCCCGCAGGCTTTTGCCCCTACAAGCTCCGCGAATTCCAACCTCGCCGCAACATCTAGAAGATCTTCAGAAGGCGACAGAATGTACTCACGAAGGCAGGAAAACATGGGCGCTACCCCAAATAAAAATAGTAACTAAGACTCGGGATCGCCATCCTTCGTATTATCGGTTGGCGATTTCTTGTCAACCGTGCCAAAAAGACGGTATGCTACCTTTTGAAGGCTGGCAAGCACATTATCGGAAAAGAACCCTACAAAAAAGCCGAAAGCAGCACCGGCGACCGGAGTGGATATTGGACTGCCATTTAGGAAAGGAATGAGTCCAGAATACACCATCAACCCGACGAAAGGCGCCAGAACCCCAGAAAGGACCGGCACTACAAGGCGCCAGATGACGCGATCACGATGCCAGCGCTTCTTGGCAACGCCATGATAGAGCCACTTCAAAGACGAAGAACAGCCTCCACACACCCCCGCAAGAGTCATGGCCGCCCAGGTGACCAAGGGCTCGCCCTTAGGCATGTCACCTAACAAATCGCTAATCAGTCCTTCAGTCTGCTCAAGCACCACATATTTAGCCAGAAGCACTAATGAAAAAAACGAGGCGGCCAAGACGATAATGAGGTAGCCAAGCTCCCCCGCAATTTGGAGCCAAGCAGATGCCGGATACCTGCTCTCAAAATCTCCCGGTTCACGACCATCCGTCAGAGAAGCAAGACTCGCAATTTCAGGCGGACAAAATTCTTCATGCTGCAATTCCTTTGCAGCCGTCGCTGCCGTCGCTGCCGAAGTACTGGATGGTTCTTCTTGCATTTTCATAAAACGGCCATTCCCGATAATTCCACTTATCTGCATCACCGTTCAAATGCGCTATTTGACGGCGGAAATACTGAGACTTAACACACCTGGGGAGTCCTACATACGACGAGCAATCGTCACTTATAAGATAGTACTCCTGCCCGTCTCCAATTTCTTTCCATGGATTATTAGGGGACACTTCTTTCCAGTCAATGTCACCATCTTCTAAAACGTTGCCAAGCAAATCAAAGTCAGTCGGGACGACATGCAGGTGCGCCTGATCGACCCCGCAGCCAATTTGGCTAAGATACTCCCCTGGACCGTGCTCAAGAAGAAAAGTACGTTTTCCGAAGTGCTTGGCTTCCTTTGCCAGTTCGCGCGCAAAAAGGAAAAGAGCGCACCGGACACCGTAATCTAGCCGGGCAAACGACAGGGCTTCCAGCCTGGGTACCACGAGTAGCCATCCGGGAACCAGCGAGCCCAGCGTGGGCACGACGGCGGCGTCGGAATGCTCTAGCAGGTCGACGTCACATACCTTGTCCGCGCCGATGCGCTCGCCTGCCAGCACCCAATCAAACCGTTTGACCATCCAAGGCATTCCTAAAAGCGGAAGAAAAGGTGAACACCGCGTATCGTATCATAGGAAATTGCGCCACGCTAAGGCTTGTTTGTCGGGTACGGACAGCCTGCAGCAGCCACCGAAAGAGGTCGGTCACCTAGCTATTTCCGTACGATGCGCAAACGCGGGAATGCCATGGAGTTAAAGAAGTTCCTAATGGATTGTCACTTTTGACGCCGGCAGGATGGCGGCGCTCATACCCCAAGTCGAGCTCGTCCTTATTCGACCAGAAGCGCAGGGATTTCCAATCGGCCCGCCGTCCGCTCCCCCTTGCCCGTCCCCCGAATCGGGCGCACACTGCTCCGGTCGCGCTTGCGCGGCGCAGTAGGGCGGCCGAGCGGGGAAGGTGGAAGCTCCCCGCGCCCGGCCTGACCATAACCAGCTTCGTGGAGCTTGGATCATGGCTGATTCCGAGGATAGCACAGGTGTGTCCATCTCCCGCCGGTCTTTGCTGGCGGGCGGCGGGGGTTGCGTTCTGGCCGGGGCCGGCGGCGGGGACGCGGCGGCGGGCGGGGGTGCGCTGTACCGGGAGTGGGTGCGGGCGCTGGCCGTGGCCGACGCGTGCGCGGAGGAGGAGGCACGGCTGGAGGTGCTGGGCGCCGGGCCGGCCGTGATGGGGCGGGCGTGGCGGAGGGCGGAGGCGGCCTGGGTGGCGTGCGACTCCGCCGCCGAGCGGCTGATCGCCGAGCCGGCGGAGTCGCTGCACGGGCTGCTCGACAAGGCGCTGTGCCTGCGCTGGCGCATGGAGGCGCAGGCCGACCGCGACATGATGGGCGGGCTGGTGGCGGACATCCGGCGGCTGGCGGGACGCGCATAACGGGGATCCAAGGGGCTCCAGCCCCTTGGCGGGGGTGCAGGGGGCGGAGCCCCATGCCTTCCTGATGCCTGGGGACGGCGTTGCCCCCACCCTGCCCGCTTGCGCGGGCTTCCCTCCCCCGCTTCGCAGGGGAGGGATAAGACTATCGAAGGAATGGAACGGCCGGTGCGGGCTGACGATATGCGGGGGTGGGCTTGGGGCGGTGTGGCCGGAAATTGTCACGGGCGGGCCGCAAGCAACCTGAGCGGGACCGCGGCCGTGCGGTGGTAGGATGCCGCCCTACGCGCGAAACAGGAGATCGCAGGATGTTCGGGAAGGGTGTCGTTGGGGCGGGCGTCGCGGTGCTCGCGCTGGTGCTGGCCGGGCCGGCCTTGGCCGACGGCCGGGGGAACGGGCACAAGCACGGGCACCACAAGCATGGCCATTACCATGGCGCGCCCGTCGTGGTGTACGAGCAGGCGCCGCCGGTGGTGGTGGTGCAGCGGCCGGCGCCGGTCATCGTGGCGCCGCCTCCGCCGCCGCGGGTGATGTACGCGCCGCCGCCCGTCGTGTATGCGCCGGTCATGCCGGCGCCGGCGCCGGGGTTGAGCATTCAGATGAACGTGCCGTTGCGGTGAGGGGTTTGCCCCCTCCCGGCTCGCTTGCGCTCGCCACCACGGTCGCCCGCAAGCCGGGCGACCGCGTTCCGCCTATGATCGCCTTCGGCGCTCATTGCCTTCGGCACCGGCTCCACGCCCCCGCTTCGCAGGGGAGGGTTTATCAGCGCTTGCCCTTCTTGGCCTTGATGGCGGCCTTGCCGGACTTGCTGTAGGGGGCGCCGGGGGCGGATGAGGGGACGCCGCGGGCCATGCGGGCGGTGCTGATGCCGATGCTGCCGGGGGGTTCCAGGCCCAGGTCCATGGCTTCGAGGCGCTTGATCTCGTCGCGCAGGCGGGCGGCCTCCTCGAACTCCAGATCGGCGGCCGCGGCCTTCATCTTCTTTTCCAGGTCGGCCAGGACGGCCTTCAGGTTGTGGCCGACGGTGGCGGCGTCGGTGTGCACGGTGACGTGGTCGCCGCGCTCGTAGACGCTGTCGAGGATGTCGCCGATCGCCTTCTTCACCGATTCCGGCGTGATGCCGTGCGCCTCGTTGTAGGCCTTCTGCTTCTCGCGCCGGCGGTTGGTCTCGCCGATCGCGTAGTTCATGCTCTCGGTGATCTTGTCGGCGTAGAGAATGGCGCGGCCCTCCACGTTGCGGGCGGCGCGGCCGATGGTCTGCACCAGCGAGGTCTTGGAGCGCAGGTAGCCTTCCTTGTCGGCGTCCAGGATCGCCACCAGGGCGCATTCGGGGATGTCCAGGCCCTCGCGCAGCAGGTTGATGCCGATCAGCACATCAAACGCCCCGAGGCGCAGGTCGCGGATGATCTCGATGCGCTCCAGCGTCTCCACGTCGGAGTGGATGTAGCGCACGCGCAAACCGGCCTCGTGCATGTATTCGGTCAGCGCCTCGGCCATCTTCTTGGTCAGCGTGGTGACCAGGACGCGGAAGCCCTTGGCCGTCACCTCCTTGCACTCGGCGATCAGGTCGTCGACCTGGGTTTCGGTGGGGCGGACGATGACCTCGGGGTCGATCAGGCCGGTGGGGCGGACCACCTGTTCGGTGAAGACGCCGCCGGTGCGCTCCATCTCCCAGTTGCCGGGGGTGGCGGAGACGAAGACCGTCTGCGGGCGCATGCTCTCCCACTCCTCGAACTTGAGCGGGCGGTTGTCCTTGCAGCTCGGCAGGCGGAAGCCGTAGTCGGACAGCGTGGTCTTGCGCATATAGTCGCCGCGGTACATGCCGCCGATCTGCGGCACCATGACGTGGCTCTCGTCCACGATCAGCAGCGCGTCCTTGGGCAGGTATTCGAACAGGGTGGGCGGCGGCTCGCCGGGGGCGCGGCCGGTGAGGTAGCGGCTGTAGTTCTCGATGCCGGCGCAGGAGCCGGTGGCGGCCATCATCTCGATGTCGAAGGTGGTGCGCTGCTCCAGCCGTTGCGCCTCCAGGAGCTTGCCCTCGGCGGCGAACTCCTCCAGGCGGATCTTGAGGTCGCGCTTGATCTGCTCGATGGCCTGGTTGAGCGTCGGCTTGGGCGTGACGTAGTGGCTGTTGGGGTAGATGCGCACGGCCTCCAGGGACGCCAGCTTTTCGCCGGTGAGGGGGTCGATCTCGTGGATCGCCTCGATCTCGTCGCCGAACAGGGAGATGCGCCAGGCGCGGTCCTCCATGTGGGCGGGGAACAGCTCCACCGTGTCGCCGCGCACGCGGAAGAAGCCGCGGCCGAAGCCGGCGTCGTTGCGCTTGTACTGAAGCTCGGTGAAGCCGCGCAGCAGGTCGGGCTGGCGGATCACCTGCCCGGCGCGAAGGTCGATGGTCATCTCCGAATACAGCTCCACCGAGCCGATGCCGTAGATGCAGCTGACCGAGGCGACGATGATGACGTCGTCGCGCTCCAGGAGAGCCCGCGTGGCCGAGTGGCGCATGCGGTCGATCTGCTCGTTGATCGAGGATTCCTTCTCGATGTAGGTGTCGGTGCGCGGGACGTACGCCTCCGGCTGGTAATAGTCGTAGTAGGAGACGAAGTATTCCACCGCGTTGTTGGGGAAGAACGACTTCATCTCGCCATACAGCTGGGCGGCCAGCGTCTTGTTGGGCGCCAGCACCAGCGTGGGCCGCTGCACGCGCTGGATGACGTGCGCCATGGTGAAGGTCTTGCCGGAGCCGGTGACGCCCAGCAGCACCTGATCGCGCTCGCCGGTCTGGAGGCCGGCGGTCAGCTCCTCGATGGCCTTGGGCTGGTCGCCGGCGGGGATGTACTCGGAGACGACCTCCAGGCGCTTGCCGGCCTCCAGCTTGGCGAGCGGCTTGCGCGGGATGGCTTCGAGGACGGGGTGCGGCACGGTCGACGGCATGGTTCGATTCACCGGGTACGGAACGGGAACCCGGGAAATATGGAGGGCCGGGGGGCAAGAGTCGAGCGGAGGCTTGCCGGTGGGCGGGAGCGGCCTTATCCTTTCCGCCATGAGCACGCCGCGCACCATCTTCGACCCCATCGACGACGACGCCGAGGAGCGCGCCGACCGCGAGGCGGAAGCCGACCTCGCCGCCGGCCGCACCGTGCCGCACGACGCGGTCGTCGAGTGGCTGAAGAGCTGGGGCAAGCCCGGCGAACTGCCGCCGCCCCGGTGCAAGTAGGTTAAGTGCACGTCGTCTGGACCCAGAGCGCCATCGGCGACCTGACCGGGATCCGGCAGTACATTGGGCAGTTCAACCCCTATGCGGCACAGCGCATGGCGGAGTCGCTGATCGCGGCGGCCAGCGGCCTGACCGACTTCCCCGAACGCGGCCGGCCGGTCGGCCCCGGCAAGCGCGAACTCACCGTCGTCTGGCCGTACGTCATCCGCTATCGGATCGAGGGGGAGCGCGTGGTCGTCCTGCGCGTGCGGCACGGCCGGCGGCGGCCGCTGCGCTGACCGCCTGTCAGCCCTGACAGGTTCGCCGGCCGGTGCCGCCGTGCGACAACCGGCGCGGTCACGGCGGACGGGAGGACGGCGATGAACGGCAGGATGCACACGGCGCTACGCGCCGCGGGGCGGGCCTGCGTGACGGGGCTGGCGACGCTGCTGTGGGCCGTGCTGTGGGCGGCGACGTCGCCTCAGTTGAGCGACGGCGGCGGGGCGGCCGGGGCGCGCTCCGGCGGGAGCGCGAGGTCGGCCTCGCGCACGTAGTGGACGATGCGGCCGTCGGCGAGGCGCAGGTCGTAGAACGGCTCGCCGCTCATGGTGCGCGCGATCACCTGGCCTTCGTGTCCGCTCCAGCGGACCGGCGTGCCCAGACGGACCATGGTCGGTCTCCCCCTTGGTTGTTTCGGAAAAGGGTACGCCGGGGGGCCGCGGGGCGGGCTGTGTCAAAAACCGGCCATACGGGCCGACGTGGTCCCACCTTGGTCACACCGACCTATGCCCAGGCGGGTATAGCCTTTCGGCAAAACAATCCACGGGGGATGCGCATGACCTACACGGTCTGCTTCTGCAACGCGACCAATCGCGACGACACCCAGAGGGTCGGCCACATCGGCCCGTTCGACACGCTGGCGGACGCCGTGCGGCTGGTGATGGAACGGATCCCGGCGCCCAGCCGCCCTTATGCCATCGTCGAGGGCGCCGCCATCGAGGCCGGCTGCGGCGCCGCGCTGCACTTCGACGAGATCGCCGCCGTCTACCAGCGGATGCCCAAGCGGGAACTGGTCGATGCGTGAGACGGGGGGCGCGCGGCGCCCCCCGCCGGTTCGCCGTAACAATCGGTGACGTTTCGCTTTCTTTTGATTCAATTTGTCAAAGACCCGCGCTTCTGGCTGTCGGTTACTTATACATACTTTGGAAACACGCGCTGGACGCGCTGATTTCCGCCACAGACGATGCGAGTCTTTGCACATGCACAATAATACACAGGGTCAACCCGCCCGGCCCGGGCGGATCGGCGCCCGTATCCTGGCCGGCGCCCTTCTCCTGCTGCCGCTGCTCGCCGCCGCGCTGGCTTCGCCGGCGCGCGCCGAGCCGCCGGCGAAGCCCTTCTACGCCATCGCCCACCAGATCAACCTGACCCGTCTCGTCGACTGGGCGGTCAACAACCAGGGGGCGAACGCCATCGAGTCCGACCTGCAGTTCGACCGCAACGGCAAGCCCGTGGAGTTCCGCCACGGCGGGACGTGCGACTGCAGCCGTCCGCCGGGATTTGGGCACGCGTGGCTGCCGGCGATGTGCGAGGCCACGGAAGACATCGTCGGCACGCGGGCGACCAAGTGGTATTAAACCGGCTCCCGCCGGCCGCTCAAGCCGCTGCGCGAAGGGTCGGCGAAGGTGCCCGAACTCCTGGAGGCGATCGCCGCGCAGCCCCGGGTCGCCCTGTTCATCGTCGACTCCAAGCCGCCCAAGACCGACAGCGCCAAGGTCCTGCGCACCGCCGGCCGCACCGTGATCGAACTGCTGGAGCAGCACCTTTTCCGCAAGGGCTATGCCGGGAAGGTGATCGTCGGCACCTCCTCGCTGAAGAACGTCGCCTACCTCGAAGGCGCGGCCGAGGCGGCCAGGACGTCTGAGTTCGCCAAGCGGATCTACTTCTCGATCGACGAGGAGAAGAACGTGGAGCGCGTCGTCAACCGGCTGAGCAAGTTCACCAACCAGAGCGCCTACGGCATGGGCATTTCCGCCATCGCGCCGAACAGCTACCGCAAGGAGATCCGGGCGGCGGCCAAGCTGAAGGAGCAGAAGAAGGTCGCCATGGTCTATATCTGGACCATCGACCGGACGTCGTCGATGCTCGACTACATCCAGGACGGCGCCGACGGCGTCATGACGAACGAGCCGAGCCGGCTGGCCAGACTGGTCGGCGCGACCCACGGCGTGCGCCTGGCGATGCCCAGCGACGAGCTGCAGGTGGCGGTCAAGTAACCGCCTCCCCCGGACTGCCGCCGGTCGAACCCGACAGCCCTTCGCCGAGCAAAGGGCTGTCGGGTTCGATCCGGGGCGTATGCCGAGGGCGCCTGCCGAGGGCCTTGACTGAAAGCCGTCAGACGCCCCCGGCGTCACTCCTCGGTGCCGGCCCAGGCGGGGCTGCGGACGGCGGCGTCGTAGTCCTTGATCAGCGCCTCGCACACGCGGCCCGGCGTGAAGCTGTGCTCGCCGATCTGGCCGACGGGGGTCACCTCGGCTGCGGTGCCGGTGAGGAACACCTCCTGCGCGCTGGCCAGCTCCTCCGGCTTGATGTGGCGCTCGATCATCTGGATGCCGCGCTTCTTCGCCAGGTCGATGACGGTGCGGCGGGTGATGCCGTCGAGGAAGCAGTCGGGTGTCGGCGTGTGGATGGCGCCGTCGATGACCAGGAACAGGTTGGCCCCCGTCGCCTCCGCCAGCAGGCCGCGGTAGTCGAGCATGAGGGCGTCCTGGTAGCCCTGCTGCTCCGCCGCGTGCTTGGAGATGGTGCAGATCATGTAGAGGCCGGCGGCCTTGGACGCGGTGGGGGCGGTGTCCGGCGCCGGGCGGCGGTAGGGGGCCCACATCAGGCGGATGCCGGCCATCTTCGCCTCGGGGCTGAAATAGCTGGGCCACTCCCACACGGCGATGGCGAGGTGGATGCGGTTGTGCTGGGCCGAGACGCCCATCATCTCGCTGCCGCGCCACGCCACCGGGCGCACGTAGGCGTCCTTCAGCCCGGTCTGCTCGACCACCAGCCTGGTGGCGGCGTCGATCTCGGCCACCGACCAGGGGATCTGGAAGCCCAGCAGTTCGGCGGACTTCGCCAGACGCTCGCTGTGCTCGGTCAGCTTGAAGACGCTGCCGTTGTAAACCCGCTCACCTTCGAATACACAGCTTCCATAGTGCAGGCCATGGGTCAGCACGTGCACCTTGGCCTCGCGCCACGGCACCAGGGCGCCGTCGTACCAGATCACGCCGTCGCGGTCGTCGAAGGGGATGATGGCCATGGGTTTGGGTATCCTTCGTGTGAGCTTGGTGGCAGATTTCAGCTTGTTCGCGGGCCTGTTCGCAGGCCGAAGCTTGGTTGTTGTGCGATCCCGGTTGTTTGATTATGTCTGAACCGCTGTCCCATTCGTAACATTCCTCAAAAAACACGTCAACATGACTGACATAAAAGCAGGGGTGAACCAGCTGTTCCTACGGGAGGAGGAGCTGCGCACGGGCATGGAACTCCTGTTCTACGCCTACCGCGAATTCACGGCCGAACCCGATGAGATCCTTGCGAAAATCGGCTTCGGCCGGGCGCATCACCGGGTCATCTACTTCGTCGGCCGGCACCCGCGGATCACGGTGTCGGAGCTGCTCGGCATTCTGCGCATAACGAAGCAGAGCCTGTCGCGCGTCCTGGGGGAACTGGTGCGTCAGGGGTACATCGACCAGACCACCGGCGTGCGCGACCGCCGCCAGCGCCTGCTGGAGCTGACCGAGAAGGGCGTGGAGCTGGAGCGCGAGCTGTCGGAGACGCAGCGCCAGCGCATCGCGCGCGCCTACCGCATGGCGGGTGCCGAGGCGGTGCAGGGTTTCCGCAAGGTGATGATGGGCATGCTGGACGAGGAGGACCGCGCCAAGTTCGCCCCGCCCGGCGAGGCGCGGCTGGCGGCGGTGAAGCGGTAGGGGCGGCCCGGCGGCGGCGCATGCGGACGTGCCGGCGCCCGCGCCCGCCTGCATAAGCTCCGGGACGCGCATCTTGTGGTTGCCGCTCCGGCCGCAGCGCGCAGAGTTGCGAAAGCATCGGCCTTGTTTCCGCGCGCATTCGGATCACCGGCCAGCGATCAGACGAAACAGCCGGCCCCAAAAAGGCCCGTACGCGAACCGGGCGCCTGCCCGGAACGATTGGCCGCACGCGCGCCGACCTGCCCGATACTGGAATTATCTGCCTGCGCATGTATGATGATGCACAATTCCTCGTGCATATTCTTGCATGACACCGCAGGAAGGACCCATCATGCGCCCGTTCGGATTTCCCGTCGTCTTCCACGCGCCCGACGGTGGCGGCAACACGGCCCCGCAGATCACCGCCGCGCTGACCGCCGGCACGGACGAGGTCTCCACGGCGCTGACGGTGGACCTCCTCACCGGCGCCAGCGATGCCGAGAACGACCCGCTGGCGGTGAGCGGCTTCGCGCAGACCGCCGGCCGCGCCGCCACCGTCACGCGGAGCGGCGCCACGCTGACGCTCGACCCGGCGCAGTTCAACGACCTCGCAGGCGGGCAGACCGAAACGCTCACCTTCGGCTACGACGTCACCGACGGCACCGATTCGGTCGCACAGACGCTGACCATCACCGTCACCGGCGTCAACGACGCGCCCACGGTCGCCGCCGCGCTGACGCGGACGACGGACGAGGATGCGGCGCCGGTCAGCGTCGACCTGCTGTCCGGCGCCAGCGACGTGGACACCGGCGACACCCTGTCCGTCACCGCCTTCGCCCAGACGGGCGGACGCGCCGCCAGCATCACCCGGAGCGGCGGCACCCTGACCCTCGACCCGGCGCAGTTTACGGATCTGGCGGCCGGACAGACGGAGACGCTGACGTTCCAGTACGGCGTCACCGACGGCACGGCGACGGTCGCGCAGACGCTGACGATCACGGTGACCGGCGCCAACGACGCACCGGCCGTCGCGGCGCCGCTCAGCGCCACGGCGGGCGAGGACGCGGCGGCACTGGCGGTGGACCTGCTCCAGGGCGCGACGGACGCCGACGCGGGCGCCGTGCTGTCGGTGACCGGCGTCACCCAGACCGCCGGCCGGACGGCAACGGTCACGCAGTCCGGCGGCACGCTGACGCTCGACCCCACGCAGTTCGGCGATCTGGCGGCCGGGCAGACGGAAACGCTGACGTTCCAATACGGTGTCAGCGACGGGACGGCCACCACGCCGCAGACGCTGACCGTCACCGTGACGGGCGCCAACGACGCGCCGGTGCTGACGGTGCCCGGCGCGCAGACGGTGAACGAGGACACCGACCTGCCGCTGACCGGCCTGTCCATCGCCGACGTGGACGCCGGCGGCGCCGCGCTGCGCCTGACGCTTTCGGTCGGGCACGGGAAGGTGACGCTGGCCAGCACGACCGGGCTGACGGTGACCGCCGGGGCCAATGGCAGCGGCACGCTCACCGTCGAGGGCACGCTGGCCGACCTCAACGCGGCGCTGGGGACGGCGCGGTACCGCGGGGCATCGAACTACAACGGCGCCGACGCACTGCAGGTCACCGTCGACGACCTCGGCAACGGAGCCCCCACGGCGGCGCTCACCGACGCCCGGACGGTGGCGATCACCGTGGTGCCGGTGAACGACGCGCCGGTGGCACCGGCGCTTTCGCGGACCACCAACGAGGACGCCGCCGCGCTCACCGTCGACCTGCTGTCGGGTGCCACCGACGTCGAAGGCGACGCGCTGTCGGTGACCGGCTTCGCGCAGACCTCCGGGCCGGTGGCCGCCTTCACGCAGGCCGGTGGCACGCTGACCCTTGACCCGGCCCAGTTCAACGGCCTGAAGGTCGGCCAGACGGCGACGCTGAAATACGGCTACACGGTCACCGACGGCACGGCGAACACCCCGCGCACGCTGACGGTGACCGTTCAGGGCCGCAACGACGCGCCGACGGCGAACGCCGATGCCACCTCCACCGCATACCGGACGCCGCGCATCGTCACGGCGGCGTCGCTGCTGGGCAACGACACCGATCCGGACGGCGACACGCTGCACATCGCGTCCGTCGCCAACGGCACCGGCGGAACGGCGGAGCTGGAGGCCAGCGGCAACGTGGTGTTCACGCCCACGGCCGGCTTCACCGGGACGGCCAGCTTCCAGTACACGGCGTCCGACGGGAACGGCGGCAGCGCCACGAACACGGTGACGGTCGCCGTGGGTGCGGCGCCGAGTCCCGGGACCGGGCCGGCGGAATCCCTGGCCGTGTCGCCCGTGACGACGGTCGCGCACCTCAGCGGCGCCATCGACCAGATGATCGACCAGCCGTTCGTGGCGACGCTGACCAACGGCGGCTACGTGGCGGTGTGGTGGACGGCCGAGGGCAACGCCTCGGACGTCTACGCGCGGCGCTACAACGCCGACGGCACGCCGGCCGGCGACGCCTTCCTGGTCGCCACCGCCAACGCCTACAACCAGGGCGGCGCCAGCGTCACCGCCCTGGCCGACGGCGGCTACGTCATCGCCTGGCATTCCATGAACGGCGACTGGCACACCAACGGCACGACGGAAGGCTACATCTACCAGCAGCGCTTCAGCGCCGCCGACGCCCGGCTCGGCTCCACCCAGCAGGTCCACACCACCACCGGCACCAAGAAGGAGTTCCCGGCCCTGGCGACGCTGGCGAACGGCGGCTGGGTGGTGGCGTGGAGCTCCTACAACCAGTCCGGCGATCCCGGCTGGGGCTCCTACGCCCAGCGCTACGACGCCAACGGCAACAAGCTGGGCGGCGAGATCCGCCTCAACACCTATACGGCCAACACCCAGGCCAACCCGACCATCACCGCGCTGGCCAACGGCGGCTTCGTCGCCGCCTGGCTGTCGGACCCCGGCCAGGACGGCAGCGCCGGCGGCATCTACATGCAGCGCTTCGACGCCACCGGCGCGAAGGCCGGCGGCGAGACGCTGGCCAGCGTGACCACGGCGGGCGAGCAGACGTACAACACCATCACCGGCCTGCCGGACGGCGGCTGGGTGGTGGCCTGGGCCTCGGCCGGCCAGGACGGCAGCGGCTATGGCGTGTACGGCCGGGTGTTCAACGCCGACGGCACGGCGCGCTCGGGCGAGGTCCGGCTGCACCAGCAGACCACGGGCGACCAGAGCCTGCCCTCGGTGCGCGCCCTGGAGGACGGCAGCTTCGTGGCGCTGTGGGCGTCGTCGGACGCGGCGATGCAGACCTTCACGGTGACCGGCCGGCGCTTCGACGCGCAGGGGCAGGCGCTGGCGGATGAGTTCGCGCTGTCGGGCGGAACGCTGCCGTACGAGCCGTACTCGGCCTATCACCGGATCCTGCCGACGTTGGCGGCGCGCGAGGACGGCGGCTTCGTCGCCTATTGGCGCGAACCGTCGGACACCGGGCAGGACATCGTCACCCGCGTGTTCGCAGCCGCCAACGCTGCGCCGGTCGTTTCCGCCGACAGCCACACGATTGGCCAGGGCATCGCCCTGGATGCCGAGGCGCTGTTCACGGCCACACACACCCAGGGCGCGAATTGGACGGCCGGCGGGCTGCAGCAGATCACGCACGTCGAGTTCCTCGATCAGACCACCGGAACGGCCAGCGGGTACTTCTCCGTCAACGGTGTCGTCCAGAACGCCGGCAGCGGCTTCATCGTCGCCGCCGCCGACCTGGACACCGTGCGGTGGCACGCCGGCAGCGGCATCGGCACCGACGGTTTCCAGGTGCGCGCGTTCGACGGCACGCGCTGGAGCGCGTGGGCGTCCGGCACCCTGACGACCGGCCCCTTCGCCGCCGTCCCGTCGGGCGGGAGCACCACGTCCGTCGCGCACCTCAACGGCGCCATCGACCAGATGATCGACCAGCCGTTCGTGACGACCCTGGCGAACGGCGGCTACGTGGCGGTGTGGTGGACGGCCGAGGGCAACGCCTCGGACGTCTACGCGCGGCGCTACAACGCCGACGGCACGCCGGCCGGCGACGCCTTCCTGGTCGCCACCGCCAACGCCTACAACCAGGGCGGCGCCAGCGTCACCGCCCTGGCCGACGGCGGCTACGTCATCGCCTGGCATTCCATGAACGGCGACTGGCACACCAACGGCACGACGGAAGGCTACATCTACCAGCAGCGCTTCAGCGCCGCCGACGCCCGGCTCGGCTCCACCCAGCAGGTCCACACCACCACCGGCACCAAGAAGGAGTTCCCGGCCCTGGCGACGCTGGCGAACGGCGGCTGGGTGGTGGCGTGGAGCTCCTACAACCAGTCCGGCGATCCCGGCTGGGGCTCCTACGCCCAGCGCTACGACGCCAACGGCAACAAGCTGGGCGGCGAGATCCGCCTCAACACCTATACGGCCAACACCCAGGCCAACCCGACCATCACCGCGCTGGCCAACGGCGGCTTCGTCGCCGCCTGGCTGTCGGACCCCGGCCAGGACGGCAGCGCCGGCGGCATCTACATGCAGCGCTTCGACGCCACCGGCGCGAAGGCCGGCGGCGAGACGCTGGCCAGCGTGACCACGGCGGGCGAGCAGACGTACAACACCATCACCGGCCTGCCGGACGGCGGCTGGGTGGTGGCCTGGGCCTCGGCCGGCCAGGACGGCAGCGGCTATGGCGTGTACGGCCGGGTGTTCAACGCCGACGGCACGGCGCGCTCGGGCGAGGTCCGGCTGCACCAGCAGACCACGGGCGACCAGAGCCTGCCCTCGGTGCGCGCCCTGGAGGACGGCAGCTTCGTGGCGCTGTGGGCGTCGTCGGACGCGGCGATGCAGACCTTCACGGTGACCGGCCGGCGCTTCGACGCGCAGGGGCAGGCGCTGGCGGATGAGTTCGCGCTGTCGGGCGGAACGCTGCCGTACGAGCCGTA
>Ga0196970_1000260_pt1 | contig 73781 bp, 62 predicted proteins | sample S1v_513CmetaG_FD_148672 | JGI IMG/M metagenome (GOLD analysis project Ga0196970, IMG submission 148672) | Soil microbial communities from Anza Borrego desert, Southern California, United States - S1+v_5-13C | ecosystem: Environmental > Terrestrial > Soil > Desert | place: USA: California...
TGCGCTTGCAGGAGCGTTTCCATAAGGTCAAGTAACTCCTCTGCTCGGATGCTACGGGTCATGCCGGATTCCCCCTCTCCTAAGTAGAGCATAACGCAGCAATGTTCTCTCAGGAATAGAACATACCCCCAAACGCAAAATTACATAAACATTGCAATGGCCAAACTAAAGAAAGAGGCGCCGATTGGGCGCCTCTTCCCCTATTTCAGGACCGCCACGACATCATCAAGAACCTGCAGCGTCTCCTTAGGGCCGAACTCCACTTGGTGTCCCAATCTTTGCCGGGGAAGCGCAGCAGCTATCTTTTCGCATCGGTCATCCGGCATATGATGGCATCCACGCCAGCCCACGCACTGAGTAGGTTACCCAGCGACCGCGCCTTCCCAAGGGGAATCCCATGAACCCTGTGAGCCCAAACGGCCCGATTGAGCGGGCAAGTAGTCGCAGGCTGGGAGGGTTTATTCCATGTTAGTCGAAATATACGGAAACCTGGTGATCAAATCGTCGGACTTGAGGACCTTCAGGATCTCAGGTTGAGGCGGGGAATGATCCCCCAACAATTGATGCGCCGGGCTGGGTGCAGTGGAGGGAACAGATTTGATGACACCGGTTAACAGTATCCTTCTGCGTTTGCCCAAACGGGCTGAGAGTGCGGTGCGAGAGGTCTTGACTCGAACGTTCGTTGATGTCGGCCCTCTGTCGGCGCTTTTGGCGAGCAATGACCATCAAATCATCTATGGGCGCCGGGGCACAGGCAAGACCCACGCGCTCGTTTATCTGGCAGGCTGTCAAGATTCAACAGGGGACGTAACAGCGTACGTCGACCTTCGTAACATCGGGTCGGCCGGTGGGCTTTACGCGGACGGTTCCCGTCCAATCTCCGAGAGAGCGACTTCACTGTTAGTGGACACGCTGGCTGCCATTCACGAGTGCCTCTTACACTTCTTCGTGACTCACCCCGAAGACCCCGATTTGTCCCTAACAGGTCCTGCACTGGACGCTCTCGCCTTTGCGATAACTGAAGTGCAGGTCGTTGGGACGATCGAGACCGAAGACAAGGCCCAGGCGGCCCAATCGGAACATAGCAAGTATGGCGCCCAGCTGTCGAGCCCCCTGACAGGTCAATTCAGCTTTGGGTTCGAGGATCACAATGAACAAAGGTACGAAGCCAGGGTGAAGCGGGCTGGATCTGAGAAATTGCACATCAACTTTGGCTCAGTAGGAACCGCCTTTCGCAGTATCGCCTCCATCATACAGCCAAGGCGTCTGTGGATTCTGCTTGACGAATGGAGCAGCCTTCCGCTAGACCTACAACCCTATCTAGCCGACCTTCTCCGACGCTCGATTCTTCCCGTTACCGGTATTACTGTCAAGTTTGCCGCAATAGAACACCGTTCCCGCTTTCAACTGCAGCCTGAGGTGGGTGGCTATATCGGGATAGAGGTTGGCGCCGACATGGCGGCTGACGTTAACCTCGACGATTTCATGGTCTTCGACAACGACTCAGAACGCGCCAAAGCGTTTTTCCAAGACTTAATGTTTAAGCATACCCTGGCTGTGGCTACGGACGCCGGGAACAAGGATGACATCACGGAAGACCCGGCAGAGCTAATCCGATACGCCTTCACGCAGGTTAGGGCATTTGAAGAGTTTGTCCGCGCCTCCGAGGGTGTACCCCGTGACGCCATTAACCTGTTATCAAATGCCGCGCAACGTGCAATCGATGGCCGGATATCTGTAGAAGACGTTAGGGTGGCGGCTCGGAACTGGTATCAGCGGGATAAGGAAAAGGCTGTGAGCGCCAACCCCGCGGCGTCCCAACTGTTGCACTACATCATCGACACCGTAATCGGCGAACGGCGTGCCCGCGCCTTCTTGCTGAAGAGCGGGGAAACACATCCTTTGATTGATATCCTGTATGACGCACGGGTTCTTCATGTATTGAAGCGCAACATCTCCACTCACGACCAACCTGGTGTGCGGTACGATGTGTACAAGTTGGACTATGGCTGCTACGTGGACATGATGGCCACGCAGCGGGCTCCACTCGGGTTACTACCGGCAGACGGCGAGGCGGAGGAATCAGCGTACGTGGATGTGCCGCCAGACGACTACCGCTCTATTCGGCGTGCCATCCTGTACCTCGACGAATTCGAGCAGAAGATAGGCGCTGAAGAATAAGCTTTGCTCCCTACGGACCACGCCCTTTGTCCTAATCCAGCATTCTCTAAGCGGCATTCGGGGCAGCAACGTGCGTTGCTGCCCCGAATTGGTGCTGGCGTACCATTGGGTATCGTTGGACTTTCGTGCTTTATGCTCGAGGCCGCTTCGGAAGCGGGTCTGTGGATTCTGCGGGTGTGCCTGTTATGGCTTTAGTATGCGCTGCCGCCACAGCTCGTGTTCTGGTATTGTAGGGTCCACCCGAAGGCCAGCGTACCCCCTCCGACCTCAACTGCAGAGACATACGCTTAAGAAGTCCTAGAGATTACTGAGGAGCGCAGGATTGGCAGTCAACTTTACAGGAGAGCGGTTTACGGATAGCGAAACAACGACAGTAATTGTTCGTATCACCGAAGTCAACGGGGGTAGAGCTGCTGTGAGCACCGTCGATCTGGGCTGGATTACAAACTTTATTTGGGGCATCGCCGACGATGTCCTGCGGGACCTCTACGTGCGCGGCAAGTACCGGGACGTCATCCTGCCCATGACCGTCCTGCGCCGACTCGATGCCTTACTGGAGCCGACAAAGAAGGCAGTTCTGGAGATGAAGGCCGTGCTAGACCAGGCGGGTATCGTTAACCAAGATGGCGCCCTGCGCCAGGCTTCCGGCCAGGCCTTCTATAATAGCTCCAAGTTCACACTGCGAGATCTGAGGGCCCGCGCCAGCCAGCAGCAGCTAAAGGCTGACTTCGAGGCCTACCTCGACGGCTTCTCTCCGAACGTGCAGGAGATACTGGAGAACTTTGAGTTCCGTAACCAGGTTCCCCGCCTCGTCAAGGCTGATGTGCTTGGTACACTCATCGAGAAGTTCCTCTCGCCGGACATCAACCTGAGCCCGGAGCAGGTCCTGAACAGCGACGGGTCGGTCAGGCAGCCCGGCCTCGATAACCATGCCATGGGGACCATTTTCGAGGAACTGATCCGCCGCTTCAACGAAGAGAACAACGAGGAAGCCGGCGAGCACTGGACGCCTCGGGATGCCGTCAAGCTAATGGCGAAACTGATCTTCCTGCCCATCGCCGATCAGGTGGAGTCGGGCTCCTACCTGCTGTATGACGGCGCCTGTGGCACGGGCGGCATGCTGACCGTGGCGGAGGAGACGCTGAAACAGCTGGCCGAGGAACGTGGCAAGGCCGTACAGACCCATCTCTACGGCCAGGAGATCAACGCCGAGACGTATGCCATCTGCAAGGCCGACCTGCTGCTGAAAGGCGAGGGCAGTGCGGCAGATAACATCGTTGGCGGTCCGGAGCATTCGACGATCTCCAACGATGCCTTCCCGTCCCTGGACTTCGACTTCATGCTCTCCAATCCGCCTTACGGCAAGAGCTGGAAGAGCGACCTGGAGCGGATCGGCGGCAAGGGCGGGATCAAAGACCCCCGCTTTATCATTGAGCATGGGGGCGATCCCGAATACTCGCTGATTACCCGCTCCAGCGACGGCCAGCTGCTCTTCTTGGCCAACATGCTGAGCAAGATGAAGCACGGTGGGAAGCTGGGCAGCCGCATCGCCGAAGTGCATAATGGCTCCTCGCTCTTCACGGGCGATGCGGGCCAGGGCGAATCGAACATCCGCCGCTGGATCATCGAAAATGACTGGCTGGAGGCGATCGTCGCCCTCCCGCTCAACATGTTCTATAACACCGGCATCGCCACATACATCTGGGTGCTGTCGAACCGGAAGCCTGAGCACCGTCGGGGCAAGGTGCAGCTAATTGACGCCACCCGTTGGTATAAACCGCTGCGTAAGAACCTGGGCAAGAAGAACTGCGAGCTGTCGCCTGAGGATATCGACCGGATCTGTGACACGTTCCTGCGGTTCGAGGAGAGCGTGCAGTCCAAGATTTTTCCGAACGGCGCCTTCGGCTACTGGAAGGTGACGGTGGAGCGGCCGCTGCGGCTGAAGGGGATCGACCCGGAGAAGGCCTATACCCCGAAGGAGATCAAGGCTTTGAAAGAGACGGCCGAGCGGGATGAGTCAGCCCCGCCGGTGATCAAGAAGATTCATAAGCCGGGGACGACGCCGGACCCGCTTCACGGCCTCTTCGACGCGAAGGTGGAGGGCAAGCGCCGCATGGTAGAGTATGAGCCGGATTCGGATCTGCGGGACACGGAGCAGGTGCCCCTGCTGGAGGAGGGGGGCATTGACGCCTTCCTGCGCCGGGAGGTGCTGCCGCACGTGGGCGACGCCTGGTACGACCCGGCGAGCGTGAGGGTTGGCTACGAGATCAGCTTTACCCGCTACTTCCACAAGCCGGCGCCCCTGCGAACGCTGGAAGAGATCCGGGCTGACATACTCGCCCTGGAGAAGGAGACCGACGGGCTGCTCGCGGAGATCATCGGGAAGGAGGATGTACGATGAAAGCTACAGAGGCCCGGCTTCTGGAGTTCCTCCGAAAGTCGCCGCAATTCATCATCCCGATATACCAAAGGACTTACTCTTGGACGGATCGTGAATGCCGTCAGCTTTGGGATGACATTTTGCGCGCCGGTGGACGAGATGACGTAACGGCTCACTTCGTGGGTTCCATTGTGTACATCCAGCAGGGTCTTTCACAGGTCTCTGTGCAGTCGCCCCTCCTGGTGATCGACGGACAGCAGCGGCTGACATCTGTCTCCCTACTTTTGGAAGCTCTGGCACGTGAGCTCGGTGGTTCGGAGCCCGTAGAGGATTTTTCAGCCGAAAAGCTCCGTTACTTTTACCTGCTGAATCACTTTCAGAAGGATGAGCGTCGGTTCAAGCTGCTGCTGACCCAGACCGACAAGCAAACACTGGTGGCTCTGATGCAGCAAAAGCCGTGGGCGGAACATCCCTCTGTCCGAGTGAAGGAGAATTTCGAGTTCTTTGCGGCCCAGGTTGCCGGATTGAAGGGCGACCTCTCAGCACTCTGCAAGGGGCTCGCAAAGCTGATGATCGTAGATATTGCGCTTGATCGGGATCACGACAACCCGCAGCTGATCTTTGAGTCCATGAACTCCACCGGGAAAGAGCTTAGCCAGGCCGACCTGATCCGGAATTACGTCCTGATGGGTTTGGAACCAATCCATCAGACCGAGTTATACGAAGATCACTGGCGGCCAATGGAGGTGAAGTTCGGGCAAGAGGCCTACGGGGCTCACTTCGATAGCTTCATGCGGTACTACCTGACGGTCAAGACCGGCGAACTACCCAAGGTAGGGGCGGTCTACGAGGCATTTAAGGCGTACTCAAACAGAACGACTGCGGGCGTGGACGCGCTACTTGCCGAGATCCATGCGTTCGCGGGCCACTATTGTGCTATGGCCCTGGGCCAGGAGAATGATTCCGCTCTTGCTGATGCCTTCCGCGACCTCCGTGAACTGAAGATGGACATGACCTACCCGTTCTTGTTGGAACTCTACCATGACTACGCGGCTGGCCTGCTTAGCCATGCTGAGTTGCTCAAAGCCGTGCGGCTGGTCGAGGCGTATGTTATTCGGCGGGCTGCCTGCGCCATGCCGACCAACTCACTAAACAAGCTCTTCGCTACCTTGGGGCGGTCGCTCCGAAAAGACCGTTATTTGGAGTCGATCCAGGCAAGCCTGCTGCTGCTCCCGTCCTACCAGAGATATCCGGACGATGACGAGTTTACGAGGGAACTGAAGCAGCGCGATCTCTACACCCGCAACCGCAGTTACTGGTTGCGCAGGTTGGAGAACCACGGGCGCAGAGAATTGGTGCCGGTGAGCGAATACACGGTCGAACACATCATGCCGCAGAACGAGCACCTCTCGAAGGCTTGGCAGGAGGAGTTGGGTCCCGACTGGCAGCGGGTTCATCAAACCTACCTTCACACTCTCGGGAATTTGACGCTGACCGGCTACAACTCGGAGTACAGTGACCGGCCATTCGCGGAGAAGCGTGACATGCCGGGAGGTTTCAGGCACAGTCCGCTGCGTCTGAACGAAGGGCTAAAATCGGTGGAGCATTGGGACGAGGTTGCCATCCTGGCGCGTGCGGAGAAGCTGGCCACTCTTGCAACTGCGGTGTGGCCAAGGCCGTCCCTACCGGCCGATATCTTGGACGCCTACCGGCCCCAGCCGACCATGACGAACGGCTATACCATTCAAGATCACCCGCACATCGCCGCCGGCCCGATGCGACCGCTGTTTGATGCCTTCCGCCATGAGGTCCTGGCGCTGGACCCGCGTGTGACGGAGGAATTCCTGAAGCTCTATGTCGCCTACAAGGCGGACACCAACTTCGTGGATGTGGTACCTCAGCAGAAGCGGCTCCGGCTGTCGCTCAACGTGAAATTCCATGAAGTATACGACCCGAAGGAGCTCTGCAAGGATGTAAGTAACATCGGGCGCTGGGGCAATGGCGACGTGGAAGTCGGATTGAGCAGCCTTGAGGAACTCCCCTACGTGATAAGCCTTGTCCGGCAATCCCTGGAGAAGCAATTGTCCAACGGGGAGGCCGGCGCATGAGCGAGAACCTGAAGCCCTACCCGAAGTATAAGGATTCAGGAGTGGGGTGGCTGGGGCAGGTGCCGGAGGGGTGGGAGATCGGCAGGCTCAAAGATGCAGCGGCAGTCCAGACGGGACTTACCTTGGGCAAGACCTACAAAGGAATGGAGACCCAGGCTTACCCGTATCTCCGGGTCGCAAACGTCCAGCATGAGCGGCTCGACCTGCGTGACGTCAGGTACGTGGATGTGCCGGCGGACGAGGCTAGAGGGTGTACCCTGCGGTCCGGAGATGTGTTGATGACCGAGGGTGGAGACATCGACAAACTGGGACGTGGTTGCGTATGGTACGACGAAGTCTCGAACTGCCTTCACCAGAACCACGTTTTTGCCGTCCGATGCAAGCCCGCGATGTTACTGCCAGAATTTCTCGTGGCGTTGATGAGTTCACCACATGGACGGACCTACTTTGAACTGACCGCGAAGCAAACGACGAACCTTGCCTCAACAAACACCACAACACTGCGAGCCTTTCCGGTCCTGCTTCCGCCTCTCAATGAGCAGGTGGCTATGATGCGCTTTCTCGACCGAGTAGACCGCCGCATCCGGCGCTATATCCGGGCGAAGCAGAAACTGATCGGGCTGTTGAACGAGCAGAAGCAGGCGATGATCCTTAAAGCCGTTACCCTTGGCTTGAACCCCCATGTGCGGCTCAAGCCTTCCAGGGTTGAGTGGCTGAGGGTTGTACCAGAGCACTGGGACATTCTTCGGGCAAGATATCTCTTTCGGGAAACGGATGAGCGCTCGCAGACTGGGGCAGAAACGCATCTTTCGATGAGCCAAAAACTTGGGTTGGTTCCTAGTGAATTAGTGGAGCAGCGAACTCTCATTTCTGAGTCATACGTCGGTGGAAAGCTCTGCGACAAAGACGACCTCGTGCTCAACCGGTTGAAGGCGCACCTTGGAGTATTCGCCATCGCAAAGCAGGCTGGTGTCGTCAGCCCTGACTATACCGTCTTGCGGCCGACCAGGCCTATGGTGGTTTCTTACTATGAACGGATTCTCCGGTCTCCGGGCTTCCGCCACGAGCTGCGCACAAGGGCGAAGGGTATCGTCGAGGGATTCTGGCGCCTGTACACCGGTGACTTCTACGATATCAGTCTGCCATTCCCTCCGTTGGAGGAGCAAAGATCAATTGTAGAAGCCATCGATGCTCAAATTGCAGGGTTCGATCGTCTTGCCAATTCGACTGAGAGTGATATCGCCCTCCTCCGCGAGTATCGCAACCGACTCATCGCCCAAGTGGTGACTGGCAAGCTCGACGTCAGGGCCGCTGCCGCCGCCCTGCCCGACGAGCCGGACGAGCCCGAAGACACCGAACTCCTTGACGATGATACTCAGACCGAGGGCGAAGAACCCGAAGTCGAGCCAGAGGAGGCGTAACCATGGCGACCGACACCAGCGAAAGAGGGCTTGAGAAGCTTATCTGCCTTGCCCTCTCCGGCTCCACCTGTGAGCCCGCCAGCCCGCACGAAGACCAGGCCCTGGAGGCCGAAGCTCCGTACGGAGGCAGCGGCTGGGTCGGTGGCCGGCCCGCCGATTACGACCGCGATTACTGCGTCGATCTCTACCAGCTCATGGACTTCCTCCGGGCCACGCAGCCCAAAGTGGCCACGGCCCTCGACCTCGATGAAGACAGCCCCACCCGGCGCAAGTTCCTTGCCCGGCTCCAGGGCGAAATCAGCAAGCGGGGCGTCATCGACGTGCTCAGGGGCGGCGTCAAGGACGGGCCATTTCACGTCGATCTCTTCTACGGCACCGCGTCGCCCGGCAACCCCGCCGCTTGCGAGCGCAATGCGCAGAACCGCTTCAGCGTCACCCGGCAGCTTCGCTACAGCCGGGTTGAGAGCCAACGGGCCCTTGACCTCTGCCTCTTCATCAACGGCCTGCCCATTGCCACCTTTGAGCTGAAAAACAACCTGACCAAGCAGACCGTCGACGATGCGGTGGAGCAGTACAAGCGGGACCGAGACCCGAAGGAGAAGCTCTTCGAGTTTGGCCGCTGCGCCGTCCATTTTGCGGTAGACGAGCAGCAGGTCAAGTTTTGCACCCACCTTAAGGGCAAGAGTTCCTGGTTCCTGCCCTTCAACCAGGGCTGGAACGACGGCGCCGGCAACCCCCCCAATCCGGAGGGCCTGAAGACGGCCTACCTCTGGGAGCGGATTCTCACCCGGAAGAGCCTGACCAACATCCTGGAGAACTACGCGCAGATCGTCGAAAAGAAAGACGAGAAGACCGGCAAGAAGAAGCTGGAGCAGCTCTGGCCCCGTTTCCACCAGTTGGACGTGGTGCGCAAGCTGCTGGCCGACGCCAAGGCGAACGGGGCGGGCAAGCGTTACCTGATCCAGCACTCGGCGGGCAGCGGCAAGTCCAACTCCATCGCGTGGCTGGCCCATCAGCTGATCGGGCTCACTCGAAACGAAGCCCCGGTCTTCGACTCGATTATCGTCGTCACGGACCGGCGCATCCTGGACCAGCAGATCAAGGACACCATTAAGCGGTTCGCCCAGGTGAGCGCCACCGTGGGCCATGCCGAGCATTCGGATGACCTGCGCCGCTACATCGAAAGCGGCAAGAAGATCATCATCTCGACGGTGCAGAAATTCCCCGAGATCCTGGAGAAGATCGGCAGCGACCACCGCGGCCGGAACTTCGCCATCATCATCGACGAGGCCCACTCCAGTCAGGGCGGACGTACCTCCGCGGCCCTTAACGTTGCTCTCTCCACCGTTGGCGCCGATGAGGAAGAGGAAACGACCGAGGATAAGATCAACCGGATCATGGAAGCCAGGAAGCTGTTGCCCAACGCCAGCTACTTTGCCTTTACCGCCACGCCCAAGAACAAGACCCTGGAGATCTTCGGCGAGGCCTATGAGGCCGGCGGCGAGATCAAGCACCGGCCTTTCCACAGCTATACGATGAAGCAGGCGATCGAAGAGGGCTTCGTTCTTGATGTGCTCAAGTATTACACACCGGTCGCCAGCTACTACCGGCTGATCAAGAAGGTGGCCGGCGACCCGGAATACGATATGAAGAAGGCCCGGAAGAAGCTGCGTCGCTATGTGGAGAGCCATGACCGTGCAATCCGGCTGAAGGCGGAGATCATGGTGGACCACTTCCATGAGCAGGTGCTGGCCCTGGGCAAGATCGGCGGGCAGGCCCGGGCAATGGTTGTGACCAGCGGCATCGAGCGGGCGATTCAGTATTTCCACGCCGTCAGCGACTATTTGGTGGAGCGCAAGAGCCCCTGCCGGGCGATCATCGCTTTCTCGGGTGAGCATGAGGACGGCGGCGCAAAAGTAACCGAGGCATCGCTGAACGGATTCCCGTCAAGCCAAATCGCCGACAAGATTCAGGAGGAGCCCTATCGTTTCCTGATCTGTGCCGACAAGTTTCAGACCGGCTATGACGAGCCGCTCCTCCACACGATGTACGTGGACAAGATGCTCTCCGGCATCAAGGCGGTGCAGACGCTCTCCCGCCTGAACCGGGCGCGTCCGCAGAAGCATGATGTCTTCGTGCTCGACTTCATGAACGATGCCGACACCATCCGGGACGCCTTTGCCGACTACTACCGCACCACAATTCTGAGCGCCGAGACTGACCCCAACAAACTTCACGACCTGAAGGCGGCGCTGGACGGCTACCAAATCTATTCGCCCGAACAGGTTGACCAGTTGGCGGAGCTTTACCTGAACGGTGCGGACCGGCCGACGCTGGATCCGATTCTGGATGCCTGCGTTGCGGTGTATAAGAAGGAGCTGGATGAGGACGGGCAGGTCGACTTCAAGGGGAAGGCAAAGGGCTTCCTGCGGACCTATGGCTTCCTGGCCTCCATCCTCCCGTATACGAACGCCGACTGGGAAAAGCTCTCGATCTTCCTGAATTTCCTGGTGCCCAAACTGCCGGCGCCGGTGGAGGAGGACCTGTCGAAGGGGATTCTCGAAGCGATTGACATGGAGAGCTACCGGGTGGAGAAGAAGGCGGCCATGGCCATCCAACTCCCGGACCAGGAGGCGGAGATCGAACCGGTGCCGGGCGGTGGTGGAGGCCACAAACCGGACCCGGAGATGGACCGGCTCTCCAACATTCTGAAGAGCTTTAACGACCTGTGCGGGAACTTCGCCTTCAGCGAGAGCGACCGGGTCCGGATCACCCGCATTGTCACCGAGGAATTGACCAGTGATGTTCTGTCCGATACCGCCTACCAGAATGCCAAACAGAATTCGGACAAGCAGAATGCGCGAATTGAGCATGACAAAGCGGTGGAGCGGGCGGCCATCGGGCGGATGAAGACGGATACAGAGTTCTTCAAAGCCTTCATGGATAACGAGTCATTCCGGCGGTTGGTAATGGATACGGTTTTCCAGCTTACTTATGGTGGGCCGTCTGCTTCCTGATGTACACCGCACCCCGTATGGGGGAAAGTTCAAGCTTTGACTGGTTTCAAATTGAGAGACAAGCATATCACCTAGAAAACGGAACCAGCAGTGAAGGCATGGTGAACGCAGAGGTACTGTGCCCCTCAGCAAATTTGGGTCGATTCGAAAGCGCACGTGCGGAGGACGTCACCTTCGGCGTGCGGTTTTTGTGCGGTCGAAGTACCGGTGGAGAGAATGATAGGCGGGATGGTGACCCACCAACGGTGTGGTCGGCCACACACCAGTAAAACGGTGAAATGCTGGATGCTAGTGGCGCTGTCGCCTTGACCGGGGAAGTCGTCGCTAGGTGGCCGCCAAAGCCTGACCCGGTGCCCATGAGTAGAGTGCTGTTTGAATACCGGGCAGACGACCCACCCGTCTTCCAGAAAACGGGTGGGTCGTTGCTGTCTACGATGCTGGCTGTAGGTGGTAACCGATGCCAGCAAGAATCAAGAACGCTCGCAAGTGAGCTGACGAGCGACTTTCGAGGCTAGCCGATTCGGAGTACCGTGGCCACATCCTGTCTGGCTGATTCCACCAGCCCTTCACTGGTTAGCTTCAGACCGAGAGTACTCAGGACAAAGGCCGCAAACTCGTCTTTGAAGTTCGTGGTCTCGCCAGGAGCGTTCAACACACGGTTTATGCTTCCAGTAAAGAGGTCCGCAATCTGAACCAAATGGTTTGCCTTCGAGTCCACACTCTCAAGCAGGTCGAGGAATACTTCGTCTTCGAAACGTTTTGCGAGGCCGTCACGGAGGTCGTCCCGAAGCCTAGCCATAGCCAGGGCATCTAGAGCATCGTTAGTCTTGTCCCTATCCTTCCAGACCTGCAAGATCCTAGGCCTAGACACTCGGCGCGTGTCGAACTCATGCTTTAGGCCTTCTAGTACAAGGCGATAGTACATTTCCTCAAAGATCTTGTCTATTGGGCGATTGATACCAGAGAGCGGTACGGTGACCGCCTTGAGGCTAAGTGTGTCAGAAACCGACAATGCCTCGAGGAAGAAAGCTTTGGCGTTGTCCACCTTGTGCTTCGTCAGCTCATTAAAATGAAACTCATAGTTGATGTCGTGTTCCGCTCGAAACTTGACTAGGCGAACCATCAATTGTGAATACCGCCGTGAGTCCAGCGTCCACACACTCCCCACTAGAGCAAAGCCATCCTTTTTGTAGCTCTCGTCCGCGTATACTCCAAGCAACGGGCGATCAGGTTTGTCCATCACCTGCGCCTCCGAGATCTCCAAGCGCCGCTCCCTGCGGAACGCTTGTACTTCTTCAGTGGGTTGGAAGAGGCCGAACTCATTCTGGATTTTCTGGCGGGCACGAATGAGGCTCATTGGGTTCTCCAGGAGTAGTACCTTCTCTTCGTCGAGGTGCTCCTCGGGCCCCAACACGTCGGGCTGGAATTTGCGCCAATAGGTCAGGAATAAGACGCGATCGGAGTTTCTTGCATCGGGGTAGTGGTTCATGACGAATGCCACTCGGGCTCGCACTGTATCTAGGCGTTCTGCGGCCAACTGGCTGACCAGAGCTTCCCTTTCCCTTTGTATGCGTTCCTCTTTCGACCTAGGTTTTCGCAAAGGGGCTGTTGGTTGCGTAAACGTAGCCCGAGCTTCTTGCAAGGCGACATCCCCTCCTTGTAGATGGCAACTGACGCTCTGTTCTGGTTATCCAACCGAGATGGGTTCGTGTCCATTTTCCGGCCCCTTGATCGACGCAAGGCGAGGGGCATGTTACAAGTGTCCTGCGTAACTCAAGGTGGAATCTGCGCCATGAACTGTCCAAACCGATATGGTCTGTCTGACAAATCGCCCTTGGTGGGCGGGACGCTTGAATTTATGCCCCCAATATTGTCACCAATCACTCCTGCGGCTGTGCTCTACTGCCAACTCCCTACTCCCATTTCTGGCACCCATGAATTTCGTGCCGAATGTGATCATCGGCTTTGCCCTTTCGAACCTAGAGAGGACGCCGCCTGGAACGGTGCAGCGCAAAGCCACTTGAAGGCGCTAGTGGCTGCCTGTCGCTGCATCTCCTCCCAAGTCGAGAGAGGATTGGATATCCTCGGCCAAGTTTTCGCTTGGCACGAAGTCCTTCAGGTCATGCAGGAGCCGGAATGTACGGCTATGGGCACGCTCTAGGACCCACGAGTACGCCATAGGCTTGGCCTGAATGTGGTTCCCCCAACCCACTGGACCACCAGCAGCTCCCCTTCCCAGTGAAGCGCCCAGGACGAACGCTTCGATCGTAGTGTCAGCGGGGAGGGTCCCGCTCTCTTGGAGTGAAAGCGCATATTCTACAGCCTGGTCCATTTCTTGTTTAGTAAGCTCGAAGCCGCCTCGCTTCAACTCGATGATTACAACCTTCTCGGGACCAGATTCTTCACCACTGGCATCATAGCGTGGCCTACTGTACGCACCAATCGAGGAATCCGGGAGAACGACAAAGTCAGGTCTTCTGCTGGACACTGGGAGGGCTTTGACTCTAAAGAACTGTCGAATGACCGATGTGACCGTCTGATTCGACGTAAAGTGAACAGTCTCGTACTCCGGACCGAAGATCCATAAGCCGCGACCAAACAGAGGCTGCAATTGGTGTAGTTCGTCAGCCTGCGGGTTATGGACAAGGGTCTTCATTTGGGAGATGACATCTAGGCGCTTGTAGAGCTCATCAAGAACCCGCTTCGCATCTGTGATCGTCCACTTTCCCAGGATTTCGACCAACTTGTCCAGCTCATCAGGGCCCACTGATGCCAATTGCTCCAACAGGGTGTAGCCCGTCCTGGCCTGCTCCAGGTTCGCAAGTACTTCCGCCATGTTCGTAAGGTCTCGCTCTTGCATGTACGGTGAGCGCTCAAGCATTGCATCCACCGCAGAGATGACGTGTTCACGCGAGAGTCTCGGAATTCTCGACAGCTTGGGGCTGACTCTTGAAAGTGCCGTCTTCCTTCTCTCAATTCGCGTTTCTTTCAAGAGGACTTGCAGTCTGCCCCAAATGTGCTCATGTATGTGGGCTCGAACCGTTGTAACGGCCGACGTGTCCCAGAACCCAGTCCAGTCGGGACGCACATCATCAGCGAGGGAATCGGCCTCGACGATAAAGGTATAACGTTTGGCCTCTGCACTCCGGCCGTCTAGGTATCTGCCAGACCCGATAACCCCATCCCAAGTCCAATCTCCAACCAATCGCTTGTTGACCCACCACGCGACGCCATGCAGGCGCATGGTTCGGTCACTGTCGCCGCCATCGATTAGGTGGATGCGGAAAGTACCCATACCCGCTACTTCAAGCTCCTGCGACTCAATGTATCGGCTTATATCAGTCAAGGTCACACGTTCACCATCAACGGTGACAGTAAACGCTGGGTCTACCAAAAAACCTCGTGCCAATGAGTTCTCTTACTTCGGCGGGCGCCAGTCGTGGCACCCTCGCATCCGTCACTTCTATGATGGTGCCATCGCCCTCACAGAATGACGTGCTGAGGTCTTCAAACCTGAATGGAGTCTCGGCATCGGTCGAGCGTTGCACCCTGCATTTTGTGCAGACGCCCTCTCGAAACGTCACGATATGGTATTCTTCACCGAAACTAAATGCACCGTGACGTCCCTTACCATTTCGCCCGAACACCACTCTCTTGGTTCCATCTCCAAGGGTCGTGAAGGCACCTTGTTCCTTTATCCGTTGGTAGTTGAGCGTCCTCCAACGGCGCTGGAACTCTTCCGGCGTCATCCCCTGACCGTTATCCGCGATTCTAAAGACAGGCCGTTCAAACGACGGCCAGTCGATTTCTACCCTAGTGGCTCCAGCATCCCATGAGTTTGCCACCAGTTCGACGATGGCAGTCCGCGGGTCTCGCATGATCATGCCAGCATGGTCCTCTAGAAAGCTTGCATCGAAAAGAGCCAACTGCTGCTGAGCCATGACGATCACCCCTACGAAACCGCATTCGTTAGGGTCTGCTAAAATCCTCCCAATTAACTAAAAAATTCACCTACTCGGTATTCGACCTCAATACGCTGGGAATGTTCACATGAATGTGATGGCACCGGTGCAGCAGAAGCGGGTACGAACTCAAGAGTGGAAGGCCAGTGGTGTAGTTCCACTTCACATACAGGGGGCGGCCCGCGCACCCCTACGGCGACCGGTTGTCCATGTCTCCAAACCTCACACTGTGGCCTTCCAAGAGATGAAAACCGTGCGTTCGCCGGAGCCAAAAAAGCTGAGCATAAGGGCTGTGGACAGTTACGCGGGGTAACCGGCTAAAGAAGTGTTCGAGGCCTTTGTCGATCCCGCCATTACCAGCAAGTCTTGGTTCACAAAGAGGAACGGAAGACTAGAGACGGGAAAACCTATCCACCGGGATTGGGAGATGTACGGTGTTTCGGCAGACGTTGATGTAAAAGCTATCGACGAAAACAGGCGGATTCTCATCGGCTTTGCTGACAACACCACGGCCGAGTGGACTTTTGCTTCTCGGGCAGACAACGAAACGCTAGTCACCATTACGAACACCGGGTTTCAGGGAGATCGCGACGAGGTCGTGAGGCAGGCGCCGGACGCCACATAAGGCGGTAAGAAGCGCACTCTGCGGGTCAGCGAAAGGGGATTACGCATGCTCCACATGGTCATCATCCGCCACAGTCCTGAGTCCTGTCCCGGTCGCCCGGGCAACGAAGCGATTCATCCGTGCGTGAACTCCATGCAGGGACTCCTGGACGCTTCAGGTGTCAAGGCCCTCGGCAGGTGGGCAGATCCCGCGGCCCACGTCAACTACCTGGTGCTGGATGCGCCCAATGCACATGTCATTATGGACGCCTTGATGCAGAGCGGCTTGTTCGGACACACCACAACAGAGATTCGTCCCGTCCTGAGCATGGACTGACAATCCGAGACCCCGGTGGCGATGTGCCACCGGGGTCTTCCGCGGTACAAGCCGGCTCAGGCCGAACGCCGGGATCCCACCAGGCCGGGAGTTGAGTCAGCAGTGAAGAATGCCAGGTCTTTGGCGACAATGCTTACTGCTATGACCACAAGGATACCCGTCTGTATGAACTTCGTGGACTCCTCCACGCGGAATGCTTCGGGAGAAACGACGGCGACGACGTGGAACAGGATGGCTGCCAGGATGCTTCGGTTGGCCCTGTAATAGAGCCAGTTCACGATGATGGTGAAAGGAACGAGGCTGACGAGGAAGTTCAGAACGTAGGGAATGCCCATCTTCCATAGTTCGTTCTGATAATAGGTGTTGATGAAGAACAGCGGCACATGCCACAACGCCCAGAGGAGCGCAAACAGAAGACTGGCCGTCAGCAGGTTGTACCTGCTCCTCAAGCTGTCCACACCGTAGCCACGCCACCCGATCTCCTCAAAGGTCGGGGCCAGAATCGGAATCAGAAGACTCAACTCACTCACGAGCATGAACTGGGTGGTAGACTTGCCGAAAAGTACAGAGATGGCGACTGCCACCAACAGAGAGACGGGGAGGAGCAACAGGATCGTCGGAAAATGTCGGAGACCAACCCGATTGACCTGAAGCAGCCGAATCAGGAAGTCCCGTTTCAAGGCCGCGCTCCCGGACCCATAAACCATGAAGAGGCCGACAACAAACGGCGCGACTGATCCGGTAATCGTCAGTAGGATCATGATGGGCTCCTTGCCGGTCTGATAGCTGAAGTACGCCGCCAGGAACCATGCCACCCAGGTAGCCAACATGGTTAGAGCATAGAATTTCCAAGGTTTATACGCGTACTGTTTCACGCATACTCCTCCTCGTAAGAGCAGTGCTTCGACTAAGCTCATGTTACCCTCGGAGGGAGAGCAAGTGCGTCCCTCGAAGGAGCGAAGAATGGGCTGATGTTACCCCGGCGGGGAGGGAGTGAGTGCATACCTCGAAGGAGTGAAGCCTACGATCTGCCGATAAAGGCGACCCGCCCCCCTCCGGGAGCAGGTCGCCTTCCCTATTACTCTTCGTTCTCCGTCTCCTCACCAGACTTCTTGCGCTTCACGGTCCGGGTCGGCGCCCCGGCCAGCACATGGACCACCAGGCAGGCAACGCCATCAGCATCCTTGGTCTTCTCCACGTGGCAATCCACCGTGGTCGCCGGGCGCAGCCCGGGGAGCTTCTTGAACACCGCCCCAGCATGGAAGGTGATCGCATGCCCATAAATGGTGACCTTCATCAGCCCCTTGTCGCCCGGCTTCGGCGCATACAGCGCCAACTGCCCCGCCTCCACGTTGCCGCCGAAGGCCAACTGGAAGTCGGACGGGTTCAAGCCCTCCTCCTCGGCGAACGCAACGGCCATCTCCTTCGCACCCGTATTGCCCCGAACGGCGCCGGACTTGGCCACGGTCATCTTCGCATCGTCCCGCCGCGCCCCACCGGCAACATTATAATTGTCCGTGATCCGCTGGAAACGAGTCCCTTCCCCCGGGTTCGGGCTGATCGGTCCTGCCACCACTCACCAACTCCTAATACATAGTATGTCATCCCTGTATGTTCAATAGAAGGAATGACAATTATTAGGATAGGCGGTTTCAACCTACTTGTCAATAAACATTGAAAAATCAATGTGTTCAGATGTGATCCATCCGACGCCATCCTGGACGATCCTGCAGCAGCCTGGAGCATCCGACGACACCCTGCGCCAACCGACGAAGAGCTACTGTGTACGCGAGATCTGGTAAGACCCGCCACAGCAGAATTGCCGCTGCCACCTACAGCCACCAGCCCCACCGGTCCTCTTGCAGCCAATAAGACCTGAGAAGCCCAGCCATGACCGACGAGCACCGACGACGACCGAAGACAACCGAAGAACACCGAAGAACACCGAAGAACACCGAAGAACACCGAAGAACACCGAAGAACACCGACAAGTATTCGCGGCGACCTGCAAGCACAAACAGCTGCGTTGGACCAGCAACCAGGCCAAAGGAGTATGCCAGACAATTATCGAAGCGTGAATTGTTTTCACGAACTCCGATTGATCGGCCATGCGTCTGGAGGGGATTTTCATGAGACGCTTCACTACTCTTGCAATGCTGCTCCTTACCCTGCTTGCCCTCACGCCCTCCGCCGGAGTGCAGGCTGCCGTTGGCGTCAGCGCCGAGTACACCGTCAAAGTCACCCCCCCGGAGCCTGCGGCAATGGCCTTTGCTGCCGTCTACCGCGGCGCCTCGTCGCCCCTGCGGCTTACCATCGGGCTGCCCTCATGGCCGATGGACCTGACCCTCCTCAAGGAGCTGCGCATCAGCACGCTCTCCGGCCAGCCGCTCAGCTTCGCCAAAGTGGACGGGCGCACCCTCTCCGTGGCGGTGCCGGCTGACGGCGCCGTCGTTGCGACCTGGCTGCAGGACCTCCAGCAGGCGACCGACCGCGGCAAGAAGGTCGAGTCGTTCGGCGGCAAGCTCTCAGGCTACGAATCCCTCCTCGTGCCGGAGAACCAGGCAGTCACGGCGGCGAAATGCAAGTTCGACCTGCCGGCGGGCTGGAGTGCGGTCTCGTCCTACCCCCGGCAGGACGGATGGCATCAAGTCACCCCGACCCACTTTGCCGACCTGCGGCTGGAGCTGCAGGCCAGCGGCTGGTATTTCGGAACCGTCGATTTGACCAGACCAAAACCTATCCCGATGGCTTCAGGGTCCGGGTGATCGGCTTCAAAGGCCAGCCCTTCCGGCACTGGAACGCGACCATGAGCACCACGCCCCTGGAAGAGGCGTTCAGGGTCGCCGATGTCTACCACGACGTCGCCATGCGGATGAAGACGCTGATGGGGGAGTATCCATACGCCGAGCACCTGATTGTCGGTCCCGACTTCTGGCAGGCCGGCGCCAACCGGATCCGGGAGCAGATGCGGGGCGTGGCCGAAGCGGAGTACATCTACCGGCAACCTGCAGCAGAACGCCGCCCAGTATGTGACCGGCCCCATCCAGATCGCGATGATGGACCGTGAGATCAAGAAGGCAACCGGGGGCAAGAAGTCGATCGACGATCTGATGGCCGCCCTCTGGAATCGCTACAAGGGGCCGAACCAGGTGATTGTGAGCGACGAGCAGGTGCTGGGCCTCCTCCGGGAGCTGACCGGCCTGGACTGGCACCCGTTTTACGAGCAGCATGTTCTGCGGACCGACAGCCTGGACGTCTCGGCCTTGGATGATGTAAAGGCGGACTGGCCTGCCTGGGTGAAGGCCACTTCCGACTACTGGTACGACGGCCATCCCTCCGCCTACATCGTGGACATGGAGCTGATCGGTGCGGCCGGCAGCCCGGACTTCGGAGTCCGCTGGCAGCCCCGGGAGTGGCCGCTCTACCAGTTCGTCAAAGAAGCCCGGCAGCTCCGGGATGTCACCAAATCCGACCTGACCGAGGCGGACGTGATCACCGCCCTGAACAAGGTGACCGGGAAGAATCATCAGGACTTCTTCAGCTTCTATCGCGGCCAGGGGCTGGCGGTCGATCTGGCGGAGATCAGCGCCTTCGTGCGGATGCCCGCCTACCGCGGGGAGAGCGGCATGGACACCGGCGCCCGCCTTTTGCCGGACCGCTGGGTGCTGGGGGGCGAGACGCCGGTACGGATGGAGCTGACCGACCCGACTTACGCAACGGCCCCGGAACTGATTCTCCAGGTGACGGCATTCGACCGGCCCCGGGCGGGCGCCCTCAAAGACCTGATTACCGGGCCCGACGCCGCTTTCTCCTATGACATCCCGGGTATCAACGCCGGGCAGTACGGCACCATCGACCAATACTTCTGGCGCATCACGCCCCGGCAGGTGGACGGCAAGACGGTCGCCGACTTCACGGTGCGCATGCCGGCTGATGCCGGACTGCTCAGCTTCCGGCTCCATGCGCAGTCGGCGGAGGGGAAGGCGCTGGCCCAGAGCGGGCTGACGGTCCGGTTCCGGCAGCCCACACCTTAACCCGCACCGGCCCCACCTGCCAGAGGCTCGCATCGCACAGTCATGTGCGGTGCGGGCCTTTTTCGTCGCCATCCGCCCGGCAGTCATGTGACAAATGTCCCAAGTAAGCCATGAACTTTGGCAGTAGGGGCATAGCGTACTTCTGCCGTAGACTCATAGAGAAAATCGCAGTTCAGGGACGGTGACCACATGACGAAGCCCGGCCTCCGAAAGCCGTATCATCTGGATGCCCTGAAAGAGCGGTTCGGTATCCGTTCTGTCCAGGCGGTATACATCGTGGTGAACGGCTTTCTCACCATTGGCCTGCTGGCGACTCTGGCCCTCGTTACCAGACAGCCCTATCTGTTTCCCTCCTTGGGTCCGACGGCGATCATTTTGTTTGCCACGCCAACGGTGGCGGTGGCAGCACCCCGCAACGTGGTCCTGGGACACCTGATCGGTGTGATGGCCGGGTATGGCGCCCTGGTATTGACAGACTTGACGCTGGCGCCCCCGACCTTCGTCGCCGGGGTGACCGGCGCCCGTGTGGTCGCGGCCGCTCTGGCATTGGCCGTCACCGGCGGGCTGACCGCCTGGCTGGACTGCCAGCACCCCCCGGCCGGTGCCACGACTTTGATCATCGCGTTGGGGATCATGGCCCGTCCTGCGACCCTGGTGGTCCTGATGGGGGCGGTCTTGCTGCTCGTCCTGCAGGCGATCGCGATCAACCGTCTGGCGGGGATCGCCTACCCCTGGTGGAAGACGCCGGCGCCCAGCGACCGCCGATAGAGATCACATCATCAATAAAGTGGGGGAGTAGGTTTTGTACCGCGAAGCCCTGGAAGCAGTCTCATCGGCGGCGATCAGCAAAGCCCGCTTCTGCCAGTCCCGCCTGGCGGCGTTCTTGCTCCACAGCGCCATGGCCGGGGCCTACGTCGGCCTGGGGATTCTCTTGATTTTCCTGGTGGGCGCCCCGCTTTATGCGGCCAAGTCGCCGGTGACCAGCCTGGTGATGGGCGCCACCTTCGGCATCGCCCTCAGCCTGGTGCTGATGGCCGGATCCGACCTGTTTACGAGCAGCACCATGGTGATGCCGGTGGGGGCGTTCACCCGGTATGTCTCCTGGGGTCAGGTTCTGCGGGTACTGGCCGTTACTTACGTGGGGAACTTCCTGGGTTCGCTCTTGGTCGCCTGGCTGGCGCAGCAGTCCGGTCTCTTTGCGGCGGCCCCGGCGCTGACTTTCGTGCAGACCATGGCCGCCAAGAAGATGCACCTGCCATTCTGGACCGCATTCGTCAGAGGCGTCTTGTGCAATTGGCTGGTGGTGTTAGCCGCATGGTCCTATTACAGGCTGAAGTCCGAGTCCGGCAAGCTGATCATGATCTTCTGGTGCCTGCTGGCCTTTATTGCCTCGGGCTTTGAGCACAGCGTTGCCAACATGACGCTCCTGACCCTGGCCAATCTGCTGCCGCACGGCCCGGAGATTAGCTGGGCGGCTGTCGGCAGCAACCTGGTGCCCGTGACTCTGGGCAACATCGTCAGCGGAGCGATGTTTATGGGCCTGGCCTACTGGTACGTCAGCCCGGTCTGGAAGGAATAAGCGAGCGGCCTGACCCCGGGGAGGGGTCAGGCCGCCACTTTGGCGTGATTGGTCCTTACGAATTCGCTCGGGAGGATTCACCCTTACTCCCGTTGTAATACCTCACAGCGAGGCGATATTTTAGTAGCGAGAATGTAGACATGACGGCCCCCAAGGTATCAACGAGTTTGGTCAAAGAGATCCTACCTTCAGAGAAACTTTATGCGGCATCACCAAGGGGAGGTACAAAAGGATGAGCAGCATCATCAAGGAGTTGTCACCAGCACAGGGTGAAGATCTACTCAAAGCATTAAGAGCCCGTTTTGCGAAGAACATGAACCGACATAAAGGTCTTGAATGGGCTGGAGTACAGGCAAAGCTGGAAGCGAATCCCGAAAAACTCTGGTCACTCAGTGAAATGGAAAGAACTGGCGGTGAACCGGATGTCGTTGGTCATGATGAAAAGACGGGCGAATACGTTTTTTATGATTGCGCGGCGGAAAGCCCTTTAGGCCGCAGAAGTCTTTGTTACGACCGTGAAGGCCTGGAATCACGGAAAGAACATAAACCAGAAAACAGTGCTCTTGATATGGCAGCGGCCATGGGCATTGAGCTATTAACGGAAGCACAATATCGGGAGCTGCAGACCCTTGGAGAGTTCGATACGAAGACGTCGAGCTGGGTGATAACACCTTCCGATATTCGAAAACTCGGAGGCGCCCTCTTTGCTGATCGCCGTTACAACACCGTCTTCGTGTATCACAACAGTGCGCCCTCTTACTATGCCGCCAGGGGCTTCCGCGGCTCGCTAAGGGTCTAAATTTCGCACAGGCTTCTTCAGGACCCTCATTCGCGCTTTTCCCAACGAAACCGGTCGCCCTACCGACGCTGCCCGAACAGCGAAAACGCCGCGTTGTGGAACGTGTGTGAAAGCGCACATGTTCCGTCACCGTCACCGGACCGGGCAGCGACGTGGGCACGGTCCCGTCCGTATTGCCCCCCCTGGGGGCCAGTTGTCAAGATATCCCAGCGCAGCGAGCTCCAGACCTTGTAGATTTTCACAACTGAACCGCCGCCTAGCGGTGTTGGATACCCCTCCAGGTAACGAAACCGTGCGAACTCTGGCGAATCCTGTCATTTGGGCCGTCAAGTGGGGCCATTGGAGACCTGTGAGGGCCGGGAAGCCGGTCCGGTTTTCAATCCGTACAAGCCATTTGCGACCAAAGGCTTGGATATTTTGACAGCCACGCGGGTGCTGCAGCCATCTCGTGGGAACGGCTTTCCTAAACCCGGAGCAGAAGACGGGCCCCATGCCGGTTTGAACCCCGCACCCCTCTGGCTAACCGCTACCTGATAGCGGAGAACGCACTTTCGGCCTGTGTAGGCTGAAAGTGCGTTCCGCTTTTCGCTCGTCAACGCTCGATATAAATCCGGACCGGCTGCGTTTAGAATTCCCGCCGCCGGAAGGCGGCCATCCCGGCGAGCAGGACACCCACCAGGTAGAGCAGGCCGTAGAGCAGCATCCAGCCGGACGGGTCCGACCCGAGCTGAAGCTGAATGATCCCCGGCTCAGCGATCCCGTGCCGCAGATGTCCGGTCACCCAGCCGTTCAGGCTGGCGCCCGGCAAGAGGAGCGAGAGCATGACGCCCGAGAGCTCCAGCTTCGGCAGGCGCATCATGTGGCCCGCCGTCTCCAGCAGGCTGCCCAGCCAGGTGAAGAGCAGGAGGAGGAGGGCGCCAATCCCGGCCCCGATCGGACCGATCCGCGCGCTCAGCCAGAGCGTGAGGGCGAGCTGCACCAGCGGTGCAAGCGTGAAGACCGGCAGGGCGATCCACCATCCTAGCGGCCAGACCCCCCTGGTCCAGCCAAATGTCAGCAGGATCGCCAGGTAAAAGAGGGCTGCATAAGCGGCTACCCCTGCGCCCAGCCCCAGGAACTGCCCCAGGAAGACTCCCTCCCGACGGACAGGCCGGCTGATCACCATCTGGGCGCGTCCGGACTCCGCGTCCATGCCCGCCGTCACGATGGCTGCAAAGGAGGCGACGGCGCTGATGAGCAGGCAGGTGCAGACCAGCATCATGGTGAGCAGTTGCTGGAGCACTTCGATCCGCTGCAGCAGGGTCGTGGCCGGGTCATTCGCCTCCGAGCGCAGGACCAGGGCAAAGAGTGCGACCGGCAGGGCAGAGGCGGGCAGCAGGAGCCAGACGAGACGGCGCTGCACAAGTTCCCGGAGTTGGAAGCCGGCTACAATCGCCCAATCAGCCACCGGCGCTCACCTCCCCCGGTGCGGTTACCAGATCGACAAAGAGATCCTCCAGGCTGCGATGGCGGGGGACCAGCTCATGGAGGCGGGCGCCCGCCTGGACGATCGCCGCGGCCAGGTCCGGCACGTGGGTCTCATCCGGGAGAACGACGCGCAGCCGTCCATCCGGCAGCGCCGTGACCGGGCCAAATGCGGCGAGTCGCTCAGGCGTGAGCGGCTCCGCCCGGAGGGTCACCTCGACCTCGCGCCCGGCCAGCTCAGCCATGGAGCCCGACGCCACGATCTGGCCCGACCGGATTACGGCGAGATGGTCGCAGAGCTGTTCGAGCTCCGCCAGCAGATGCGAGTTGAGGAAGATCGTGACACCCTCCGCCTGCAGTTCCCGCAGCAGCGTGCGGACGAAGCGGCGCCCAAGGGGATCGAGGGCGGCTGTCGGTTCGTCCAGGATCAGCAGGCGCGGGCGATGGAGGAGGGCGGCGCCTAATGCGAGGCGCTGCCGCATCCCGTTGGAGAAGGTGGAGGCTGGCCGCCTGGCTACCTCCAGGAGCCCTACCTGTTCGAGCACGGCCATCAGGCGCTCTCGATCCGGCTTGATCCCGGCCAGGCGGCCGTAGTAGCCGAGGAGGTCAAGCGCCTTCGGCCACTCGGGCATGCGGTAGTGCTCGGGCAGGAAGCCCAGGAGCGCCTTGGCCTGCCGGCTGCCGATGGGGTGGCCGAAGATCGCGCCGCTGCCCGCGGTCGGTTCGAGCAGGCCGGTCAGGAGCTTCACCAGGGTCGACTTCCCGGCCCCATTCGGGCCCAGGAAGCCAAAAATGGAGCCGGTGGGGACGGTCAGGGAGATATTCTGGCATCCCCGCGCCCGGCCGTAGAACTTCGTGAGCCCATGGGTTTGGACGGCAATGCTCATGGCGCTACCGCACCGCCACGGCCAGGAGTTCGGCGCGGGTGAGGTTACCGCCTACGTAGTAGGTGAAGCCGTCCTGCTGCCAGACCAGGGCGCCGCCATTCTCCCTCGGGTAGTAGACCCCTTGCGCCTGACCGATCGTAACCTTCTCGCCCATCTCCGGGCCGGCGGGGAGCGGGAGGGTGTGCGCCAGGTCGGGGATCTGGCCGATCTGGTCGATCACGGATGCGGGCGCCCCCGCCAGTTGGCCCATCAGCCCGGCGAGCGCCGACAGATCGACCCTGTCGGTGCCGCTCACCTGCAGGCTGGTTGCCTGGACGATCATGAGGCTGCGGCCGTCTGCCCCCCGCCACTGACGGGCGACCATGGTGGGCGTCACCACCTGGAAAGTCTGCCCCTTGAGTTTCGGGTCGAGGGAGGCCATGATGCCCTGGTCATACAGCCAGTTGTTGATGGCGTCCACATCGGGGCGCAGGGTGAAGGTGGCCGGGAGCCTGGCGCCCCAGCGAGTCGGTTCCGCCGGCAGGCCGGCCGGAAGGGCTGCTGGCTGCAGCAACGGCTGCATCAGGGCGGCCGCCGCCTCAGGTGTGGTCGTCTCCATGGGGGGGAGCTTCTCGGGGCCGCTCACCTGCGCCAGCTTGCGGATCAACTCGGGGGACAGCTTCTGTTCCAGGCCATCCATGGCGTTGGCGATCGCTTGCGGGCTCGTCTCGACGTAGGCGATCTTCTGCGTCCGGAAGATCGAAAGCCAGTTGGCAGCGGCGGTTCGCAGGGGATCGACGAGCAGCGTCGCCGCAAAGAGCGCCAGGACGGCAGCGCCGACGGCGGCGGGGAACAGGCGAGGCATGGTCCTTTGCACGGGTAAGATCTCCTCCCATGAAATGGTTGGCACGGGGCTCTTTGCGACCGCCGCTCGCACGGCGCTGAGGAGCTGTTGCGTCTCCCGGGCGGTCCTTTCGAGCGTCGTCAGCCGGGCGCGGCAGGTCGGGCAGGAAGCGAGATGGCGCTGCAGGCGGGCGGACCCCAGTTCGTGGTCCAAAACGGCACGGAGATCACCTTCTGGCGGGTGAGTTAGCCACCAACTCATACTGCTCCTTGCACCTCCTTTCGGCACGGGCCAAGAGGGTTCCGACTGATCCGGGTCGGCAACGGGCCGCCTGGGCGATCTCCTTGTAGGAGAGCCCCTCGGCCCGGAGCAGCAGGATCAGCCGGTCGCGGGGCGAGAGCCGGTCGAGCGCGGACCGCACCAATTGCGCCTGCTCGTGCTCGACCATCACCTGCGCCGGGTCCGGAGGGGCCTCGGGCGGGAGATCGACGGTGCGCTGCCCGCGGCGGAGGGCGTCGTAGGCCAGACGACTGACGACCTGGCGGAGCCAGGCGCCGGGGTTCTTCACGGTTCCCTTTCCCTGCCCGAGCAGTCGGGTCACCGCCTCCTGGGCGGCATCCTCGGCCTCGTGACGGTCGCCCAAGAGCAGGAGCGCCCGCCGGAACGTCGCAGTATAGAGGTCCTGCAGGTCCACCCAGTCACCTCCCTGATAGAAAGACGGGGACGCCCGCGCTTTGTGACAGGCAGCGTACACACTCGTAATATTGCGCCAGTTGCGGCGGTCCCTGCTCCACGGGCCGGATGCCGTGTGCCGGAGTACGAGATATGCCGAGAACAACATCGTAGCGGCTGAGTGAGCGATGCAACCGCCCTCAGCCGCTACGCTTTGACAAGGTTCCGACAAGGCCACCTACGAAGCTCTCCATACCCGTCGTTGGGAGCGCCACATTCGCCCCGCCCTTGCATGCATCCTTATCGTCTAGAATAGCACATTCAGCAAGTGGCGATCCCGCAAATTGCACCTTTTTGTCCGCCAACATAAAGCGGTAACGTAGCCTGACGGCAGCGAATTTGGCGAACATTCACATGTCCCAGGGGCCTGATCCCGAGGAGGGGTCACACGGGGCGGCCGGCGCCCACACCGGCGAAGGCCTGGATTACCCCGGCCTCAGCGGCCTGCGTGGCCAGGACAAAGGCTTCGCCCTCACCCGGCGCCCACTCCCGCAGCAGGCGCAGGACGCGGTCCACCCGCGTTCCCGGTACACCGATCAGGAGCGTTGTATTCCCGGCCTCCAGGATATCCCCGGTCGTCGCCAGGCGCGTGGACGTGAAGCCCGCCGCCACCAAGCTCCGTTCGGCCTTCCCGGCGGCATGGTCCGGCACAATCGCCACGATCAGCTTCACATGGCCACCTCCGCTGTGTGCGGCGCCCGCCCGACGGCAAGCAGAATGGCTTGCAGGATCGCCTCCGGCCGGGGCGGGCAGCCGGGAACGTACACATCGACCGGCAGAGCGGTGTCAGCGCCGCCACGCTGGGCGTAGGTCCGGCCGATCAGGCCGCCGCTGACGGCGCAGGTGCCCACGGCTACCACCAGCTTGGGTTCGCCGGCCGCGTCGAAGGTCCGGTGCAGCGCTTCCGCCAAATGGCGGGTCACGCCGCCGGTCACCAGCAGCATGTCGGCATGCCGGGGCGATGCCACGAAGTCGACGCCAAACCGCTGCAGGTCGTACACCGGGTTCAGGAGGTGCGTCAGCTCCCAGTCGCAGGCGTTGCAGGAGCCGGCGTCCAGGTGCCGGATGTGCAGGGAGCGCCCGAGAACGGCATGGATCTCCCCGGAAACGGCTTCCGGCCCGGCAGCCGCCAGGAGCGCCGCCCGGTCCCGGACCGCGAGGGCGTAGCGCCCGCTCTGCGCCACTGCCCCGGGCGCCGCCTCGGCGCAGGCCCCGCACATGACGCACCGGCCCAGGTCCAGGCCGCCGCCCGCGCCCAGGGCGCCCGACGGGCAGGCCCGCACCGCCGCGGGCAGCCCGTCGCCGCCGGGCAGCAGCACGGGCGCCCCCCGGGTCCCGGCGGGCGCCGGGGGCAGGACCGCCAGCGGCTCGGTCGCCAGCGGAGTCCGGCGGATCTTGTCAAATATCTTCCACATGACGGTGCCCCCTTCAGCGGTCGAGGCAGGAGTAGCAGAGCTCGAAGCTCTTGTTGATCAGCGGGAAGTCGGCAACCAGATTGCCCGGCACGGCGTAGGGCACCGCGGCCCAGTTGGGGTAGGAGGCGGAGCGGACCATGTACCGGTAAATCTCGCCGCCCGTGGCGCCGGTCATCAAGAAGTGCATGTCGGCGCCACGGGGCGACTCCACATAGCCAATCGAACGGGCGTAGGCCGGCGCCGGCGGGAGCTCCGGCAGCCGCACGGGGCCGGAGGGCAGTTCATCGGCCAGCTGACGGATCAGTTCGATCGACTCAAAGCTCTCCACCAGCCGGACCTGCATGCGGGAGGCCACGTCCCCCGCTTCGTAGACCGGTACCTGCAGCGTCAGGCCGCCGTACGCGGCGTAGGGCAGGTCCCGGCGCAGGTCGACCGCCACTCCGGACGCCCGGGCCGCCACGCCCACCACACCGAGGGCGCGGGCCACATCGCCGGTCAGCACGCCGGTCTTGCGCACCCGATCCATGAAGACGCCGTTGCTCAGAATCCCCCCGATGATCTCCTGCCACTCGTGCTCGACTTTGCCCAGGGTGCCCAGCAGGTCGGCGAGGGCCGCCGCATCCAGGTCCCGCCGCAAGCCGCCCAGGGCCGCCACGCCCCGCAGAAAGCGGTGTCCCCAGATCCGGTCGTTCAGGCGCAGCAGCTGTTCCTTCAACTTCATCCCCTGGGTGTTGCCGAAGGCGAACGCAGCCCCGGCACAGAGGTTGGCCACGTCGCCCACGTGGTTGTACAGCCGCTCCATCTCGAGCGCGATGGAGCGCAGGTAAAGGGCCCGTTCCGGCACTTCGGCGCCCGTCAGCCGCTCCACCGCCTGGGCGTAGGCCACGGCGTGCGACAGGGCGCAGGCGCCGCAGATCCGCTCCGCCAGGTAGAGCCCGTGCTCCAGGCCCATGCCCTCGGCCCGCTTCTCGAGCCCCCGGTGGGTGTAGAAGAGCTGGGCCTCCAGCCGGAGGACGTTCTCGCCCATGGTGCTGAAGCGGAAGTGGCCCGGCTCGATGATGCCTGCGTGGATCGGCCCGACCGGGACCTCGGCCACGCCGCCGCCCTCCACGCCCTGGAAGGCCAGGGGCGGCTCGCCGGTGGGCTCCGGATAATCGGCCATGTCAAAGTCCTTGCGCAGCGGGTGCAGGTGGCGGGGCCAGCCGCCGTGCAGCACCAGCGGCCGCAGCTGCGGGTGACCGACGGGGTGGAGCCCCAGCATGTCCTGGATCTCCCGCTCGTACCAGTGGGCGGCGGGCACTTCCGGCGTGATCGACGGGAACTCGCCGTCCACGGGCGTCCGGAGGATCACCAGTTGATCTACCGCCCGGAAGATGCAGTAGATGCGGAACCGGCCGTCGATGGGCCGCTCATCCACCCCGACCATCAGGACCAGGGCGGCGCCCGCCTCGCCGGCGAGCCAGGCCGCCACGGGCCGTAAGAGGTCAGCCGGGACCGCGTAGGTCGTTTCGTTAGGTGCCGGGCCGCTGACGGGCGCCGCTAGCCCGGGAAACTGCTCGAGCAGCGACTGCATCAGAGCCCACCTCCCAGCATGGCGGCTACCTGCCGGAGCGCATCGGCCACAGCCGGGGGCATCCAGATGCCCAGCAGAACCGCCAGCGCCAGCGGCACCAGCAGCGGCAGGGCGCGCCAGTCCAGGCCCTCGCCGATCTGGATACCGTGAGGCGCCTCACCCAGGGCCATCTCCTTGACGTGCAGGAGCAGGCCGGCGAACGCGACCGCCAGGGCCAGCAGCACTACGACGGAGGCCCACGCCCGCCCGGCAGCGAAGCCGGCAGCCACAATTCCGAACTCGCTCAGAAAGAGCGACGTGGGCGGCATGCCCGTGATGGCCAGCGCCCCGGCGATCAGGAGGCCGCCGGTCAGCGGCATGGCCCGGCAGGCGCCCCGGATGCGCTCCATGTGATAGCTGTGGTAACGGTGACCCAGATTCCCGGCCGCAAAGAAGAGTACCGGCTTGACCAGGGAGTGGCAGACCATGTGCAGCACCGCGGCAGACAGGCCCACCGGCCCGCCGAGGCCGATAGCTACGCAGACCAGGCCCATGTGCTCCACGCTGGAGTAGGCCAGGAGCCGCTTCAGGTCCCGCTGGACCAGAATGAAGAGGGCGGCGATGCCCAGTGAGACCAGCCCGAAGGTGAGGAGCAGGTTGCCGGTAAAGCCGGCGCCCGACGCCTGCCGGGTGATCAGTTCCACCCGCAGGGCGGCGTAGAGGGCGATGTTCAGCAGAACGCCGCTGAGCAGCGCGCTGACCGGCGAGGGCGCCTGGGAGTGGGCGTCCGGCAGCCAGGTGTGCATCGGAGCCAGGCCGGCCTTGGTGCCGAAGCCGACCAGCGCCAGGGCGAAGGCCATGCGCACCACCGCCGGGTTCAGGTTCGGAGCGATCGCCATCAAGCTGGTCCAGTTCAGGGCCTCACGGTGGTCCAGTCCGGCATGCACCCCCGACGTGTAGAGCAGAATCACGCCCAGCATGGCAAAGGCGATGCCCACGCTGCAGAGGATCACATACTTCCAGGCGGCTTCCAGCGATTCGCGCCGGTTGTAAAAGCCCACCAGCACGGCCGAAACCAGTGTGGTCGCCTCAACGGCCACCCAGATGAAACCGATGTTCTCTACCACCACGGCAGCGATCATCGTGATCTGAAAAAGATGAAACCAGCCGAAGAAGTGCAGGTGCTGCAGTGCCGTCACCTGCCCCCGCTTCTGCTCGTGCCGCAGGTAGCTGCCGGCGTAGAGCGTGGCCATCAGACCGACCAGGGCGATCAGCACCAGCATCAGCGCTCCGAGGCTATCTACGTAGACGATCCCGAACAGGCTCCGCACCGGACCCGCCGTGAACACCGCCCGGGCAGCCAGCAGCGACAGCACAAGAACCAGCCCCGACCAGACCCCGCCGGCCCAGGTGACGGCCTGTCCCGGCGGCACCGCCGGAATCGGGACTTCCAATACAGGCGCTTCAGTACTCACCCCTGCAACCTCCTGAGTTTGCTGGTGTCGATGGACTCGAATGTGGCGTTGATGCGATAGATCATCAGCCCCATGACCAGGGCGCCCACCAGGACGTCGAAGAAGATGCCGACGTCCACCAGCAGGGGCAGCCCCCGGGTCGTTGCCAGGGCGGCCAAAAAGAGGCCGTTCTCCATCACCAGCAGGCCGAGGACCTGCGTCAGGGCAACCCGGCGGCTTACCATCAGGAAGGCGCCGATCAGGACCAGGGTCAGGGCAGCGGCCAGGGCCTCGCTCTCAATGCCGCCCACCTCCGCCAGCGCCCCCGTGGCATAGTGGGCCACAAAGGTCAGGCCGATGGCGATCAGCAGGGTCACCTTTACCGTAAGGGTCGAGTCCAGGATGTGAATGACGCCGATGCGGCGGATGATGTAGCGCAGGAAGAGGGGGATCACCACCGCCTTGATCGCCACGGTCAGGGCAGCCGCCCAATACAGGGCGGTGTCCCCGTGCTGCCAGCCGATCCAGGCGGCCTCCGCGCCCAGGAGCAGGGCCTGCACGGCTGCCAGCCCCACCATCAAGTAGAGGTTCTGGACGGCCACCATCGCCAGCACGGTCGTGAGCAGTGCGTACGTAAACATCTCCATTGGCAGGTCACCTCCCCAGGGGCAGGCCGCTCAACGCCGCAAGCGCGGAGAGGGCCGTCGCCGTAATCAGCAGGTCGGGGATTTTCAGAATCCGGACCTTGGCCATTCCGGTTTCGATGAACGCCAGGAGCACGCCCAGGAGCAGAGTCTTGACCAGGTACACCGGCAGCGCCAGCCAGATCTGCCCGAAGAGCCCCACCGGCAGCGCCAGGTTGGCCAGCAGTGTCAGCATGATCAGCTGCTTGACGTCGTGGGACCAGGCGATCAGGCCGAGATAGGGGCCGGAGTATTCCAGCACCATGCCCTCGTGAATCATCGTCAGTTCGAGGTGGGTGTCGGGGTTGTCCACCGGCACGCGGCCGGTCTCCGCCACGGTGATGATCACCAGAGCGGCGGCGGCCAGGAGCCGTCCGGGACCGGAGCCGGTCCCGATGACGATGAAGGCCCCCAGCGTCACCAGCAGCGCCGGCTCCACGAAGGCGGAGACGGCCATCTCACGGCTGGAGCCCATGCCGCCGAAGGCGGAGCCCGGCTCCAGCGCGGCCAGGGCGAGCACGAACCGGGAGAGAGCCAGCATCCCTATCAATAAGAGGAAGTCGCCGCCGCGCTGCAGGGCCGGCACGGAGGGGACCAGCAGGGCAGCCGCCGCCGTGGCGCCGGCATGAACATAGGGCGCCCCATGAAAGAGCCAGGTGGCGCTCCCGGAGATGACCATCTGCTTACGGAACAGCTTCATGAGGTCCCGGTACGGCTGCCAGATGGGCGGACCCACCCGGCGCTGGAGCCGGGCCTTGGTCGCCTTGATGACGCCGTTCACGAGCGGCGCCCACAGGGCGAAGAGCAGCAACTGCAACAGCATCGTAAGCATCAGCGTGTGACCCCCTCAGCGTGCGGCGACGATCACGCCGACCGCCGCCACGAGCAGGTAGAGCAGGTAGATCTGCAGGCTGCCGGTCTGCAGGCGGCGCAGGCGGGTGGCGGCGCCCATCACCGCCTGGGTGACCGGCCGGTAGAACCGCTGCTCAAAGACCGCCTTCAGTTCGCTCTGGTAGTGGACCTGGCCCGGGAAGAGCGGGTGAGCAGCCGGGTCGACCTTGAGGGTCCGCACCGGCTGCAGGACACCCCGGAACATGAGCAAGATGGGCTTGGAGAACCCGGCGCCGCTGTATTCCATGCGGGCGCCCGGCTCGATGCCGCACGTCCAGGTCATGTCCTTGCGCCAGCGGGGCCGGCCCCGGCCCAGGATGACCGTCGCCAGCAGTGCGGCGGCCACCAGCGCCAGCAGGGCGGCGGGGGTCGCCAGGGGCTGCAGGTCGGTGCCGGGGTTGATGCTCAGCCAGGTGAGGGGGCCGCCGGCTCCGGGCACGGCTTCCGAGCCGAACTCGGGGACAGCGGCGCTTACGACGGGGGCTGCCAGCGTCAAGACCGCCCCGGGCACCATACCGAGCCCGAGGACTGCCAGCGCTGCCAGCCCCATGCCGCCGACCATCGCGGGCGAGGCATCGTGGGCGCGTTCAGCCTGCCCGGTACGGGGCAGTGCGAGGAAGGTGATGCCGAAAGCCTTCACCGCCACCGCCGCCCCGAGCCCCGCCGCCAGCGCAATGGCCGTGACGGCGCCCACCGCCCCGAGCCGGGCGGCTGCGCTCCCGCCTGCCGCCGCCAATCCCAGGAAGGTCTGTAAGGAGAGCCACTCGCCGATGAAGCCGGAGAGGGGGGGCAGCCCGGCCACGGCCATCGCGGCGACCAGGAACAGGGCGGCTGCCCGGGGCATTCGGCGAATCAGCCCGCCCAGGCGCTCCATGTCCGCCGTGCCGGTCCCGTGCAGCACGGCCCCGGCGCCCATGAAGGCCAGCCCTTTGAAGGCCGCATGGCTCACGGCGTGGAAGAGCACGGCCGCCAGGGCGGCCACGGAGAGAAGGCCCAGCCCGAACGACCGGGCCACGAGCCCCGCCCCGACCCCCATGACCAGCAGGCCCACGTTCTCCACAGTGCTATAGGCCAGCAGACGCTTCAGATGAGTCTGCTGGGTGGCGTAGAGGACGCCCGTCACGGCCGAGACGGCGCCCAGCGCCACCAGCAGCCCGCCCCACCAGGCGGGTGCGGACCCGCCGCCCAGCAGGTCGAAGGAGAAGCGCAGGTGACCGTAAATGGCGGTCTTGACCATGGCCCCGGACATGAGCGCTGAGACGTGGCTGGGCGCCGCCGGGTGGGCCCGGGGCAGCCAGACGTGCAGCGGTACCAGACCGGCCTTGGTGCCGAAGCCCACCACCAGCATTACGAAGACGGCGCTGCGCACCCCGACCGGCAGTCCGGCCGCGGCCGCCCGGAACGCCTCGAAGCCGAGGCTGCCCGAAGCGGCGTAGAGTGTCAGAAACGCCCCGATGATAAAGGCGGTGCCCACGTGGGTCATCACCACGTAAAAATAGCCGGCCTGGCGAACTTCCGGGTCCCGGTGTTCAGCCATGACCAGCAGGAATGAGACCACCGCCATCACTTCCCATGAAAACAGAAAACCCAGGCCATCCGCAGAAAGGACCACGGCGGCCATGGCGGCGATGAACAGGCTCCACAGGCTGCCCTGCAGGCGCGCCTGGCCGTCCGCATAGCCGATGGCGTAAACAGATACCGCCGCACCCAGTCCGCCGATCAGCAGGACAAAGTAGGCCGAAAGCGCGTCCATATGGAAGCGGAGCCCGCCCATACCCGGCAGGAGCGCGACGGCGCCCAGGTCGGGCCAGCGGCCGGCCAGCAGGGCGCTGACGGCCCCTGCGGCGAGCGCTGCGGCGCCGAGCGCGGCACATCCGTAGGTGACGAGGGCTGGGCTGCGCAGCGGGACCAGGGCGATTGCGGCTCCCAGGGCCAGGGCGGCAAAGCCCAACCCCAGGAGCCAGACATGTGGGTCCACTTCCATTCGAACACCCCCGTAATATGTTACAAAGCGGTTTATTAAAACTAGTCAGGTACCTAAATTTTCAATGAACACAGACTGATTGTACTCGTGTATATTTCTGGGGTCAAAAGTTCTTATAACCAATTAGACGCCGTTATCGGAGATGACCGGCGCCGAGCCCTTGGTATCCGCCATCTTCCTATGGTTTTCGATCGCAGGCATAAGCAAAGGCAGGCCGCTGTGGCCTGCCTTTGCCGCATCGCATTTTGATCAAAAGCGCGTAATCACGGTCACCCCGATGCCGTCGAACCGGTCCATGTTCATCAGCGCTTCCACCGATTCCTCCAGTCTGATGCGTTTGCCCACCAGTTGTTCCGGCGCCAGTCTCCCGGCGGTGAGCATCGCCATGACTGCATCGTAGCGCCAGGCCTGAATGCCGTGACTGCCGAGGATCTCCAACTCGTGGGCAATCACTCGGGCCATTGGGACTTTCGGCGTGGCATGCTCCCCGGTCATCAGGCCGACCTGGATATGCCGGCCGCGCTTACGGAGGCTGTTGATTGAGTTGAAGCAGGTGGTCTGATGGCCCAGGGCGTCGAGCGAGACGTGGGCACCGCCGCCAGTGATCTCGCGCACTGCTTCGGACACATCCGTGGTGCGGCTTGCATTGACGGTTGCAACGGCGCCCATCTGGGCAGCGAAGGCCAGTTTCTCGTCGGTAATGTCGACCGCAACCACGTTGGCGCCCATCGCCTGGGCGATCATGATGGCTGAAAGGCCGACGCCGCCGCAGCCGTGCACGGCCACCCACTGGCCCGCCGTGACCCGGCCCTGGTCGACCACTGCCCGGAAGGAGGTGACGAACCGGCAGCCGAGGCTGGCGGCCGTTGCGAAGTCCACGCTCTCCGGCAGGCGGACCAGGTTGATATCCGCATAATCGATCGCCACGAATTCGGCGAAGGAGCCCCAGTGGGTGAAGCCCGGCTGGAACTGGTGGTCGCAGACCTGGTGGTTGCCGGAGCGGCATTCGGGGCAGTGGCCGCAGCCGCTGACGAACGGCACGGTCACCCGGTCGCCGGGGCGCCACCGGGAAACCCGGTTCCCTACAGCCTCGATCACGCCCGCCAGCTCGTGACCGGGGACATGGGGCAGCTTGATGTCGGGGTCGTGGCCGACCCAGCCGTGCCAGTCGCTGCGGCAGAGCCCTGTGGCCTTGACCCGGATGACGACGCCGTCGGGCGTGGGGGTGGGGTCGGGGAGGTGGCGGATCATGGGCGGGGCGTTAAAGGCTTCATACAATACGGCTTTCATCGGCGGCAGCCTCCAAGTGTGGAGATTCGGTGAGGCCCCACTGGCAGTCGATCTGCAGCATCTATTTCAGATGTTACATTTTGCTTTGCCGCCTTGCCAGCCCTAACGTGAGCGGGTGCTATGAGCGGGTACGGGTTTCTTCGGCTTGTCAGCCTGGGGAACTGGGGCCATGGTCACTGGCAGGTGGAAAATGGCCGACAGTGTCGCCCATCCACGGTTGATCAGATAGGGTCCCATGCCCTGAAGGAGTCGGGTTCCACTCTCCGCGCCACCGTGCTGGCGGAGGCATTTGCGTTGAACTGCAACATGTAGTATAGTTCTTATGTTGCCTTGCCAAAAATCCTTACCATTGAACACTTTTAATAGCCAATTATTCCAGAGACCGGGTGTAGCATATGGCACGGCCAGGAGGTCTTCCCAAGGTATGTCACACGTGAGGGTGTCACAAACCATTGCGAATCTTTTTTTGCCGCTGGTGGATCTTTCGTTACTTGCCCTGGGGTTCATTTTGGCCATGCGGGTTCGAGTCGGCTGGCCACCTCCCGCATTCAACTGGGAAGGCCTTCGTGTGGCCCTTCCCTGGACCATGTTGATGGCACTAATCATCTATTACGCACTGGGCCTATATCGAAACAACAGGTCATTGGTTTCCATTTACAAACAGCTGGCTATTGCCAACGTGGCCGTCTTCTTAACGCTTGCCGCTCTCGCGTTCTGGCTTCGTGCCTTTTCGGTTCCGAGAAGTGTCATGCTGGTGGCGTTTCTTTTCCACTGCCTATTGTTAGGGGCGTGGCGGACGCTTCACATCGGTATAAAGATGGCTACGCATGGAAAGCAACGGTTGCTCCTTGTTGGGACTGAAGCTGACTGTCATGCAATAAGGGCCAAACTCGATAGGTTGCCGCCCGGTTGGTTCATACTTGTAGATGCACTGACTCCAGAGGCTTTTTGGACACAAGCTCACCGGTTCCGGGACGGGGTGCAGGCGGTCGTGGTCGGAGGTTCGGTAAACCACGAGACACGCCGTAGGCTCTTGATGTGGCTCCAGCAAGCCAATATCTCAACTTACATGGTTCCAGACCTTTACGACATAATGGTTGATGGACACGGCGTTGATCAACTGGACGATCTCCCGGTTTTCTGCATTGAACCCCTGGGGTTGAGTTCACTAAACCGTTTCTTCAAGCGGGTATTTGACATGGCTGTAGCCCTTCCGTTAGCAGTCCTTGCCACACCCATTCTACTCGCGGCTGTTGTCATGATAAGGGTTACATCGAAAGGTCCTGCTTTTTACGCGCAGGAGCGCGTGGGCCAAAATGGCAAGACCTTTACCCTGCTCAAGCTACGGAGTATGGTTGTTGACGCTGAGAAGGGTGGGCCGCAACTGGCGGTTGCGAATGACTCGCGGATCACGCCTGTAGGACGGTTCTTAAGAAAAACAAGAATTGACGAATTGCCACAATTGCTCATGGTATTGCTTGGCCACATGAGCCTCGTAGGACCCCGCCCAGAACGCCCAGTCTTTGTCGACCGCTTCACGAAGGAGAATCCAGAGTACGAACTTCGGCACTTAGTTAAGCCCGGTGTCACTGGCTTGGCTCAGATATTTGGCTACTATTCTACATCAGCAAATGACAAACTGCGACTCGATTTACACTATGTTCGCAACCAGTCGCTTTGGTTGGACATCAAGATTCTCCTACTAACGGTCAGAACGGTGTTGACCCCTGATCAGGCAGAAGGGCTGTCGAGAACATCGGTTAACGCCGGCTTGAACTCCAAGACACAGGCCGGTGCCTAATATCCACCATGGTCTGTTCTGCTGGTAAATTGTCCAAGAAGGGGACGCAGTGCTGTGACGACTTGGGCTACAGCCAAGGGATACTTGTCTAGAGCAAGGCATCATCCCCTTGTCACCCGAACATCCTGGATGCTCATCGGATACGCCGCACGGACGCTCTTTCAGGGTCTGACATTCATCCTCGTTGCTCGTGCCTTGGGGCCTGACGGGTTTGGCACCTTCTCTGCGGGGCTTGCGCTGGCTACTCTGGTCGGGCCATTCGTAGAGTTAGGTGCATACAGTCTCGTGATCAAAGATATTGTGGACGGCGCTACCCCTTCACGTGCGGTTGGTAATAGCCTCGTGCTTGTGGTTATGGCTGTTCCGCCGGCCCTAGTCATTTTGCTGCTTCTCCGTGCAATTATGGTTCCATCTCTGCCATTGTCCTTAATCGGGGCAGTCGGCTTATCCGTGTTTGTCGGGCAGAAAATCGTCTCGATCATAACTGGAATCCACGTAGCTGAAGGAAAACTGTGGAGAAACGCAGCCCTGGAAATTGGCGGCGGGCTCGTCTCGCTGGCGTTGGTTGGCTTCCTGTTTTTGCTTCCGTATCGCACGCCAGAGGTGTGGTCCGGTATGTTCCTCGCGCAGAACTTGCTGCTGGGGGCCGTAGCCTTATGTTGGTGTGCAGCCACCTGGGGAATCCCAACGTGGTCATCTAGTGAGGCCCGGGACAGGGTACTTCCCGGACTCAACCTGTCTCTCGCTTCAGCTGTCCAGAGTAGTTACATGGATCTGGACAAAATCATGCTGGCGAGACTCTCGAGTTATCAAGCCACAGGTGTATATTCGGCTGCCTTTCGGGTTTCTTCCGCCCTGTCACTACCGCTGTATGCGTTCTTGGCTACTACCTACCCAAAGTTCTTCGACGTGGGTAGAAACGGGCCCCGGGCAGCGTTCAAGCTGTCTTTGCGCATCCTGCCGGTTACCGTCTCATATGGCCTGGTTGGCCTCGGAGGGATGTGGTTTTTTTCTCCCTTCTTGGCAAAGCTATTTGGCTCAGATTATGGAGATGCCTCAGGAGCGATGAGACTGCTGGCTGTGATTGTCCTACTTCAGTGTGTTCATCTTCCCATCGGGGATGCCCTGACGGGCAGTGGTCTTCAGATCTACCGTACCTTGGGGCATATCGGCGCCCTAGTACTGAACCTACTTCTGAACCTCTGGCTGATTCCGAAGCACGGGTGGGGCGGCGCGTCCCTGGCCTCCATTGCCACTCAGTTCTTGTTGGTGGTGTTTTGGGGGTGGACGCTCTTCTACAAATCCCGAAAAGAATCCCAGTTGTAGTCGCGTTGACACATGTTCGTGTGAAGGGGTTTGCCAATGGGATGAAGAGGCTACTGATTGCTGCAATTCTCGCTATGGCATTGGTGCTTTTTGAGTCTCCGAGCCGGTTTGCGGATGCTGCTGTGGTTTCAAGTCTCTCGCTACTTGACCTGACCATTGTGGCAGTTGCCGTCCTGTCCCTAGTATTCATCAAAGGAAAATGGGAGTGGAAAGGCCCAGCTGTTTTGGCATTGGCAATCGGGGGCGTGACCGCCTATCACGGAGCGATTGGTGGAAACTGGGCGCAATTAGGATTCGGTTATGTCGACCTGGTGGCTCCAATTATTTTGGGAGGTATCCTTGGAGCCACCTTACCAAGACTCTTGCCGTTCAGGGTATTGCTTTGGGGCCTAGTGGGAGCGGGCTCCCTTATGGCGGCCCAGGCCGTTTTCCTAGCTACTATGCCGACATCGTGGTCAGCACGTCTTGGCCTGCAGGTTTTCTGGTCTTCTGGAGCCTCAAGAGGCTACAGCCCCATCGGGGGACCAAATGTCACAGCTGCTTTCATTGCCATGGTCGTGCCGATTGCCCTGTACCTGGCTACGTCAGACAAGCGGGGCATATGGTCGTGGCTGAGTTTACCGAGCCTCTTCGCGGGGCTGCTGTCGACACTGACTCGTGGAGCGTGGATTTCTGCACTTGTCGGTGTTGTGGCATGGGCAGCGTGTATGCGCCCGAAGACCAACTGGAAAACGAATTTGGTGTTGCTCGTTGCCAGCTCGCTTCCAGGGTTGCTCCTGATCTCGTCTCCGTTAATGGTCAAGGATGCGGCTGCTGCTGCGGTAGCAGCTAAGGAATTGTCAACCTCGGCGCCGATCCCTTCGAGTCAGCCGTCGGAAGTCGTCATTTCACCTGCCATGACACGCGTTGGAAGCACATCTGCTGATGAGTTTTCAGTGTCTGACCGCCTCCATAGTTGGAAAGCTGCGCTGAATCTCATCAAGGAAAATCCCGTCGCAGGAACCGGCCCAAATACGGTGATGGCCGTTTCATACCACGACGTGAAGCTGAGTGGGCGCACCCTGATGCACGTTCACAGCACCTATCTGCAATTAGGACTGATGCTGGGTCTCCCTGTGGCAATAGGCATGATCGCGTTCGGAGTCTGGGTTCTTGTGCGTCCGCTGGTCCGGGGTACCCAAGTCCTTGCACCGGAAACGGTCGCCCTATCGATATCCTTGGTAGTTGCTGCCGCCAATTGGACTACTGATTACTTTTTGTGGTATCCCAGGTATGGTGTTATCTTCTGGACCCTCTTCTTCATCGTTTACGCCGACGGAAGTAGGCGCATTTTCACCGAAACGGAGTAGTCTCATGCGAATTCTAATAGCGTCGGGCTTCACCCATCCTCAGATTGGGGGCGTGTCCAGCTATTTGGAGACGCTCCAGGCTGAGGGTTTGGCCGCTGGGCATTCTTTGGATATTGTATCGGCGAGCGATATTCCGAGGTATCGAACGTTGATGAGCAAGGGGTTGGCAGCTCCAAAGGCACTGGTCAATCGAAACGCTGCTTGGCACCAGCTAAATATGGATCGGGTTCGGTCCCTTGCACTAGTCATTCAGCGCCAGTTGTCCAGGCAGTCATATGATATCGTCAATGCGCAGTGCGTTTGGAGTTGTGCTGCCTTGACAATGGCCAAAGTTCGGGAGATTCCGGTCCTCCTCACACTCCACGGTTATGCGGCTGACGAAACGGCTGCGTTTGCCCGGAACGAAGCAGAACGCGCCTACCGCGTCAAGGTGATGCGGGAACTGGAGCGGCTGGCGTACAAAAGCGCGCATGGGATATTAACCGTAGATGGGCGCATTGCCGAGCACGCAAAGACCCTTGGGGCTCCGAGCGGTGCCGTTAGGGTTATCCTTAACCGACCGGACTCTTCGTTCCAGCCAGCTCTGAAGCAAGGCCGCAGTGCAGTCCGTAAAGAGTACAGTGTTTCCGAACCAACATTTGTAGTGCTGTGCCCACGCAGGTTGGTCCCCAAAAACGGCGTACGCTATGCGATCAAAGCGATGGCATTTGTTCGGCAACAGTATCCCGATTGTCTCCTGTTTGTTGCCGGCGAAGGTGAGGAGCGGAGCGACCTCGAGAAGTTGGCCCGGGAGAACGGCTTGGCCGATGTAGTCAGATTTCTCGGCTCCGTTGACCGAGGTCGAATACCGGCGCTCTATGGAATGGTCGACTGTGTTGTGGTTCCTTCTGCCACATACCTGAACGTTCAGGAAGCCACCTCCATTTCGGCGTTGGAAGGGATGGCGGTGGGGGTGCCGGTGGTCGCTTCGGCCATCGGGGGGCTGCGGGAGATCATTACAGACGGCGAGACGGGTATACTCGTGCCGGAGGCTGAACCGACTGCGCTCGGCACCGCCATCATTAAGCTGGCGACCGATGCACTGCTGCGTCGGAGGGTGACTGATAACGCAGCGGCGTTTGTGAAGGCACACGCGGCGAACTGGTTTGGCCAGTACCAATCGGCTGTGGAGAATGCGATTAACCGGTTCTCTGAGGTGAGTCTGTGAAACTCTCGATCTTGCAGGTAACCCCGCAACTCGACGTCGGCGGGGCTGAAACCATGGTCACGGAACTGGTTCGCGGGCTAACTACTAGAGCACACCAGGTTCATATTCTCACTCGTCCCGGCGTCCTTGCAGAGCAATTACCGGCTGACGTAACGCTAACGGCCGTTCAACATACGGGAAAGGCAACCGCCTTCCTTCGCTTTGTCGCAGGGATCCGGAGGGTGCTTAAGAACTCGCATGTGGACGTCATCAACGCTCACTCAGTCGTTACGGCCGTTGCCGCTCGCCTCGCTGCTCCGGGGATCCCGGTCGTTGGTACGGTTCATGGTCTGCGAGACGCCACCTATCGGATGTCGGGCGTCCTTCTCTCTGCCCTCGTGACGATGATCGCCCCGGTTAGTCGGAAAACAGCGGAGGCGCTATGCGTTTCACCCGTAAAGACTAGAGTCATCTGGACCGGAATCCCCCGGAGCACAGAACCGCCGTATCTAAAGGAGAGTCTTGGCATTCGACCGAATGCCTTGATCCTGGGAAGCGTGGCGCGCCTCTCTGCGGAAAAAGGCATAGATCACCTTTTGCGCATTTTCTCAGCCGTAACGCAACGGGACGATTCCGCCATCCTCATCATCGTCGGCGGTGGCCCGGAAAGGCCAAGACTGGAAGCGATGGCGAGGGAACTGCGGGTGGACGGCCGTGTCCTTTTTCTGGGGGAACGGGGTGATGTTCAGCGAATTCTGCCGTTGTTCGACGTGTTCTTATTGCCGTCGCGAAGGGAAGGAATTCCCCGGGCCGCCCTGGAGGCCTTGTTTGAGGGGGTGCCGGTGGTCGCAGCAAATGTGGGGGGACTGCCTGAGGTGGCGGAAGTTACGCAAGGGATAACCCTTCTAGATTCCTACGACCCTGGCGTTTGGTTAAGCGCAATCCGAGAGGTCATGAACCGACGTCAGCAGCCATGGTCCAACTCAGGGCTGCTCCAAAGGTTCGGAGCTGATCGCATGGTCGAAGAATACTTGGACTTGTATCAGTCACTCGTCCGTTAACACACAGACATTGCCCAACCCTCGCTGCATTGAGCGAGGGTTCAAACCGTCAGAACTAGAACGGTTATCGCAGGATACTCGTCCGTGCAACCCAGGGGTTCCTGGGCAGGCCACCGTTAGGTCGGGAAGTTCCGTTGATGCTCAACCCGAGGAGGACTAGTATGACTCGTCATCGCATACTGCAGCTGATTACACGAGCTGATTGGGGAGGGGCTCAGCGCCATGTTTTCGATCTGGCGACTAGTCTCGATCGGGACCGGTTTGAGATCATCGTTGCTTGTGCGCCTGACGGCGCACTGGTAGAGAGACTTGAGGCCAAGCACATTCAAGTAATACCGATCCCTTCGTTTCAGCGTGGGATTTCGCTCTTCAGGGATTTCCGAGCTCGTTCAGAAGTCTGCAACCTCATTCACATGGTCCGACCGTCCATCGTGCATAGCCACAGTTCAAAAGCAGGGATTTTTGGACGGTGGGTCGCCCATGAGATGGGGATCCCAGCCCTTTACACGGCTCACGGATTTGCGTTCGGAGGAGGCGCAGCTTCATTTCCGGCGAGGGCAGTCTACCTGGCGACCGAGCGCCTGGCCGGTCGATTCTGGACTACCTGCATCATTACTGTTTCCGAAGCAGACCGGCGGCTGGCTCTCCAACGGAGAATTGCATCTGCCGACCAAGTGGTCACCGTGCACAATGGCATTGACTGTACACCCTACGCAGAAATCCCCTTACCCAGCTTGGCCGGTAGGGAGCTCGTGGTTGGCGTTATCTCGCGGCTCGTGCCCGGGAAAGGGCTCGTGGATCTCATCGAAGCGGCTGCGGTGGTGCTTGGTCATCGGTCGTGCCGGTTTGTAATCGCCGGCGAAGGGCCGCTTCGCCCGAAACTGGAGGCTAGAGCTAGAGCCCTTCGAATTCACGATCGTATCCTGTTCCCGGGTTTCGTGGAGCCTACAGCTGCGTTGAAGGGAATTGACATATTTGTTCTGCCATCTCTTAAGGAAGGGTTACCCTACAATATTCTGGAAGCCATGGCGGCAGGAAGGCCAGTCATTGCGACGCCGGTCGGGGGCATTCCCGAGGTGATTGCCGACGGACAGAACGGGCGCCTTGTCCCGGTCGGCAACGTAAGGGCGCTTGCGGACGCCATCGGCGACCTGGCGTTACAGCACCGGTTGATGCAAATGGGGTCCCTGGCACGAAGGACAGTCCAGGAACGGTTCAACAAGGTCAAGATGGTTGGAGAAATCGCCTCTATCTATGAGAGAGTACTCCAATAGAGAGCCGGCAGAGGTCTGGGTGCTGTACCCGCATTTCGGGGTCGCCCTAAGGCCACTTTTTTTCTGGATGTTGTGCGCGGCCATTCTCAGCAGGAGTTAATAATCCTGCGGATGAAATATATCGCAGTCGTTCCAAGGCTCGGTATGCTGGGATCTCCAATCTGGTCCTGTCGGGTCAATCAGGACTCAGTGTGCCAAGTCACATGGTCTCAAAGTGGCGTTTGTTGTCGCTCAAACGTTGCAAATGCGGGGCTTTCCGCTATCTTGCAGCCTGTACTAGGGTAAGCGGTCTGGCAGTGCCACCGGAAGCACCACGGTACCATCGCGTGATCTCTCGGACCTGGACCACTGGACCACCCCAACAGGAGGCCATTCAAATGATAAAGATCACTCCGGCCTGGCTGCCTTTTCTTATTGCATTAATGGGAATTTCTCCGTTCCCGCAAGGCCTGTATGCACCAGCATATCAGTTGCTGGTGGGCATGATCATCTTTGGTGCTCTAGGCTTCTTCGTCCTAGACTCTCCTAGGCGGTCCAAGTGGCTGATTCAGCCCCTTGACGTGGCGGTTCTGACATTGGCAGGGTTCTACATTATGGCATTCTTCTGGGCAGTGTCACCCAGAGCGGCCTTGCAGGAGGCCATCAAGCAGTGCATGTACGTGTCACTCTACTGGATGGTATCTCGCTCTATCCAAAACAATAGCGACCGGCTCCGTTTTGCGAAATGCTTCGGCTGGCTCGTTGCCGCTGTCGGCTTCGGTTCGCTCCTCCTGGCCACGGGGTGGGTCCCAGTCGAGGGTGCCGTATCCTTTTGGCGGCTTGCTGGTCCTTTCACTTATCCCAATGCACTGGCTGCCTATCTCCTCATCGGACTGGGCCTGGCCCTAGGTTTCAGGTCGTCTGCGGCCCGGTTCGTGGACGGTACTCTGTGGAGCGTCTGTCTGTATACCGTTTCACTTGCAGCGCTCGCAACCCATTCACGCATCGGGTTAGCTGCTGCTGGACTGGCCCTGCTGGTCTCCTGGCTGGCTTCCCCCCGTGGACACCGCCTCTCGCTCGTGGTTGGCGGTATCCCCGCGCTAATCGCCACGGTCGCCGTTACGATTCCTCTGGACCGCACCCTGGAGGCCGGCGGCTCACCGCTCGTCCTGGTGTGGTATCTCGCAGGTCTGGTGGCGGTAGCGGCTCTTGAAGGCCTGGCACTGGGCGTGAGGAAGCTGGCATTAACGCCTAAAGTGCTGTGGACGATTGGAGCGCTGGCACTGGTGCCTGCCATCGCCGTTGCCGTCATGCGCGCCCCCCAGTTGATCAGCCGATTCAGCTCGTTCAGCATGAGTGACCAGAGCTTGATACTGCGTTTCGTCACCTATCAAGATGCTCTCCGGGCCTGGTGGACGGAAGGGCCGGTTTTGGGACTGGGCGGTGGCGGCTGGAACGCCGTATTCACCAAATACCAGAGCCTGAGCTTCGTCTCGCGGCTCGTCCACAGCAGTCTGTTGGAGACGATGGTGGAAGTGGGCGTACAGGGGGCCCTGATCTTCGTTGCCGTGTGGCTGCTCGGTATCTGGTCTGCCTGGAAGCTCAGGAGCATGCCGAAGACGGACGAAGCCCAGCCCGTTGTCTGGGCAGGGCTGATAGGCGGCATGGCAGGACTGATCGCTCACTCTATGATGGATGTGGACTGGTCGTACCCGGCCATTGCGCTAACAGCCTATGCCGTCTTTGGCGTGTGGCGCTCGGCCGTTTCCACATACCGGCCCCTGGCTAAGGGGGAAGCCCGCCAGTCGTGGGTTCTACCGGTTGCGGGAAGTGCCTCGGTACTGCTTTTCTTGGTCTCAGCCAGCCTCTTGACCGGTGCCTGGTATGCCCGGAACGCCGAAGAAGCTCTCAAACGCGGTGACAGGGCTACTGCTCAGCAACAGCTGCGGGCTGCTACTCGGTTTGATCCCCTGAACCCCAGTTTCCAGTCCATGTATGGTGACAATGTGCTCGAACTTGCTGCGGCATCAAAAAATGCGCGCATGTTGCCGGAGTCTGAGCGTGCACTGGCCAGAGCAATAGTTCTTGATCCCCATAACCCCGACTACCAAATTATGTATGCTAACTATGCGATGCTCATCGGGAATCATCCGTTGGCCTTTGAAGCGTTGAATCAGGCCAGCCTGCTAGATACCAAATCGGCTGACACTTATATGCGGGCTATCCGCCATGGTCTCCTCAACGTCAAGAACAGCCTCAAGGCGGGCAAGATGGCCGATGCCCATAGCTATTTGTCCCAAACGAAAGCAATTATTGATCGCTTCCAACAACAAGAGGCAGCACAGCCACAGCATATGGCCGATTCGCTGTTGTTGACCCGAACGCCGCCGTTGGAATTGCAGATCGCTGAGTATCAGGCCCTTTCCGGGGATCTGGCGGGTGCATCCGATCTCCTGAAGAAGCTGACGCAGGCTGCCGATGCCCCGGTCAGGGCGGAGGCATGGCTTTGGCTGCACCTGGTAGAGGCGGAGCGCGGCCATGACCAGGTGGCACGCGACGCTCAGGCTGCGCTGAAGGAAAATGACAATACGCTAGTCGCACAGATCAGCGTCCTAAAGCCGCTGCTGCACGCAGCGGTTACAGGCCAGTAGCGGATTCCGAAGGGAAGCTAATTGACTCTTGACAGATGCAGGTCTTCCCATTAGTATTCGTTATAATAACTTTTCAAACTGGCGATGAGAAGGAAGCGTACCCGGCACCCATCCGTCACAGAGAGCGGAACCACTGCCTCGCAGGCAGTGCGCTGCAAGTTCCGCACGGAGGCCCGGCGAAAATCCCCTTCGAGCTGCCGACCGAATCCCGCTGCACAAGGGGGATAGGCTCGGACGGAACCTCTACCGTTACCCGGAGGCAGGTATGATTGTACCTGGCAATGAGCGGCTGCACGCGTCACGTGCGGCACGTTGGGTGGTACCGCGGAGGCTTGGCTGCAAGCCCCCGTCCCAATTGGGACGGGGGCTTTATGTATTTTGGGGAGGGCGAAAACTATGCAGGCAGCGACTCTGTACGACACGACTCTGCGGGACGGGGCCCAGCGGGCGGGAATCTCCTACAGCATTCAGGACAAGCTCCGGATCGCACACCGGCTGGATGCCCTTGGCGTTGCCTATATAGAAGGCGGATGGCCTGGCTCCAACCCCAAGGACGAAGAGTTCTTTGCCCGGCTGCGTCGCGAGCCCCTGCGCCATGCCAGGGCGGTGGCGTTCAGCAGCACGTGCCGGGCCGGCAGCCGGCCCGAAGATGATGTGACCCTCAGGATGCTGGTGGCGGCGGAAACACCCGTGGTGGCCATCTTCGGCAAGAGCTGGGACTTCCATGTGCTGACGGGGCTGGGAACCACTCTGGAAGAGAACCTGCGGATGATCCGGGAGTCGGTGGCCTACCTCAAGAGCCGGGGGCGGGAGGTCGTCTACGACGCCGAGCACTTCTTTGACGGCTACGCAGCGAACCCGGCGTATGCCTTAGCAACGCTGCAGGCGGCCCACGAGGGCGGGGCCGACTGGCTGGTGATGTGCGACACCAATGGGGGCACCCTGCCCGGGGAGGTGGCCCGGCTGACGCAGGTCTTGAAGGACCGGTTCCCCGGCGCCAGCCTGGGCATTCATGCCCACGACGACAGCGGTCTGGGGGTGGCGAACAGCCTGGCTGCCGTCGAGGCTGGCGCCGCCATGGTCCAGGGGACGATCAACGGGTACGGCGAGCGGTGCGGCAACGCCAACCTTTGCGCCGTGATCCCGAATCTGGAGCTGAAGATGGGTCGGCCGTGCCTGCCGCCCGGGCGCCTGGGCGAGCTGACGTCCGTCAGCCATTTCGTCAGCGAACTGGCCAATCTGCCGCCGTGGGACGCCCAGCCTTTTGTTGGCCGGAATGCCTTTACGCACAAGGCGGGGGTTCATGTCAGCGCTCTCATGAAAGACTCCCGCATGTATGAACATCTCTCGCCGGAGCTCATCGGCAACGAGCGGCACGTGCTGGTGTCGGAACTGTCGGGCCGCGCCAATGTCCTGCACCGTTTTGAAGGATCCATGAACGCAGCGGAGGCGGCGGCGCTGGTCAAGCTCGTCAAGGAACGGGAGAATCAGGGATACCAATATGAAGGTGCAGAAGCCTCTCTGGAGCTTATCTCCTACCATGGCGATATGCCCTTTGAGCTGCTGGGGTTGCGAGTGCTCCTCACGGGTGGCGCGCAGTCGCCGCAGACCAGCGAAGCCAGCATCAAGCTGCGGATTGGGGACCGGGTGGTACACACGGCGGCGGAGGGCAACGGCCCGGTCAACGCGCTGGATACCGCACTGCGCAAGGCCCTGACCGAAGTGTACCCGTCGATTGCCTGCGTGGAGCTGGTGGATTTCAAGGTCCGGGTGCTTGAGGGGTCACAGGGCACCGGGGCCCTGGTGCGGGTGCTGATTGAATCCAGCGACGGGGACCGGGCCTGGGGGACGGTGGGGGTATCGACCAATGTCATTGAAGCGAGCTGGCAGGCCCTGTCGGATAGTCTCGCTCATTATCTGATTCGGAGCGGGCGCCTGGAGCGTGCGGTCGGGGACTAGTCAGCGATGTTTTGGGACCACTGCGATACCATTGAGACACCATGAAAGCGCCTGGAAGGCGCCCCCCCTGAGCAAGCTCGCCGTCTGTCAGATTCCCTGAAAGCCTTGAGCAGCCTGTTCAATGGTTGCATACAGATTCCCATGCAGTGTGCGGAAAGCTTTCGCAGGGAGCGTTTCGCACTGCACTCATGCCCGCCACAGACATCTGCCCCCACCGACGGTAACGTTCTTGCCAGAAGGGATCGCTGGCATAACGGCTCCGTGGTGGGGGCATTTTGTCCCGGGCCCCGCCTTCGGAGCGCCAGCCCGGCCGGCGGCGCCCGCGGACCTTATCACGGCAAGGAACGGAGGAAGGCCGAGAGCGGCAGCCGCTCCCCGGGGCCGTGGTACCAGGCGGCCTCACGGTAGGCCCGCTCGCACAAGCGGTCGCAGGCATCTACCAGATCCCTGCGCACCCACCGCACAGATACCGAACAGCCCCGACGCTCCAGTGTGCGCAGCAGGCTCCGGACCCTCCGCCCCAGTACCGTGCAGCCGCGCACCGGCTCCATCGGGCGCCGGCCCGTGACCTGATCAACCAGATCCCGGCAGTCGGACCAGACCTCGACCTGGCTCCCCCGGGCGGGGCACGATGCGAGCAGCCAACTGAGGGCCATGACCACGGCACCGTACTCGGCCATCAAGCTGCCGGCGGCTGAGCCGCAGCAGGCTACCCGGTACTCCCGATGGACCGCCTTGCCACCGATGTAGACCTCGAACGCCGAGGTCGCGATGCCGGGTCGCCGGCCCTTGCGGCGCCTGGACCCATCGCACCGAATCTGCACGCGCTCCAGTGCCGCACCGTGCAGCTGCCTCTCCACTTCAGCGGCGCCGCCTTCGCCGCTGATCGAAATGGCTGGATCCTGCGTCACCAGCACGCCGGCCAGGGTCTCGACCATCATGCGGTTCGCTTCGGCCTCGCCACCGAGCACAGCAACTGTACGCCCCCCAAGGAAGTTCGCCGTCCGCCCCTGCAGCGCTGACTGGAAGTCCGTTTGGGCCTGCTGCAGTTGACTGCGCAATTGAGCCAACTGGGCTTCGTACCGCCTGGCCTCATCGGCCAACTCCCCGGGCATCTCATGAAGCCGATCCTTCAGGCGCCGGCGGGCTGCTATCAACTCGCCCTGCGCCTGGCTTAGCATCTGCTTGCGCTCCTGCTCCTGGCGGCGCGCCTCCGCTTTGAGCCGCTTTCGGTCCTGCTCCAGGAGGCGCACATTTTGCCGCAGACCGCTGGACTGCGCTGACTTTGCCCTCACGTCGTCGAGCAGCCCCGGGGCGGCCAACTCCTCCGCCCTGGTCACCGGTGCCGGCGGGCGGCAGAGCCGCCGCAGTGTGATCCGGCCGACTGCCACCCAGATGGCGTACTCCGTCGGCGCGAATTCGTCCAGGGCCTCCAGCCACTCGTCGATATTGGCGGTCGGATCAAGGTAGCGCTTTATCTGTACAAGCCAGCACACATTTAGGTTTTCATAGTAGGCTTCATAGAAGAGCTCATCGGTCCAGATTCCCGGATTCATCTCCGGGTCGAGGAACCGCCCCCTGATCACGCGCGGGATCAGACTGGTCATGAGCTCGCGTGACGAGCGCAGCTTCCACTGCCGCAGCATTAAGGTTACAGCCCGCTGCCGGCCGTGCTCACGGTCGCTCGCCACATGGACCCGCAATGCTTGCTTTAACCTATGCAGCGTCTTGGGCGCGGCGGAGGCGATCAGGTGGCTGGTGGCCATGAATTCCTCTGCTTCCAAAGCGGAGATTGCCCGGACTTCCGGATCGGCCGCTTCTGCCTGCTTGGCCCATTCATGCAGTTCATACCAGGATAAGCCCGCCGGAATGCCGTAGAGCCAGTGAGTTCTCATGGCTGTCACCTCCGTGTGGCGCCGAGCAGCCGGTCCCGCAGGGCAAGGGCCTGCGCATGATCGGCCCTGACCGCCTCCACCTGCGTGCGCAACGCTGCAATCGCCGCTTCATACTGGAGTCTCTGAGCCGCCGCCGCTTCAGCGTGGCGGCTTTCCGCCGCCTGCCGCTCCGCTTCCACCGCTTCAAGCTGCTCTGCCAGAAGCCGCACTTCCGGGGCCTCTTCGCTGAGCGCCCGCAGCCGGCTGAGGAGGGCTTTGCGCTCCCGCCTCAGATGGTACAGGCTGCGCCTGAGCGACCGCATCTGCACCTGACGAAGGCGCAGGCGCCGCAGGAGCTTCCTCTGCTCCCACCGGCTTGGCGCTCTGGCGGGCTCGGGCTCTGTGATGAACCGGTGCAGCGTAAGCTTGCCGTAGAGGAGCACCGCTGCATAATGGGCTTGCTGTTCGGGCGAAAAGGCGGACTTCACGGCCGGAATCAGATCGTCGAGGCCGGCCAGTCTCAGGGCCGCCACCCCGGCTGCCAGGAGATAGTGCTCGACCATCTCCATGACAGCGGTGAGTTTGCGCCGCAGGACGCCGCCCCAACTGCCGGCGTTTACGTGCATCACGCGACCGATGATGAGCTTGCGAAACTGCTGGTCACCCCAACGGCGGAAGATGTGACGGCCCATCCGGTACGAGTCGTAGGTCAAGTCCGGCGGATACGAGATCCCGACCTTGCGCAGTGGCTTGCCCAAGTCAGGCCGTTTACCAGGCACGCCGAAGTCATAGGTCATCGCCACCAGGAGGAAGTCTTCGGCTTCTTCATCGCTGTATCGCGCGGCAGCCGGGCAGTCTGCAAAATCGGCCTGCTGCCGCTCAGCGAAGTCCGCCGTCTTTGATGATGCCAGGTCTGACAAAACCAGGTATCGTTTTCGCCGCGCCATCCTGATCCCCCCGTCTTCGACTGCTACTTCTGATACGAATCCTTCGTACATAAAGTTCGGCAGTCTGTTTCCAGGAAGTAGCCGGGCGCCTTTCAGGATCAATTCAGGTCAAAAACATATCGTTGGCCTAACGAGATCGGTGAAGGGTCGGCCCTATCCGACATCGTCTAACAAAAATGGAACTGTCATTTTGGGGGGTAAACAAATGTCGTTGTCCCTGTGGATCGACCTCGTCAGCGCGAAGCTGAGCGGCGACAGAGATGCCCGCTCCGCTCTCCCCGAGGGCCCGGGCCCCAACCCGTACTTCGAGTACCTGGCCCGCAAGGGCCGCCGGCAGGCCAGCCGCCTCGAGAGCCGCTTCTGGCGGGAAGACCGGCGGAGCAAGCAGCGGTGGATCGACGCGGAGAACCAACACCATCAGGCGGAACTGGAGCTGCCCCTGCTGGTCCGGCAGGCTGACGCTGCCCGTGAGCGCTACGAACTGGAGCGAGCCCGCGACCAGGAAGATGCGGTCGCACTCAACCCGCCCGGCCGGGCCTACATTCCCGTGGTACTCTCCTGGCTGCTGCTCGGCCTCCTCATCGGCGGCGATGCGGCGATCTCTTACACCGCCTTCCTGACCATCGGCGATGTGACGCCCTGGCTGGTGGGCGCCCTTTCACTCATGGTAGTCGTGGCCATGGTGGTCATCGGCCACGTCATCGGCGACCGGTTTCGCCACGGCACGGCCGGGCGTTGGACGAAGGCGGGGCTGGTGGCGGTCGTCATCGCAATCTCCGTAGTCATGACGGTCTTCCGGGAGCAGGCGCAGGCCGAAGCGCTGGCGGCGACCCGCTCGGTGGAGATCGAAGCGGTCACTGTTACGCCGGGCGCCCCGCCCGCGGCCGCCCCACAGGAGCCCCCCGGTCCGCCGGCGACCTGGGAGTTCAGTCCCGCCATGCTGCCGGGCTTCTTCATGTTCCTGACCGTCACCATGATGGGGATGGTGGTGCCGGCGATTCTGGCTTACTACGTGGAGCGGCGGCCCAGGGTGCTCAAAGTGGGCCAGCTGAACTGGATCACCACCCGGGCGGAGGCCCGGTTGGGGGCCGGGCGCCGGCGGTTATGCCGGGCCAATCGCCGGGTGGCGATGACCAGGACGTACCGGCTTACCCGGTACAAAGAAGCGCAGGTCCGCCTGGATCAATCACGCGACGATATCTATTGGCTCATGTCGGCCTACGCCGATGCCAACATGCGCCGGCGCGGCACGCAGGAGCTTCACGCCAGCCTGCGGGAGAAGCCGCCGGTGCCGGGGCGTGAGTCGCTGGACGAGCTCGACTGGACCTACCCCGAAGCCGATCGGGGTGCGACATACTGGGGCAGGGCGCCGGGCGCACTATAATCACACCGGAGGAGACATCCATACATGCGGCGACTGATTGTGCTCTTGCTGGTACTGACGGCGTTGGCTGCCGGCTGCGGGACCCCGGACAAGCCGGAGGTCGAAGGTGCCGTGGTCGTGGTGCTGGTCGATATGACGACCAGTGCTGTGGACGATGCCAATTCCTATATGAAGAACTTCACGACGGTACTGAACGCCGCCCGGGGCGGGGAAGAGATCTTCGTCGTACCGATTACGGGCAGCTTTGTTCCGCAGATTCACACGTCGAGCACGATGCCGGCTGCCTCGTTCAACCCGGTCTCAGATGCCGAGAAGCTCAAAGATGCCCGGCTCAAGCTGCAGAACGATGTGGCCCGGCTGCTTGGATCGGAGCGACCCAAGGAGCCGGGCACGGCGATTCTCAGCGGCATTGCCAAGGCGGCGGCCATTTTCGCGGCGGAGGGGAAGGGGCGGCCCCACACGCTGGTGATCTTCTCCGACATGATCGAGCAGGGGAAGCTCGACTTTACCACGGCAGACCTGACCCCGCCCGAGCCGGTCATTGAAGCGCTGGAGAAGGACGGGCTGGCGCCGAAGCTGGACGCGGATGTGTACGTGGCCGGCATTACGGCGGGACAGGCGCAGACGTATTCGGTGCCGCAGGAGCGGTTCAACGCCATTACGAAATTCTGGGCGGCCTACTTCGCCCGGGCGGGCGCCCGGCTGGGGCCGTATGACCGGGATTTGCTCGATTTCCGGTTGGAGGGATAGATACATGGCAGTGCGTGTACCGCTCTATCTCAGGTGACGGCATCAACCCGACCGTGTGCGTGGAAGCACCATTCTCCTCCAAGCGCTTGTGTCATTGAGGTTGCTTATGTGAGGTAATGGATGCATTCTGAAGAGGGAGGTCGCGGAAACACGAACTCAGCGCCATCCGCGCAGCCGTGTCACATTCCCACTTCCACTGCCGCGATTTCCGTGTCCCCTTCCGCGCCTTCCGTGGTAAAAATCCCGTTCCCATTCCCACATGCAAGGCCCGAACTGTGACGCAGCAGTCGGTCAACAGAACGCACACGAAAGCCGGCGCAACCCACGCGCCGGCTCTTTGCATTGCCCGTGTTCGACACCACGCTTCGACACAGAACACGAGTTCGTTATGGTATATTCTGGATGCAGGGGGGGCGAACATGCCTCAGGAAAGGAGTGAGCAAGCTGGACAAGGAGAAGCTGTATGTGGCTTTTCTGGCTGCCTGCATCTCCTATGGGGTTCCCAAGATCATTGACCTGCTGAGTCAAGCGACCCTATGGGTTCTTACTCACTGGCTTTGACCCCTGGGCCGGTGCCCCCCTGCACTCATAGCATGTCCGGGCCGAATGAACCGTTATGCGGTTCTCTCCCCTAAGGGTTCAGCAGCCACGCCTGGCCCGCCAGCCGGAAGCCCGCGTCCATCAGCGTGGCCGCCTGGGCGTACAGGCTGTTCCGGGTCGGCGCTCCCAATACTACGACGATCAACTCCACACCGTCCCGGTAGGCAGATGCGACCAGGGTATGCCCAGCTTTCTCCGTCCACCCGTTTTTCACGCCGGTCGCCCCGGGGTACGTGCCGGCGAAGTCGTTCTTGTTCTCCACCAGCCAGGTCCCCCTGGGACCCGCAAAGCGGTAATCCTCGCGGCTGACCACCGCCCGGAACTCCGGGTTCTTCATCGCCTCCCGGGCAATCAGCGCCATGTCCCGGGCGCTGCTGGTCGGGTTTGCCCAGTCATCGAGGCCGGAGGCGTTGTAGAACAGGGTATTCTTCGCTCCCAGTTCAGCAGCGCGCCGGGTCATCAATGCGGCGAACACTGACTCGCTGCCCGACAGGTGCTCGCCGATGGCGGTGGCCGCATCGTTGCCCGACGGCAGCATCAGCCCGTACAGCATATCGCCGAGCTTGACTTTATCGCCGGCCCGCAGCCCCATGCGTGTGCCAATCTGGTTCGCGGCGTTCCGGCTGGCCGTTATCACGCTGGTGGGTTTTCCTTTCTCCAGCGCCAGCAGGGCCGTCATGATCTTCGTGATGCTGGCGACGGGCCGTGGGTCGTCGGCCCGCTGCTCACTGAGTATAAGGCCCGACCGGGCGTCCATGATCAGATAGGAGACCGCGGCGGATGCCGGGTTGCAGCCATCGGGCCCCGCTCCGCCCGGGGGCGCAAGCCGGGCCGTACGGCGGGTGCCGTCCCAGGTGAGGGAGAGCCCCAGGCCCTGCGAAAGGGTGCGCACCGGCACGAAGGTCTCGCCGCCTATCTGGACCAGTTCCGTCGCAGGCACCCGCCAGTTTGTCTCCCCCAGGCGCACCGTGCCGTCCGCCACAGCGCCGCCAAGCGCCTTCATCGTCGGCGCCAGGGGGAGATGGAGTTTGTCGTTCAGGATGGGCGCGGCGCCCAGGCACTTTCCTTGCACCGCCAGATATCCGGTGGCCCCTGCCAGCATGCCGACGAATGGATCAATCGGCGGGCGCTGCGACAGCTGCTCGGTATAGCGGGTGGCCACCCAGCCGGTGCGGTCCCGGGGCAGTGTGACCTTCGTCCACTGCATGTCGGTGGCCAGGACGCTGAACCGGGTCCCGACCGGCACGGTCATCAGTACGGGCGCCGACATATCCGGCGCCGACCGGACGTTGAGGGGACCGTCAAAGACAACGCGGGAACCAATCGGCGAAGTGACCCGGACAGAGGCGCCGTCGTAGCCGACCTCGGCACCGAGCCCTTCGCTCAGAAACCGCAGCGGCACGTAGGTCCGGTTGTTGATCAACTGGGCCGGCACATCCATCGTGACGGGCGCCGCACCTACCCGGGCCGTCGTGTCGCCGATGCGCAGGCTGACCGTCCGGTCTTCCCACTGGACCGTCACCGTGTCAGGCGGCTGCCAGTAGACGGCAGCCCCCAACGCTTCCATATAGCTGCGCACGGGCACCAGCATGCGGTCCTGCACCAGGACCGGGGGCGTCGCCAGATTCAGGCGGCTGCCGTTCAGGTAGATCGGCGGGGGATCGGCGCCGAGCGCCGCGGGAGCGGCGAGCGTAGTAGTCAGGGCGGTGAGAAGAAATGCAGCGAGAGTTCTCCGGTGCAGCAGTCGGAATCCCCCCTATGGAACGGGATAAACCATTACTTAGATAGACGAATGGTGTTGTCCTGTTGTTTCATCCAGTCGGGAGGTTTTGGAACCGGCAGGCATATCGGGGTACCGCCGGCGAAGTCCACCAGATGATCACCGTGATGGGGAGGACTCTATGTGACGGGGACGTCAGCATTGAATCGCGCACTGCGCGAGTATTTTGGCCTGGAGCAGTTCCGACCGCTTCAGGCGGAGATCATCGCGGAAGTCTTGGCCGGGCGCCCGGCCATGGCGATTCTGCCTACCGGCGGCGGCAAGTCGCTCTGCTACCAGCTGCCGGCCCTGATGCTGCCGGGCGTGACCCTGGTGATCTCGCCGCTCATCTCGCTGATGAAGGACCAGGTGGATGCACTGGTGGCCCGCGGCATTCGGGCGGTCGCCATCAACAGTCAGGATACCGCCGCCGAAGGGCGGGCCAAGCTGGACGCGTTGGCGGGCGGTGAAGTCAAGCTGGCCTTCGTGGCGCCCGAACGCCTGTCGAACAGCGCGTTCCTGGCCGCCTGCCGGCGGATTGCCATCAGCCTGCTGGCCGTGGATGAAGCCCACTGTGTCTCGCAGTGGGGGCACGATTTCCGGCCTGACTATCGGCTCATCAAGGATTTCCACGGCGCCGTCGGGGCGCCGCCGCTGCTGGCATTGACCGCAACCGCCCGCCCTGACGTGCGTGATGACGCCATGGTGCAGCTTGGCATCGGGGACGCCCGCGTTTTCAGTGCCAGCGCCGACCGGGCGAATCTGTGGATCGGCCTGGAGGCCTGCACGACCGTCGCCGAGAAGCGGGCGAAAATCGCCCATCTGGCCCGGACGTCGCCGGGCAGCGTCATCATCTATGCCGGGAGCCGCAAGGACTGTGAAAGCCTGGCTGACCTGCTCGCCGGCGAGTTGGCTGAGCCGGTCGCCTACTACCACGCAGGCATGTCCGCCGGCGATCGGACGGCGGTGCAGAATCGCTTCATGTCCGGCCTCTGCCGGGTAGTCGTGGCCACCAACGCCTTCGGCATGGGTATCGACAAGGCGGATATCCGGGCTGTCATCCATGCCTGCGTACCCGATTCGCTCGAGGCTTACTTTCAGGAGATCGGGCGGGCCGGGCGCGACGGTCTGCCGTCGGCCTGCACCATGGTGCTGGTGCAGGGGCTGGATGTGAAGCTGCGCGAGTATCTGTTGGGCCAGGAGCAGGTGACGGGACCCGCGCTCGAGTCGGTCTTTCGCCGGGCGCAGGCCGTCGCACAGGCGGGTGGCGGCCTGTTGCCGGCGGAGGGAAACGACGATTCGCTGACCTTGCTGGTGGTTTCGCATCTGCAGTCGCTCGGGCATATCGAACTGCTCTGCCGCAGTTCCGAGGGCCTGGAGGTTACGGCCAGCCGACCGATCCCGGCTGCCGCCCTGGGCGAAGTGCGGCGCCGGCTGACCGAACATGAGCGGAACCGGCAGGAGCGCTTCCGCCGCATGCGGAGCTTTGTCTATCTTGGGGGGCAGTGCCGCCGGCAGCACTTGCTCCGGTACTTCGGGGAGACGGTGCCGCCGCAGGCCGAGGCATGTTGCAGCACCTGCCATCCGCGGCCCCTGCCGTCGGATCTCGCAGCAGCAGCCGCAGCCGGTGCGTCACGCAAGAAGAAGCCGCCGGCCCGCAGCGGGGCCAACGCCCAAAGCGCAACGCTGGGGCCGCAGGAGCAGACGGCGCTCTTTGAGCGGCTCCGAGAGTGGCGAAAGCGCAAGGCGCATGAGATGGGCGTTCCGGCCTATATCGTGTTCGGCGACAAGGATCTGCAGAGCATCGCCGAGGCAGCGCCGCGGACGCTTGACGCCCTGGCCGGCTGCCGCGGCCTCGGGCCGGTCAAGCTGAAGCAGTATGGATCAGAAGTACTGGCAGAGATCGCCGCCGCTGTGCCGGCGCCCGAGCCGGCAGCAGTGCGGGTCAGCCGGGCCGAAATGTTGGCCAGGGCCGGGGAGCTCTTTGCGGGCGGGCTGGCGCCGGCAGAAGCGGCGGTCCGGCTGGAACGGGCGGAATCAACGGTCTTTGAGTACTTCCTGGACTGGCTGGCGGCGGATGAGACCGGGCGCTGGAAGCAGGCCGTCCGCCTGGTGATCAGCCCGGAAGATTACCGGGCGATCCGCCAGGGCCTGCGGGCGCACCCGGAGGGACCCCTCTCAGCGGTCTACGCGGAACTGGGCGAGCGCTACACATACGAGCAGATTCGGGTGGCCCGGGCCGTCATGGCGAAGGCGTAGTCCGCTTTTGTGGTACACTGCTGGCGAGGGGGTGGGCCTAAGAGGGACAGGGGCATCAAGCGCCACGTCTACGGCCGGCATGGCGTGCGGGAGTACTGGATTGTCGACCCGGACGCCCTCACGGTCGAGGTGATCGTCAATCAGGACGGCCATATGGAAACCTGGGGCCTGTTAGGCGCCGGCGATCGGGTGGAGTCACCGGTGCTTCGCGGTCTGGACCTGAAGGTGGACGAACTCCTGGACAAGCCGGCAAAGTAAGGCCGGTGTGATCCTTCCGCTGCCGCACTGCATACTTCTGGTCTCAAGGGGAGACGAGAAGCATGCAGATTCACGTGGTGCAGCCCGGGGAGTCGGTCTATACGATTGCCCGGCGGTATCAGGTTTCACCGGAGTCCATCGCCCAGGTCAATGAACTGGAAGGGCAGCCGCACCTGGTCGTCGGGCAGGCGCTGGTCATACCCGTGGTCGGTCAGATTTACACCGTCCGTCCCGGGAAGTCGCTCTATACGATCGGGCGCCGGTTCGGCGTACCCGCGGCGGAACTGGCCCGGGTCAACCAGATTCCCCTCGAGGCGCCGATTCAGGCGGGGCTGAGGCTCTACATACCGCCCGGAGCCAGGCGCCGGGCCGAGATCAACGCCTACGTGGAGCCCACGGGGGACGGTTACTCAGAAGCAGCGCTGGCCGATGTACGCCGCGCCTTGCCGCAGTTAACCTATCTGGCACCGTTCAGCTTCAGGGTCCGGCGTGACGGCACGCTGCAGGCCCCGGCGCTCGATGATCTGCGGCGGCTGGCAGAAAGCGCCGACGTCACGCCCATGATGGTCGTGACCAATATTGAAGGCGACCGCTTTAGCAGCGAACTGGGGCGCATCATCCTCAATGACCAGGAAGTCCAGACACGCCTGCTCGACAACATCCTGCAGACGGCCAGGCGCCTTGGGTTTCATGACATTCACTTCGACCTGGAGTTCCTGCGGCCGGAGGACCGGGAGGCGTACAACCGGTTCCTGCGCCGCGCCGCCGACCGGATTCATGGCGAGGGTTTGATGATCTCCACCGCCCTGGCGCCCAAGACGAGCGCGGCGCAGAGGGGCGCCTGGTACGAAGCGCACGATTACCGGGCCCATGGCCAAATCGTCGATTTTGTCGTGCCCATGACGTACGAATGGGGGTACAGCGGCGGGCCGCCCATGGCGGTCTCCCCTATCGGTCCGGTCCGGCAGGTGCTGGAGTATGCGGTCTCCGAGATTCCGCCCGGGAAGATCCTGATGGGCCAGAATCTTTACGGGTACGACTGGCGGCTGCCCTACGTCCGGGGCGGTGAATTTGCCCGGGCGCTCAGTCCGCAGGCCGCCATCCGGCTGGCCGCACAACGCAACGTCGCGATTGAGTATGACACGACGGCGCAGGCTCCGTACTTTGATTATGTAGATGAACAGGGCAGAAACCACCGCGTCTGGTTTGAGGATGCCCGGTCAATTCAGGCCAAGATCGATCTGGTGAAGGAACTGGGCCTCCGGGGCATCAGCTACTGGCGGCTCGGCCTGCCGTTCCCGCAGAACTGGCAGCAAATCGAGGCGAACTTCGATGTGGCGAAGCGCTGATGCGCAAGCGGCGTGGCACCGATGGGTGTCACGCCGCTTGGCGCTCTAGAGGGAGTTGAGCCAGGGAAATCGAAAACTCTTGTGCGCCCGTGCAGTTCGTGGCAACCACCGAAGGCCGTATGGCCTTGCTGGCCCATTCGCTGGTATGGGGGTACGAAAACGCCCCGGTCCCTGCTCGGTGAGATGTTGAGGGCGAACCGGGAGTAGCTCCCGCAGTTTTCCTGGTAGGAGGGTTGCCCGTGGGGCTGATTCTGGCCGTTGACCAGGGATCGACGAAGACGGCGGCGCTGGTGGCCGCGGGGAACGGGGAGATACTGGGCACCGCCTGCGCCCGGGGGGCGTGCCACGCCAGCGACGGCATGGAGGCGGCCATGGCGGCTGTGCGGGCAGCGTCCCAGGGGGCACTGAGCCAGGCCGGGGCGTCCTTCAGCGAAGTGGCGCTGCTTTTCGGCGGCATCGCAGGGGCCGATTGGCCGCACGAATACCCCTTGCTGGAAGGCGCCATCCGGACGGCGACCGGCGTCGGGAGCGTCGTAGTGGTCAACGATTGCATAATCGCCCGGCGGGCCGGCACGGACTGCCCGTGGGGCGCCGTCCTCTGCGCGGGCACCGGACTGAATGCCGCAATCATCAGCCCCACGGGGGAGTCGTATATCTTCGGGTATTACATCAACGGTGAAGACCATGGGGGAACGGCGTTGGGCCGGCTCTCCCTGCGGGCCGTCTTTGCTGCCGAATCGGGCATCGGGCCGCCTACGCTGTTGAGCGCCGGGATGCTTAGCCACTTCGGGCTGACCACGGTGGACGACCTGCTCCACCGTTACGAAGAAGGTCGCCTTGGCCCCACGAGTGAACTGTTGCCCGTGCTGGTAGCCGCAGTCCAGGCTGGGGACCCCGTGGCGACGGGCCTCGTCGTCGATTTCGGGGAGCGGCTGGCCAGATATGTGACGGCAGGACTGCGGCGCTTTGGCACCACGCAGCTTGAGCAGGATGTGGTGCTGTCGGGCGGCATTTTCAAAGCCCGGTTGCCCGGGCTGCGGGAGACGGTATCCCAGGCCATCTTGGCCGAGGCGCCCCGGGCGCGCATCGTGGATGCGATTTACGAGCCCGTGGTGGGCGCCCTTTTGCTGGCGATGGAGCGGCGGGAGGGGAAGCCGGTCTCCCTGTCGGCGCCGGCCATCGCCGAGTCGGCGAAGCGGCACGGTCTCCTTCGCGCGTTTGAGGGAAGCGGGAAGGAGTGATCCATCCCCCGCCAGTCTCACTCCGACGGGGGATGTGCACGCGCCCGACTGCCGCTATGATCAGAGTGTGGCATGGAGATCGCAGACGGGAGGCATCAGGATATGAGTATTACCCTTCGCGTTATCATCACCATCATCTGTATAGCCGTCCTTCTGTTCGGCGTGGGATACTGGGGCTTTCACGTGGAGCCGAAACCGTACGACCCCTTCCCGGGGAGTACCCCGAATTTGAGCACCGTTCCCTTGCCAAGCGGGCTGCCCGCACCGGTGGAACGCTTCTATCGCACCACGGTCGGCGACCGGATTCCGGTCATTGAAACCGGCGCCTCTTCGCTGCACGGCGAGATGCGGATGTTCGGGCTCCGCCTGCCGCTACGGCTGCGGGCGGTTCAGCAGGTCGGACAGGGGTATTACCAGATCATCGAGCCGACGTTTTTCGGCCGCCCTATGGTCACCTGGTTGGATACGTTCTGGAACGGCAGTGCGCATGTCGACATGCCGCCCGGCATTCCGGACAACGACCCGAAGATGAACCAGGCGTCCAACCTGGCAATGTGGGCTGCGTGCACGCCGACAATCTTCCTGACCGACCCGCGGGTCCGGTGGGAACCGATTGATCAGACCCATGCCCGCCTGGTGGTGCCCGCTCCCGCCGGCACCGACTCCTTCACCGTGGCCTTCAATGCGCAGACGGGCCTGATGCAGTACATGGAGGCACTGCGCTGGAAGGACCGGGCAGACGCAGCCCAACGCATGTGGCGCTTCACGTTCCTCGAGTGGGAGCGGTCCGGCGGGTTGCTGCTGCCCACCACGTACAGCGCCACCTGGGAAGGCGAGCAGCCATGGATGCAGGTGCACAAGGACGAATCCCTTTACAACGTGGATATCCAGCCGTTTATTACGGCCCACAGCCGCTAAGCAGATCGCGGGGCGGCAGATGATGCCTGGCTTCGTCCCCGGCCTTTCGCGGGCGCCGTTCACAGGCCCAGCTCCCGTCCCCGGATGGCGGCCTGCGTGCGCGAAGTGACGCCGAGCTTGTGCAGGATATGAGCGACATGGGTCTTGACCGTCTCCCCCGTAATGAAGAGCTCCTCGCGGCTCGGGCAGGGCCGCTGCTGCCGACAACAATCCTGCAAAAAGAAACCTCCGACCGGTAGGCGAGGTGTCTGCGGACTTCGGCAAGGCCGGCATCAATGCGAGCCGCCAGGTGGTCTTCCAGCGCCTGCATCTGGATGTCGAACTGATCCATACCGTCTTCGATACCATCCATGCGCTTTTCCATGTGATCCATGCGCTGAGCGAAACCATCTGCGGCTGCCATGATCTGGTCCAGCCGTTCGAGGATCAGATTCTCCACCTGCCGCCCACCTCTCCACACCAATGTACCATGTCGGGGGGACAATCGTAGGCTGAACGTGCCATAGCCGGGAGCGGCCCCAACCGCTAGAGTTAAAGAAGGCTCCGCCGAATGACAGCGGCGGCAGCCGGGGCGGAGAAATGGAGTAGCCCCACCAGGATGCGCCGCAGGGCGTGTCCTGGTGGGGCTTGCTGTTTTCGAAGGAGATGAGCCACCTATGCAGCGAGTTGTCGTGATCGGCGGCGGCGCCACCGGAAGCGGGATTTTGCGGGACCTTGCGATGCGCGGCATTCCGGCAGTCCTGGTCGAACAGGGTGACCTGGTCCACGGCACGTCGAGCCGGTATCACGGGCTGTTGCACAGCGGCGGCCGCTATGCCGTACGCGACCCCGAATCGGCCCGCGAATGCGCCGCTGAAAACGCCATCCTCCGGCGGATTGCCCCCTTTGCCGTCGAACCGTGCGGCGGTGTCTTCCTGCAGCTCAGGCAGGACGATCCGGCCTATCGCGCCGAGTGGCTCGCGGCCTGCCGCCGGGCAGGCGTGCCCGTGGAGCTGCTGGACCTGGAGCGCCTGCGGCGGGAGGAGCCCGGCATCAGCCCGGACGCTGTGGCGGCTTATCGTGTGCCCGATGCGAGCGTGGATGGCTTCCGCCTCATCTCCGGCAACGTGGCCGCCGCCGAGGCCCTGGGCGCCCGGACGCTGACCTACCGCCGGGTGACGGGCCTGCTGATGGATGGCGCAAGGGTGGCGGGCGTACGCCTGCAGAGCGAGCGGACCGACGCATCCGAGGCGCTGGAGGCCGACCTGGTCATCAATGCGGCGGGCGCCTGGACCGGCCAGATCGCCGCCATGGCAGGCATCCATCTTGACCTGGTCGCCGACCGGGGCGTCTTGCTGGTCTACCACGGGCGGCTCACGAGCCGGGTCATCAACCGGCTGCGGCCGCCGGGCAACGGCGACATCTTCGTGCCGGCGGGCAGCGTGACGCTGCTGGGCACGACGGCCACGCCGGTGGAGAGCCCCGACAATCTGGAGATTCCGGCAGATGAAGTTGCTTCGCTGCTCCGGCTCGGTGCCGAAATGCTGCCTGCAGCGGCCACCTCAAGGGTGCTGCGGGCGTTTGCGGGGGTCCGGCCCCTGTTCAAGGCCAAAGGCGACGGGGCGAGCACCCGTGACCTGCCCCGGACCTATCAGGTGATCGACCACGCCGGCGCCCACGGTGTAGAGGGCCTCGTCTCCATCATCGGCGGAAAGCTGACGACCTACCGGGAGATGGCCGAGAAGACGGTTGACATGGCCGCCGGCAAGCTGGGCGTCACGGCGCCCTGCCGGACCGCCGCAGAGCCGATTCTGCCGCCGCCGGAGCCCGCCCTGGTCCGCAGCGTCCAGGCTTTCGTCGGCCCGGCCCATGCGGCGGCCCTCGCCGAGCGGCATCCCGCCCACCTGACGGCCGTGGTCCGGGAGCTGTCTGCCCCGAAAGGCTCGGAGATCCTCTGCGAGTGCGAGCAGGTGACCCGGGGCGAAGTGATCGCCGTAGCCCGGAGCCTGGGGGAACCGTCGCTGTCAGATATTCGCCGGCGTACCCGGCTCGGCATGGGCACCTGTCAGGGCGCCTTCTGCGGGTACCGCACCGCCCTGGTGCTGGCCGAAGCAGGGGTGGCGGACCCGGCGGCTGCCCCCGGCCTCATGCTGGAGATGCAGGCAGAGCGCTGGCATGGCGTTACCGCAGCCCTGCCCGGCCCCGAGCTGCCCGGTGCCGAACTGACCTACGCCCTCTATGCCGGCCTCTTCGGGGGGAGCAAGCGATGAAAACCCAATCCTATGACGTGATTGTGATCGGCGCCGGCCTCGCGGGCCTCATGGCGGCCCTGGCGGCCCGGGAGCAGGGGGCCGAAGTGGCCGTCCTGGCCGAAGGCGGCGGTGCCTTTGAGCTCTCCTCCGGCTGCATCGACCTGTTTGGCGCAACGGAAAGCCCCTGGACGGCGATGACGGGTCTGCGAAAGCACCCCTACACCCTCCTGGGCGCCGCCGCCGTGCGTGAAGCGGTCTCCGCTTTCGTTGCGGCCTCCGGTCGCATGGGGCTGCCATATTCGGAGCCGGCGGACGGCCGGAATCAGGTGACCGTGACGGCGGTGGGAAACCTCCGTACGACCTATCTGCCAGCGCCAGGCGCCGCCGTCATCCGCCCGGACCCGGCCGCGGACCCGGGCCGCCGCCCGGTTGCGGTCATCGGGCTGCAGGGCATGAAGGAGTTCCACCCCGGCGTCGTGGCCGAGGGGTTGAAGCGGGCACTGCCCGGAACCCCTGTGACGGCCCGGTGGGTGCCGCTGCCGGCGGGGACGCCGGACGACCTGCAGCCCGTGCAGCTGGCACGCCTGCTGGAGGAGCCGGTCTTCCGGGCGAAACTACTCCAAGCGTTGCCATCAGTCCCGGCGGGCACCACGGTTCTGATGCCCGCCGTACTCGGTCTGGACGGCGCCGAAGCCGTGCGGGCCGACGTGAGCGCCGCGCTGGGGGCGCCCGTCGGGGAAGTCCCACTGCTTTCGCCTTCCCTGCCCGGCCTCCGGCTTGCCACCCGGCTCTACCGGTATGTGCAGCGCCGGGGCGTCGAGCTTTGCATGGGCGTCCAGGCGGCCGGTGCTGCGGCGGAAGGCGGGCGCATTACAACGGTGACGGGTCAGACGGTGGGCGGTCCCGTGACGTACCGGGCCGGCGCCGTCATCGTGGCGACGGGCGGGCTCCTGGGCCGGGGGCTGGAAGTGCGGGACCGGACGCTCTGCGAAACGGTCTTCGACCTGCCAGTCGAGCAGCCCGGCGGCCCGTGGGCCGATGCTGACCTGCTGTCGGTTCGCGGCCACGCATTCGTGCGGGCGGGCGTCCGTACCGATGACTGGCTCCGGCCCGAAGGCCGGGCGAATCTGTACATCTGCGGCAAGCTGCTGGCGGGGTACGACCCGTACGCCGAAGGCTGCGGGGGCGGCGTCGCGATCGCCTCCGGCTGGCGGGCCGGCGGGCTCGCGGGAGGTGCGGTGCGATGACCGATCTATATGATGCCTGTCTCAAATGCAGCCTGTGTGAACTGCACTGCCCCGTTTTCCGGGCGGCGCCGGCTTTTCCCGGACCGAAGAACGGTGGTCCCGGCCTCGAGCGGCTGCGGGCTGCCGGCAGACCGGTGGATGAGACCGGGCTGGACCTCTGCCTGGGCTGCCGTACCTGCGAAGTCGTCTGTCCGGCGGGCCTGAGCCCTGCGGCTCTGATCCACAGACCGAAGATCGAAAAAGTGCGGCGCAGTGGCCTGCCGCCCCGGGAATGGCTCCTGACCCACACGAACTTGATGGGCGAAGTCGCCGTCCGCATGCCCCGGCTGACCAACGGCACGCTTTCGTTCACGCCGGTCCGCATTGGCATGGAGAAAGCGCTGCGCATCGCCCGGCGCCGCCCGATGCCCCGTTATGCATCCGGTACGTTCCGTGACTGGTTCGCCCGGCGCCCCCGGCCCTGGCACGACCGGCCGGCGCCCAATGGCAAGGTCGTCTACTTCCACGGCTGCAGCACCAACTACATGCTGCCGGAAATCGGGCGCCACACGGTGGCGGTGCTGGAGCACAACGGCTTCGAGGTGCTCCTGCCCCCGCAGAAGTGCTGCGGACTGCCGCTCATGGGCAACGGCGAGCTGGATGAAGCCCGCGGCTGGGCCCGGTACAACGTAGCGCAGCTCAAGCCCTTCGCACAGCAAGGGATTCCCATCGTCTTCACGTCGACATCCTGCTCGCTAACCGTCAAGCGGGAGTATGAGCACCTGCTGGGAATCGAAGGCGCCGGTGAAGTGGCGCCGCTCTGCTACGATCTCTTCGAATTCCTCGGCCAGCTGCACGACGAAGGCCGGCTGCGCACCGACTTCCGGGCCAGAGGCGAGGAAGTCCTGCCGTACCACCAGCCCTGCCATCAGCGGGTGCAGGGAATCGGCACCCCGGCGGTCCGGCTGCTGAAGCTGGTGCCGGGACTGCACGCCTGGAATATGGATGCCGGCTGCTGTGGCGCGTCGGGCACCCACGGGTTCAAGCGCGAAAAGTACGACCTGTCGATGCTGGTGGGCGAACCCCTGCGGCAGGCCGTGCTGGAGAGCGGCGCGCACCGGGTCATCTCCGACTGCGAGGCGTGCCGCTGGCAGATTGAGCATCTGACGGGGCGGCAGGCGGTTCATCCCGTGACCGTGCTCTGTGAAGCATACGGGTTGCTGTAAATGAATGGCCCCCTGCGACGGCGAGGTCGCAGGGGGCCGTCTCTTAGGGCTGAGGAGGCGGAGGCGGCGGGCACGGACCGTCCTCGACGCCGAGGCACTGCACGTCGTTCAGACGGCACATGGCTTCAGCGACGAAGGTCACATCCACTTCGACGCACAGGTTCTGGAAGAACTTGAACGAGCAAGGCTGCGGCGTCCCCGGCGGGCAGGTGACGCTGCCAACACCGCCGTTCAGGCAGACCACTTTGGTGGTGCAAGGGCCGGGAGTGACCGTGGTGAAGACTTCACCGCTGACGCAGATAAACTGGTGGGCCGTCAGCGAGCATTCGCCCGGAACCTGTCCGCCAGCCATGGGGGGCGGCGCACCAGGGATCTTGGCCAGCGCTTCCTGCGTCGTATAGAATTTAGCAGGCGTACGCACATGGACAGAGCCGTCGCCGGGGTTGACCGGCTGGTTCTCTGCACTCATCAGAGGACCTCCCTTCGGTCAGCGGCAGGTGCCGCCTTTTCAGTCTATGTCGCATCCTTGCGGTTGACATAACTGCTGCGCATTCTCAGGAACCGGACCAACGCAGCGATTCCAGCAACAGCGCCACCTGCTGGGGCGACAGGTCCCGCCGCAGAATCTGCAGCCAGGCGTGCAGGAGCGGCGCGGGTACGGTCACCGGCGCCAGGCGCTCCCGGGCGGGCGACGGCCCCGCCGTCGGCTGCAGCATCCGTCCCCAGCCGGACCGCCGGGCGAATTGCAGCCGCTGATACAGATGGTGATAGCGGGCCGGGAAATCGACGGGGTTGGGCCACGTGACCAGCAGGCGCAGGCGCTGTCCCGCCCCCGGGTGAATGCAGGCCCGGGCCGCTTCCGCATACATGGGCAGATAACCCGGGCCGTCCGCCGAGCGGGCAGCCCGGGTTACCGCGCGCCAGGCTGGGACATCCAGCCGGAACGCCAGCACCTGCAGGCCGGCTGCCCGTTCGAGGGCGCCCGCCGTCAGCGCAGCGGCTTCCGTGGTCGAATGCCCGCCCAGGGCCCCCAGGAGCACGGTGTAGTCAAGCCCCGCCCGGGGCGCATGGCTGGCCGGGGCGATCAGCACTTGCGCGGCGGGCGCCGGGAGGGCGAACTGGGTGATCACGTCCAGCGAGTTCATCTGGCAGGCATCCAGCAAGAGAATGTCTGGCCGGCGTTCCAACCTGCGCAGAGCCGCGGCCAGTGCCCGAATGGTCATGGTGGCGGGCTGCGGACCGGTCACCAGATCGAGGGTAATGCCGCAGAAGCCCATGCCGTGCCCGGAAATCAGCAGCAGCGAACGCTCGGCAGGGAACCGGCTCAGGGCATCCGCCACGAAATTGCCCAGAACCTTGGGATCCGCCGGGCCAGCAGCGGCGCCGAGATCTGCCAGCAGTTCGGAAGCGAACCGGTCGCCGGAGGCGCCCGCCTGCCTCCGCCGCAGCCGGTAGCGGCGGGCGCCGGCCCAATCCCCGTCAATTTCCGTAGGGCGGCGCCCCGGTGCGAGGGCCCGTTCCACCGCCGCTCCGGGCGCCCGGAAAAGCTGCACGATCACTTCGACCCCCGGCGGCGGACCCGCCTCCTCCAGAGCCAGCAGCGCCTGCGCCATATACGGCTCCAGGTCATCGGCCCCGGCCAGATAGAGCATGACGGTCCACGCATTCATCGACGCCACCTCCGACGGTCCGGATCAGGACTCCGGCGCTGAGCCCGCACAGGGCCCATCCGATACGCCGTGGCAGACGGCATCGGACAGGCGGCACTCCGACGCGACCGTGACGCTGACCGGCACGGCCACGCAGAGCTCCTGGAAGACCGTGAACCGGCACTTCTTCTGCTCCCATCCCGCCGGCAAATGTGTAGCGCCACGCACGATTCTATGGTCCAGGCAGGTAACCGTCACCGGCCCGCAGTCCAGCTCCGGCGTGACCGTGACCTCCCCGCAGACGCCGAGCAACTGATAAAAGACCTGCCGGCACTCGTCACTCATTGCGCTTCCCCCCACCGGCTTATGAGCAGTCTGCACCATCCTATGAAGCGGGGCGACATAACGTCTCGCCACTCACCGACCGGCGCAGCCGGAAGTATTATGTAAGGCAGTTTCCGACTCTCGGCTCTTGGGGGGACGCCATGCGCACCGTGGTTACCGGTGCAGCCGGATTCATCGGCTCGCATATCACCGAAGCGCTCCTGGCCCGGGGGCATCACGTAACGGCTGTGGATGACCTCTCCACGGGGTGCCGCTCCAACTTGCCGCCTACGGCCGACCTTCACCAAATCTCAGTGCTCGATCCGGCGCTGGATCAGGTCTGTGCGGGCGCCGGGGCGGTGGTCCACGCGGCCGCCCAGACATCCGTGGCCGTCTCGGCCCGCGACCCGGCGGGCGATGCCCTGACCAACATCGTCGGGACCATCCGGGCCGTGCGGGCGGCAGCCGGCGGCGGGGCGCAGCGGTTCATCTACTTGTCATCGGCGGCGGTTTACGCCCCGGATGCACAGCCGCCTATGGGCGAAGACGCACAAATAGGCCCCGCCTCGCCGTACGGGATCAGCAAGCTGGCCGGCGAGTGGTACGTGCAGCATCTGGCCGGTGCGGCCGGCATGGAATGGGTGATCGTGCGGCTGGCGAATGTGTATGGCCCGCGGCAGAGCGCCGAGGGGGAGGCCGGTGTCATCGCCCGGTGGTCGGCGGCCCTGGCGGCGGGCGACCCCGTCATCCTGTACGGCGACGGGAGCCAGACGCGCGATTTCATCTATGTCGAAGATGTGGCCCGGGCCGTCGCGATGGCGGCAGAAGCCGGGGCGGCAGCCGGGCGCCTGTTCAACGTGGGCACCGGAACAGAGACGGCGATCGGGGAACTGCTGGGGACGCTGGAGGGGCTCGCCGGCGCCCGGGCGGCGGTGATCCGCCGGGAGCGGCGCCCGGGCGATCCGCCACGGTCGGCGCTGCAGACCGGCTGCATCCGCAGGGCGCTGGGGTGGGCGCCGTCCGTGGCCCTGGCCGAAGGGCTCGCACGTACGCTAAGCCACTACCTGGAGCGACCCTGATCGCCGGAGGAGGAATGGTCCTGTGTATTCGGTGATCATCCCGGCCAAGAACGAGATCCCGCACCTGTGGTACACCGTGCACATGATCCGCCAGATGTGGGAGCACCACCCCGACGAGGGCGGCGAGATCATCGTCATCGATGACGGCAGCACCGATTTCACCCAGACATTCCTGAACGACTGGGTGATCAAAGGCTTTGTCAAATCGATCCGCACGGAGGGCGTTTCGGGGCCGCGGGCCCGCCAGTTGGGCGCCGAAGCGGCCCGGGGAGACGTGCTATTCTTCTTTGACGCCCACATTCTCGTCGCCCACGACTTCTTCAACAAGGCCCTGCACACCATTCGCAACCGTATCTGGGACACCGTTGGCACGGTGCATTACCCCATCTGCTGGAACGGTATTTTGATGAATCATGCCGCCACCCATTACGTGCTGACCCTGGAGAAGAACTTCTGGGGCGTCAACGCCGTGGGCAACTTCAAGGAGTTGACGGAGACGGCCGGCAGCGGCCACGGCTGCTTCGCCTGCCGGCGGGACCGCTTCCTGGAAGTCGGCGGCTACCGGGCGCCCTTTGTCGAATACGGCGGCGAGGAGACCTATCTCAATCTCAAAATGCGCATGTGGGGGTACCGCAACTACTGCGATCCGGGCGTCTACTACCTGCATTGCAGCACCCGGAACCAGGCGTATCACTGGAGCAACGACACCTTCTTCCGGAACATGGCCATGACGGCCTATATCCTCGGCGACAAAGACTGGAGCGACAAGGTTTACGAGTCCCACCGGGGGCCGGGGGCCAACCCGGACGTGCTCGCCCGCCTCTATGAAGACGCCGTGACTTCCGGCGAGGAAGAGCGCCAGTGGGTACGGCAGAACGCCAGACTCACGCTCGATGAAGTCCTGGCCGATCTCAAGGCGCGCGGCGTGCCTCACTAATGATGGAAGGTGTTGCAGAATGGCTGACGCCATGCCCCTCGTCTCCTGCCTATGCCCGACCTACGGGCGCCCGCGGCTGCTGCGCGAGGCGATCTGGAGCTTCTTGCAGCAGGACTATCCCAACAAGGAACTGGTGATCGTCAACGATCATCCCAATGCCATTTCGCTCGACCGGCCGTACCCCGGCGTGGTCGTGCACAACCTGCCCGCACGCCTGGCAACCATGGGACAAAAGCGGAACGAAACGGCCCGCCTGGCCCGGGGCGAGATTCTGCTCAACTGGGACGACGATGATCTCTACCTGCCCTGGCGCATCACCGACACCGTCCGGCACCTCGCCGCGGCGCCGGATAAGTGGGTGTTCAAGGCGACCAGGGCCTGGCATTCCACCGACAACGGCCGCTACCACATCGCCCACAACTACTTTCACGGTCAGGCGGCGATGCGGCGGACGCTCTTTGACCACGTGGGCTGGTACCCCGAAATGAACGCCGGGGAGGACGTGGTCTTCGAGGCGGGCATTCCCCGGGAGCGCTGGCTCCACTTCCCGGCGACGCCCAGCGAGCTGATGTATCTGTACCGGTGGGGCAACGGCGTGACGCACATCAGTGAGCTGGGGCCGGACCGCCCAGGTCAGCCGTCGGGCTATGAGATCATCGCAAGGCGGTACGGCGCCGAAGCGGGCGGCGTGGTCACCCCTGGGTTCGACCGGGACTACTGGCGCAACCTGACCGAGGCCGCGGCGCAGCTTCCGGATGTCTCCCCGGTTGAGCTTCACGCCCTCACGCAGCGGCTGGCGCCGCATCACGACCTGGGTGCGCCGGGTGCGGGCTATTTGACCGACTGGGTGCCCGAGACCTTTCGTTTCCCCGGCCAGGAGCGGGTCGATGCGCTCTTTGCGCACAACAACAACATGATGATGAACCGGGAAGCCCAGTTTCTGGCCTACCTGGCCACCAAGGCGCCCGCCGATCGGGGCAGCTTTGTAGAGATTGGGTCGCGCTCCGGCAAATCGGCGGCGCATCTTGCCCAGGTGGCGGTCAACCGGGGGCGGGGCCCGATTTTCTCTATCGACCTGTGGGACCAGGCGCCCGCCCGGTGGAGCGGCACGGGCACCCTCGAAGGGTTCTTGGCCTTGATGGAGCAGCTCGGCCTGAAAGATGCGGTGGTAGCCCTTAAGGGCGATTCCCGGGTCATCGGCGCAGCATGGCAGAAGCCCATCTCCCTGCTCTTTGTTGACGGCGACCACAGCTATGAAGGGGCTCTCTCCGACTACCAGCGGTTCAGCCCGCATATCGTTCCCGGTGGCATCATCGCCTTTCACGATTACTGCCACTCCCTCTTCCCGGATGTGCGCCGGGTGATCGACGAGGTGGTGCTGTCTTCGGGCCTCTGGACCGACCCCTATGTGCTGCGTGAGCATAACGGCATCTGGTGTGCGCGGAAGCGGAGGGAGTAGCTGTGAAGCGTGTGGTGATCATCACCACCTTTGCGGACCTGAGCCCGGATTATTCGCTGGCCAGCGTGGTGGCCGACCAGCTGCGCATGCTGATCAGACACGGATATCAGCCTGCGCTGGTCGTGCAGACGAACTTCTCGGATGAGGGGCGTGTGCCGGAGGGCACTGTCCTGCACAAAATCATGCCAGTGCTCCCCCTGCACGACTACCAGCCGCACGAGGAGCCCCGTCCGGACTATGCCGGCAGCGTGGCCGCCATCGTCGAAGCGCTCCGGCCCATTTTGCAGGAGACGGACGTGGCCATCACCCACGACCTGATCTTCCTGGGCTGGTATCTGCCGCACAATGAGGCGGTCCGGCAGCTGGCGGGCGAGGCGCCGGCCGTCAAGTGGCTGCACTGGATCCACTCGGCGCCCTCGGGGCGCCCGGCGAATCTGGTCTTCCCCAGCACCCTGCGCTTTTCGCTGCCGCCCAACAGTAAACTGGTCTATCTCAACCACTATGACACCCTGCCGTTGGCGGAAATGTACGGAACGTCGTTGGAGCACGTCCGGGTGGTGCCCAATCCGCGGGATCCCGGGGCCTTTTTCGGACTCCATCCGCTCGCCCGCGCGATCAGCGACCGGCACCCGCTGCTCTCGGCCGATGTGGTCTCGGTCTTTCCGTTCTCGACGCCCCGCTGGGACGGCAAGAATATCATCAAACTGATCTGGCTGATCGCGAAGATCAAGGAGCAGGGTCGCAGCGTGCTGCTCGTGTTGGTCAACGCGCACTGCAATGACGGCCGCGAGCGGGAGACGGTCCGGCATCTGCTGGCGTTCGCCCGGAGCCGGGGCCTGACCGACTCTGAGATTTGCTTTACGTCGACCCTGGGCGCCGAGTGGGAGTACAGCGTGCCGAACGAAGCGATCCGGCAGCTCTTCCAACTGTCCAACGTCTTCATCATGCCGTCCCTCTCGGAGTGCTGCTCACTGGTCCTGCTGGAGGCGGCGCTCTGCAAGAACCTGATGGTGCTGAACCGGGATGTGCCTTCCATGCGGGAGTTCGGCGGGGAGCGGGCGCTCTATCCGCAGTTCGGCAGCAACCAGTTCCGGGTGACGTACCAGAACGAGGACGCTTACTGGGCGGACTGGGCCCGGATCATCATCGGGGCGTTGGACCAGGAGCGGGCGCTCGACAGCTTCCGCTCGGTGGTGCGGAACCACAGCCTGGACGCCGTCTTTCAGCGAAAGCTGGAGCCCCTGTTGCATGAGCCATAGACACGGAGCACGCCTTCCCGGCGTGCTCCTTTGACTGATCACAAGCTCCTCTTGGTTGGACAGCTCGGTGCAGACGCGTGCACGGCTGCGCGTTTGGTGCACTGAGTTCGCAGGTGGTGGCCGGCATCGACGTGCCGTTTTCGTTGCTGCGCTTACGTAAGTGAAGGCTGCTTATGTGAGGTAATGGAGACATTTTGCCACGGAGTGCGCGGAAGTACGGAGGACACGAAATGGGACAATAAAATGGCGATGGCACTGATTGCGCGGATTACGGAACCAATGCGGATTTTCGAGTAACAACCAAGGGGAAATGGAATTATATATCATATCATTATATTTAATTATAAAATAGCGGGCAGATCCTGAAAGAGCCATCAGACAAGGCGCAGGGACACATCTTACTAATGTATTACATCTGCAGAATCGGCGGCCATAACACAGTCCCACTTCCACTTCCGCGAATTCCGCGCCTTCCGTGGTAAAATCCCATTCCCAATCTCCCATTGGAGTTCCGTACTGTGACAAAGCGATCATTCAACAGAACCCGGTCGCCAAGTTGTTACCAGCGTGCCGCTGACGATGTTGGCGGCTTAGCATGACCCGCGCAGCCAGAGGAGCACGCCCCCGGGGGGACGTGCTCCTCCTGCCTTTTAGTGCTCCACTTCGTGGACGAGCAGCGGCCAGCCGGCGCCCCTGGGCGGTGGCGTCGTAGTGCTGCTGGTGGACGTGGTCGAGGTGGAGGTGGTGGAAGTCGAAGTGGTGGAAGTCGAAGTGGTGGAAGTCGAGGTGGTGGAAGTCGAGGTGGTGGAAGTCGAGGTGGTGGAAGTCGAGGTGGTGGAAGTCGAGGTGGTGGAAGTCGAGGTGGTGGAA
>Ga0196970_1000261_pt1 | contig 73628 bp, 66 predicted proteins | sample S1v_513CmetaG_FD_148672 | JGI IMG/M metagenome (GOLD analysis project Ga0196970, IMG submission 148672) | Soil microbial communities from Anza Borrego desert, Southern California, United States - S1+v_5-13C | ecosystem: Environmental > Terrestrial > Soil > Desert | place: USA: California...
CCTGCCCCGGCCGCCCCCGCCACCGAAGAGCCGCCCCCCATCCGTCCCTTCGACCTCGCCGCCTGGGCCGGCACCGACTTCCTCGCCACCCAGCGCGCGCTGGAAAAGGCCATCGCCGAGCAGCAAGGCCGCGCGCGCGTCGACGCGCTGATCGCCATGGCCCGCTTCGCCCTGGCCCGCGCCATGCCGGAGGAGGGCCGCGCCGCGCTGGAATCGGCGGAAAGCCAATCGGCGGAAAGCCAGCACCCCGCCCCCGACCAGCGGTACGAGCTGCGCATCCTGGCCGATGCCTTCCGCGCGCTGGACGGCACCGCCGACCCCGACACCAGCGTCTTCGTGCGCACCCGCCCCGGCCCGGTGCCCGACCACCACGTGTGGCGCAGCGCCACCCTGGCGCCCACCCGCTGGGCCGAGGCGCGCGACGGCCTGCCGATCGCGCTGAAGCGCCTGCTGTCCTACCCGCCCGACCTGCGCGCCCGCCTGCTGACCCGGCTGGCCGAGGCGGCGAGCGTGGCCGACCCCGCCTCGCTGAACCTGATCGTGCTGGAAATGATCACCCTGGACGGCACCGGCAGCGCCGACGGCCGGCTCGACCACTTCCGCGGCCGCCTCGCCGAGCTGAAGAACGACCCGGCCGCCGCGCTGGAGCACCACCGCCGCGCCGCCGCCGCCCCCGGCCCCTACGGCCACCGCGCGCAGGTGCGCCTGATCGAGCTGAAGCGCGCCCAGGGCACGCTGGACGACGCCGGCGCGGTGGCCGAACTGGAAGCGCTGCGCTACGCCTGGCGCGGCGACGAGGTGGAGACGGACGCGCTGGCGGCGCTGGGCGCCGCCTACACGCGCCTCGGCAAGACGGAAGCCGCGCTCGACATCTTCGGCCTGCTCGGCCGCCGCTTCGGCGCCACGGCGCGCGGGCGCGCCGCGCTGGCCGCCGGGCGCGGGCTGCTCACATCCGTGCTCGACCGTCTGGAACAGCCGGAATCTGGCCCGCTGGACGCCGCCGCGTTCAACGCCCGCCACGGCCGCCTGATCGCGCTGAGCGACGACGAGGCCGGAACCGGCCGGCGCCGCCTCGCCCGCCTGCTGGCCCGCGACGGCTTCACGGTGGAGGCCGCGCGCATCCTGCACGCCCTGGCCGCCGATGCCCGCGGCGCCGCCCGCGCCGACATCGGCACGGAACTCGCCCGCGTCCTGCTGGACGCCGGGCGCGGCGGCGAGGCGCTGGAGGTGCTGGACGGCACCGGCGCCCCGGACCTGAACGCCGCCCTGGCCGAGCGCCGCGCGCTCCTGCGCGCCGAGGCCTTCGCGGCGGAGGGGGAGGCGGTGCGCGCCATCGACGCGTTGCGCGGCCTGACCGGCACGGCCGCCGCCCGCATCCGCGCCCACAGCCTGTTCCGCGCCGCCGAATGGCCGGCCGCCCGCGCCGCCTTCGCCGACCTTCTGGAGCAGCCCGGCGCCACGCCCGACGACGTCGCCCGCTTCGCCATCGCCGCCTACCGCACCGGCGACCACGCCGCCGTGGCCGCCGCCGCCCGGCGCCACCGCGCGCGCCTCGCCGGCACCCGGTGGGAGGGGCTGCTGGACGCGCTCGCCGCCCCGCCCGACGACGGCAAGCCGCTCAGCAGCGACGGCGTGGCCCGCCAGCTCGCCGCCGCCGACGCGCTGGCCGGCGTGATGCGCCGGTGGACGACGCTGCCGTGACGCCAAGCGCCCGACGTTGGGTTTTCGGCTACCGCCTCAACCCAACCTACTCGAACGCCCTTCGTAGGTTGGGTTGAGCGCCAGCGAAAACCCAACACCCCCGCCCCCCGATCCGTAAAGCCGCTTTAATCGCGCGCCCCTAGCGTCGGACACGGAAGGCCGCGCGGCTCGGCCAAGCCGGAGGAATGAGACATGCGTTTGCTGTTCGGTATCGTCGCGGTGTTCCTGAGCGTGCTGGGCGGCTTCGCCGCCATGGGCGGGCGCATGGGGGTGCTGTGGCAGCCCGTCGAGATCGTCATCATCATCGGTGCGGGCATCGGCGGCTACGTCATCGCCAACACGCCCAACGTGCTGCGCGAGACGCTGGGCACGGTCGGTGCCGTGGCGCGCGGCCGGCGCACCAGCAAGTCCGACTACCTGGACCTGATCGCACTCCTCTACGCGCTGCTGCGCGTCGCCAAATCCAAGGGCATGTCGCAGATCGAGGCCGACATCGACCGCCCCTCCGACAGCCCGATCTTCGGCCAGTACCCCGCCGTCTTCCGGCAGGAACGCTGCCTGACCTTCCTGTGCGACTACCTGCGCCTGATCGCACTCGGCCAGGACAACCCGCACGACCTGGAAGCGCTGATGAGCGAGGAGATCGAGACCATCAGCCGCGAGCTGAACCAGGTGCCAAAGGCGCTCCAGAACCTCGCCGACGCGCTGCCGGCGCTGGGCATCGTCGCCGCCGTGCTGGGCGTCATCAACGCCATGAGCGCCATCAGCGAACCGCCGGAGGTGCTGGGCCACATGATCGGCGGCGCCTTGACCGGCACGTTCCTGGGCGTGCTGCTGTCCTACGGCCTCGTCGGTCCCATCGCCAGCGCCGCCCGCCACCGCCGCGAGTCTGAGCTGAACCTGTTCATCTGCGTCAAGGCGGGCCTGGGCGCCTACCTGCGCGGCAGCCCCCCGCAGGTGTGCGCGGAGTTCGCCCGCAAGGTGCTGTACGCCGACATCCAGCCCAGCCTCGCCGAGGTGGAGGTCGCCACCACCCTGTCCTCGCAGGCCAAGGCCCGCGAGGGCCGGCAGGCCGCCTGAGGAGCCGCCCATGGCCCGCAAGCGCCTCGAACCGCTGATCATCGTCAAGCGCCGCCCCGGCGAGGACGAGGAGGAGCACAACGGCACCTGGAAGCTGGCCTACGCCGACTTCGTCACGGCGATGATGACCTTCTTCCTGATCATGTGGCTGATGAACATCACCACCGTGGAACAGCGCAAGGGCATCGCCGACTACTTCAACCCCATCGCCGTGTCGCAGGCCAACTCCGGGGCCGACGGCATGCTGGCCGGCCGCTCGGTGGACAAGACCGGCGCGCTCAGCACCCCCAACGCGCCGGGCGACAGCGGCATCCCCGTGGCGTCCCCGCCGGTCGTCGCGTCGCTCGGCGACAGCGACCGCCAGCCCGCCGGCCGCAAGGACCCGATGCCCCACCCGCTCGGCGGCAAGACGCCGCCCAAGGAGGCCCAGCAGCCGACGTCGCGCGAGGAGTTGGAGGCCATGCTCGACCGCCAAGCGGAAGCGCTGCACGAGCGCTACGCGCTGGACGAGCTGGAACGCGACCTGCGCAAGCGCGTGGCCTCGGCGCCGGAGCTGAAGGCGGTGGCCGACAGCGTGCTGATCCAGCAGGTGCCGGAGGGGCTGCGCATCCAGCTCACCGACCAGGCGAAGTTCTCCATGTTCGCCGTCGGCTCGGCGCAGATGAACGAGCAGGGCAAGCGGCTGATGCGCATGGTGTCCGCCGCCATCGCCACGGTGCCCAACGGGCTCAGCATCTCCGGCCACACCGACGCGCTGGGCTACGCGGCGGAGGCCAAGTACGGCAATTGGGAGCTGTCCAGCGACCGCGCCAACGCCGCCCGGCGCGAGCTGATCGCCGCCGGCGTGCCGCCCAGGCGGATCGTCCGCGTGGAGGGCCGCGCCGACCTCGACCACCTCGCCGCCGACACCCCGCTGGACCCGCGCAACCGCCGCATCAGCATCACCCTGCTGAGGAAGCAATAACCCTGCTCTTGCGTCCCGTAGGTTGGGTTGAGCGCCCGCGAAAACCCAACGCCCTTCACACCGCGAACACGTTGGGTTTTCGCCTGCGGCTCAACCCAACCTACGGGCTGGCGGATTTCGTCCGGATAGAAAATCAGAGATTGAGAACCTGTTTGACGGCACTTGGCTCATTTCCCAGGAAATCGTCATGGCCGGGCCCAGTCCCGGGCATCCACGCACCCCGACCAATCCAAGGAACGTGGATGGCCGGGACTGGGCCCGGCCATGACGTACTCATATGAGAAATGAGCAGAATCAAGGAAAATCCGTCAAACAGGCTCTGACGCAAGACCCTCGAAATCTCTTCATCTCTCAATCTCTGATTTTTTGATCAGCACCGTCCCCGCCAGCCAATGCGCCGCCACCCCACCCTCCCCGGCGTCGCAGGGAAGGGACCAAATACAAAAATTCCCCTCACTTTTTAAACAAACACCCTTTCCATCCGCTTTAAACCGCCTTTAAAACCGCCTCTGTACTGTCACGCTCGCAAGTCCTTCGTGGAGAAGCCCGGGACTTCCCCTGTGTTCCACAGACGTGACAAGAGGACTCCACGATGAGCCTGTTCAGCGCCATGCGGTCCGGCGTCAGCGGCCTGTCCGCGCAAAGCTCGCGGATGGCCGCCATCTCCGACAACATCAGCAACTCGGCCACCGTCGGCTACAAGCGCGCGGCGGTCGATTTCTCCACGCTGGTGACTTCGCCGGGGGCGGATTCGGCCTATTCGGCCGGTGGCGTGCGCTCGAACGTGCATTACCAGATGACCAAGGACGGCGTCATCCAGGGCACCCAGTCGGCCACCGACATGGCCATCGACGGGGCCGGGTTCTTCGTGGTCGCCAACCGCGCCACCAGCGCCGCCGGCACCCCCGGCTACGCGCTGACCCGCGCCGGCAGCTTCCTGCCGGACGACGAAGGCTACCTGCGCAACAGCGCCGGCCAGTACCTGCAGGGCTGGAAGCTGAACCCCGACGGCACCCTGCCGGCGGTCAGCAAGACCAGCTTCGACAACGTGCAGGCCATCAACGTCGGCAACCTCGCCTACGGCGGCAGCAAGACGACGCAGATGGGCTTCTCCGGCAACCTGCCGGCGCAGGGCGGCACCTTCACCACCACCGCGCCGTTCTACGACGGCCTGGGCACGGCGCACGACCTCACGCTCACCTGGACGCAGACCACACCGGGCGACGCCACCGTGCCGACCAACGCGGTATGGACGCTGAACGTGGCGGCCCCCGCCAACTACACCGTGGCGCCGGCCATGCCGATGACCGTCACCTTCGCCTCGGTCGGCCCCTACGCCGGCCTGCCGGTGGACGGCGCCGGCAACCCGGTGACGCTGCCGGGCGTCACCGTCACGGAGCCCGGCGGCTCTCCTCCCGGCCAGATCGCTTTCACCGTCGGCAACGTCACCCAGTTCAACGGCGACTACGTCCCGCAGGTCGTCGGCGACGGCGCCAAGGCCGGCCGCGTCAGCACCGTGGACGTCGACAACACCGGCAAGCTGTGGGCCATCTACGACAACGGCGCGCGCCAGGCGCTCTACCAGGTGCCCGTCGCCACCGTGATGAACCCCGACGGGCTGGAGGTGCAGGACGGCAACACCTACACGCTGGGCTCCGACAGCGGCTCCCTGTCCCTCGGCGCCGGCAACACCGGCTCGGCCGGGTCGGTCGCCGGCGGTGCCCTGGAGCAGTCGAACGTCGACATCGCGGAGGAGCTGGTCTCGCTGATCGAGACGCAGCGCGCCTATTCCTCGGCCGCCACCATCATCCGCACCGCCGACGAGATGGTCGACGAGACCACCCGCCTGAAGCGCTGAGCGCACGCCCGACGGAGTATCCGCCATGAGCATCCAGACGGCCCTCAACGCCGCCCTGTCCGGCCTGCGCGCCACCCAGCAGCAGGCGGCGCTGACGTCGCACAACATCAGCAACGCCACCACCGCCGGCTTCGTCCGCAAGGAACTGGCGCTCTCCGCCTCCGTCACCGCCGGCCACGGGTCGGGCGTGCGGGTGGACGGCGTGGCGCGGCGCGTGGACGAGCTGCTGATCCGCGACGCCCGGTTCGAGCAGAGCCGCTTCACCGCGCAGGAAACCCGCGCCTCGGCGCTGGCCGACTACGCCGCCGTGCTGGGCCAGCCGCAGGACGAGCGCTCCGTCGCCACGGCGGTGGCGAAGCTCCAGCAGGCTTTCGACCGGCTGCACGGCATGCCGGACGACAGCGCGGCGCAGGCCGCCGTGGTCGACCGGGCGCAGGCGCTGGTCCGCAACCTGCACGGCGCCGCCGAGGCCGCGACGGCGGTGGCGACCGACGCGCGCAACCGCCTCTCGGCCTCCGTCGATCAGGTGAACCGCGCGCTGGTGCGCATCAGCGAACTGAACGGCACCATCGCCACGCAGCAGGCCAAGGGGGCCGACACCAGCGACCTGATGGACGAGCGCGACCGCCTGCTCGACACCGTGTCGGAGGAGATCGGCATCCGCACCTACACCCGCGACAACGGGCAGGTGGTGGTGATGACCCGCAACGGCGAGACGCTGCTGGACCGCGAACTGTCCCCCGGCGCGCAGCCGCTGCAGCTCATCGGCACCGACCTCGTGGCCGGCGGCGCCATCCTCTCCGCCAACCCCGACCGGGACATCCAGAGCGGTCGCATCATGGGCTACGTCCAGGCCGCCTATCAGGACATGCCGCGCGCCCTTGCCCAGCTGGACGAACTCGCCGCCGGGATCGTGCAGCGCTTCCAGGACGCCGAGGCCGACCCCGCGCAGCCCGGCCTGTTCACCGACGCGGGTGCCGCCTTCACCACCGCCGCCGGTCTTGCCGGCCGCATCGCCGTCAACGCGGCGGTGCAGGGCAACGCCTGGCGGGTGCAGAGCGGCGTGCAGGCCTTGGCCCCCCTGCCCCCCGGCGACCAGACGCAGGTCAAGGCCTTCATCGGCGCCTTCACCGCCACCGGTCCGTTCTCCGCGCCCGACATGCCGGGCACGGCGACGCTGGGCGATTACGCCACCACCATGGTCTCCACCCAGCAGGGCTACCGCACCACGGCGGAGGCCGACATGAAGACCCGCAGGATCAGCGCCGACGCGCTGCAGTCCGCCCGCCTCAACCGCGACGGCGTCAACATCGACGACGAGATGCAGAAGCTCCTGCTGATCGAGCAGAGCTACGGCGCCAGCGCCCAGGTGATCCAGGCGGCCGGGCGCATGATCGACACGCTGCTCGGCATCCGGGGGTAAGCGCCATGCTGTACAACACCGTTTCCACCCTGGGCCTCAGCCGCCGTCTGCAGACCTCGTACAACGACCTGCAGATGGAGATGCTGCGCAGCAACGACGAGATCGCCAGCGGCAAGCACTTCGACGTGGCCGAGGCCTTGGGTGCCCGCACCGGCCGCGCCGTCAGCCTGCGCAACCTCTACGACGCGTCGGACGAGTACCTGAAGACCTGCTCGCTGCTGCAGGGCCGCCTGGGCGCCATGGACAGCGCCATGACCAGCATCCTGGCCGCCGGGCAGGACGTGCTGGCCTCCGCCTCCACCGGCCTGGGGCAGCCGTCGCCGACCGGCAGCTCCCTGCAGATCCGCGCGCGCGGCGTGCTGGAGCAGGTGGTGGCGCTGCTCAACGGCTCGTCCGGCAACGGCTTCCTGTTCGCCGGGGTGGAGGTGAAGACGCCGCCGCTGCGCCCGGTGCAGGGCGACGGCACCGCCACGCCCGCCCCCATGGCCATCGTGAAGGACGCCATCGCCGCCGCCACCGGCGGCCCGGCCGCCCCCACCACGCCGGCCGAGACGGCGGCCGTCGTCGCCGTGCTGGACGACCTGTTCGCCGTGCGCGACCCGGCGCTGCCGCTGCCCGCCCCGCTGACCCACGGGTTCGAGGGCGGGATGTACGTCGGCGCCACGGCGATGCAGCCGGGCGGTGCGGCCACCCCGCGCCTGACCGCGCGGCCGGAGGCCTCGACCGAGATCCCCTACGGCGTGCAGGCCAACGACCCGGCGGTGCGCGACCTGATGCAGGGCCTGTACATGCTGGCCGCGGTGGACACCAGCGTCCTGCCGCTGGACGCCTACCGCCCCTACATGGACGCGGCGGTGGACAGGATCGCCGCCGGGCTGAACGGCCTGCGCGACGCCACGGCGCAGCTGGGCATCCAGCGCGCCCAGGTCGACGAGATCGCCGAACGCCACCACGCCCAGCAGAAGATCCTGACCGACCAGATCAACGACCTGGAAGCGGTCGACCCGTACGAGGCCAGCACCCGCCTCAACCAGCTCGAAGCGCAGATCGAGGCGACGTCGAACGCCACCGCCCGCATCGCCCGCCTGCGCCTGACCAACTACCTGTAAGGCACCCCCATGCCCGCCGCGCCGCTTTCCCGCCTTGTCCGCGCCGGTTTGCTCCGGGCCGTCCTGCTGTGCGCCCTGCTGGCCGTGCCGGCGGGGGCCGCGGCGCAGACGCGCATCAAGGACCTCGTCACCTTCGACGGGGTGCGCCGCAACCAGCTCATCGGCTACGGCCTCGTGGTGGGGCTGAACGGCACGGGCGACCGGCTGATCAACACCCCCTTCACCGAGCAGAGCCTGAAGGGCATGCTGGAGCGCCTGGGCATCAACACCCGCGACGAGGTGCTGCGCACCCGCAACGCCGCCGCCGTGATGGTCACCGCCACCCTCGGCCCCTTCGCCCGCCAGGGCACCAGCATCGACGTGACCGTGTCGGCGCTGGGCGACGCCACCAGCCTCCTGGGCGGCACGCTGCTGGTGACGCCGCTGCTGGGTGCCGATGGGGAGGCCTACGCGGTGGCGCAGGGCTCCCTCTCCGTCAGCGGCTTCGCCGCCGGCGGGGCTGCGGCGTCGGTCACCAAGGGCGTGCCGACCAGTGCCCGCATCGCCAACGGCGCGGTGGTCGAGCGCGAGCTGAAGTTCGCGCTGGACGACGTGGCCGGCGTGCGCATGGCGCTGCGCAACCCCGACTTCACCACCGCCAACCGCATCGCCGACGCGGTCAACGCGCGCCTGGGCGCCGGTTCCGCGCGCTTGGTCGACCTCACCACAGTGGACGTGCGCCCGCCGCCGAGCCACGCGGGCGGCGTCGCCCGCCTGATCGCCGAGATCGAGCAGCTGCAGGTCCGCCCCGACCTGATCGCCCGCGTGGTGGTGGACGAGCGCAGCGGCACCATCGTCATCGGCGACGACGTGCGCGTCAGCCGGGTCGCCATTACTCAGGGCAACCTGACCGTGCGCGTGGTGGAAACCCCGCAGGTGTCGCAGCCGCAGCCCTTCTCCAACGGCTCCACCGTCGTGGTCCCGCGCACCGACGTTCAGGTGCAGGAGGGCAACGGGCGCCAGTTCGTCACCGTGGGCGGCAACGTCAGCCTGCAGCAGCTGGTCAACGGCCTGAACGCGCTGGGCGTGGGCCCGCGCGACATGGTCTCCATCCTCCAGGCCATCAAGGCGGCCGGCGCCCTGCACGCCGATCTGGAAATCATCTGAGGACGCGATGAACGTCACCGCCACCACCCCCGCCGTTTCGGCCCCCGCCCACCCCCAGGCCCCCGACCCCGCCAAGCGCGCCGCCAAGGATTTCGAGGCGATGATCGTCGGCCGCATGCTGGAATCCATGTTCGCCGGGGTGCAGTCCGGCGGCCCCTTCGGCGGCGGTCAGGCGGAGCGCACGTGGCGCGGCTTCATGCTCCAGGAATACGGCAAGGCGATCGCCGAGGCCGGCACGCTGGGCATCGGCCGCATGGTCGAATCCGAGGTCGCCCGCCTCTACGCCCAGCAATCGGAGACGCACGGATGAGCCGCCGCTTCAAGGACCTGATCCGCGAGTTCGCGCCCGAGCGCAAGCCGGACGCCCCCGCGCCCGAAACCGCCCCGGAACCCGCCGCCCCCGCGCTGGCCGACGGCCCCACCGCCGTGGTGGTGACCGAGTTCCTGGACGCGATATCCGCGCTGACCGCGCTCCTGGACGAGGAAACCGCCGCCGTCGCCGCCGGCGACCTCGCGAACCTCGAGGTCTTCGCGGCGCGCAAGCGGGCCATGGCCGAACGGCTGGAGGGCGTCGTCGCCCAGGCGCGCAGCACGCCGCTGACCCTCACCGACGACCTGCGCGCCCTGCTGCTGGACCGCATCGAGGCGCTGGACCGCACCATCGCCGACAACGCCGCCGGCCTCGTGGCGATGCGCAAGGCGGTGCTGGCGATCAACCGCAGCCTGCTGACCGCGCTGGAAAAGGCCGCCAGCGACGGCCTCTACGCCCGCTGCGGCCAAGCCGTCCGCCCGGTGGAGCTGTCCGCCTCCGGCCTGAACGCCGAATTGTAACGGCGATTCCGTAGGTTGGGTTGAGCGCCAGCGAAAACCCAACGTTCCTTCCGTGGCAAGCATGTTGGGTTTTCGCTGGCGCTCAACCCAACCTACGCTTCACGCCTTCGGCTTCGCCGACCGCAAGGTCCCCGCCTCTTCCAGGCGGACGATGGACGCGACCAGCGCGCGCTGGAACGCGCGCCCTTCCGACGGCAGCGGCATGCCCTGCCCGGTCGTCCAGAATTCCACGAACGCCACGTCGCCGCCTTCCGAGCCCGCCGGCCGCTCGATGGTGACGCCCAGGCCGATCTCGGCCGACGCGCGGCGGTGGTCGGTCACCAGGATCTGCGCCTCCCAATGCATGCCGCCGCCGCCCTCGGCGCGCTGCTGGCTCCACATGCGCAGGTAGTCGCGGAAGCTTTCCGACGTGCGGTCGAGGCGGACGTAGGTGGCGCGGTCGGTCACCGTCGGCCCCACGCGGATCGCGTAGCGCGCCTGCGCGAGCACCTGCACCACCTCCGCCACCAGCTTTTCCATCGTGGCGAAGGTGCGCCGCACGTTGTCGGCGATGGCGTGCGCGAGCGCGTCGCCCTTCAGCACCGCCGCCCCGCCGCGGTCGTTGCGGTACATCTCGAACAGGTCGTCGGGATCGCTCATCGCCGCTGCAGGCCGGTGGTGGGTCGAGCCGATGGTCTACGACAGAACGCATTGAAAAGGAATTAAGGCTTTGTTGGCGGATGCCGGACCCGCAACGTTGGGTTTTCGCTGCGCTCAACCCAACCTACGGGTGCGTCGTAGGTTGGGTTGAGGCGCCAGCCGCAAAACCCAACGGCTCACGCCCCCCTCACGCCCGCCGCGCCGTCCCGCCCTTCAGGCGCAGCACGTACATCATCACCTCCGCCACCGCCTCGTAGTGCTGGAGCGGAATCGTCTCGTCGATCTCGGCGGAGGCGTGCAGGGCGCGCGCCAGCGGCGGGTTCTCGACGATGGGGATGCCGTGCTCCTCGGCCACGCCGCGGATGCGCAGCGCCACCAGATCGGCCCCCTTGGCGAGGCAGACGGGGGCCGGCATGCGCCCGCGCTCGTATTCCAGCGCGACGGCGAAGTGGGTGGGGTTGGTGATCACCACCGTGGCGCGCGGCACGCTGGCCATCATGCGCCGCTTCGACCGCTCCCGCCGGATCTCGCGCAGCCGCGCCTTCAGCGCCGGGTCGCCCTCCGTCTGCTTGTACTCGTCCTTCAGCTCCTGGAAGCTCATGCGCAGGCGCTTGCGCCATTCCAGGCGGTTCCACAGCACGTCGACCGCCGCCATCAGCACGGTGGCCAGCAGCACGGCCAGCAAGAGCCGCAGCGTCAGATCACGCAGCAGGTCGGGCAGCGCCGCAACGTCAATGCCCACGATCCCCTCCGTCCACGAGACATACGGCGCCACCGCGTACCACGCCGCAAAACCGATGATGACCAGCTTCACAAGGCTTTTGCCGAACTCGACCAGCGCGTTGCGCGACGCGATGCGGCGCCAGCCGCTGCGCGGCGACAGGTTCGACAGCTTGGGCCGGATCCGCTCGCCCGCCGCCACCATCGGCCCCTGCCCGAAGGCCGAGGCCACCGCCCCCGCCGCCAGGATGCCCAGCACCGGCAGCAGCGCCACCCCCACCCCAACCAGCAGCCAGCGCAGGCCCGACAGCACGTCGTAGGCGCCGCCGTCCAGCCGCACATCGTCCGGGTTCTCGATCAGCGGCAGCAGCGCCTCCGCGATGCCGGACATGGTGTGCGGCGCCGCGACGGCGACGATCGCCCAGGCCGACGCCATGGCGGTCAGCAGGCCGACGTCGCGGGCGCGCGGGACGTCGCCCTTCTCCGCCGCCTCGCGCAGGCGTTTCTCGGTCGGCTCCTCGGTCTTCTGGCTGTCGTCCTGCTCCTCCGCCATGGCGCCGCCTCACCGCCCGGCCAGCCAGCCGCTGAGCGCGGCCAGCGTGGCGGTCAGCATGGCGCCGGCCGTCATCATGAAGACGAACAGCCCGGCCGCCAGCATGGCCGGCGTGCCGACGAAGTAGACGGGCATCGCCGGCATCACCCGGTTGATCAGGCCCAGCGCCAGGTTGCACAGGATGCCGAACACCAGGAACGGCGCGGCCAGCCCCACCCCCAGCCGGAACGTCGCCGCCACCAGCTGCGCGTACCGCCCGGCCAGCAGCCCGCCGTCCGGCAGCTGCGCCACCGGCCACGTGCCGTAGGAGCGCGCCAGCGCATCCAGCATCAGATAGTGCAGGTCGGCGGCGAACAGCGCCGCCAGCGCCGCGATGACCAGCGTGCCGGACAGCACCGACCCGCCTTCGAACCCCGCCGCCTCCACCGCGAAGGGGTTGCTGAGACCCACCGCCTGCGCGGCGATGCCGCCCGCCACCTGCAGCGCCGCCAGGAACAGCTTGGCCCCCAGCCCCAGGAAGGCGCCGACCACCATCTCCCCGAAGACCTGCCCGGCCAGGTCCGGCGCGTGCGCCGGCATGGCGGCCGGCAGCCCCGGCACCGTGGGCGCCAGCACCAGCGCCGCCAGCAGCGCGATGGCAAGCCGCATGCGCACGGGCACCGCGAACTCCCCGAACCCCGGCAGGAAGGCGACGGCCGCCGCGACGCGCACGAACACCAGGAACACGCGGTAGATCTCGGCGCCGAGGAGCTGGGCGAGCAGGTCCATGGGTCAGGGTTCCGGCCGGGCGGGAAGCGCCGGGAACGCGGGGCCGATGGGATCACGAAGCAACAAAGAAGAACGAAGCACACGAAGAAGCGCCGGCCCACCGGCCAAGACCTCACCACGCTCAATTCTTCTTTGTGCCCTTTGTGATCTTCGTTGCTTCGTGATCCCACCAGTCCCGCGGAACAGGGGCTTCCCCACACCCGCCCGAACGCATTCGCCCAGCATGCTCATCGCCATCTTCACACCTGATCGATCGTCTTGACCGAAACCTTGCGGTGCAGTTCGGCGTGGCTGATGATCGGCGTCATCGGGCTGACGCGTTCCAGCAGCGAGCGCACGAACGGCCGCACCTCCGCCCCCACCAGCAGGGCCGGCCACACCTGCGGGCTGGCGTGCTTCTGGATGCGGGTGCGCACGGCGGTCAGGAATTCCTGCACCTGGCTGGGCGGCATGGCGAAGCGGCGGTCCTCGCCGTCCGTCACGATGTTCTCGATCAGCGCCTGCTCCCACCGCGGCGTCAGCGCGATGACCGGCACGAAGCCGTCGGACGCCGTCAGCGACTGGCAGATCTGCTGGCCCAGGCGGGTGCGCACGTGTTCGGTGATCATGGTGATGTTGCGCGTCCAGCCCACCGCCTCGGCGACCGCCTCGACGATGGCCGGCAGGTTGCGGATCGACACGCGCTCGGCCATCAGGGCCTGGAGCACGCGCTGCACCACCACCAGCGTGATCTGGCTGGGCACCATGTCGTTGATGAGCTTCTGGTACTCCCGCCCCAGCCCGTCGATCAGCTTCTGCGTGGCGCCGAAGGTCAGCAGCGCCGGCAGGTGGTCCTTGATGACCTCGGTCAGGTGGGTGGTGATGACGCTTTCCGGATCGACGACGGTGTAGCCCTTGGCGACCGCCTCCTCGTGCCGGGCCGGGTCGATCCAGCGGGCCTGAAGGCCGAAGGTCGGCTCCCGCGTCGCCTCGCCGGGCAGGTCCGGCGCCTCGCCGCCGGTCGGGTCGATGGCGAGCAGCTGCTTGGGCCGCACCTCGCCGTTCGCCACTTCCACCCCCATCACGCTGATGACGTAGCCCTTGGGCGGCAGGAAGCTGGAATCCTTGATGCGCACCGACGGCAGGATGAAGCCGAATTCCTTGGCGAAGCGCTTGCGCAGCGTCTTCACCTTGCCGGTCAGCGGGCCGTTCTTGTTGAGGATCAGGGGCACCAGATGGTTGCCCACCTCCACCTTCACCTCGTCCACCTTCAGCATGTCCTCCACCGCCTCCTCGGGCGGGGCGGCCGGTGTCCTGGCGCTTTCCTCCAGCTTCGCCAGCGCCGCGCGGCGCGCCTGCCGGCGCGGCACGTACCAGCCGGCGGCGCCGAAACCGGCGCCCAGCAGCAAGAACGGCCCCAGCGGCAGCCCCGGCGTCAGCGACAGGGCCACCAGCAGGCCGCCCGCCACCATCAGCGCCTTGGGATAGGCGCCCAGCTGCGCGATCACCGCCTGGTCGGCGGAGCCGGTGTTGCCGCCCTTGGTCACCAGCAGGCCGGCGGCCAGCGACACCACCAGCGCCGGGATCTGCGTGGCCAGCCCGTCGCCCACCGTCAGGATGGTGTAGACGGCGGCGGCCGCGTCGAACGGCATGCCCTGCTGCGCCATGCCGATCGCCATGCCGCCCAGCACGTTGATGCCGGTGATGACCAGCCCCGCCACCGCGTCGCCGCGCACGAACTTCGACGCACCGTCCATGGCGCCGAAGAAGGTGCTTTCGTCCTCCAGCTCCTTGCGGCGGCGGCGCGCCTCCACGTCGTCGATCATGCCGGCCGACAGGTCGGCGTCGATGGCCATCTGCTTGCCGGGGATGGCGTCCAGCGTGAAGCGCGCCCCCACCTCGGCGATGCGGGTGGCGCCCTTGGTGATGACGACGAAGTTGATGACGATCAGGATGGCGAAGATCACCACGCCGATCACGAAGTTGCCGCCCATGATGAACTGGCTGAAGCCTTCGATCACGTGCCCGGCGGCGGCCGTGCCGGTGTGCCCCTGGCTGAGGATCAGGCGGGTCGACGCGATGTTCAGCGCCAGCCGCAGCACCGTCACCACCAGCAGCACCGTGGGAAAGGACGAGAAGTCCAGCGGCCTGGAGATCCACAGCGCCACCATCAGGATCAGCACGCTGACCGCCAGCGACAGCGCCAGCCCGATGTCCAGGAACCAGCTGGGCACCGGCAGGAACAGCACCGCCAGCACCAGCACGATGCCGACGGCGAACAGCACGTCGCGGTTCGCCGCCCCGGCGTCGCCCAGGGTGGTCATCTTGGTCCGGAAGGTCCCGGTCAGGCTCATGGCGTCGCTGGCTCCGAAAGTCCGGTGCGATCATGGACGGGCGCGGTAAAATCCGGTTTTAAACGCAGCGCCTTGCATTTATTCCTAGCGGGCGTATGCTGATTCCGCAAAGTGCCCGCGGTGCGCCTTGCCCCCACCCGGCTCGCTTCGCTCGCCACCCTCCCCCGCTTCGCAGGGGAGGGCAAGGATCCAACCCCCTCCCCTGCGAAGCGGGGGAGGGATGGGGTGGGGGCAAGACTCACCACCCCGACACGCCGCCCCCGAATGCAACACACTGCCAAATCCGTTGCATTGTGTTGCATCCGGTTGCATTCGCCCCGCCTCAGGGCGCCCCGGCAGGCAGCAGCGGCCGGGCCGGGCCGCCGGCGTAGAGGCTGGACAGGAAGGACAGCCGTCCCAACTCCGCCCTGCCCCACACGGGCGCGCCCGACACCGGCGTCGCCGTACGCGGCCCGGCGGCCAGGGTGCGCAGGTAGTCGATGGCGTGCGCCGTCCAGCGCATGTTGCCCACCACCCGCTGCCGGTACGCCGCCCCCCGCTCCGACTGGGCGGAGTGGTAGCGGGCGACGGCGTCGTCCAGCGTGCCGTGCGCCTGGCGCAGCGCGCCCAGGAAGCGGGCGGCATAGCGCGCGTTGGCGCGCGGCTCGAACGCCGTCTCCAGGTCGGGGAAGGCGTCGGGGTGCCATTTCAGGTTCACCTGCAGGCAGCCGACGTCGATGGATCGGGTGCCGCGCGCCTGTGCCGCGCGGACGAAGGCGATGGCGTCGTCGCGGGTGGGGAAGTAGTGCGACTGCCCCTCGGTGTTGACCGTCCACGGCCACACGGTGAACAGCTTGTCCGGCGTGCGCCGCCCGGCCTCGGTGAAGCCCATGGCGAGCAGCATGTGGTCGGCCACGCCGGCCTCGCGCTCGGCCTCCAGGATGGCGTCGATGCAGGCGGCCTCGGCCGGCAGGGCGCGCGGCGCCCCGGCCCGCGGTGGCGGCGGCGCGTAGAGCGCCGTGGTCCAGCGCCCGATGCTGCCCTCCGCCGCCCAACCCGGCGCCGGCAGCAGCAGCGCGGCAAGGACGAGGGCGGCGGCGGCGCGCATCCCCGCTACCGCACGGAAACGATGAGGCTGCTCAGCCGCTCGCCGTAGGTCGCCAGCGTGGCGTACATGAACGGCAGCGACAGCACGGTGGTGACCAGGATGGCGACGATCTTCGGCACGAAGGTCAGCGTCATCTCCTGAACCTGGGTCAGCGCCTGGACCAGCGAGATCGCCACGCCGACCACCACCGCCACCGCCAGCGGCGGTGCCGCGATCAGCAGCGTGGCCCAGATCCCGCCGCGCAGCACTTCCAGCACGTCCGCCTCGTTCATCGGGTGCCTCACACGGCCATGCGCATGATGTCCTGGTACGCCTGGACCATGCGGTCGCGGATGGCGACCACCGTCTGCACGGTCATCTCGGCCGCCATGACGGAGCGCACGACGTCCTGCGCGCTGGCCTTGCCGGCGACGGCGGCCAGCGACACGCGCTCGCTCTCCTTCAGCGTGTCGACCGCCTGCGTGACCTGCCGGTCGAGGAAGGCGCCGAAGCTGGATTCGGGCGCCGCCGCCTCGGCCGTGGCCGCCGCCTGGGCCTCCTTCAGGGGCGCCGTGGGCAGCGGGGCGGCGGTCTTGTGGGCGGCGTAGGCGGCGGCGACGCGGCCGATGGGCATTTCGATCATGGTGGGGGTGCTCCTCAGCCGCGCAGCAGGTCGATCATGCGGTTCATCATGGAGCGCGACTGCTCGATGACGTTGACGCTGGCCTCGAACGACCGGCTGGCCTCGCGCATGTCGGCCATCTCGATCAGCGGCTGGACGTTCGGGCGCTTGACGTAGCCCTTGGCGTCCGCCGCCGGGTGCGAGGGGTCGTAGGCCAGCTGGAAGTCGCTGCGGTCGCGGCCGATCTGCTTGACCTTCACCACCTCCGACCCGCTGGCGCGGTCGAGCGAGGTGGTGAAGGAGATGGTCTTGCGCCGGTACGGGTCGCCGCCGGCCGAGAGCGCGGTGGAATCGGCGTTGGCGATGTTCTCGGCGATCACGCGCAACCGCGTGCCCTGCGCCTGCAGGCCGGAGGAGGCGATGCGCAGGGTCGCCGACAGGGGATCGTTCATGGGAAAGGCTCCTTATCAGCCGCCGGTGCGCCATGCGGCGCGCAGCATCTGCACGTTGCGCTGGAACAGGCCGGCCGTCAGCGCGAAGGCATCGCGGGTCTCGCTGCCCTTGGCCATCTCCTGCTCCAGGGAGACGGAGTTGCCGTCGGGCGTGACCTCCCACTGCTCGGGCCGCCGCGCCTCCGCCACCGTCCCGGCGGGCCGGCCGCCGGTCAGGTGCATCGCGGAGGTGCGCGCGGCGGCCACCGGCTTGATGCCGCCCAGCAGGGATTCGAACGGCTTCAGGTCCTTCGCCTTGTAGTCCGGCGTGTTGGCGTGCACGACGTTCTCGGCGATCACCCGGTGCCGCTGCGCCAAGTAATCGAGCCGCGCGCCGCTCAGGCGGAACAAGGCAATGTTGCTAAAATCCATTCCAATCTCCACACCTGAAGACCAGCGCAAGATGACCCTCCCGGTTTAAAGCCGGATTTAAATTTACCCCGCTACTCTGCCCCGGTGACGACCTGAACCGAGGGACCTTCATGCGCGTGCTGTCCAACCTGGCGGCGGAGATCGAGCGGCTGCCGACCTGCACCTGGCGCGGGGAGGTCCGCACCGCCGTCGGCATGACGCTGGAGGTGGACGGGCTGCAGCGCGTGCTCGCCGTCGGCGACAAATGCTACGCGGAGACGGCGCGCGGCCAGCGCCTGCTGTGCGAGACCATCGGCTTCCGCAACGGGCGCTCGCTGCTCATGGCCTTCGACAATTTGGACGGCGTGGCGGAGGGCTGCGCGGCGGTCACCGACGACACCGCCTTTACGCTGCGCCCCGGCCCCGGCTGGCTGGGCCGCGTGGTCGACGCGCTGGGCCAGCCCATCGACGGGCTGGGACCCTTGCGCAACGGCGAGCACGCCCGGCCGCTGCGCGCCGCCCCGCCGGCCGCCTGCGCGCGGCGCCGCGTCGGCGCCCGGCTGGACACCGGGGTGCGCGCCATCGACGCCTTCGCCCCCGTCTGCCGGGGCCAGCGCATGGGCGTCTTCGCCGGCTCCGGCGTCGGCAAGTCGACGCTGCTGTCCATGTTCGCCCGGCACGCGGACGTGGACGCCATCGTCATCGGCCTGATCGGCGAGCGCGGCCGCGAGGTGCGGGAATTCATCCAGGACGACCTGGGTGCGGACGGCCTCGCCCGCTCCGTCGTCGTCGTCGCCACCTCCGACGAGCCGCCGCTGATGCGCCGGCAGGCCGCCTACCTCTCCATGACGGTGGCGGAGGAGCTGCGCGACCAGGGCCTGCACGTGCTCTGCCTGATGGACAGCGTCACCCGCTTCGCCATGGCCCAGCGCGAGATCGGCCTTGCGGCCGGCGAGCCGCCGACCACCAAGAGCTACCCGCCGAGCGTCTTCGCCGAGCTGCCGCGCCTGCTGGAACGCGCCGGCCCCGGCCCCGAGGGTACGGGGGAGGGCGACATCACCGGCATCTTCACCGTCCTGGTCGACGGCGACGACCACGACGAGCCGATCGCCGACGCCGTGCGCGGCATCCTGGACGGCCACGTGGTGCTCGACCGCCGCATCGCCGAGCAGGGCCGCTACCCGGCCGTCAACCTGCTGCGCAGCGTGTCGCGCACCCTGCCCGGCTGCCATTCGGCGGAGGAGAACCGCGTGGTCAACCGCGCCCGCGGCCTCGCCGCCACCTATGACGCCATGCGCGACCTCGTCCGCATCGGCGCCTACAAGCCCGGCGGCGACGCCGAGGTGGACGCCGCCGTCGCCCTGCACCCGGCGCTGGAGGACTTCCTGCGCCAGGGCAAGGACGACGCCACGCCGTCCGCCCACACCTTCCACCACCTCGAACAGCTTCTGGCCCGGATCGGAGGTCCGTCATGACGGTGAACACGTCGCTGGCCGCCCAGGCCCTCGCCCCCGCCGGCCCGCGCCCGGACGCCGCCCCGCGCAAGGAGTCCAAGGCCCTGGCGGCGAGCGGGTCGGGCGCGGGGCTGGAGTTCGGCGACCTGCTCGACGCCGTCAACCCGCTCCAGCACCTGCCGGTGGTGTCGTCGATCTACCGCGAAACGAGCGGCGACGGCATCGGCCTGCCCGCCCGTCTGGCCGGCGGCTTCCTGTTCGGCGGCCCCATGGGCCTGCTGGGCAGCGCCGCGCTGGCCCTGTTCGAAGGCATCACCGGCGACAGCCCGCTCGGCCACCTGCGCACCCTGGTCGACGACCTGGGCAAGGAGGACGCCGCCCCCACGGCCGGCGCCACCGCCGCGCCGCCCCCCCTGCCCTGGATGAAGGCGCCGTCGTCGCAGATCACCGACGCAGCGCCGGCTGCGGCCTCCTCGCGCGCGCTAAAGGCGGCGCTGGCGAAGGCCGGCGCGGAAACGTCCATCACGCCGCCCGCCCCCGCCGAGCGCCCCGCCCCACAGCTGCTGGCGAAGCTCTACGAACTCCAGGCGACGGAACCGCCCGACCGCCGCTCGATCCGGGTGTGAGGCTTTGCGCCAACCTACCGAAGAAAGCACGCTCCGGTAGGTTGGGTTAAGGCGCAGCCAAAAACCCAACGGTATCGGTGCCGCGACAACGTTGGGTTTTCACCTTCGGTTCAACCCAACCTACGGCGACACGCTCGTCCCGGCAGGTTGCCGCCAAGCCGAAGGCGCGGCCCAACGGCAGGCGCGTCACTCCTCCTCCCCGCGGGCCGAGCGTTCCAGGGAGCGGATGTGCGACAGCCCCGGCAGGATCTCGGATTTGATGAACTCCAGCCGGCGGTTGGGGCCGCCGCCCGACGCGAAGCGGGCCTTCCACAGGTCCATCTTCACCGCCAGCCCGCACAGCACGCCGCCGATGGTCACGTGGTGCGCGGTGATCAGCTCGCGGATGGCGCGGAAGCTGTGCGCGTTGATGTCGCGCCAGAAGTCCTTGGACCGGTTGTCGAAGCTCTCGAACCGGCCGGTGATGGAGGTGGTGATCTCCGTCAGGTCGCGGGCGACCTCGTCCAGCATGCGCACCTGCCGGGAGTCGCGGCGGATCTCGCTGGAGGCGCGGATGCCGTCCATCCACGCCAGGAAGTCCTGCACGTCCGGCACGATCTCGTCCAGGCACTGCTTGAAGTAGGCCAGCGACAGGAAGATGTCGCCGTACTCCTCCAGGAAGTTCGGGATCTCGGTCAGGCCGATGTCCAGCCGGTCGGCCATCATGCGCAGGCGCCGCCGCACCTCCGCCACGTCGGGGTTGGCGAACATGCGGATGAGGTCGTCGACGCTCTGCACGTGCACCTCGTCCGGCCCGTAGACGCTCTCGATCAGCGGGCGGGTGAAGACGCACATGTACTTGGTCAGCTGGTCCTTCTTGCGCTGCGACAGGCGCAGCGCGCGGTGGCTGTCCACGTCGATGTTCAGCCGGCGCAGCTCGATGCGCAGGGAATAGACGTCGAAGCTGGCCGCCTGGGCGATGCGGTTGATCTTCACCAGATCGCGGTCCAGCTCGGCCGTGCGGGCGCCGAAGTGCAGCGGCAGGTGGCCGGGTGCCACCTGCCCGCTGCCGGCGTGGGCGTCGTTGAACAGCTCCACCGCCGTCTGCAGCCGCACGTTCTTGACCAGCCGCGCCCGCCGCAGCCCCGGCGTCTCCAGCGGCACCACCGACAGCGGCAGGATGTGCAGCGCGTCGCGCGCCTCCTCCTCGCAATCGTCGGGGCGGGAGGCCGGCGAAGGCCGGGGCCGCGGGGACGGCCGACCGTCGTGATGAGCAGCCGGCGCCGCCATGTCAGAAGCGCGGGAAGCGCAGCAGCGACATGGTGACGGACGGGTCGATCGACACGATCGACGCCCGCCCGCCGCGCCGGACCGGCGCGATCGATGGTGCCGCGGCGGAGCCTGCCTGCGGCGCGCCGTTCTTCAGGTCGTACATGGCGGCGAACCGGTCGAGGAAGGCGTGCAGCTTCTCCGGCTTCTTGAAGTCCTTGATGTCGAAGCGGCTTTCCAGCCTCTCCTTCAGCCGGTCCAGGTTCTGCAGCGCCGCCTGCTCCGGAATGTCGAGCGCGGTGAAGACCACCTTCTGCAGCGCCCGGTCGGCCAGCACCTGGTACCAGTTGTTGATGTTCGACGACCGGCGCTGGAAGTAGAGGGCGAGGCGGACGGCCGGGTTCTTCTCTTCCGACGACACCTCCAGCTTCACGTCGACGTAACGGTCGATAATGGCCTGGACGATGGCCGGCTCCTTCAGCGTGGCGCCCCGCGTTTCCTTGAAGGCGAGGGCGGTCGCCATCTCCTTGAACTTGGTGTCGCTCATGCGGTTGGCGGTCGCCGCCGGGTCGCTGACGCCTTCGTTCAGCACCTTGCGGATCAGGCCGCGGGCGTAGATCTGGCTGCCCAAATCGAACGCCTCCATGACGAAGCGGTAGAGCTTGTCGTCCTTGAGGAACTCTTCGGCGGTGGAGACCTTGCCGATGTTGGCCTGGAAGTACTCGATGTTACGCTGCACGTCCGGGCGGGCGCGCATCGCGCCCTCGAACCGCTCGCGGTTGCGGGAGACCTGCCGGAAGTCCTGGAGCGTGCTCATGCTTCCAGCTCCCCGTCCCGTGCGGGTGCCGCGGCGCCCTCTTCCGCGCGCTGGGCGGGGTCGACGTAGGTCGGCGGGATGCGCATGATGACCTCGCCCGTGTCGGTGTCCAGCACCTCGGTGACGAGCCGCTTGGTCTCGGGATTCAGCTTGATGCGGTAGGGGCGGATGGCGTCGGGGCGGGCGCGGTCCGTGGCGGCCTCGCTCTTGCCCGCCTCCTCGACCACCTCGGTCGGCTTCCCGGCTTCGGCCTGGGCGGCGCGCAGCCGGTCGGCCTGGCGCTGGCGCGCTTCGGCGACCACGTCGGCCGTCGTGGGTGCGCGGTCGCCGGTTACCCCGGTGATGCCGTTGACGGGGGCTGGCATGGCGTCATCCTCCCACCCGCGGTTCCGCCGCGCTGGCGGCCGGCATCCGTGTGCCGCCCAGCACCGTCTCCTCGTAGCTCATGACCGGCCGCAGGCAGGCGAGCGCCTTGTAGTAGTCGCGCTCGCTGACGTTCTGCATGGCCTGCATGATGCGGTCCTGCATGTCGGGCCGCACGAAGGCGGTGTAGAGCTTGGCCATCATGCCGGCGATGACGGCGCCGTATTCCTCGGCCGCCCTCGGGTCGAGCAGCATGCTCTGGATCACGAAGTAGGCGCGCCGGACCGGCGTGTCCGCCTCCTCCTCCTGCATGATGTCGCTGCCCCGGATGATCTGGGCGAAGTTGCTGACGGTCAGCGTGTAGCGGCGGTTCTCGTTCTGCACGACGCAGCCGTTGATGACCACCCGCTCGCACGGCTTGAGGCGGAGCTTAAGCGCCATGGACCACCTCCAGCGCGGGCTGGGCCGGCACGGGATGGGCGGCGCCCTGCAGGCCCTGCATGATGGAGCGGTTGATGTCGATGAGCAGGCCGACGCCGGCCTCGCCGCGCAGCACATGGCGCGTCTGCCGCTCGACCGAGAACGACAGGGAGACCAGCCCGGCGCGCAGCGATTCCGGCAGCGCGTTGCCGTCGTCCAGCAGGTCGGCGCGCAGCGTGTTCCAGAGTTCCAGGTTGCGCCACAGCGCGTCCTTCAGCCCGGCGGACCGCCAGTCGGCGTCGCGATGCGCCTCCAGATCGAGGGTGATGCGCAGGAAGACCCGGTACTCGATGCGGCGGGGGTCTTCGCACTCGGCGATCGTCTGCTGGTAGGCGGCGATGCTCATGGTCGCACCTTATCGATGGAATGTCCGTGACGTGGACCCGCGGGACGGCCGGCGGATGGACCGGCCGCCCCGCAAGGCCAGACGTAAAAAGCCCGAGATGGAAGCGGAGTTCGAAGGGGATGGGCCGGCCCCCGTCGGGCGGACGCCGGCCCGGATCCCTTAGCGGAACAGCGACAGGATGTTCTGCGGACCCTGGTTGGCGATCGACAGCGCCTGGATGGCGAGCTGCTGCTGGACCTGGAGGGCCTGCAGGCGGCTCGATTCCTCGTTCATGTCGGCGTCGACCAGGGCACCGATGCCCTTGTTCATCGCGTCGGTCAGCTTGGACACGAAGTCGTTCTGCACCGACACGCGGTTCTCGATGGAACCGACCACCGCCGCCTTGCCGATGGCGACGTCGAGCATCTTGTTGATCGCTTCCAGCGACCGCGAGGCGTTGTTGACGACGTCCAGCTGGGTCAGCTCGGCCAGGCCGCCGAAGGCGTCGCTTTCCTTGCTGGTGACCCACAGGCTCTTGACCTGGGCGGTGAAGTTGCCGTCGGTGCCGACGTCCTGGTCGGTGAACTCCAGCTCGCCCGTGGCGTTGAAGGCCACCTGGAAGTCGCCGCCGGCGGCGGTCAGGGCGGTGTTCACCGCCGTTTCGATCAGGCCCTGCGTGGTCGCCTCGTCGGTGGTGTAGGCGATGCCCGACAGGTCGACCGAGACCTTGGTCGACACGCCGGCCTCGTCGACCACCGTCAGCGACAGGTTGTCGAGGCCGAGGTTCTGGCCGTCGATGAAGGTGGCGCCGGGGGCTCCGATGGAGATCCCGATCTTCGCCTTCATGTCGTTGGTGGAATCGACCTGCTGTTCGATCGTCGCCTTGCCGACGATCGAGGTGACCTGCATGTCCTGGCGCTGGAAGGTGATGTAGCTGGGGTCGACGGTGTCGCCGTTGCGGCTCAGCGAGGCCAGGATCTCGACGTTCTTGTCCTTGGCCGTGCCGTCGTTGGAGTAGGTGACCTGCAGCAGGTTGTCGCCGTTGAACGACGCGTCGGCGGCGGCACCCTTCACCAGCTTGACCAGCTGGTCGATGTCGTTCTGGATGAGCGACTTGTCGACGCCGTTGGTCTGGCCGGCGATGACGCGGGCCTTCAGCGTCTGCAGGTTCTCGACGATGTTCTTGGCGGCCACTGACGCGGTGTTGGTGGTGCCGGTGCCGAGTTCCAGCGACTCCTTGACCGCCTTGAAGCCGGCGACGTCGGCCTTCATGGTCGTCGCGATCGACCAGTAGGCGGCGTTGTCCTTGGCGTTGTTGACCTTGAGGCCGGTCGAGATGCGATCCTGGGTGGTGTCCAGCTCGCCCGTGACGCGGCGCAGGGTCTGCAGCGCGGTCATCGCCGACGCGTTCGTCATGATCGAGGCCATGGGGTATCTCCATTCGTGAGATGCAGGGCGCCTTTCTGACGCCGGGGCCGGTGGCGCGGGCCTTCCCGTTCGTATCCGCGGGCGCGCCATCGGCAATTCGACTGTGACCGACCCGGTTTAAACCCGGGTAAAAGGATTCAGGTAAAACCGAGTCCCAAGTCCTGCCTTGCCGAAATAAAGACTGCTTTTGAATAAATGTATTTTTAAGAAAAAGCCGCGCCGGACGACCGGCGGCCGAGGGGCGGCGTGGCGCCGCCCGGAACGCGGCTGCTCAGCCGCCGACCGCCATCAGGCCGGTCTTCGCCAGCGCACGCCCGTACGAGGCGGGGGTGAAGCGCACCACGTTGCCGGACCGGCGGGTCCGGTCGGCGACGGCGTCGCGCGCGGCGGGCTGGGTCACGGCCGCTTCGTGCTCCGGTGGGGCCTCGAACTTGTAGCCGCGGCCATAGACGGTCTCGATGTACTTGGCGCCACTCGTGGCGGTGGCGATCTTCTTGCGCAGCTTGCAGATGTACACGTCGATGACCTTGTCCAGCGGATCGGTGCCGGTCAGGCCGTAGACTTCATCGTAGATGTGTTCCTTCGACACGACGCGGCGGTGGTTGGCGGCCAGCACCGACAGAATGGCGTGCTCGCGCTGGCTCAGGCGCAGGCGCTCGCCGTCCACCTCCGGGTCGCGGCCGTCCAGATAGACGGTCAGCCGGCCGACCTTGACCATGTTGGAGGTCATGCCGCGCGACCGGCGCCGCGTCGCCTCGATGCGGGCGCACACCTCGGCGCTGACCACCGGCTTCACCAGCACGTCGTCCGCCCCGGCGCGCAGCAGGTCCACCGTGGTGGCGGCACACCGGCGCTCGATCAGGCAGAGGACGACGGTGGTCACGTGCAGGGCGCGCAGGGCCGCGACGCAGGCGGCCGGATCCGCCACGCCGCCCACGATGATCGCGTCGCAGGGCAGGGAATCCGCACCCTGGTCGCGCAGCGTGGCGTCCAGATCATCCCATGCCAATCGATCGAACCTGATCTTGCCAAGGTCCAGCTGCCGGCCGAGGGCGGCAGCAATCAGGTCGTCCGGTTCGATCAGGACTGCGCGCATGGGATTCTCCACTTCCATCAGTGCCGCAAGGAAAGGTGGCAATTTTAGGTAATTGCCAAAACCCTTTCTTGTCACAGACTCAGAAAACCAATCCTCGACCCCATCGTCAATCGAATAGCTTAGGACTGGTGGAGTAATCACAGCCAAACGTTAGGTCCCTTTTAAAATTCGTTAAACTGCTCACTTCCGCCCAGATTATTTCGACTTTCGAAGCATTTTCAGCCGGCGATGGAAGCAAACGCCGCCTTGGTTCAAACGAGTGTTCCCGCGGCATGCGATCCGTTCGAAGCGCCTGGGTTGCCGGTGGCCGGCGCGTTTGAACCGTGCTTTAACCGGACCGTGGTGGACTGGACGGCGCCTCAACGCCGGAGAGGATCCATGCCGCCGCGCACCCGTCTCGCCCCGCTGCTGCGCACGCTTGCCGCCCTGGCTGGCGCCGCCCTCGCCGCCGGCTGCGCGACCGCCCCGTCCACGCCGGACTCCGACTACCGCCGGGCGCTGGAGGCGGCGATCTCCGCCGGGAAATGTGAAGGCCCCGCCGTGCAGGCGATGTGGGCCGCCTATCACCGCTGGTATTCGGTGGCGGCAAGCATGCCCAGCTACCACCGGGGATCGGAGGCCGACGCGCTGCTCCAGCAGGGGGAGATGTTCCGCATCCTCGGCTGCCGGGACGTGGCGCGCGCCTCGTTCGACATGGTGCTGAAGCGCTTCCCCGGCCCGTCCTACGCCCCTCAGCGCGAGGGGGCGACCCGCGCCCTGGCCGCCATCGACCCGCCGTTGCGGCTCAACCGCGATCCGGACTCCCACGACTTTCCGCCGCCGCGCAAGACCTGGGGCCTGTGACGGCGCGCGCCAGCGCGACCGTGAGCGCCAACCCGCCCGCCGCCGGCAGCACCCAGGCGTCCGGCGCCTCCATCGTCCACAGGGTGGCGCCGCCCACCGCGCACCACGCCAGCGGGAGGACGAACATCTCCCACCGCACCCGCGGCACCGCCAGCAGCACGCCCAGGGTCGCCACCGCCGTCGGATCGGGCGCCAGTCCGAACAGTTCCACCTGCGCCCACGCGCGCCCCGCCAGCGGGCCGATCAGCGGCTGCACGGCCACGGCGAACAGCACGAACGCGATCCCCACCCACGGACGCTGCCCGAATCGGAGCCGGCCGCCCAACACGCCGACGGCCACGAGCAGCAGCGCCTGCACGGCGAAAGCCATCGCCATGTACTCCGCCGCCCAGTTGATGGTGGCGTAGCGCGTGTACAGGTAGCCCCACGCCACCCACAGCCAGCACGCGGCCAGGATCGCCGCCGCCGCCCGCCCAGCCCACGGCACCCGCAGGATGGGCAGCGCGGCCAGCGCCGCGCCCAAGGCCAGCGCCGGAACCTGACCCGGCCAGACGGCGGCGTTGTAGAGTTCGAAGAGGCGGTAGTAGGTGCGCGGGGAGAAGAGCAGGAAGTCCGACAGGGCGTAGGTCCACCACTCGGACATCACAGCCCCGCGACGTGGGCGGCCATCCGCCGGCGCGCCGCCTCGTCCGGCAGGCGGCCGTAGGCGGCGCCCATGTTCTCGCGCACGTGCGCCACGCGGGTGGTCGCCGGGATGGCGCAGGTGACCGCCGGGTGCGAGACGATGAACTTCAAAAGGAACTGCGCCCAGTCCGCGCAATCGGCATCCGCCGCCCAGGCCGGCAACGGGTGCTTCTTCAGCCGGCGGATCAGCGGCCCCTCGCGGTACGGCCGGTTGGCGATGACGGCGATGCCTCGCTCGCGCGCCAGCGGCAGGATCCGCTCCTCCACCTCGCGGTCGAGGATGTTGTAGGTGACCTGCACGAAATCGAGCGGCCGGCTGCGCATGATCTGCTCGAACTCCCGATGGCGCCGCCCTTCCGAGGTGGTGATGCCGACGTAGCGCACCCGGCCCGCCGCCTTCATGGCGAGCAGCGTGTCCAGGTGCTCCTCCCAGGCCAGCAGGTTGTGCACCTGAAGAAGGTCGAAGCGCGGCACGCCCCACAGCCGGCGCGACCGCTCGATCTGGTCCGGCCCGCGGGCACCGGGCGAGATCCACACCTTGTCGGCCGAGAACAGCCCCGGCGGCGTGCCCAGCGTGCCAAGGCCGGCGCCGATCACCGCCTGCGCCGAACCGTACATGGGCGACGAATCGATCATCCGGCCGCCGGCCGCGAAGAACTGCTTCATGACCTCGGCGCAGGCGGCGCGGGCCTCCGGGTCGTCGCCCACGTTGAAGGTGATCCAGCTGCCGAGCCCGACCGCCGGCACCGCCTCGCCGCTCGACGGGATCCGCTTGTCGACCAGGGCGCGGGATTGGGACCGGCCGGGCACCGGGCGCAGCACCGCGGCGGCGGCCATGGCGCCGATCAGGGTGCGGCGGTTCAGGCCCGGCGCGCCACGCATCGCCGGCCCTTACAACCCGTCGAGCTGCAATTGCGCCGGCGGCACCTTGGCCTTCGGCGCTTTCTTCTCCGGCCCCTTCTCCAGTGGTTTGGCGGCCTTCGGGCGGCGCGGGGCGATGCCGACGCCGCGCTTGGCGCGGTCCACCGCCTTGTCGCGGGCCACGGCCTCCGGCGACTCGGGGTTCCCGTCCAGCCACTTGCCGCGCTTGATCACCTCGTTCACCCGGCCCTGGTTGACGCCCAGGTGGAAGGCGATCTCCTGCTGGGTCATGTTGGTGGTGCGGTGGAAATACAGGATCTCCGCCGCCAGTTCCGGCGTCATCTTCCGCCCGGTCAGACGCCGGGCCGGGCGGATGGTGCGGCCGGCGCGGTCGCGCTCGCGCAGCTTTTCCAGGATCTCCAGGGCGGCGGTGTTGCCCGCCGCCTTCAGCGCCTCCTCGAACTCCTTCAGGGTCGCCATCCGATCCTCCCGCCGACGGAGTGAACGATGCACAAGAAAACGATGCAGAAGACATGGGGTTGCAGGCGGCCTTAGGGAATTCCCGTTCGGCAATTATTCGGCCGACCTCTCCCAATGGCCGGCTTGGCGTGCGCCGCCGCCGGCTTCATTGTGGAACGCCGATGATCCATTCAAACGGGAGGGAAGGATGCTGGAGCTGGTGATCGAGCAGCGCCGGAAGGACCTCGGCGGATTCGAGGTCGGCCGGGTGCTTCCCTTCGCGCGCCGGCGCATGGTCGGCCCCTTCGTCTTCTTCGACCACATGGGTCCCGTCGACTTCCAGCCCGGCCTGCCGCGCGAGGTGGACGTGCGCCCGCACCCGCACATCGGCCTGTCCACCATCACCTACCTGTTCGAGGGCGAGATCATGCACCGCGACAGCGTGGGCTCCGAACAGCCGATCCGGCCGGGCGAGGTGAACTGGATGACCGCCGGGCGCGGCATCACCCATTCCGAACGGTTCGAGCGCGCCCGCCTGGAAGGCGGCCGGATGAACGGCATCCAGGCCTGGGTGGCCCTGCCCGAACGCGAGGAGGAGACCGACCCCGGCTTCATCCACTACGGCGTGGAGGACCTGCCGGTGATCGAGGACGGCGGCGCCTGGGGCCGGCTGGTGGCGGGGGAGGCGTTCGGCGTCCGCTCCCGCGTCAGGACGCACTCCCCCATGTTCTACGTGCACTGGGAGCTGGCCGAAGGGGCGCGGGTCGAACTCCCGGCCGACCATGCGGAGCGCGCGGCCTATGTCGTCTCCGGCACCGTGGAGGCGGAGGGGCAGAGCTTCGGCGAGGGGCGGATGCTGGTCTTCGCGGCCGGGCAGCCGGCCGTCCTCACCGCCCTGGCGCCGTCCATCGTCGTCGCCGTCGGCGGCGAGCCGCTGGGGCCGCGCTTCATCGAATGGAACTTCGTCTCCTCCTCCAAGGAGCGGATCGAGCAGGCCAAGGCCGACTGGCGCGCCGGCCGCATGAAGCTGCCCGACCTGGACAGCGGCGAGTTCATCCCCCTGCCCCCCGATCCGGCGGCCCGGCCGAATCCGATGTCGTAGGTTGGGTTGAGCGCCAGCGAAAACCCAACGCCCTTCGCATCGCGAACACGTTGGGTTTTCGCCTTCGGCTCAACCCAACCTACAAATCTACGAATCCCTGTCGGCTGCGGGCATACTCGTTCGTCCTGAGGCAAGACGAGGGACGCCCGCATGCTCTACGCCATCCTCTGCTACGATTCCGAAGACGTCGTCGGCTCCTGGAGCAAGGAGGAGGACGCCGCCGTCATGGCCAAGCTGGCCGTGGTGGAGGACAAGTTGAGCCGCGAGGGCCGGCTCGGCCCCGTCGCACGCCTGCTGCCGACCACGGCGGCCACCACCATCCGCAAGGGGGCCGAGCCGCTGGTGCTGGACGGCCCCTTCGCCGAGACCAAGGAGCAGCTGCTGGGCTTCTTCATCGTCGATTGCGCCGACCTGGACGAGGCCATCGGCACCGCCAAGGACCTGGCGCGGGCCAGCAGTTCCGCCGGATCCTATGAGATCCGGCCGCTGGCCGTCTTCAAGCCGGGGAGTGCGGCGCCATGACCGACATCGCCTGGATCGAGGCGGCGCTGACCGCGGCGCGTCCCCAGGCGATGGGCGCGCTGCTGCGCTATTTCCGCGACCTCGACACCGCCGAGGAGGCGTTCCAGGAGGCCTGCCTGCGTGCACTCGGCCACTGGCCGCGCAACGGCCCGCCGCGCGACCCGGCGGCGTGGCTGATCTTCGTCGGCCGCAACGCCGCGCTGGACGCCGTGCGCCGCCACAGCCGGCACGAGGCGCTGCCGGACGAGGAGGCGCTGTCCGACCTGGACGACGCCGAGGCGGCGCTGGCCGAGCGCCTGGACGGCGAGCATTACCGCGACGACGTGCTGCGCCTGATGTTCATCTGCTGCCACCCGGACCTGCCGGCGACGCAGCAGGTGGCGCTGGCGCTGCGCATCGTCTGCGGCCTGACGGTGAAGCAGATCGCCCGCGCCTTCCTGGTGGGCGACAGCGCCATGGAGCAGCGCATCACCCGCGCCAAGGCCCGCGTCACCGCCGCCGCCGTGCCGTTCGAGGCGCCGGGTGCGGTGGAGCGGGCGGAGCGGCTGGCCGCCGTCGCCACCATGATCTACCTGATCTTCAACGAGGGCTATTCGGCCGGCCCCGACACCGGCGGCGCCCGCGCGCCCCTGTGCGACGAGGCGATCCGGCTGGCCCGGTTGCTGCTGCGCCTGTTCCCGGCCGAGCCGGAGATCATGGGGCTGGCCGCGCTCATGCTCCTCCAGCACGCGCGCACGCCGGCGCGCTTCGATGCCGGCGGGTCCGCCGTGCTGCTGGAGGAGCAGGACCGCACCCTGTGGGACCGGCGCATGATCGCCGAGGGGCTGGCGCTGATCGACAAGGCCGTGCGCCACCGCCGGCGCGGCCCCTACCAGATCCAGGCCGCCATCGCGGCGCTCCACGCCCGCGCGGTGCGCGCCGAGGACACCGACTGGGCGCAGATCGACCGCCTCTACGCGGCGCTGGAGGCCGTGCAGCCCTCCCCCGTCGTGACGCTCAACCGCGCGGTGGCGGTGGCCAAGGTGCGGGGACCGGCGGCGGCGCTGGACCTGATCGAACCGCTGGCGCCGCGCCTGTCCGGCTATTTCTACTTCCACGGGGCCAAGGGGGCGTTCCTTTTGCAGCTCGGCCGCGCCGGGGAGGCGCGCGCCGCCTTCGACCGCGCCATCGCGCTGGCCCACACGGCGGCGGAGGCCGCGCACATCCGCCAGCACCTCGACCGCCTGATCGCCGACGCGTGCCCTAAGGACGTGCCCTAAGGACGTGCCCTAAGGATTAGCGCCGGAGAGTCGCTCCGCCAGCGCCATCCCCGAATGCGCGGTAGACCGCCCGGAGGGACGCAATTCTAATCGGACACCCCTGTTTAGCGCGGACGGGAGTGGAGAGGGACGATGCACGGCTGGAAAGACGCCTTTCAAATGATGTTCGCCCGCAAGGAGCTGCAGGGCATGTGGAGCCGCCTGCACAGCTTGAGCACGCGCGGGCTCGGCTACGGCAACTGGAACCCGGAGGCGAACGGGGAATTCCGCCTGCTCACCGCGTGCGCCAACCAGTGCGCGGCGGCCGGCGTGGACTTCGTCTTCTTCGACGTCGGCGCCAACGAGGGCGAGTTCGCGCGGCTGGTCCGCCGCCTGAGCCCGGACGCCCGCATCCACTGCTTCGAGCCGAACCCGCACACCTACGCCCGGCTGGCGTCGCGCTTCGACGGCGACCCGCGCGCCCGGGTGCACAACATCGGCCTGGGCGACAAGCAGGACCACATGGTCCTGTACGAACCGGCGCCGAGGCAGGGCAGCACCGTCGCCTCCTTCTACCCCGACGTCTTCCGCAACAGCGGCGACCTGGCCAAGCACGAGGTGGCGGTGGAGACGCTGGACGGTTTCGTGGCGGCGCATGGGATCGACCGGATCACCTACCTGAAGCTGGACGTGGAGGGCTTCGAGGGCGCGGTGCTTCAGGGGGCCAAGGACACCATCGGCCGCGGCATGGTCGACCTGATCCACCTGGAGATGAACCACCACAACTGCATCGCCGGGCTGAACATCTACAAGCTGTCGGGCATGCTGGCCGACTATTCGATCTACAAGATCCTGCCCAACGGCCTGTACCCCATGGTCTCGCCGCAGAGCCCCTACCACGAGCGGATCGAGTCCTACCGCCTGATCAATCTGGCCTGCATCCGCAACGCCTCGCCTCTGCACGCCGCGCTCGTCAAGGCGCACTGACCGCTTCCGGCAGGCAGCCGAGGCCGGCCAGCGTGGCGCGGACGGCCTCGTCCAGCGGGGTGTGCGGCTCGGCGCCCAGGGCCTGCACGAGGCGGGCGTTGTCCAGCCGCACCGGCCGCGTCCACAGGTAGCGCACCTCCCGCAGCTCCCGGAAGAACGGCACGAAGGGGGAGGCCAGCGCCACCGCCCACCAGGGCAGGGCGCGCACCCTGGCGCGCGGGTTGCCGGCCGCCCGGCGGATCGCCTCCACCATCCGCGTGCCGTCGGCGTCCCAGTGGCCGTCCATGTGGAAGGTCGCGAAGGGGGCCAGCGCCTCCCCCCGCTCCACCAGCCGCACCATGGTCTCGGCCACGTCCGGCAGGTAGGCCCACTGGTGGCCGACGCCGCGCCGGCCCGGATAGCCGATGCCGGTGACGGGCCGGCCGGGCGTCACCATCCCCTGCGAGAACCAGCTGTTGCCCGCCTTCGGCCCGAAGTAGTCGCCGGCCCGCACGATCAGCACGCGCACGCCGCTTTCCGCGGCGTTGCGCAGGCGGCGTTCCATGTCGCGCCGGATGGCGCCCTTGCGGGTGACGGGGTTCTGCGGCGCGGATTCGTCGATCAGCGGGAACGCGTCGGGGCCGTAGTTGTAGAGCGTGCCCGGCAGCAGGATGCGCGCCCCGGACGCCCGCGCGGCGGCGATCGTGTTGTCCAGAATCGGCAGCACCAGCGTGCCCCAGTTCCGGTAGCCGGGCGGGTTCACCGCGTGCACGATGAGCGAGGCGCCGCGCGCCGCGGCCACGACGTCTTCGCCGCGCATGGCGTCGCCCTGGATCCAGGTGAAGCCGTCCGCATCACCGGCCTTGGCGCCGGCCCTGGCGGCGGCATCGCGGTGCAGGGCGCGCACCGTCCAGCCGCGGTCCCGCAGCCGCCGCGCCACCTCCCCGCCGATGCCGCCGGTGGCGCCGAGCACGAGGGCGATCCGATCCTGGGTCATGAAAGTTCTCCGTTCGTCGCTGTCGGCGCCACCATCGCGCGGCCCGGCGCTGAACGGAATGGACGGAAGATGTGGGGTCACTATACAAGAATGTATGACCAACCCCGACCCGAGCTGGGACCTCTACCGCACCTTCCTGGCCGTGCTGCGGGAGGGGTCGCTGTCCGGCGCCGCGCGCTCCCTGGGCCTGACGCAGCCCACCGTCGGGCGCCACGTCGACGCGCTGGAGCAGGCCGTCGGCTTCCCGCTCTTCACCCGCTCCCAGCACGGCCTCGCCCCCACCCCGGCGGCCGGGGAGCTGCGCCCCTACGCCGAGGCGCTGGCGTCCACCACGGCGGCCCTGCTGCGCGCCGCGTCCGGGCAGCACGGCGCCGTCAGGGGCGTGGTGCGGGTGAGCGCCAGCGAGATCATGGGCGTGGAGGTCCTGCCGCCGATCCTGGCGGAGCTGCGCGAGCGGCATCCGGGCCTGACCATCGAACTGGTGCTGTCCAACGCCGTCGAGGACCTGCTGCGGCGCGACGCCGACATCGCCGTGCGCATGGTGGAGCCGGCGCAGGCCGCCCTGGTAGCGCGGCGGCTGGGGTCCGTCACGCTGGGGATGCACGCGCACCGGCGCTACCTGGACCGGCACGGCGCACCGGAAAGCCTGGACGACCTCGCCCGGCACAGCGTGATCGGCTTCGACCGCGAGACGCCGGCCATCCGCGCCCTGCTGCGGCGGGTGCCGGGGATCGACCGCGGCCGCTTCGCGTTGCGCGCCGACAGCGACCTGGCGCAGCTGGCGGCGATCCGCGCCGGCTTCGGCATCGGCGTTTGCCAGGTGGCGCTGGCGCGGCGCGACCCCGACCTTGTCCGCGTGCTGCCCGACGCCTTCGAGCTGACGCTCGGCACGTGGCTGGCGATGCACGAGAACCTGCGCTCCACCCCGCGCTGCCGCGCCGTCTTCGACGCGCTGGCCCAGGGGCTGAAAGGGCACGTGGAGCGCTGAAAATTTTTTCGCGGCCGATGTCGGACCACGCTCGCTCCCTTCGTCCTATGGGCACAACAACCCAGGGAGAGAACGCATGTCCTGCACCGCCGTCGCCGCCCCGACCGGAAACCGCGAGCTGGTCCTGACCCGCCTGATCGACGCCCCGCGCGAGAAGCTGTTCCGGGCCTGGACCGATCCGGAGCTGCTGAAGCGGTGGTTCGCGCCGCTGCCCTACACGACGCCGCACGCCGAACTGGACGTGCGTGCGGGCGGGACCACCAAGATCACCATGCGCTCCCCCGACGGGCAGGACATGCCGCACAGCGGCGTCTACCTGGAGGTGGTGGAGAACGAGAAGCTGGTCTTCACCGACGCCTTCACCACCGCCTGGGAACCCTCGGGCAAACCCTTCATGACCGGCATCATCACCTTCGAGGACGAGGGCGGCCGGACCCGCTACACCGCCCGCGTCCTGCACTGGACGGTCGAGGACTGCGAGGCGCACGAGAAGATGGGCTTCCACGAGGGCTGGGGGCAGTGCGCCGACCAGCTGGAGTCCCTGGTCAAGACCCTCCCATAGCCTTCGCGTGGTGGCGGAGGTGGTCGTCGATGAAGCTGGCGATGAAGAAGTAGCTGTGGTCGTAGCCCGGCTGCAGGCGCAGCTCCAGCGGGTGACCGGCCGCCGCCGCCGCCTTTTGCAGGTTTTCCGGGCGCAGCTGCTGCTCCAGGAAGCCGTCACGGTCTCCCTGGTCCACCAGGATCGGCAGCCGTTCCGGGGCGTTCGCGATGAGGGCGCAGGCGTCCCACTCCGTCCAGCGCTCCCGGTCGGGGCCGAGGAAGCGGGTGAACGCCTTCTCGCCCCACGGCACCGCCATCGGGTTTACGATCGGCGAGAAGGCGGAGACCGAACGGTAGCGGCCGGGGTTGCGCAGCGCGCAGACCAAGGCACCATGACCGCCCATGGAATGGCCGGCCACGCCGCGCTGGTCGGTCACCGGGAACTCCCGCTCCACCAGGGCCGGCAGCTCGTGCACCACGTAGTCGTGCATGCGGTAGTGCCGCGCCCACGGCGCCTCGGTCGCGTTGACGTAGAAGCCCGCACCCAGGCCGAAGTCCCAGGCGCCGTCCGGGTCGCCCGGCACGCCCTCGCCGCGCGGGCTGGTGTCCGGGGCGACGATGGCGATGCCCAGCTCGGCCGCCGTGCGCATGGCGCCGGCCTTCTGCATGAAGTTCTCGTCCGTGCAGGTCAGGCCGGAGAGCCAGTAGAGCACCGGCACACGGCCTCCCCCCTCCGCCTGCGGCGGCAGGAAGACGGCGAAGGTCATGGCGCAGTCGACTTCCGCCGACTGGTGCCGGTAGCGCCGGTGCCAGCCGCCGAAGCACTTGTTCTCCGAAACCAGCGTGATCGCGTCGGCCATCGCCGGTCTCCCTACTGGTTGTAGAGGATGACGGAGCGGATGCTCTTGCCCTCGTGCATCAGGTCGAAGGCGTGGTTGATGTCGTTCAGCCCCATGGTGTGGGTGATGAAGGTGTCCAGCTCGAACTCGCCGCGCATGTAGCGCTCCACATACTCCGGCAGCTCCGACCGCCCGCGCACGCCGCCGAAGGCGGAGCCGCGCCAGACGCGCCCGGTGACCAGCTGGAAGGGCCGCGTGCTGATCTCCTCACCCGCCCCGGCCACGCCGATGATGACGGATTCGCCCCAGCCCTTGTGGCAGCATTCCAGCGCCGCGCGCATCACCTGCACGTTGCCGATGCACTCGAAGGAATAGTCGACGCCGCCGTCCGTCAGCTCGACCAGAACCTCCTGGATCGGGCGGTCGTAGTCCTTGGGATTGATGACGTCGGTGGCGCCCAGCTGCTTCGCGATCTCGAACTTCGACGGGTTGATGTCGATGCCGATGATGCGCGACGCCTTGGCCATGACCGCGCCGATGATGGCCGACAGGCCGATGCCGCCCAGGCCGAAGACGGCGACCGTGGCACCCGGCTCCACCTTCGCCGTGTTCATCACCGCGCCCATGCCGGTGGTGACGCCGCAGCCCAGCAGGCAGACCTTCTCCAGCGGGGCGGCTTTGTTGATCTTCGCCACCGCGATCTCCGGCAACACCGTGTATTCGGAGAAGGTGGAGGTGCCCATGTAGTGGAAGATCGGCTGGCCCTTGCAGGTGAAGCGGGTCGTCCCGTCCGGCATCAGGCCCTTGCCCTGGGTGGCGCGGATGGCCTGGCACAGGTTGGTCTTGCCGGACAGGCAGAACTTGCACTTGCCGCATTCCGGCGTGTAGAGCGGGATGACGTGGTCGCCCACCTGCACCGAGGTGACGCCCGGCCCCACCTCCTCCACCACGCCGGCACCCTCGTGGCCGAGGATGCTGGGGAAGACGCCTTCGGAATCCATGCCGGACAGGGTGTAGGCGTCGGTGTGGCACACACCGGTGGCGACGATGCGCACCAGCACCTCGCCCGCCTTCGGGGGCGCCACCTGGACCTCCTCGATCTCCAGCGGCCGCTTCGCTTCCCAGGCCACCGCCGCGCGCGACGTGATCATCCCTCTCCCTCCCGTCGTTCCATGTCGTTGGGGTCGTGTTCTTGCCAGACCGCCGAGCTTAACATCATACGCACGCCAACATCCCCGGAAAGATGGCGAGGATCCTCGCCGATTTGGCCTAAGCGGTCGGGAGAGGGCGGAGTGCCGGGAGGGACGTGCGCGGCGGAACCGTCACTCCGCCGGCGCCACCCCCATCCCGCCATGCGCCGGGGCCGCCGGGCGGGCCTTGCCCGCACCCACCAGATGGCGCAGCAGCACGTAGAACACCGGCGTCAGCACCAGGCCGAACAGCGTCACGCCGATCATGCCGGAGAACACCGCGACACCCATGGCATGCCGCATCTCCGCCCCCGCACCGGTCGAGGTGACCAGCGGCACGACACCCATGATGAAGGCGATCGACGTCATCAGGATGGGGCGCAGGCGCAGCCGGCTGGCCTCGATCGCCGCCTGCACCGCCGTGCGGCCGTGGTGCTCCAGCTCGCGCGCGAACTCGACGATCAGGATGGCGTTCTTGGCCGACAGGCCGACCAGCACCATGAAGCCGATCTGCGTGAAGATGTTGTTGTCCCCGCCGGTCAGCCAGACGCCGGCCAGCGCCGACATCAGGCTCATCGGCACGATCAGCAGGATCGCCAGCGGCAGCGTCAGGCTTTCGTACTGTGCCGCCAGCACCAGGAAGACCAGCAGCACGCTGATGGGGAAAACCCAGAGTGCCGCGTTGCCGGCCAGGATCTGCTGGTAGGTCAGGTCGGTCCATTCGAACTTCACGCCGCGCGGCAGCACGTCGGCCGCGATGCGCTCGGCCGCCGCCTCGGCCTGCCCCGAGGAGAAGCCGGGGGCCGGGCCGCCGTTGATGTCGGCCGCCGTGTAGCCGTTGTAGCGCACGACCATCTCCGGCCCATAACTCGGGTGCACGGTGACCAGGGAGGACAGCGGCACCATGGCCCCCTGGTCGTTGCGCGTCTTCAGCAGGCCGATGTCGTCGGCCTGGGCGCGGAACGGCGCGTCGGCCTGCACCCGCACCTGGTAGACGCGGCCGAAGGCGTTGAAGTCGTTCACGTACAGCGAGCCCAGGTAGATCTGCATGGTGTCGAACACGTCGCCGATCGACACGCCCTGCTGCTTGGCCTTCACGCGGTCGAGGTCGACGTCGAGCTGCGGCACGTTGATCTGGTAGCTGGAGAAGGTCGGCCCCAGCTCCGGCGTCTGCGCGGCGCGCGCGGTGAAGGCGGCCACCGCCTGGCTCAACGCCTCGTAGCCGAGGTTGCCGCGGTCCTCCAGCTGCATCTTGAAGCCGCCCAGCTGGCCCAGGCCCATCACCGGCGGCGGCGGGAAGATGGCGACGAACGCCTCCTTCAAACCGGCGTAGCGCTTCTGCAGGTCCATGGCGATGGCGCCGGCCGACAGGGACGGGTCGCCGCGCTCGGCGAACGGCTTCAGCGTGACGAAGACGATGCCGGCGCTGGAGCTGTTGGTGAAGCCGTTGACCGACAGCCCCGGAAAGGCCACGGCACTCTGCACGCCGGGGCGCTTCAGCGCGATGTCGGTCATCTCGCGGATCACCGCTTCGGTGCGGTCCAGCGAGGCGCCGTTGGGAAGCTGGGCGAAGCTGATCAGGTACTCCTTGTCCTGCATGGGGATGAAGCCGGTGGGCACGGCGCGGCCCAGCATCACCGTGGCGCCCAGCAGCAGCGCGTAGACCGCCAGCATGGCCCCCTTGTGCCGCACCACCCCGCCCACGCCGCGCCCGTAGGCGTCGGAGGAGCGCTGGAAGACGCGGTTGAACAGGCGGAAGAAGCCGCCGAACACCCGGTTCATGGCGCGCGTCAGCCAGTCCTGCGGCTGGTCGTGCTCGCGCAGCAGGATGGCGGCCAGGGCCGGCGACAGGGTCAGCGAGTTGAAGGCGGAAATGACGGTGGAAATCGCGATGGTCATCGCGAACTGGTTGTAGAACTGCCCCGACAGGCCGGACATGGCGGCCAGCGGCACGAAGACGGCGACCAGCGTCAGCGCGATGGCGATGATGGGGCCGCTCACCTCCTGCATGGCGCGGATGGTGGCGTCGCGCGCGGACAGGCCGGACGCGATGTTGCGCTCCACGTTCTCCACCACGACGATGGCGTCGTCCACCACGATGCCGATGGCCAGCACCATGCCGAACAGCGAGAGCGCGTTGATGGAATAGCCGAAGGCGTACATCAGCGAGAAGGTGCCGACGATGGACACCGGCACGGCCAGCAGCGGGATGATGGACGCCCGCCACGTCTGCAGGAAGACGATCACCACCAGCACGACCAGCGCCACCGCTTCCAGCAGCGTGTGCACCACCGCTTCGATCGAGGAGCGGACGAACTGCGTGGGGTCGTAGACGATGGAGTAGTCGACGCCGTCCGGCATGTCGGCCTTCAGCTCCGCCATCAGTGCGCGCACCTCGTCGGAGATGGCGAGCGCGTTGGCGTCCGGCGTCTGGTTGATGCCCAGCGCCACCGCCGGCTTGTTGTCGAGCAATGAGCGCAGGCCGTACTGCGCGGCGGCCAGTTCCACCCGCGCCACGTCGCGCAGGTGGGTGACGCCGCCGTCGGGGGCGGTCTTCAGGATGACGTCGCCGAACTCCTCGGCCGTCTTCAGCCGGCCGCGGGCGTTGACGTTCAGCTGCAAGGGCACGTCCGGCAGCGAGGGGGAGGCGCCGATGACGCCGGCCGCCACCTGCACGTTCTGCTCGCGGATGGCGGCCACCACGTCGGTGGCGGTCAGGCCGCGCTGCGCCACCTTCTGCGGGTCGAGCCAGACGCGCATGGCGTAGTCGCCGGCCCCCCACACCTGCACCTCGCCCACCCCGCCGATGCGGGACAGCCGGTCCTTGACGTTCAACAGCGCGTAGTTGCGCAGGTACGTCATGTCGTAGCGGTCGTCGGGGGAGAGCAGGTGCACGACCATGGTGAGCGTGGGGGAGCTTTTCACCGTGGTCACGCCCAGCCGCTGCACGTCGGCCGGCAGGCGCGGCATGGCCTGGGCCACGCGGTTCTGCACCAGCTGCTGCGCCTTGTCCGGGTCGGTGCCCAGGCGGAAGGTGACGGTCAGCGCCATGTTGCCGTCGCTGTTCGCCTGCGACTGCATGTACAGCATGTTCTCGACGCCGTTGATCTGCTCCTCCAGCGGGGAGGCGACCGTCTCGGCGATGACCTTGGGGTTGGCGCCGGGGAACTGGGCGCGCACGACGACGGAGGGGGGCACGACCTCCGGGTATTCGGAGATCGGCAGCCGGAACATCGCGATGGCCCCCGCCAGGAACAGGGCCACCGACAGCACGCCGGCGAAGATCGGGCGGTCGATGAAGAACTTGGAGATGTTCATGGTGGGGACCTTTTCTTAAACCCCTCTCCCGCCCCGGGAGAGGGAGGGGCCCGCGCAAAGCGCGGGAGGGTGAGGGTGGGTGCAAGGATCCTTGCCTTTGCCCTCACCCGGCGCCTTCGGCGCCACCCTCTCCCGCTCTCAGCGGATGCCAAAGGCATCCGCCTGCCGCGTCAGCCGGATCGAAGATCCGGCGTGAGCGGGGCGGGAGAGGGTTACTGCGGCACGGCCGCCGTCTGGGTGCGGGCGTTGCCCATGGCGACCATCTTCGGGCGCACCTGGGTGCCGGGGCGGGCGTGCTGGATGCCGTTGACGACGATGCGCTCGCCGCCCGTCAGGCCGGAGGTGACGACGCGCAACCCGTCCTGCAGCGGCCCAAGCTTCACCGCCCGGTATTCCACCTTGTCCTCGGACCCCACCACCAGGACGAACTTCTTGTCCTGGTCGGTGCCGACGGCGCGGTCGTCGACCAGCAGCGCGTCATACGACGTCGTACTGCCGACCTTGAGCCGCGCGTACAGGCCGGGGACCAGCCGCCCCTCCGGGTTGTCGAAGCGGGCACGCACGCGGATGGTGCCGGACACGCTGTCCAGGCGGTTGTCCACGTGCTCCACCACGCCCTCGCGCGGGTGGCCCTCCTCGTTGGCGAGGCCCAGGCGCACGGGGATGTCGGCGGCGTCCTTCACCGACGCGATGTGGCGCAGGTACGTCTGCTCGTCCACGTCGAAGGCGGCGTAGATGGGGGTGACGGAGAGCAGGGTGGTCAGCGGCTCCGCCGCCGCACCGGCGGCAACCACGTTGCCGACCGTGCGCTCGGCCCGCGACACGCGGCCGGACACCGGGGCGGTCACCTGCGTGTGGCCGAGGTTGAGGCGGGCGATCTGCAGCGCGGCTTCCGCCGCCTGCAGATTGGCCGCGGCCTCGCGGGCGGCGTTCTCCCGCTCGTCCAGCGCGCTGCGGGAGATGGTGCTGTCCTTGATCAGGCGCCGTGCCCGCTCCAGGTCGGCGGCGGTGTAGCTGACGCGGGCGCGGGCGGCGGCGACCTGGGCTTCCGCCCGCGCCACCTCGGCCTGATAGGGACGCGGGTCGATGGTGAACAGCGGGTCGCCCTGTTTCACCAGCGCGCCGTTGCGGAAGTGCACGGCGACGATGGTGCCGGGGACCTGCGGGCGGATCTCGACGCGGTCCACCGCCTCCAGCCGGCCGGAGTAGGACTGCCAGTCGGTCACCGGGCGGGCGAGGACGGGGGCGACGTCCACCTCGGCCACCATGGGGGCGGGGGCTGTCTGGGCGTCGGCGGGGCTGCGCGCGGTCATGAGGCCGGCGACGGCGGCGATGGACACACCGGCCGCCAGGAGAACTGCGAATCGTGCACGCGTTGCGGACATGGATCTTCCTGCGGTGATCTTCCAGCGAGTCGGGGTGTGCGGGGCGGGAGCGCGGTCGCTCCCGCAGTGCAGCGCACAGCAATTTGTCCAGGCAGGGCGCTCGGATAAAGCGGCTGGCCCCGTGAACACAATTCAGCCGGGACGAACAATCGCCCCGTCCGAGCACGCTTCATTCATATCAGAGGGGATTACGGCAACGCGATTACCCGGCGGGTAATGGGCGGGCATGAGACGCGTCGGCTGTGCCGGGCTCTGGGATCACAAAGCAACAAAGGCAACATAAGAGCACGAAGAGGCGCCGGCGCAACCGCCGATACCACGCCATGCCAGACCGTCTTTGTGTGCTTGGTGACCTTCGTTGCTTCGTGAGAACCCCGGCTTGGCACGGCGGCGGCTTCCGGGGAGCCTCCGCCGTCACACGACGCAGTCGCACTCCGTGTCGCGCTCGCCGACCAGGACCGGCGCCTTGGCCCCGGTGGTGGCGCAGTGGTCGTCGTCGATGTCCTCGCCCTGGAGGAGCGGGCAGCGCTCGAACAGCTCGGCCACCCAATCGACGAACACGCGGACCTTGGGCGACAGGTGGCGGTTGTGCGGATAGACGGCGGAAACGGGCATGCGCGGCGGGCGCCATTGCGTCAGGATCTCGCGCAAGGCACCGCTGCGCAGGTGCGGCAGCACCATGAAGCGGGCGGGCTGCAGCACGCCCAGCCCCTCCAGCCCGCAGGTGACGTAGGCGTCGGCGTCGTTGACCGCGACGGCGCCCTTCATCGCCACCTCGATCGTCTGGCCGTCGCGCTCGAAGCACATGTTGAGGGCACGGCCGGTGCGGCTGCCGAAGTAGTTCACCGCCACGTGGTGGTCCTGCAGCTCCTCAATGCTGGCCGGTTCGCCGTGCTTGGCGAGGTAGGCGGGGCTGGCGCAGGTGACCGGCTGCATGGCGCCGATGCGGCGCGCCACGAGGCTGGAATCCTCCAGCGCGCCGACGCGCACGACGCAGTCCACCCCCTCCTGGATCAGGTCGATGGGCCGGTCGCTGAGGCCGATCATGATGTCGATGTCGGGGTAGCGCTGGTGGAACTCGTGGATGGAGGGGATGATCACCAGCCGCCCGATGGACCCCGGCATGTCCACCCGCAGCCGCCCGCGCGGCGTGGTGCGGGCACTGGTGAAGGTCGATTCGATCTCCTCCAACTCCGACAGGATGCGGTTGGCGCCCTCCAGGTAGGCGGCCCCGTCCACCGTCAGGCTGAGCTTGCGCGTGGTGCGCTGGAGCAGGCGCACGCCCAGCGACGCCTCCAGGTTCTGGATCGTCGTGGTGACCGAGGCGCGGGGCAGGCCCAGCGTGTCCGCCGCCTTCGAGAAGCTGTTCGCCTCGACGACGCGGACGAAGACGCGCATGGCGTGCAGCTTGTCCATGGGATCCACCAGTCGGTCACGGGGCGCCTGCCGTCCCTTCTATCGGCAACCGTGGTGCAGCGCAATTCCGCCGGATGGGGTGGTCGCATTTTGTCGACGGTCAATTGTTGACAATTGCACGCTGGCTCCGCAGACTGTTTGGTACACGCACCAATCGAGCCCCCGGCCTCCCATGCGGATGACCCTGCCCGACGCCCTCCCCTCCACCACGGCATCACCGGAGCCCGACGCGCTGCTCGCCGTCCGGGGCCTGGGCGTCAGCTTCCGCACCCGCATGGGCGAAACGCGGGTGACGCGCGACGTCAGCTTCGCCATCCGGCGCGGCGAGCGGGTGGGCGTCGTGGGGGAGACGGGGTGCGGCAAGTCGGTGACCGGCCTGTCGATCCTGCACCTGCTGCCGCCCGCCACCACGAGCATCGAGGGCAGCATCCTGTTCGACGGGCAGGACCTCGCCACGCTGCCGCCGCGCCGGCTGCGCGCCATCCGCGGCCGCGACATCGGCATGATCTTCCAGGAGCCGATGAGCGCGCTGGACCCCGTCTTCACGGTGGGCGAGCAGATCGCCGAGACGCTGCGCGCCCACGAACCCGTCGGCCGCACGGAAGCGCGGGAACGCACGGTGGAGATGCTGGCCAAGGTCGGCATCCCGGCACCCGAGCGCCGCTACGACGAATACCCGCACCAGCTGTCCGGCGGCATGCGCCAGCGGGTGATGATCGCCATGGCGCTGATCTGCCGGCCCAAGCTGCTGATCGCGGACGAGCCGACGACGGCGCTGGACGTCACCGTGCAGGCGCAGATCATCGACCTGCTGCGGGACTTGAGCGAAAGCACCGGCACGGCGCTGCTGTTCATCACCCACGACCTGGGCGTGGTGGCCGAGACCTGCACGCGCATGATCACCATGTACGCCGGCGAGGTGGTGGAGGACGCGCCGGTGGACAACGTGCTGACGCGCCCGCGCCACCCCTACACCTCCGGCCTCATGCGATCCCTGCCGCGGTTGGCGGAGCGGCGGCAGGCCTTGCCGTCCATCCCCGGCCGCGTGCCGTCGCCGAACGCCATGCCGTCCGGCTGCCGCTTCCGCCAGCGCTGCGCCCATGCGGTCGCCGGTTGCGAGCAGGAACAGCCGATGCGCATGGCCGGGCCGGACCGCCGCGTGCGCTGCTGGCGCCACGCCGACCTCGCCCTGCCCGGGGTGGTGCAATGACGCCGGTCCTGGAGGTCGACGACCTGCGCATCCGCTTCCCGACGAAGGACGGGGAGACGGTGAAGGCGGTGGACGGCGTCGCCTTCACCGTGCGGCCGGGCGAGACGTTCGGCATCATCGGCGAGTCCGGGTCGGGCAAGACCACCATCGGCCGGGCGCTGGTCGGCCTCGTGCCCCCCACCACCGGCACCATCCGGCACGACGGGCAGGACCTGCAGGCCCTGTCGGCGCGCGAGCACCGCCGGCGGCGGCGCGACTACCAGATCGTCTTCCAGGACCCCAACGCGGCGCTGAACCCGCGCATGACGATCCTGCAAAGCCTGCTGGAGCCGCTGGAGATCGTCGGCGAGGGCGACGGGCGCACGCGCCGCGACCTTGCCATGGAAGCGCTGGAGCGCTGCGGGCTAGCGTCGGAGCTGGCGCTGCGCTACCCGCACCAGCTGTCGGGCGGGCAGAAGCAGCGCGCCAACATCGCCCGCGCGCTGACGCTGCGCCCGCGCCTGATCGTCTGCGACGAGGTGGTGGCGGCGCTGGACGTCTCCATCCGCGGCGACATCCTGAACCTGTTCGCCCGGCTGCAGCGCGAGCTGGGCCTCACTTACGTCTTCATCACGCACGACATATCGGTGGTGGCGCACATCAGCGACCGGGTGGCGGTCATGTACCTCGGCCGCTACATGGAACTCGGCCCGGCCGAGGCGGTGACCGAGGCGCCGCTGCACCCCTACACGCAAGCGCTCTTGTCGGCGGAGCCGGTACCCCTGCCCTCGCACCTGCGCGAGGACCGGCGCATCCGCCTTTCCGGAGAGATCCCCAGCCCGATCGCCCCGCCCTCCGGCTGCCGCTTCCGCACCCGCTGCCCGCGCGCGACACCCCTGTGCGCCGAGCGCGAGCCGGAGTGGCGCGAGTTGGCGCCCGACCACCGGGTCGCCTGCCATTTCGCCGGGGAGCGGTGACGGGCGCCGGCCACACGACAAAACGACGAAAAAACACGAGGGAGGAAAGCATGAACCACGGTGACGAGTCCCGGCAGCCCGTCTTCGGCCGGCGCGACGTTCTCCAGCTTCTGTCGGCAACCGCGCTGGTCGGCCTGACCGGCGGGCCGGCCTTCGCGCAAGGTGCCGCCTCCGGCGGGGTGCTGCGGGTGGCGGCGAACGCCAACCCGTCCAGTCTCGATCCGGCGACCGGCGGTGCCGGCTCCGACCTCGTGTTCCTCTACACGCTGTACGACACGCTGGTGGAGTGGGATTACGAGACGCTGAAGGCCAAGCCGGGGCTGGCGCAGTCCTGGGCCTTTCCCGATCCCACCACGATGGTCTTGACCCTTCGCGACGGCGTCGTCTTCCACGACGGCACGCCGTGCGACGCGGAGGCCGTGCGCTTCAACCTGGAGCGCGCGCGCAAGGACCCGCGCTCCAACATCAAGGCGGATCTGGTCAACGTCGCGGCGGTCGAGGTGTCGGGTCCGAACAGCGTCACGCTGCGCCTCAGCCAGCCGGACACGGCGCTGCCGCTGATCCTGTCCGACCGCGCGGGCATGATCGCCTCGCCCAAGGCCGTCGAGGCGATGGGCAAGGACCACGACCGCAACCCCGTGGGCAGCGGCCCGTGGGCCTTCGCCGGCTGGGCCGACGGGGAGCGCATCACCGTGAAGCGCAACCCGCGCTATTGGAAGTCTGGCCGGCCGCTGCTGGAGGGCATCGAGTTCCAGATCATCCCGGACGGGTCCACCAGCCTGCGCTCCGCCATCTCCGGCCAGACGGACGTGGCGTACCAGCTCTCCGAACGACAGCGCCCGCTGATCGAGAAGTCGAAGGCGTTGACGCTGGTGTCCGGGCCGACGCTGTACGCCTTCCAGCTCTACATCAACTATGGCCGCAAGCCGCTGAACGACGTGCGGGTGCGACAGGCGCTGAACCACGCCATCGACCGCAGGACGTTCGTGGACGCCACCATGGCCGGCACCGGCGAGCCGGCGTACATGTGCCTGCCCAGCGCCCACTGGGCCTTCGACAAGGACGTGGCGACGCTGAGCGCCTACGACCCCGACAAGGCGAAGAAGCTGCTGGCCGAGGCCGGCTATGCCGACGGAATCGATCTGGACCTGCGCGGCTACAACGACCAAGCGTCGGTGCAGCGGCAGGAGGTGCTGATGGAGATGTTCCGCAAGGTCGGCATCCGCGGCCGCTTCGTGAACGGCCCGATCGCCGAGGTGTCGGGGCGCTTCTTCGGCGCGGAGAAGCAGGGTGACCTGCTGCTGTCCGCCTGGACCGGCCGCCCGGACCCCAGCCAGGCCTACGCCCTGATGTTCCTGGAGGGCGCCTACTTCAACTCCGGCCGCGCCGCGCCGCCCGCCGGCTTCGCCGAGGCACTGGCCGAGAGCCGGCGCAGCAGCGACCTGGCCGAGCGCACGGCGGCGCTGGCGAAGGTGCAGCGCATCGTCATGGAGAACGTGCTGGCGATCCCGCTGGCCTTCCGATTCGACATCATCGCCGCGTCGGGCAAGGTGCAGGGCTTCCGCTCCAACCTGCTCGGCAAGCCGAAGTTCGAGGACGTGTCGATGAAGGCGTGAATGGCCGCGCGCGCTCTGCCCCCTCCCGGCTCGCTGACGCTCGCCACCCTCCCCCGCTTCGCGGTGGAGGGTAGAGCGGCGGCAGTCCCCTCCACCTCGAAGAGGGGGAGGGTTAGGGAGGGGGCAGCAGCCGACCATCACCCGCACTGCCCCACGAACCCCAAGGCCCACCCATGACCCGCCGCACCCTCGCCATGCTGCCGCGCCGCCTGTTGCAGGCGGTGCCGGTGGTGTTCCTGGCGACCTTCCTGGTCTTCGGCCTGCTCAAACTGCTGCCCGGCGACATCGCCGTGACGCTGGCCGGCGAGAACGCCACGGAAGCCCGCATTGCCGAGATCCGCAGCCTCTATGGCCTCGACCGGCCGTTCCTGGTGCAGTACGCGCAGTGGCTGTGGAACGCGCTGCACGGCGACCTGGCGCGCTCGCTGCTGTCGGGCGAGAAGGTGGCCGAGACCATTGCGCGCTGCTACCCCAACACGCTGCTGATCGTCGCCCTCGCCATCGTCATTTCCGTGGTGGTGGCGGTGCCGCTGGGCATCGTCGCGGCGACGCGGCCGGGATCGCGCCTGGACGGGGCGGTCATGACGCTGGCGTCGGTGGGTGTGGCGCTGCCCAACTTCTGGCTGGCGATGCTGCTGGTGTCGCTGCTGGCGCTCGACCTCGGCCTGTTCCCGGCGACCGGCTTCGTGTCGCCGTTCCGTGATTTCGGGCAGGCGCTGTGGCACGCGGTGCTGCCCGCCCTGGCGCTGGCCGCCAGCGGCATTGCCGAGGTGGCGCGGCAGCTGCGCAGCGCCCTGGTCGAGGTGCTGTCGTCCCAGCACGTGCGCACGCTGGTCGCCAAGGGGCTGCGCCCGTCCAGCATCCTGTGGAAGCACGGCCTGCGCAACGTCGGCGTCACCATGCTGACGGTGGTCAGCCTGCTGGTGAACCGCACGCTGGCCGCGACCGTGGTGGTGGAGGCGGTGTTCGCCATCCCCGGCATGGGCGGCGCCATCGTCAACGCCGCCATCCAGCGCGACTTCCCCGTGGTGCAGGGCGTCGTCCTGGCGATGGTGGTGACCGTGATCGTCGTGAACCTCACCACCGACCTGCTCTACGGCGTGCTCGACCCGAGGATCAACCGCGCATGAGCGACGTGCTCTCCCTCCCCTCCCGCGCCCCGGTGCGCTATCGCGTCGTCGAATGGCTGCGGCGCGACCCGCGCGCGGCGCTGAGCGTCGCGGTGCTGGCCTGCGTGATCGCGGTGTCGGTGCTGGCGCCGTGGATCGCCCCCTACCCGCCCACCGCGCAGGACGTGCGCACCATGCTGGCGGAGCCGGGTGCGGCCCACTGGCTGGGCACCGACGACCTGGGCCGCGACGTGCTGAGCCGCCTGATCCACGGCGCCTCCGCATCGGTGTACGCGGCGTTCCTGGCGGTGGGGGTGTCGATCGTCCTCGGCGTGCCCGTTGGGCTGCTGGCCGGGTTCAAGGGCGGCTGGGTGGACGACGTGATCAGCCGCGGCATCGACACGCTGCTGTCCTTCCCGGCCATCGTGCTGGCCATTGCCGTGACCGGCGCCATGGGCATCGGCCTGACCAACGCCATGATCTCCGTCGGCATCGTCTTCTCGCCGCAGCTGGCGCGGCTGGTGCGCGCCCGCACGCTGGTGGTGCGGCAGGAGCTGTACGTGGACGCCGCTCGCTGCTTCGGCGCCTCCACATGGCGGATCCTGACCCGCCATGTGCTGCCCAACGCCGTGCAGCCGGTGATCGTGCAGGTGGCGCTGCTGCTGGCCACGGCATTGCTGGCCGAGGCGAGCCTGAGCTTCCTCGGCCTCGGCATCCAGCCGCCGGACGCCAGCTGGGGCGCCATGCTGGCCCGCGCGTACCTCTACATGGAGATCGCACCCGAACAGATGGTACCGCCGGGCCTCGCCATCCTGGTGACGGCGCTGGCCTTCAACACCCTGGGCGAATCCCTGCGGATGGCGCTCGACCCCACCCTCAAGGGGCGCTGACGCCCCATCCGCCCATCAAGGAAGAACTCGATGACGAGCGAAGCGGCGTATCTGGCCCGCCTGCGCGACCTCCACCGCCGGTCCTGGCCCAAGGGCATGCCGACCGAGGTGCGCTATCCCCACGGGGAGCGGCCGTTGACCCACTACCTGCGCGCTTGGGCGCAGGAACGGCCGGACAAGGCGGCGGTGGTCTACTACGGCGCCACCATGACCTATGCGGAGCTGGACGCGCTGAGCGACCGCTTCGCGGCGCTGCTGGCGGCGCACGGGATCGGGCGCGGCGACCGGGTGGCGGTGTACCTGCCCAACTGCCCGCAGTTCCACGTGGCCTTCTACGGCATCCTGAAGCTGGGCGCGGTGCACGTGCCGGTCAGCCCGCTGGCGAAGTCGGCCGAGTTGGAATACCAGCTGTCCGACGCCGGGGCGACCGCCGTCCTGGCCCTGGACCAGTTGATGCCGGAGGTGCGCGCGGTGGCGGCATCCGTCGGCCTGCGCACCGTCTTCGTCACCAGCTTGGCCGAGGCGTTGCCGGAAGAACCCTCCATCCCCGTGCCGGACGCCCTGCGCGCGCCGCGCGTGCCCTGCCCGGACGCCGTGGACCTGCTGCCGGCGCTGGCCGCCGTGACGGCGATCCCCGACCTGGAGCCCGGCCCCGGCCTGGACGACGTCGCGGTGCTGAACTACACCGGCGGCACCACCGGCCTGCCCAAGGGCTGCATCCACACCCAGCGCGACATGCTGCACACGGCGGCGGTCAACTGGTCGATCCCCATGCAGGCCGACCCCGAAATCGTGACGCTGAGCTTCCTGCCGGAATTCTGGATCGCCGGGGAGAACGCGGCGCTGATCCTGCCGGTGTTCACCGGCTCCACGCTGGTCCTGATGACGCGCTGGGACCCGGTGGGCGTGCTGGCCGCCGTCGAGCGGCACAGGGTGACCAGCACCGTCCTGCCTGTGGATGGCGCCGTCGAGCTGATGGAGCACCCGCGCTTCCACGACTTCGACCTGCGCACGCTGACGCGGGTGCGGGTGGTGTCCTTCGTGAAGAAGCTGAACCTGGAATACCGCCGCCGCTGGAAGGACATGGCGGGATCCACGCTGATGGAATCCGCCTGGGGCATGACGGAGACGCACACGTCCGACACCTTCACGGTGGGCATGCAGGACGACGACTTCGACCTGAAGAGCCAGCCGGTGTTCGTCGGCCTGCCGCTGCCGGGGACGGAGCTGACGATCCGCGACTTCGCCACGGGCGAGTTGATGCCGCTGGGGGCGGAGGGGGAGATCTGCGTGCGCACGCCGTCGCTGTTCAAGGGGTACTGGAACCGCCCCGACGCCACGGCGCAGGCGGTGCGGGACGGCTGGCTGCACACCGGCGACATCGGCGTGATCGACGAGGGCGGCTACCTCCACTACCTCGGCCGCCGCAAGGAGATGCTGAAGGTGAAGGGGATGAGCGTCTTCCCGGCGGAGATCGAGGCGCTGCTGGGCCAGCACCCGGACCTGCTGGGCTCCGGCGTCGTCGGGCGCGAGGATGCCGAGCGCGGGCAGGTGCCCGTCGCCTTCGTGCAGCCGAAACCGGAAGCGGCGGCGCGGCTGACCGCCGACGCCCTGGCCGCGTGGTGCCGGGAACGCATGGCCGGCTACAAGGTGCCGGAAATCCGCATCGTGGAGCGGCTGCCGATGACGGCGACCGGCAAGGTCCGCAAGGCCGATCTCGCCAAGGAAATCGACGCATGACTTCGCCCATTGCCGCCACCCTGCCGCAGCCCGCGACCGGCGCGGAGCGCCGCCCCATCCGCGCGCTGCTGATCGCCAACCGTGGCGAGATCGCCATCCGCATCGCCCGCGCGGCCGGGGAGATGGGTATGCGCACCGTCGCCGTCCATTCCGACGAGGACGCGCTGTCGCTGCATGTGCGCAAGGCCGACGCCGCCCTGCCGCTGGGCCGCGCCCGCGCCGCCGCGTACCTGGACGGGGAGCGCATCGTGGCGCTGGCGCTGGAGGCCGGGTGCGACGCGGTGCACCCCGGCTACGGCTTCCTCAGCGAGAACGCGGACTTCGCCCGGCGCTGCGCCGGGGCGGGGCTGACCTTCGTCGGGCCGGCGCCGGACGCGCTGGACCTGTTCGGCGACAAGGTGCGGGCCAAGGCGTTGGCACAGCGCTGCGCCGTGCCGGTGCTGCCCGGCACCGCCGGGGCGACGACGCTGGAGGAGGCGCGCGCCTTCCTGGCCGGTCTGGGCGACGGCGGGGCGGTGATGGTGAAGGCGCTGTCCGGCGGCGGCGGGCGCGGCATGCGGCCGGTGCACCGGGCCGAAGACCTGGAATACGCCTTCGCCCGCTGCCAGTCGGAGGCGCGGGCCTCCTTCGGCAACGGCGACGTGTACGTGGAGCCGCTGATCCGCGACGCCCGCCACATCGAGGTGCAGGTGATCGGCGACGGCACCGGCGCCGTGGCCGCGATGGGCGAGCGGGAATGCACGCTCCAGCGCCGCAACCAGAAGCTGGTGGAGATCGCGCCCAGCCCGTCGCTGGACGACGCCACCCGCGCCCGCCTCGTCGACGCCGCGCTGCGCATGGCGGCGGAGGTGCGCTACGCCGGCCTGGGCACGTTCGAGTTCCTGGTGGACGCCGAAAGCAACGATTCCGCCTTCATCGAAGCGAACCCGCGCCTGCAGGTCGAGCACACGGTGACGGAGGAGGTGTACGGCATCGACCTCGTCCAGACGCAGATCGCCATCGCCGGCGGACGGACTCTGGCCGACCTCGGACTGCTTGAACCGAGGCGGCCGAACGGCTTCGCCATCCAGCTGCGCGTGAACATGGAAACCATGGACGCCGACGGCAACGCGGCACCCTCGGCCGGCGGTACGCTCGGCGTGTTCGAGGCGCCGTCGGGGCCGGGCATCCGCGTGGACACCTTCGGCTACGCCGGCTACCGCACGGTGTCGTCGTTCGATTCCCTGCTGGCGAAGGTGATCGCGCACTCCCCCTCCCCCACCTACGCCGACGCCGTGCGGCGCGCCTACCGCGCGCTGTGCGAGTTCCGCGTCGAAGGCGTGGCGACCAACATCCCGTTCCTGCAGGCCCTGCTGTCCCATCCCGATGTGGCCGCCAACCGGGTCAACACCCGCTTCGTGGAGGAGCGCGTCGGCGAGCTGCTGGCGTCCGGCGGGCACCGGCAACTGTACTTCGGCGAAACGGCAGCGACCGCCGACGCCCCCGCGACGATGGTCGCCGCACCGCCCGGCACGGTGCCGGTGCGGGCACCCATGCAGGGGACCGTCGTGGCGATCGACGTCGCCGACGGCGAACTGGTCCGGCCACGCCAGCAGGTGGCCGTGCTGGAGGCCATGAAGATGGAGCATGTCGTCCTGGCCGAGGCCGGCGGCATCGTCCGCCGCGTCGCAGCATCCCCCGGCGACACGCTGATGGCCGGCGGCGCCCTGGTCTTCATCGAACCCGTGGAGGTCGAGGCGCTGGCGGAGGAGGATTCGGGCGCGCTCGACCCCGACCACATCCGCCCGGATCTGGCGGAAGTGCGCGCGCGCCACGCCATCGTGCAGGACGCGGCCCGGCCGGACGCGGTGGCGCGCCGCCGCCGCACCGGCCAGCGCACGGCGCGCGAGAACGTGGCCGACCTGTGCGACCCGGACAGCTTCAACGAATACGGGTCGCTGAGCATCGCCGCGCAGCGCCGCCGCCGCTCGCTGGAGCATCTGATCAAGGCGACACCGGCCGACGGTGTCATCGCCGGCACGGGCACGGTCAACGCCGATCGCTTCGGGCCGGAGAAGGCGCGCTGCATGGTGGTGGCCTACGACTACACGGTGCTGGCCGGCACGCAGGGCCAGATGAACCACAAGAAGCAGGACCGCATGTTCCGCCTGGCCGCGGAGTTGCGCATCCCCGTGGTGCTGTTCGCCGAGGGCGGCGGGGGCCGGCCGGGCGACACCGACCGGCTGGGCCTGACGGGCCTGGACAGCCGCACCTTCGCCGACTTCGCGGTGCTCAGCGGGCTGGTGCCGCTGGTGGGGGTGGTGTCCGGGCGCTGCTTCGCCGGCAACGCCGCCTTGTTGGGCTGCTGCGACGTCATCATCGCCACGGCGGACGCCACCATCGGCATGGGCGGCCCGGCGATGATCGAGGGCGGGGGCCTCGGCGTCTACAAGCCGGAGGAGGTGGGGCCGGTGTCCATGCAGGCGCCCAACGGCGTCATCGACGTGGTGGTGGCCGACGAGGCGGAGGCGGTGCGCGTCGCCAAGCAGTACCTCGGCTACTTCCAGGGGCCGTTGGCGGACTGGTCCTGCGCCGACCAGCGCCGGCTGCGCCGCGCCATCCCGGAGAACCGCCTGCGCGCCTACGACGTCCACGCGCTGATCGACACGCTGGCCGACGAGGGCTCGGTCCTGGAGCTGCGCCGCCGCTTCGGCGTGGGCATCGTCACCGCGCTGGCGCGGATCGAGGGGCGGCCGGTCGGCATCATCGCCAACAACTCCCGCCACCTGGGCGGCGCCATCGACGCGGACGCCGCCGACAAGGCGTCGCGCTTCTTGCAGCTGTGCGACGCGCACGACATCCCGATCCTGTCGCTGTGCGACACGCCCGGCTTCATGGTGGGGCCGGAGGCGGAGAGGACCGGGCTGGTCCGCCACGTCTGCCGCCTGTTCGTGACCGGCGCCAGCCTCAGCGTGCCGGTCTTCACCGTGGTGCTGCGCAAGGGCTACGGCCTGGGCGCCATGGCGATGGCGGGGGGTGGCTTCCACGCCTCCGTCTTCACCGTGGCGTGGCCGACGGGGGAGTTCGGCGGCATGGGGCTGGAGGGTGCGGTCAAGCTCGGCTACCGCAAGGAACTGGAGGCCATCGCCGACCCGGCCGAGCGCAAGGCGCTGTACGACAAGCTGGTGGCGCAGTTCTACGAGAACGGCAAGGCGACCAGCATCGCGTCGGTGCTGGAGATCGACGAAGTGATCGATCCCGTCGACACGCGGCGCTGGATCACCGGCGGCCTGCGCTCCCTCCCGCCGCCGGCACCGCGAACCGGCAAGAAACGGCCGCTGGTGGATACATGGTAGGGTACGGCAGCAGGAAAGGGGCGTTTTGAGACACGGATGAACACGGACTTTTCACGGATGAACACGGATCTGGATTTTCTTTTTCCATCCGTGTTCATCCGTGCGCCGGCCCTGCCGGCATCCGTGTCCATCCGTGTCCCCCATTTTTCTTTTCTGCCGCTTCAGGAACGTTGTCGCCGGCCAGCGGCCATTGACAATTCCCGGGAAGGCACCGCAAATGCCGGGAGGTAGGACACACGGCCGCCATGCTCATGAATCGCAACGCCTTTCCCCCGGTCAGCGGCCTTCCCGACCAGGTTTCCCCGCCGGACAGGCCCGCGCGGGGACGGGCCCCGGCGCCGCGCACCATCCCCGAGCAGATCGCCGACGAGATCGGCGCGCTGATCATCGCCGGCGACTACAAGGTCGGCGACCGGCTGATCGAGCAGGACCTCGCCACCCGCTTCGGCGTCAGCCGCGGGCCGGTGCGCGAATCCCTGCGCATCCTGGAGCGACGGCGCATGGTCGACATGGTGCCGCGGCGCGGCGCCTATGTCCGGCCGCTGTCGCTGGAGACCTTCGTCGACCTGTTCAACGTCCGCATCGCGCTGATGAGCCTCGCCGTGCGCCTGATGGCGGCCGGGCCGGTGCCCAGCTATCTGGAGACGCTGCGCCGCCGTGTGGCGGAGATCGAGGCGATGGCGGCGGACGACGCCACCGACCCGCGCGTCTTCGCCCACGCCACCGCGCGCGCGGCCAAGACCATCGCGCACGGCTCGGCCAACGACCTGATCGTCTCACTGCTGACCGACCTGACGAACCAGACGCTGTGGACGACGATCTGGACCAAGCCGGTGATCTACCGGACCCGCGCGGAGCGCGAGCAGTACGCCAAGGACATCCGCGCCATCCTCGGCCACATCGAGGCGGGCGAGGGGGTGGCGGCCGACCGCATCATCCGCCGCGCGCTGGAGGATGGCCGCGACGCCGCGCTGAAGGCGCTGATGGCCGGCCGCACCGACACCGTCGACCCGCAGAAGCTTCTGCGCACGGCCTGAACGGTCGAGCCTGATAGGTTGGCGTGACGGTCAATGGTCGGCGGTGTGGCCCCTGATGGCCGGGCGTCGGTAGATGAACCAGTAGACCGCTCCCACCAGCACGGCGCCGCCGATCCAGTTGCCGAGCGTCACCGCCCCCAGGTTGACCAGGAAGTGGCCGGCGTCGATGGGCGGGACCGTCCGCCCCAGCTCATGCCAGAAGCTGTCCGGCGCCCCCCACTGGATGAGCAGCCCCAGCGGCACGAAGTACATGTTGGCGACACAGTGCTCGAACCCGGCCGCCACGAAGGCGCTGACCGGCAGCGTGATGGCGAGGATCTTGTCGGTGACGCTCCGCGCGCCCAGCGCCAGCCACACCGCCAGACAGACCAGCACGTTGCACAGGATGCCCAGGAAGAACGCCTGCCCCACCGGCAGCCCGCTCTTTGCGGTGGCGAAGTACAGGGCCGTCGCCCCCACGGCACCATGGCCGAAGGTGTACTGCCCGGACAGGAACACCAGCGCCGCCGTGCCCAGCGCACCGGCGAAGTTGCCCAGCCACACGAGCGTCCACACCCGCAGCATCTGCCGGAAGGTCAGCCGGCCGCTGGCCCAGGCCATGACCATCAGCGCGTCGCCGGTGAACAGCTGCGCCCCGCCGACGATGACCAGCACCAGCCCCAGCGAGAACACCATCCCACCCAACAGGCGCGTGACGCCGTAGGGCATCATGCCCTCCGCCCCCGACATGGCGACCGTGGCGAACAGCCCGCCCAGCGCGATGAAGGCGCCGGCCAGCACGGCCAGGGCCAGCAGCGTCGGCGTGTCGTAATGCGCCTTCTTGACGCCGAGATCCTCGGCGGCGAGCGCGATGGCGTCGGGCAGACGGGCGTCCAGGGTGAAGGGCGCGTCCAGGTTCGGCAGTCGATGCGTGTCCATGATCCTCGGTCCTCTCACGCCGTACGCAGGCCATGCGGCGTAAACACATTGCCTGCGTTTTCAACGCGTGCCCTCGATGCCCGGCATGGCCCTTGATGCTTGGCACGCGTTCATCATGGCTGGTCCTTCTGCATCGTTGCGTGGAGATGGCGGGCGGCGCGCCTCGCGGCACAGGATCATCAGGCCGCTGGCGATGACGATGCCGGCCCCGGCGACGACCGGCAGCCCCGGAACGTCGCCCCAGACCAGCCAGCCGAACAGCGCCGCCCACAAAAGGCCGGCGTAGCTGAACGGGCTGACCACGGCGGCCGGCGCCAGGGCATAGGCGCGGGTGATGAAGTGCTGCGACCCGCCGCCCGCCAGACCCATCAGCGCCATCAGGCCGAAGCCCTCCCACGTCGGGGTGGTCCAGGCGAACGGCAGGGTCAGGCCGCTCAACACCGTCGCGATGGCGGTGAAGTAGAACACGGTGGTCACCGGCCGCTCCGTCCGGCCCAGTTGGCGCATGGCGATCTGGGCGAGCGCGTAGGCCACCGCCGCGGCCAGCGCCACCGGCACCCCCTTGCCCAGCACCATGCCGCCCGGCTGGACCATCACCAGCACGCCCGCGAATCCGACCGTGACGGCCCCCCAGCGGTAAGGGCCGACGCGCTCGCCCAGCAGCGGCACCGAGAGTGCGGTCAGGAACAGCGGTGCGGAATAGGAGATCGCCACCGCGTCGGCGAGCGGCATCAGGTGATACGACCAGAACAGCAGCACCATCGACGTCAGGCCGATCACCGCCCGCCAGACGTGCCCGGGCAAGTGGTCGGTGCGCAGGCACGGCCGGCCGCCGGCCGCCGCCAGCATCGCCACCGCCGGCAGCAGGGCGAAGAGGTTCCGGAAGAACGTCACCTCGTTCAGCGGATAGCTTTCGGCCAGAACCTTCGCCGCGGCGTTCCCGACCGCCATGAGGACCATGCCGGCCAGCATTGAGGCGATTCCCAGCCGGACGTCTTCCGTCGGGACGGGCTTCGGCGGGGAGTCGAGGGGGATGGGCATGGCTTCGGCCGGCGGGACGCTCAGTGGCCGCGCGCGGCGGAAAGGCGCCGCTCGACCATGGCGAAGGCCGCCAGGACCACGGCGAGCAGGGCCATGACCTGCACGACCAGCGCGCCGGCCGGGAGGCCGAAGCCGGCGGTGGTGAGCAGGCTGGCGAAGATGGCGCAGCCGCTCAGCGCGTTGATCGTCCCGCGCCGCGTCGTCGCCGCGCGGGGAAGCTGCCGCAGCGCCAGCACGAAGCAGGCCAGGCCCGTCAGGTACAGAACGGCGTTCAGGGTTTCCATGGCGCCCAAGCTCCTGGTGATCGGTGCGCCGGGCCCCCGGAAGGGGAAGCGGGAGCAAGAACCCCTCCCGGGCGGTCCGGACGCCCTTCCGCTACGCCGCCCGAACGATGTCGGGGGCGATGCGGGAGGTCCTGGAAAGAAGGTCCAGCGTGTGGCTGGCGATCATCCGCTCCTCGTCGGTGGGGATGACGAACACGGGGATGCGGCTGCCGGCGGCGGAGACCCGCGTCGCCTTGGCCCGGTTCGCGGCAGCGTCCAGCGCCACGCCCAGCCACGCCAGCTTCTCCGCCACGCGGGCGCGCACGGGGGCCGAGTGCTCGCCGATGCCGGCGGTGAAGACCAGCGCGTCCAGCCCGCCCATGGAGGCCGCCAGCGCCGCCGCCTGCTTGGCCACACCGTGGCAGAACAGCTCCACCGCCTCGGCCGCGCGGGGATCGTCGGAGTCCAGCAGGGCCCGCATGTCGTTGGACAGGCCCGATACGCCCAGCAGGCCGGACTTGTGGTACAGCAGCGTCTCCAGCTCGTCGGCGCCGTAGCCCTTTTCGCGCATCAGGTAGATCAGGACGCCGGGGTCGAGCACGCCGGGGCGCGTGCCCATCGGCACGCCGTCCAGCGCGGTGAAACCCATGCTGGTGTCCTGGCTGCGGCCGGCGCGCATGGCGCACAGGCTGGACCCGTTGCCCAGGTGGCAGACGACGACGCGCGCGTCGTGCAGCGCCGGCTCGATCTCCGGCAGGCGGCGGGCGATGTACTCGTAAGACAGGCCGTGGAAGCCATAGCGCCGCACCCCCTCCGCCGTCAGTTCGCGCGGGATGGCGAAGGTCTGCGCCTGCCAGGGCTGCGTCTGGTGGAAGGCGGTGTCGAAGCAGGCCACCTGCGGCAGCTCCGGGTACGCCTCGGCCAGCGCGCGGATGGCGGCGAGGTTGTGCGGCTGGTGCAGCGGCGCCAGCGGCACCAGCGCCTCCAGTTCCGTCAGCACGGCCGGCGTCAGGGCCACCGGGGCGGCGAAGAGGGTGCCGCCGTGCACCACCCGGTGTCCGGCGGCCACCAGCTTCGCCCCGTCCAGCCGCGCCGCGATCCAGTTCAGCAGGAAGCCGAGCATGGCCGCGCGCTCGCCATGCCCGGTGCGGGCGAGGCTTTCCCTGGCGAGCGGGCGCCGGGCGGCGTCCTTGGCCTCGAACAGCGGCTCGCTGCCGATGCCGGAGATCTGGCCGGTGATGACCGCCTCCAGGCCGGCGGCCTCGCCGGCCCCCTCCAGGTCGGCCTTGCCGGCCCCCTGGAAGACGGAGAACTTCAGGCTCGACGAGCCGGCGTTGACGACGAGGCAGGCGTTGCGGTTCGGCATGGCGGCTCTCCTCACTCGGCCGCCAGGGCGAGCGCCGGGGCGCGGCGCGATGCTGCGACCAGGGACGCCACGGCGCAGCTGGCGAGTCGGGTGCGCACGTTGTCGGCGCGGCTGGTCAGGATGATCGGCACCCGCGCCCCCAGCACGATGCCGGCGGCGTCCGCGTTGGCCAGGAAGGACAGCTGCTTGGCCAGCATGTTGCCGGCCTCCAGGTCCGGGACCAGAAGGATGTCCGGCCGGCCGGCCACCTCCGACACGATGCCCTTGGTGCGCGCGGCTTCCGCCGAGATGGCGTTGTCGAAGGCCAGCGGGCCGTCCAGGATGCCGCCGGTGATCTGCCCGCGGTCGGCCATCTTGCACAGCGCCGCCGCTTCCAGGGTGGTGGCGATCTTCGGGTTCAGCGTCTCGACCGCCGACAGGATGGCGACGCGCGGCGTCTCCACGCCCAGCACCTTGGCAAGGTCGATGGCGTTCTGGACGATGTGCACCTTGTCTTCCAGCGTCGGCGCGATGTTGATCGCGGCGTCGGTGATCAGCAGGGCCCGCGGGTACGTCGGCACGTTCATCACGAAGACGTGGCTGAGGCGGCGGCCGGTGCGCAGGCCGGTGTCCTTGCGGACCACCTCGCTCATCAGCTCATCCGTGTGGAGCGAGCCCTTCATCACCGCTTCGGCCCTGCCGGCGCGGGCCAGCGCCACGGCGGCCTGGGCGGCGGCGTGGCTGTGTTCGACGTCGACGATGTGGTAGGGCGTGATGTCCAGGCCATGGGCCGACGCCAGCGCGCGGATCCTGGCCTCCGGGCCGACCAGGATGGGGTCGATCAGCCCGGCCTCGGCGGCTTCGACGGCACCCTTCAGCGAGCTTCCGTCGCACGGGTGCGCCACGGCGGTGGGCACCGGCGGCAGGCTGTCGCACGTGTGCAGCAGGGCGTCGTGCTTGTCGTGGCGGATCATCTGCACCTGCGGCAGTTCGTGCGCGGCGCGGCGGACCTTGCGGGTGGAGGCGATGACCTGGGCGGTGCCGGTGGTGACCACCTCGCCGTCCTGGTTGACGCACACGCAGTCGAAGACGACGAGGTTCCTGTCGGCCCGCTTCTCCGCGACGGTCACGGTGGCGGTGACGACGTCGCCGAGCGCCACGGGGCGGCGGAACTGCAGGTCCTGCCCGACATAGAGGGTGCCGGCGCCGGGCAGGTGGGTGCCCAGCACGCCGGAGATCAGCGACCCGGACCACATGCCGTGGCCGATGACCTTGTGGAAGCGGCTGTCGGCGGCGAACTTGGCGTCGAGGTGGGCGGGGTTGATGTTGCCCGACACCATGGCGAACAGCTCGACGTCCATCAGGGTGAGCTGGCGCGCCATGCTCGCCGTCTGGCCGACGCGGATCTCGTCGAAGGGGACGTTCTCGATGGCCGCCGCGTGGGTGCCCGCGTGGGTGCCGTTGTTGGCTTCACCAAGGACGTGCATGGGTTCGGTACTCCGATTGCGGAACGTGAAGGCGCTGTCCCCGTCGGGGTGCGCATGCGGGATGCACGGCGGCGCGTGTTCGGCCCAGCTTATGCGGACCGCGGCGTGCGTGGGGCGCGTCGGCCGCGAGCGGCGGTATGCGGTTGCGAGCGGCTGTCCGGGGGGCATGAGCGGCGGGCGGCGGTATCGCGCGCACCGTTCCGAAAGGCGATGATGGTGTCCGTTGCAGGACGCTCCGGGGAAGGAACAGGACGGCCGGGCGTCACGCCTTGCCGGCACGGACGGGCAGCGGGGCGACCACCGGCGTGGTCTGCGGCACGGGGCAGAAGACGCACTGCTCCTCCGCCGGCACCGGCGGGCGCATGCGCATGCGCCACAGGCCGTAGAGCGTGGCGGCGAAGGCGGCGGTGCCGGCGAAGGCGAACAGCCCCTCCGGCCCCACGGCCGCCATGGCCGCCGAGGCGCACAGCGGCCCCAGGACCGCCCCCATGGAGTTGGCGAGGATCAGCCCGCCGCTGGCCGACACCAGATCGGCCTTCCCAACATGGTCCACCGTGTGGGCGAGGCTGACCGGGTAGAGGGTGAAGGACAGGCCGCCGAACACCGCCGCCACGCCGAGTGCCAGCGCGCGGTCCCGCCCCGCCGCCTCGATCATGGCGAAGCTGGCCACCACCAGCGCGGTGGACAGGCCGATGAGCACGGCGCGGCGGTCGAACAGGTCGGACAGGCGGCCCAGCGGCCATTGCAGCGCCACGCCGCCCAGGATCAGCACCGTCATGAACAGCGCCGTCTCCGCCACGCCGAAACCGGACAGGGCGCCGAACACGGGGGCGAGGCCATAGACGCCCCCGGTGATGACGCCGCTGACGAACACCCCCGCCACGCCGAGCGGCGAGGCGCGGTACAGCCGCCCCAGGCCGAAGGAGGCGACGTCCGGCAGCCCCGGCGGCGCCGTGCGGGTCAGCGCCACCGGCACCAGCGCCAGCGACAGCAGGATCGAGATCACCAGGAACGGCGTCGTCCCGGAATCGTCCAGGTTCAGCAACTGCTGCCCCGCCGCCGTGGCGCCGTAGAGCGTGACCATGTAGAGCGACAGCACCCGCCCGCGCGTCTCGTTGGTGGCCGTGTCGTTCAGCCAGCTCTCGATGCACATGTAGAGGCCGGCCATGCAGAACCCCTCCGACAGGCGCAGCGCCGCCCACAGGGCCGGGTCGGCGGCCAGCGCGTGCGCCAGCGTCGCCGCCGACAGGATGGAGGCGAAGGCCGAGAAGGCGCGGATGTGCCCGACGCGGAGGACGACGCGGTAGCCGTACAGCGATCCGGCGGTAAGCCCGGCGAAGAAGGCGGCGGTGACCAGCCCCACCGTCAGCGTGCCGGCGGCGTCCCCGGCGAGGCGCAGGCCGATCAGCGACCCCAGGGCGCCCCCGCCGACCATCAGCAAGGCGACCCCGGACAGGAGCGAGAGGATCGGTCCCGCCACCGCATGCATGCCGCTCCCCCCCCAGGCTGCCACACAGGTTGCCACGCGGGTTGCCACGCGCCCGAGTGCGAACAGGCGTCCGGAAGGCTCGTTCCCGCCGGAACCGAAGCGCGGCCGGGGGTGTTGGACCGGCACAGTCCGAGCGAAGACAGTCCGAGCGAAGAGGAAGCCATGACCCCGGAGACCAACAGGCCCGATCAGGACCGGCTGGGCGAGGCGCTGCACGACGCCGGCCCCACCCCCAACCGCGACCGCGCTCCCGGCCAGAACGCCGACGACCGCGCCCCGGCCGACCGCCCGGCGCCGGAGCAGCCGGGCGACGAGAACCTGGACAAGACCCGCACGCCCGGCGACGGCACCCTGGACGGCTCCACCCCCGCCGGCCTCACCGTCGACCAGCTGCGCCAGCGCGCCGAGGACACCGAAGGCTCCAGCGAGCCCGGCACCGGCTGATCACTTCCTGCCCTTGGCCTTCCTGGTGCCGGCGACGATGGCGGTGACCTCGTCCAGGTGATGGGGCGGGAAGCGCACGCCGACGGTCACGGCGATGTCCGGCTTGCCCTTGCGGACCACCTCCGTGCCGTCCTCGTCGTAGTCCTCGTTCAGGTCGTGGGCGCCGGCCGACAGGTCCCAGACGTTGCGGTCGTCCAGCAGGAACGGATGCCCCCGGCGCGAGCAGGCGGCCTGCGCCCCCCAGGCGACGTCGGCGGAGCCCTTGCGCGCCACCAGCGTCAGGAACTTCTCCACGTCGTCGCCCGGCATCTCCACCCAGATCCAGCCGCCGTCGTCCTCGCAGCTGTTGAAGGTGGTCCAGCCGTTCTTCCACATGGCGCCGATCAGCGGCGCCACCCCTTCGTCGATCTCCACCATCTCGCCGTCCGGCGCCTCGACCGGCACCGTGGCGTGCTTCGCGCGCCGCGTGATGCCCTGGTAGACGCGTGCGTACAGCGCGTCGAGCAACGCCATGGCGCCGTCGATCAGCATCTCCTGCTGCGCGGTTGGCAGCGTGTCGACGATGGCCGCCGCCCGGGCGGCGACGTCGGCGTGGCCGAGGCCGTCGCGCTTCCACGCGGCGACGGTGCCCAGCAGCGGTTCGACCGCCGCGGCGGCCGGCTTCGGATCGGAATCATGTTCGGTCATGGCGGGATAGATAGCAGGCCGGGCCGGTGTTGTCTGCCCGGCGGAGCAGGCGCCGGCCCGGCTCCGTCGACTATCACTTGCGACAATTTGAGACAAAGCACTATTATAACGAAAGTCGTATGATGGGGCACGCGGGCAGGACCGGCGGCCGCAGCCATGCGCGCGTCCGCTCCCCCTCCGGCGTGCGGCCCGTTACTCCAGCGAAAGTTCTACGACGTGCGAACGGCGCGCCCTTCCAGGAACGCCCCCCGGAACGTTCGGGACAGATCATGAGCGGCGCCGACCTGCGCGGTGCCGTCCTGCGGCGCACGCCGGCCCTGGTGGCGCTGGCGGGCGTGCTGCTGGTGGCCGCCGGCGCCTACCTGACGCACCGGATGATCGAGCGCGAGCGCGCACTGGCCGTGCGCGCCGTGGAGCAGGACGCCGCCAGCCTCGCCCGCACCTATGAAGAGCACGTCTTCCAGGTGGTGCGCCGGCTGGACCAGGCGCTGGCCCACCTGCGCGACGAGTACGAGCACAGCCCCGAGGCCTTCATGGCGAAGGCCATGTGGCGCTCGCCGCTGCTCACCGACCTCGCCTTCCAGGTGGTCGGCGCCGGCCCGTCGGGGGCCCTGCTGTTCAGCAGCCAGAAGACCGACCCGTCGGCCCTGAACTTCGCCGACCGCGACTATTTCCGCTTCCACCGCGACAACGACGACGACGCGCTGCACATCAGCAAGCCGCTGGTCGGCCGCATCTCCGGCAAGCTGACGGTGCAGTTCACCCGCCGCCTTCGCAACTTCGCGGACGGCGCCTTCAACGGCGCGCTGGTGCTGTCCGTCGAGCCCGCCCGGCTCGCCTCCTACTTCGGCCCGGACGAGGTGGGGCGGGAGGGGGCGGTGATGCTGGTGGGCCTGGACCGGGTGGTGCGCGCCCGCTCCTCCTCCGTCGCGGCACCCCGCCAGCCGGTGGGCAGCATCGTCCCGAACACCCCGATGTTCGATCCGGCGCAGCCGGCGGCCGGCGTGTACCATATGGTCAGCCCGATCGACGGCGTGGCGCGCGTCACCGCCTACCGCCGGCTGGCGAACTACCCGCTGATCGCCGTCGTGTCGCTGGGCGAGGCGGAGGCCATGGCCGGCTTCGAGGAGCACCGCCGGACGGCCATCGCCACCGCCGTCCAGGTCTCCGTCGTGGTGCTGGGCGCAATGTTCCTGCTGGCCTGGCTCGCCCACCAGCAGGTCCGCCAGCAGCGCCGGCTGGAGGCCGCGCAGTCGCAGGTCGCCCGCGCGGAGGAGCGGCTGCGCCTCGCGCTGGAGGCGGTGGGCGACGGCGTGTGGGACTGGGATGCCGCCACGGACGAGACGTTCCTGTCCACCGGCTGGAAGGGGATGCTGGGCTTCGCCGACGCCGAGCTGCCGAACCGGGGGGAGGAATGGCGCAGCCGCATCCACCCCGACGACCGTAACGTGATACGGCACGACACGGCGTCGCGCTTCTACGCCCACACCTACCGCGTGCGCTGCAAGGACGGGAGCGACAAGTGGATCCTCGACCGTGGCGCCGTGCTGGCGCGCGACGCGGCGGGCGCGCCGCTGCGCGCCATCGGCACGCTGACCGACGTGACCGAGCGCCACCGGGCCGAGGACACGCTGAAGCGGCAGGCGGCGGAGCTGGAGCGCTCCAACGCCGAGCTGGAGGCCTTCGCCTACGTCGCCTCGCACGACCTGCGCCAGCCGTTGCGCACCATCAACAGCTACCTGGGCCTTCTGGAAAAGGACCTGGACGGCAGGCTGGACGACGAGAACCGCGAATACATAACCTTCGCCCGCGACGGCGCCCAGCGCATGGACCGGCTGATCGTCGACCTGCTGGAGTACAGCCGCGTCGGGCGCAAGGCGAAGCCGTTCGAGATGCAGCCCACGGCGGAGATCGTCGCCGCGGCGCTGCGCAACCTGGAGGTCGCCATCGCCGAGGCCGGCGCGGCGATCAGCGTCGAAGCCGGGCTGCCGGCCGTGTGGGGCGACCGCAACGAGCTGGAGCGGCTGTTCCAGAACCTGATCGGCAACGCCGTCAAGTACCGCGCCGCCGACCGCGCCCCGGCCATCCACATGGCCTGCGCGGCGGACGGGGACGTCTGGCACTTCACCGTGCGCGACAACGGCATCGGCATCGCCCCGCAGCACTTCGAACGGATCTTCGGCATCTTCCAGCGCCTGCACGGCCGCGACGCCTACGAGGGCACCGGCCTTGGCCTGGCGCTGTGCCGCAAGATCGTCGAACACCACGGCGGGCGCATCTGGGTCACCTCGGACGCCGACGCCGGTGCGCCCGGCAGCGTCTTCCACGTCACCCTGCCGCGCCGCGAGGCGCCGGCCGCATGATCAACCATAAATTATCTATCTGAAGGGCTCCGCACCATGACTCCCGAGTTCCGCACCGCCTTCAACATCCTGCTGGTCGAGGACGACCCGGCCGACGCCGGGCTGGCCAAGCGCGCCATCAAGACCGGCAAGATCCTGTGCGAGGTGCACCACGCCAAGGACGGCGTGGAGGCCATGGAGTACCTGCGCCGCCAGGGCGACCGCTTCAAGGACGCGCCCAAGCCCGACCTGATCCTCCTCGACCTCAACATGCCGCGCAAGGACGGGCGCGAGGTGCTGGGCGAGCTGAAGGCCGACCCGGAGTTCAAGAGCATCCCGGTGGTCGTCCTGACCACCTCCGACATCGAGCGCGACATCGAGGCCAGCTACCTGCACGGCGCCAACAGCTTCATCACCAAGCCGATGGACGTGCAGGACTTCTTCGACGTCATCAGCCAGCTCGGCAACTACTGGTTCCAGGTGGTCAAGCTGCCGAAGTGAGTCCAGCCGCATGAACGCCGCCCACGCCCACCGCTTCGACCGCGCCCCGGCGCCGGCCCTCCCGGCCGCGACGCCCGAGGCGCTGGCCGGGCTGGGCCTGCTGCGCAACCCCGTCTGGGTGTTCGACATCGACGTCGGCCGCATGGCCTGGGCGAACGCTGCGGCCGTGCGCATGTGGGGGGCGGACAGCCTGGAGGTGCTGCTGGCGCGCGACTTCTGCCCGTCCATGTCGGAGGCGACGCGCACGCGGCTGCGCGCCTACCAGCGGGCGTTCGCCGACGGTGCGCTGCGCAAGGAGCGCTGGACCTTCTATCCCAACGGCCAGCCCTGCGTGGTGGACTGCGACTGCTCGGGCGTGATTCTCGCCGGCGGGCGGATCGGCATGCTGGTGGAGGGGCGCATCCTGGCCCCCGACGGCGTCGACCCCGACACGCTGCGCATGGTGGAGGCGCTGCGCCACACCGGCGCCATGGTGTCGCTCTACGCCACCGACGGCACGCCGCTGCTGCGCAACCCGGCGGCCATCCGCGTCTATGGCGAGGCGCACGGGGCCGACCCGCTGTGGTCCCTGTTCGCCGACACGCGGGCCGGCGAGCGGCTGCGCGCCGAACTGGCGCAGGGCCGGGCCTTCGGCGGCGAGACGCCGATGCGGACGGCGGCGGGGCCGCGCTGGCACGCGCTCGACGCCCGCACCACCACCGATCCGGCGACCGGAGACGCCGCCATCCTGGTCAACGAAACCGACGTGGAGGAGCGCATCCGCGCCGAACGCCAGGTGGCGGAGGACCGCGACGCGCTGCGCCGGGCGTCCGACGACCTCGCCCGCTCCAACGCCGAACTGGAGCAGTTCGCCTACGTCGCCTCGCACGACCTGCGCCAGCCGCTGCGCACCATCGCCAGCTTCCTGACGCTGCTGGAGCGGCACCTGCAGGACACCCTGGACGAGGACGGGCGCGAGTTCCTGGGCTTCGCGCGCGGCGGCGCGCAGCGCCTGGACCGCATGATCGTCGACCTGCTGGAATACTCCCGCGTCGGGCGCAAGCTGCGCCAGAGCGAGCCGGTGCCGCTGGCCGACGCCGTGGCCGAGGCGCTGCTCGACCTGGAGGCGGCGGTCGCCGATGCCGATGCCGAGGTGCGGGTGGAACCCGGCCTGCCGACGGTGTCGGCCGACCGTACGGAAATGGTGCGGCTGTTCCTGAACCTGATCGGCAACGCGCTGAAATACCGCGCGGCCGGGCGCCGCCCGGTGGTGCGCATCGGCGCCGATTGCCACGGCGCACGCTGGCGGATCTCGGTCGCCGACAACGGCATCGGCATCGCGCCCGAACACCACGAACGGATCTTCGGCGTCTTCCAGCGCCTGCACGGCCGCGACGCCTACGAGGGAACGGGCATCGGCCTCGCCATCTGCCGCAAGATCGCCAGCCGGCACGGCGGCTGGATCACCGTGTCGTCGCAGGACGGCGAGGGCAGCGTCTTCACCGTGGAACTGCCCGCCGACGACGCCGGATCCCCGGCGGACCCCATGGCGGACGGAGAGGATTGAGCATGCGCAACCGCCACCTGCGAAACTACGCGTGGTCGCTGCTGGGCGGGCTGGCGATGGTGGCCGCGCTGTGGGGCGCCATCGTCGTCGTCACCGCCCACAACCGCGCGGCCCTGCGCGCCGAGGCGCGGGTGGAGGCCGGCAACATGGCCCGCGTCTTCGCCGAGCACATCCGGCGCACGGTCACCATGATCGATCTGGCGCTGCAGGACTACCGCGCCTACCAGCGCTCCAACCCCGGCTCCCCGCCGGCCGAGGGGTGGCGGGACGCCTACCTGAAGGAGGGCGGCGTCTTCCAGTGGGCCACCATCGACGAGCGCGGGATGATGGCCTTCTCCAACCTGGCCCCCGTCACCAAGCCGGTGGACCTGAGCGACCGCGAGCATTTCCGCGTGCACCGCGATTCCGGCCGGGACGAGCTGTTCATCAGCAAGCCCGTGCTGGGCCGGGTGTCGCAGCGCTGGTCCATCCAGTTCACCCGCCGCCTGTCGAAGCCGGACGGGTCGTTCGCCGGCGTCGTCGTGCTGTCGGTCGAGCCGGACTATTTCATCGCCAACTTCGAGGCCATCGACACCGGCGCGCACGGCGTGACGCTGCTGGCCGGCATGGACCGCATCGTCCGCGCCCGCTTCAGCCGGCAGGAGGCCGACACCCGCGGCCTGGGCGAGGCGCTGCCGGCCGACTATCCCTTCTTCGACCCGGCCAGGCCGGTGGGGGCCGCGCCCGTGACCAGCTTCGTCGACGGCGTCGACCGCCACAGCGGCTGGCGGCAGGTGAAGGGCTATCCGCTCGTCGTCGCCGCCCAGGTCGCCGACGACGACGTGATGGAGCGCGCCGTGGTGGTGGAGCGCAACCTGCATCTGGTCGGCGCGCTAGTCACCGCCGTGCTGCTGGCCGGGGCGCTCGCCATCGGCCACCTGCTGGAACGGCGCGCGCGCGCCCAGCGGCTGCTGGAGCGGCAGGCGGACGAGCTGCGCATCGCCAACGGCGAGGTGGAGCGGCTGGCCTACGTCGCCGCCCACGATCTGCAGGAGCCGCTGCGCGCCATCACCAGCTACAGCCAGCTGGTCGCCATGACCTACGCCGACGCCCTGGACGACGAGGGGCGGGAATGGCTGGGCGAGGTCACGGCGGCGGCGGCCCGCATGAAGCACCTGCTGCGCGACATCCAGCTCTATCTGGCGGAAAAGTCGCTGCCGCTGCCCACCGCCCCCCTGGCCGCCGACACCGCGCTCAAGGCGGCGCTGGCCCGGCTCGCCCCCATGGTCGCGGAGACGGGGGCGGAGATCGACGCCGCTCCCCTGCCCGAGGTGATGGCCGACGCCCGCCGCCTGACCGAGACGTTCTGCGTGCTGCTCGCCAACGCGCTGCAGTACCGCGCGCCCGGCCGGCCGCCGCGCATCCGCGTCGCCGCGCGCCGCGAAGGCGGCTTCCACGCGCTGGAGGTCGCCGACAACGGCATCGGCATCGCGCCGGACTACCACGAGCGCATCTTCGAGGTGTTCCAGCGCCTGCACAGCCGCGCCGACCACCCCGGCACCGGCATGGGGCTGGCCATCGTCCGCAAGATGATCCAGCGCCTGGGCGGCCACATCCGCGTGGCCTCCACGCCGGGCGAGGGAAGCACCTTCACCATCCTGCTGCCCGACCCCGCCCTTCCGCCCGGTCACGCCGCACCATCGACCCGCACCACGCTCACCGAGGCCCGCCATGACCCAGCCGACCACGCCCCCGAAGGACGCGAAGACGTTCACCGTGCTGCTGGTGGAGGATGATCCGGCGGACGCCAACCTGGCGAAGCGGGCGCTGAAGCAGGGGCCGGTCCCCTGCGAGGTGCACCTCGTGCGCGACGGCGTCGAGGCCATGGAATTCCTGCACCGGCAGGGCGAGCGCTTCGCCGCGGCGCCGCGGCCGAACCTCGTGCTGCTCGACCTCAACATGCCGCGCAAGGACGGGCGCGAGGTGCTGAGCGAGATCCGGGCGGACGAGGCGCTGAAGACCATTCCCGTCGTGGTGCTGACCACCTCCGACGTCGAGCGCGACATCGAGGCGAGCTACATGCGCGGCGCCAACAGCTTCCTGACCAAGCCGATGGACGTGGAGGACTTCTTCACCCTGATCCACACGGTCCAGCACTACTGGTTCGACATCGTCACGTTGCCGAAGTGACCGGCGGAGAGGCGCCCCCCATGCCCGAGACCCGCAACATCGACGTGCTCCTGGTGGAAGACGACCCGGCCGACGCCGGTCTGGTCCGCCACGCGCTGCGCTCGCTGGGCAGCCGCTTCGCGCTGACCCACCGCGCTTCCCTGGACGATGCCCTGGCATGGCTGGCGGACCACGGCTGCGACGTCGTCCTGCTCGACCTGTCGCTACCGGATTCCAGCGGCTTCGACACCATCCGCCGCATGCGCGAGGCGTTCCCCGCCATGCCGCTGGTGGTGCTGACCGGCCACGACGACGAGGACTTCGCCATCGAGGCGATGGCCGCCGGCACCCAGGACTACCTGTTCAAGGGGGCCACCGACGGCCCCGTCCTGCAGCGCGCCATCCGCTACGCCATCGCGCGCAAGCAGCTGGAGGAGAAGCTGCGGCATTCGGAACAGCGGCTGCTGTCCATCGTGACGCTGGCCCAGGACGCCATCCTGTCGGTCGACGCCCGGCACCGCATCGTCCTGTTCAACCCGGCGGCCGAGCGGATGTTCGGCTACGCCGAGGCCGAGGTGCTGGGCCGGCCGCTGGACATGCTGATCCCGCCCCGCCTCGCCGCCGCCCACCGGGCGCACGTCGCCGATTTCGTGACCGAAGGGCCGAGTTCGCGCAGCATGGCCGACCGCAACGAGGTGGTGGGCCTTGCCCGCGACGGGCGGGAGTTCCCGGTGGAGATCTCCATCTCCAAGGACCTGCAGCCCGACGGCATGCTGCTGACCGCGGTGATCCGCGACATCACCGAGCGCAAGCGCTTCGAGAACGAGCTGCGCCACCTCGCCACCACCGACCCGCTGACGGGGCTGGCCAACCGGCGGCAGTTCCTGGCGGCGGCCGAGCGCGAGCTGGTGCGCGTGCGCCGCTACGACCGGCCGGCCACCGTGCTGATGTTCGACATCGACCATTTCAAGCGCATCAACGACACGCACGGCCACGCGGCCGGCGACGAGGCGCTGCGCCACGTGGCCGCCGTCTGCCGGGACCTGCTGCGCGAGACCGACATCGTCGGCCGCCTGGGCGGCGAGGAGTTCGGCATCCTGCTGCCGGAGACCGACGTGCCCTCCGCCCGCGAGGCGGCGGAGAGGCTGCGCCTGGCGCTGGCGCGGGCGGAGATCCCGCGCCCGGACGGCGGCACGCTGCGCCTGACCGCCAGCATCGGCATCGCCGCCTGCATGCCGGGCGACGCCGGCATCGAGCAGGCGCTGAGCCGGGCCGACGACGCGCTCTACCATGCCAAGGCGAACGGGCGGAACCGCGTCGAGGTGAAGGCGCCCGAACTGTCCGCCGCGTCCTGAGCGAGCCGCCGCCATGCCCGCCGTCATGCCCGCCGCGTTATCCGCCGCCCTCCCGCCCCCCGCGCCCCCCGCGCCCAAGACCGACACCATCCGCGTGCTGCTGGTGGAGGACGACGACGCCGACGCGCGGCTGGTGCAGATCGGCCTGCGCCACGCCCGCACCGCGGCCTTCGCCGTGCACCGCGCCGCCACCCTGCGCGAGGCGTTCGACCGGCTGGCAGCACAGCCGGCCGACGTCGTGCTGCTCGACCTGTCGCTGCCCGACAGCCACGGCTTCCACACCATCGAGAAGGTCAAGGCGGCGTTCCCCGCCGTGCCCGTCATCGTGCTGACCGGGCTGGACGACACCGACTTCGCCGTCGACGCGGTGGAAGCCGGCGCCCAGGACTTCCTGGTCAAGGGGCAGGCCGACGCCGGGCTGATGCAGCGCGCCATCCGCTACGCCATCTCCCGCCAGCGCCTGGAGGACGAGTTGCGCGCCGCCAAGGCCGCGGCGGAGGCCGCCAGCCGCGCCAAGTCGGAATTCCTGGCGGTGATGAGCCACGAGATCCGCACGCCCATGAACGGCGTCCTGGGCATGACGCGCCTGCTGCTGGACGGTGCGCTGTCGCCCGACCAGCACGACAAGCTGCAGATCATCCGGGATTCCGGCGAGGCGCTGCTGGCCATCCTCGACGACATCCTCGATTTCTCCAAGCTGGAGGCCGGGCGCGTCGACCTGGAGAGCGCCGGCTTCCACGTCCGCCGCGTGGTCGACAGCACGGTGGCGCTGCTGGCGTCCCGCGCGCAGGAAAAGGGGCTGGACCTCGCCGTCGACGTGGCGGCCGACGTGCCGCCGGTGGTGGTGGGCGACGCCGGGCGGCTGCGGCAGGTGCTGCTGAACCTGGTGGGCAACGCGGTGAAGTTCACCGACGCCGGGCGCGTGCGCGTCGGCGTGCGGGCGTTGGGCCTGGACGGCGACTCCGTAACGCTGCGCTTCGCCGTGTCCGACACCGGCATCGGCATCGCCGAGGACGCGCGCGACAAGCTGTTCCAGTCCTTCACCCAGGCCGACGCGTCGATCTCCCGCCGCTTCGGCGGCACCGGGCTGGGGCTGGCGGTGTGCCGCAAGCTGGTGGAGCGGATGGGCGGGCGCATGGGCGTGGACAGCACGCCGGGCGCGGGCAGCCGCTTCTGGTTCGAGGTCGCCTTCCCGGTGGGCGCCGAAACCATGCCGCAGCCGGAGGAGGGCGAGGTGCCGGCCGCGCCGGTGGGCGCGCTGTCCATCCTGCTGGCCGAGGACAATTTGGTGAACCAGAAGGTGGCCGCCGGCCTGCTCACCCGCCGCGGGCACCGGGTGACGGTGGTCCCCGACGGGGCCAGGGCCGTGGAGGCGGTGCGCGCGCAGTCCTTCGACGCCGTGCTGATGGACATGCAGATGCCCGGCATGGACGGGCTGGAGGCGACGCGCGCCATACGCCGCCTGGGCGGCGACGCGGCGCGCGTGCCCATCGTCGCCATGACCGCCAACACCATGCCGGGCGACGCCGAACGCTGCCTGGAGGCCGGGATGGACGGCTATCTGCGCAAACCCGTGCGCCCGGCCGAACTGGACGCCGCCCTGGCCCGCCACGCCCGCCGCCCGGCGCCGGTGCCGATGCCGGTGCCGGTCGAGCCCCCCGCCGACGCCGGCCCGGCCGTCTTCGCGCCCGTGGTGCTGGAGCAGCTGGCGGAGGCGGTGGGCGCCGACACCTTCGCCGAACTGACCGGCGTCTTCCAGCGCAACGTCGCCGACCGCGCGCGGCAGGCCGTGGCGGCGGGGGCGCGCGGCGACCTGAACGCCGCCGGCAACGCCGCGCACGAGGTGAAGTCGCTGGCCGCCACCTTCGGCCTGCCGGCCCTGTCCGCCCACGCCGCGGCGATCGAGGGCGCCTGCCGCGCCGGCGACGCCGGCACGGCGCGCACCCTGGCCGCAACCCTGGACGCCCGGCTGGCCGAGGCGCTCGCCGCCTTCCGCGTCCACCCGCTGGCGGGGAGAGCCGTCCATGCCTGACACCCTGATGCCGGCCGCCGACGCGCTCATCCTCGTCGTCGACGACGAGCCGCTCAACCGCACCATCATCGAGGCGCTGCTGCGCAAGGGCGGCTTCCACGACGTCGTCGGCCTGTCCGACGGCGCCTCGGCGCTGGCCTTCGTGGAGGAACGCGTCCCCGCCTGCATCCTGCTGGACGTGGTGATGCCCGAGATGGACGGGCTGGAGGTCTGCCGCCGCCTGCGCGCCGACCCGCGCTTCGCCCGCGTTCCCGTCATCGTGCAGACCGCCATGTCGAGCCCCGAGGACCGCCGGGCGGCCTTCGCCGCCGGCGCCTCGGACGTGGTGGCGAAGCCATACGACCCGCTGGAACTGGAGGCGCGCGTGCGCGTCCACCTGTCCAACGCGCTGCTGTCGGCCGGGCTGCTCGCCTACCGCGCGCGCATGGAGGCCGAACTGCGCGAGGCCCGCGCCCTGTCGGAGGCGGTGCTGCCGCAGCCCGAGACCCGCGCCGGGATCGCCGGGCACGGCGTGACGCTCAGCCATTACTACCTGCCCTGCACGACCATCGGCGGCGACTACTGGAACAGCTGGGTGCTGGCCGATGGTACGGTGGCGCTGGCGGTGGGCGACGTGTCCGGGCACGGCGTGTCGGCGGCGCTCCGGATGTTCGCGCTGCACACGCTGGTGACGCCGCCGCCGCCCTTCGGCGCCGACCCGTCGGCGGTGGCCGCGCACCTCGACCGCCGGCTGCACGCCTACGGCCACCACCGGGGCCAGTACGTGGCCGGCGTCTACGGCGTGATCGACCGGGCGCGCGGGCGGTTCCGCTTCGTGCCGGGGGGCCTGCGCGACGGCTTCATCCGCCGCCGCGACGGGACGCTGGAGGCCGTGCCCCTCTCCGGCCTGCCCTTCGGCCTCGTCGCCGAGACGCCGCGCCCGGCCCGCGACGTGGCGCTGGCGGACGGCGAGACGCTGATCCTCTACAGCGACGCGCTGGTGGAATGCGAAGGCCTGGGCCGCCCCCGCGACGAGGAGGAACTGAGCGCCTGGATGGCGCCGCTGCTGGCGGACGCACCGCCGCCCGACCGCCTCGCCCCCTGGCTGGCCGACCGCTTCCTGGCCGAATTCGGCGACGGCGTGAGCGACGATCTGCTGATCGTCACGGCGACGCTGGGCGGGTGAACGTCGTAGCAACTGTTATGTAGCGTCTATGCGGCGGCCGGGCTCCACGGGGTGTTTGTCTTGAGCATGGCGTTGAGGATGAGCAGGGCCTTGTGCATGCAGGCGGTCAGCGCGAGCTTGCCGGGCTTTCCC
>Ga0196970_1000262_pt1 | contig 73535 bp, 83 predicted proteins | sample S1v_513CmetaG_FD_148672 | JGI IMG/M metagenome (GOLD analysis project Ga0196970, IMG submission 148672) | Soil microbial communities from Anza Borrego desert, Southern California, United States - S1+v_5-13C | ecosystem: Environmental > Terrestrial > Soil > Desert | place: USA: California...
ACATCGACGGCACGAACACGCTGGCCTGCCTGAAGGCCATCGAGGACGTGAAGGGCGACGTGGCCATCTACCCGCTGCCGCACATGCCGGTGGTGAAGGACCTCGTCCCCGACCTGAAGCACATCTATGCCCAGCTCGCCTCGATCAAGCCGTGGCTGCAGACGCAGTCCCCGGCCCCCTCGCGCGAGCGTCTGCAGTCGCCCGAGGACCGCGCCCGCCTGGACGGCCTCTACGAGTGCATCCTGTGCTTCTGCTGCTCGACCTCGTGCCCCAGCTACTGGTGGAACGGCGACCGCTACCTCGGCCCGTCGATCCTGCTCCAGGCCTACCGCTGGATCGCCGACAGCCGCGACGAGATGACGGGCGAGCGCCTCGACAACCTCGAGGACCCGTTCCGCCTCTACCGGTGCCACACCATCATGAACTGCACCAAGGCCTGCCCGAAGGGCCTGAACCCGGCGAAGGCCATCGCCGAGATCAAGAAGCTGATGGTGGTCCGCCGCTAAACTGGCGCGATACGAACGCGGAGAAGGGGGCCTCCCGCGAGGCCCCCTTTTTCGTTGGGCGGGGTATGATGGGTAAGGTTTTGCCCCCTCCCTAACCCTCCCCCGCTGCGCGGTGGAGGGAACTCCGCCGCCTTCCCCTCCACCGCGCAGCGGGGGAGGGTGCCCGCGCCAGCGGGCGGGAGGGGGCATCGATGCGGATACGTCGCCCCATGCCCCCACTCCCCACCCTTCCCGTCGAGCCGTCCACGCTGGTGCTGTGGATGGATCTGGTCGGCATCTTCGTCTTCGGGCTGACGGGCGGCACGGTGGCGGTGCGGCACCGGCTGGACGTGTTCGGCGTGCTGGTGCTGGCGCTGGTCTGCGCGCTGGCCGGCGGCGTGGTGCGCGACCTGCTGCTGGGCGCGGTGCCGCCCGCCACCTTCCGTGACGACCGCTATCTGTGGTCGGCGCTGGCCGCCGGCGTGGTGGCCTTCGTGGCGCACCCGCTGATCGAGCGGCTGAACCGCCCGGTGGTGGTGCTGGACGCCATCGGCCTGGGCATCTTCGCAGTGGCCGGCTGCCAGAAGGCGCTGAGCTACGGCTTGGCGCCGCTGCCGGCGGCGTTGCTGGCGGTCGTGACGGCGATTGGCGGCGGCATGCTGCGCGACCTGCTGGTCAGCGAAGTGCCGCGCGTCCTGCGCGAGGAGATCTACGCCGTGGCCGCCCTGCTGGCCGCCGTGGTTGTGATCGCCGGCCGCCAGTTGGGCCTGCCCGAGGTGCCGGTGGCCGTCGCCGGCGCCTTCGCCGCCGCCGTGCTGCGCATCGTCAGCGTCTGGCGCAAGTGGAGCGCGCCCCGCGCGCCCTGGTCGTGAACGTCATTCCTCCTGCGCGCGGGGCCGTCCGTCATTCCCGCGTCGGCGCGGTCGGCTGGATGTCCGGACCCGGAACCGGGGTGTCGCCCAGGCCGGGGCGGGGGGTGGCGAGGTCGGGGTTGTCGGTCGGCTGGGCGGGCGCCGGGGCGTCGGTCTGGCGCGGCGGCGCCGGGCGCAGCGGGCGCGGGGTGGGGGACATCGACATCCAGGGCATGGGCGGACTCCTTTCCGTTTGTCAGGTCCATCTGCCGGGAAAGCCTCAACAGGGCAGATGGGCGTTTGGTGACCATTGACCGACTGCGATGAGGGGGTATGCTCTCCGGAACGTCCGATGATACGAACGAGGGGGAGGAAGCCATGGCCGGTCACGGCGACGGCGGCGCGCGCGCCATCAGCTACATCGACGGCGCCTGGCTGGAGGGCAACCCCGCCATCATCGGCCCGATGACGCACGCCATCTGGATGTCGTCGGTGGTGTTCGACGGTGCCCGCGCGTTCGAGGGCGTGGCGCCCGACCTTGACCTGCACTGCGCGCGCGCCATCCGCTCGGCCCAGGCGCTGGGGCTGGAGCCGATGCTGTCGGCCGGCGAGATCGAGGAGCTGTGCTGGGACGGCATCCGCCGCTTCCCAAGCGACGCCGCGCTGTACATCCGCCCGATGTTCTACGCCGAGTCCGGCTTCGTCCTGGCCGATCCGGGGAGCACGCGCTTCACCCTCACCCTCTTCGAAGCGCCGATGCCGAGTGCCGCCGGCTTCACCGCCGGGCTGTCGACCCGCCGCCGCCCGGCGCCGGACAGCGCGCCGACCGCCGCCAAGGCCGCCTGCCTCTACCCCAACGCCGGGCTGGCGCTGAGGGAGGTGGCCGCGCGCGGCTTCGACAACGCCATCCTGCTCGACCCCATCGGCAACGTGGCCGAGTTCGCCACCGCCAACCTGTTCATCGCCAAGGACGGCGCCGTGCACACGCCCGTCCCCAACGGCACCTTCCTGAACGGCATCACCCGCCAGCGCGTCATCGCCCTGCTGCGCGACGCCGGCGTGCCGGTGTACGAACGCGCGCTGACGTTCGCCGAGGTGATGGCGGCGGACGAGGTGTTCTCCACCGGCAACTACGCCAAGGTGGTGCCGGTGACGCGCGTGGAGGACCGCCACCTCCAGCCCGGCCCGCTGGCGGCCCGCGCCCGCGCGCTCTATTGGGACTTCGCCCACGCCCGCCGCTGAACGCCAGCGCTGATTCAGTGCCCTCCGCAGAACAAGGTCTTCCCGTCCGCATGTCCGAACGCCGCGCCCATCTCGACGCGACCGCCGTGGTCGCCATGCTCGTGCTGTGCTCCCTGTGGGGCTTGCAGCAGGTTGCGATCAAGGTCGCCAACGCCGGCATCTCGCCCGTTCTGCAGGCCGGCCTGCGCTCCGCCGGGGCGGTGGCGCTGCTGTGGGGCTGGTCGGCGTGGCGCGGCCAGCGCCTGTTCGGCCGCAGCGCCGCGGAGCTGGGCCTGGGCGCCGTCGCCGGCCTGCTCTTCGCGTCGGAGTTCGTGCTGATCTACGGCGCCCTGGTGCACACCACGGCGTCGCGCGCCGTGCTGTTCCTCTACACCGCCCCCTTCTGGACGGCCATCGGCCTGCACCTGCTGGTGCCCGGCGAGCGGTTGAGCCGCATCCAGGCGGCCGGGCTGGTGTGCGCCTTCGCCGGGGTGGCGGTGGCCTTCGTCGACGCGCTGCGCCTGCCGTCCGAGAAGGAGCTGATGGGCGACCTGATGATCCTGGCGGCGGCCGTGCTGTGGGCGGCGACCACGGTGGTGATCCGCGCCAGCCGGCTGGTCACCGTGCCGGCGGTGCGCACGCTGTTCTACCAGCTCTTCGTCTCCGCCATCGTGCTGGTGGCGGCGTCGCTGGCGCTGGGCGAGCCGGGCATCGTGAACGTGACGCCGCTGGTGGCCGGCAGCCTGGCCTTCCAGATCGTCGTGGTGGCCTTCGCCAGCTACCTGACGTGGTTCTGGCTGATCACCCGCTATCCGGCGTCGCGGCTGGCCGCCTTCTCGTTCCTGACGCCCCTGTTCGGCATCATCGCCGGGGGCGTGCTGCTGTCCGAACCGATCACACCGGCGCTGGTCGCCGCACTGGCGCTGGTCGGCGCCGGCATCCAGCTCGTCAACCGCCGCGCGCCCGCGCTGCCGGCGCCGAAGCCCGCCACCTGACCGGAAAGCCGTTCCATGTTCGTCGCCAAGCGCCCGCCGCTCTACATCTCCGCCCCCATCGCCGCCCTGGTCGAGGGCATCTACCGGGAGGACACCACGGTCGGCCGCGTGCGGGCCAACGGCGACTTCGGCATCGGCACCTTCAACGACCTGGACGGCGAGATGGTGATGCTGGACGGCACCGTCTACCAGTTGCGCGCCGACGGTGGGGTGGAGGTGATGGACGATGCGGTGCAGACGCCCATCGCCTGCGTCACCACCTTCCTGGGCGACACCGAGGAACACTTCCCCGAACCCATGGCCTTCGCCGGGCTGGAGGAGCGGCTGCTGTCCCTGCTGCCTTCCACCAACCTCGTCTACGCCATCCGCATCGACGGGCGCTTCTCGCGGGTGCGCGTGCGCTCCGTCCCACGGCAGGAGAACTACCGCCCGCTGGCCGAGGTGGCGAAGACGCAGACTCTGTTCGACTTCGCCGACCTGGACGGCACGCTGGTCGGCTTCTGGACCCCGTCGTTCCTCAGCTCCGTGCACGTGGCCGGCTTCCACCTGCATTTCCTGTCCGCAGACCGCCGGCACGGCGGCCACCTGCTGGCCGCCGACACGGCCGACGTGACCATCCGCCTGCAGCACGCGCCGTCGGTGACGCTGGAACTGCCGATCACGCTGGACTTCCTCACCATGGAGACGACGCGCGACCTTCAGGCCGACATCAAGGCGGCCGAACGCGAGCGCTGAAAGTCGAATTGGAAAGAATAGGGCACGAATGAACATGGATTGATATTGAATCCATTTATCTGTGTCTATCTGTGTTCATCTGTGTCAAAAATCTGGTGTTCTGCTGCGTCGCTTTGGTGCGGAGTTGTGCTTCTTGACACAGATGAACACAGATAGACACAGATGGAGATGATGAAAATCTATTCTCAATCCGTGTCCATCCGGCCTCATCCGTGTTCATCCGTGTCTCAAAAGCCGTTTTCACGTTGACAGGCCAAGCCCCCGCTTGATGTACGGCCCAACGTCGGGCACCATATGCTGTCCGTCGTGGGGAGGGCCCAGGCCATGCAGTTCCGCGAACGTCGCCGCGTCATCCAGGTCATCCGCACCGTCTATGATCCCACCCTGAAGCGCGGCCGGTCCGAGGTGGTCGGCACGCTCGACAAGGACGCCCCGGCGGTGGGCGAGGCGTTGCGCGCCGCCTGCACGGCCGAGGAGCTGGAGGAGGTCGGCGCCTACCTGCGCACCCGCCTCAACGCCCAGCGCGGTGCCACCGCGCGCGCCGGGGCGGAGACGCTGCCCGAGCAGATGCGCGCGGCGGTCGAGTATTTCCGCACCCACCAGGACGAGGAGGCGCTGGCCTTCGCGGCCGAGATCCGCGCCGCCTGGGAGCCGCTGAAGGAAGCCATGCGTGACGCGGGCTTCTCGAAGTCCAAGGTGAAGCAGGGAAAGCCGAAGGCGAGGAAGGCCGCCGAAGAGGATCCCGCTCCGAAGAAGGCCGGCTTGGTCTACAAGCCCGGCGCCGTCACGGCCGAACCGACCCCCCGCAAGGCGGTGAAGGGCCTGAAGCTGGCGAAGGCGGCGAAGACCCCCACGGCGCCGTGACCGCCGCATGGCGGTGGTGCGCCAGCGTCGCCGCGAGGCGGTTCAGCCAGCCATCCCCGGCAACCTCGGCCGCTTTCAACATCATGCGTCGCCGTGCCGCACCCAGGCGCGCGTCCGCCGCCAATCGCGCGTGATGACGCACGGTTGCGGCGTGCGCCAGCGACTCGGCCCGGCCACGGCCGCCCAGCAGCGCCATTCGCAGGGCCGCCGCCGGCGGCGCGCCGTCGTGGCAGCGTTCAAGGTCGTCCAGCGGAATGGGGAGTAGCGGCGTAGGGCAGGGTGGGACAGCGCGCGTCATGCGGGCAATGCTGCCCGAGGACACGACTACCTGCAAGAATAAAATCCTAGGACGCCGTTACTGGCTGGCCCAGATGATGCGCGCCATCCAGGCGATGTCGTTGCGCGGGATGACACGGTCGGGGTGGGCGCGGTTGATCGACATCAGCTCGATCCGCGTCGCGGTCTCGCGCGTCAGCTGCTTGGCCATCACCTCGCCGCCCTTGGTGCGCACCACCACGCGGTCGCCGCGGCGGATCTGCGCGGCGGGGGAGACGATGATGGTGTCGCCGTCGCGGTACACCGGCTCCATGCTCTCGCCCGACACCTCCAGCGCATAGGCGTGCGGATCGCCCAGGCTGGGGAACAGCAACTCGTCCCAGCCGGCGCCGGCGGGGTAGCCGGCATCGTCGAAATAGCCGGCGTTGCCGGCCTGGGCATAGCCGATGACCGGCACGCGCTGCATCGGCCCGCCGGCCACGCCGTCGCCCACCAGGCTGACGAACTCCGGCAGCGAGGCGCCGGTCGCGTCCAACACCTTCGAGATGCTCTCGGTCGAGGGCCAGCGCAGCTTGCCGTCGCCGGTGGTGCGCTTGCTCTTGTTGAAGGTCGTGGGATCGAGCCCGGCGCGGCGCGCCAGCCCGGAGGCCGACAGCCCGTGTTGGGCTGCCAGGCGGTCGATCGCCCGCCAGATGTCCGCGTGTTTCAACATGGGACCATAGTCTCAGAAACCGACTTCCCTGTCCCTAGGAACGTTTTCACAATTCGCTTGACATAGGAATATAAACAGAACATAAGAAGAACACTTGTTCCACCATGCCGCGTGCCTGCGGCGGTGATGCCCGCCACGGACGAGCGGGCGCCCGCCACGGTCCGCCGGCAGACGCACGGGAGCCCTTGCCGATGATCCTCGCCCACCCCCGTTCCCGGCCCAAGCCGGCCGCCCCCACGGCCGCCCCCACGGCCGCCCTCGCCGCCAGCCTCCCCGACAGTCCGGGCGGCGTTCCGTTCGGCAGCGCCGAGGAGGCGTGGTTCTGGTCCGTCCAGGCGCACGAGGCCAAGGCGGAAGGGGCGCGCGTGACGGCCGGCAAGGGTCTGGTCCCCCGCCCGTGCGAGCCCGGCGACGTGATCCGCGCCGTGGACCGGCTGTACCGCCAGCGCCGGCTGGTGCGCGACCACCTGCACGTGCTGGTGCACTACGGCCGCCGCCTGATGGCGCCCGACCCCGAGCGGTTCCGCGAGCAGCGCGCCAGCACCCTGTGGCGCGAGGCGTTCGACCACATCGGCCCGCTGCTGCGCGAGAAGGGCATCGTGCAGGCGGGACTAGCACCGTGAGCCGTCCCGCCTCGGCGCCGGTCCCGCCGGCCCCGCGCGCCTGGGTGGTGTTCAGCGGCGCGGCCGAGCTGTGGTGGCTGCGGCTGCTGCGGCCGGGCTTCCGCCATTGCTTCGTGGCGCTCGACGACGGGCGGCACTGGGTGGTGGTGGACCCGCTGGCGCCCTTCACCGACGTCGCCGTGCTGGGCGTACCGGCCGGCTGGGACGTGCCGGGCTGGTTCCGCTCGCTCGGCATGACGGTGGTCGCCGCCCCGGTGCGCCGCGGCCTGACGCGCCCCGCCCCCTGGGGCCCCTTCACCTGCGTGGAGGCGGTCAAGCGCGTGCTGGGCCTGCACGCCCCCTTCGTGCTGACGCCCTGGCAGCTGTACCGCCGCCTGGGCGGCGCCTGACCCGTCTCCCCGTTTCTTCGGAGGTCCGTCCATGGCCAACCTCTTCTCCGCCCCGAAGCCGCCGACGCCCGCCCCCGCGCCGGCTCCCGCCCCGGCACCGCCCCCGGCGCCGCCCCCGGCACCAGTTGTGGTCGAAACGCCGCCTCCGCCTCCGGCGCCCACCCCGCCGCCGGCCCCGCCGCCAGCGCCGGTCGTCGAACCGGCGCCGGTGGTGACGCCGTCGCCGCCGCAATGGGACCCGCCCTGGTGGGTGACCAACCCGCCGCCCCCGCCGTCCTACACGCCGGCTCCGGCACCCGCTCCGGCCCCTGCGCCAGCGCCGGTGCAGCAGCCGCCCGCCGAGCCGGACCAGGACCCGGAGGCGGTGGCCGAGAAGGCCATGCAGCGCCGCACGCGCAGCCGCGCCGGGACGGTGCGCACCTCCTGGCGCGGCGTGCTCGACACCAACGCGCTGGCGCCCGCGCGCAAGCGCCTCCTGGGGGAGTGACGCCGTGACCGCCGCGAAGAAGACCCAACCGGAACCGGCCCTCCTCCTCGAACGCTACAACGCCGCGCGCCAGCGCCGGTCGGTGTGGGAGAACCATTGGCAGGACTGCTACGACTACGCCCTGCCCAACGGCCGGCCGTTCCTGCACGCCGCCCGCCCCGGCGAGCGCCGCGTCGACCGGCTGTTCGACGGCACCGCGCCCGACGCGGTGGAGCAGCTGGCTGCCAGCCTGCTGGCGCAGCTCACCCCGCCGTGGTCCAGCTGGTTCGCGCTGGTCCCCGGCCCCGACCTGTCGGACGCCGAGCGCGACCGCGTCGCCCCCATGCTCGACCGCGCCACGGCCATCGCCCAGGCGCACTTCGACCGCTCCAACTATGCCGTGGAGGCGCACCAGGCCTTCCTCGACCTCGCCACCGTCGGCACCGCCTGCCTGCTGATGGAGGAGTCCGCTCCCGGGGAGGCGTCCAGCTTCCGCTTCACCGCCGTGCCGCTGGCCGAGGCGGTGCTGGAGGAGGGGCCGGAGGGCCGCCTGGACGGCACCTACCGCCGCAGCGAGCGCACGCTGGCCCAGATCGTCCGGCGTTTTGCCGCCGCCGAGATCCCGGAGGAGGTGCGCCGCCGCGCGCAGGAGGACCCCGACGCCCGCTTCGCCGTGGTCGAGGCGGTGCTGCCGGAGGGCACCGCCTACCGCTGGACGGTGGTGCTGGACAGCGGCATCGCCGAACCGGTTCTGCTGGCCGAGGGACGCTTCGCCCAATCCCCGTTCATCAGCTTCCGCTGGCTGAAGGCGCCGGGCGAGGTCTACGGCCGCTCCCCCGTCATGAAGGCGCTGCCGGACATCAAGACGGCGAACAAGGTGGTCGAACTCGTGCTGAAGAACGCCTCCATCGCCGTCACCGGCATCTGGCAGGCGGACGACGACGGCGTGCTGAACCCGGCCAGCATCCGCCTCGTTCCCGGCACCATCATCCCGAAGGCGGTGGGCTCGGCCGGGCTGACGCCGCTGGCCGCCCCCGGCCGGTTCGACGTCTCCCAACTCGTGCTCGACGACCTGCGCGCGCGCATCCGCCACGCGCTCATGGCCGACCGCCTCGCCCCCATCGCCGAAGGGCGCATGACGGCGACCGAGGTGCTGGAGCGCTCGGCCGAGATGGCGCGCCTGCTGGGCGCCACCTACGGCCGGCTGCAGGCGGAGCTGCTGACCCCGCTGGTGCTGCGCGGCGTGGCCATCCTGCGCCGGCGCGGCGAGATCCCCGACGTGATGGTCGACGGCCGGCTGGTGCAGCTCCAGCACCGCTCGCCGCTGGCCCAGGCGCAGGCGCAGCGCGATGCCCAGGCGACGCTGCGCTGGCTGGAGGCGGCGCAGGCGCTCGGCCCCTCGGCGCTGGCCACGGTGGACGCCGCCGCGACATCCCGCTGGCTGGCCGAGGCGTTCGGCGTCCCGGCCAAGCTGGTGCGCAGCGCCGCCCCGCCGCCACCCTCGCCACCACCACCGGTGCCGGCGGAGGTGCCGCATGGCTGACGCCGCCGGCTGGGACTGGTTCGCCGATCCCGCAAACCCCAACCCGACGGACGACCCGGCGCCCAGCTTCGCCCGCTGCTTCGCCGGCCCGGACGGGGAGCGCGTGCTGGCCGTGCTGCGCGCCATGACGCTGGGCCGCACGCTGGGCCCCGACGTGCCGGAGGCGGCGCTGCGCCACCTGGAGGGCCAGCGCGCCCTCGTCGCCACCATCCTCGCCCTGGCCGCGCGCGGCCGGGGGACCTCCACCTCACCCTGACCCCTGCTTGGGAGAACCGCCATGGCCGAAAACCTGCTGACCGCCACCATGCCCGAGGGCTTACCCGCCGCCCCGCCGACGGACCCGTCGTTATCCGGCGCCCGCCCGCCGCTGCTGCCCGAGAAGTTCTGGGACGCGCAGGCCGGCGCCGTGCGCGTCGACGCGCTGCTGAAATCCTACCTGGAGCTGGAACGCCGGCTGGCGGCGGGCGTCGACCCGGCGCGCATCAACAGCCTGCTCGGCGTGCCGGACAACCCGGACGGCTACTGCATCGCCTGCGACCACGGCATGTTCACGCCGGATCCGGCGATCAACGCCCGCCTGCACGGCGCCGGCTTCTCGCCGCAGCAGGCGCAGCTGGTCTACGACCTTGCGGCGGAGCACCTGATGCCGCTGATCCAGCAGCTGGCCGCCGAGTTCCAGGCCGAGCGCGAGGTCGAACGTCTGGTCGAGCATTTCGGCGGCGAGGCCAAATGGCGGGAGGTGTCGCGCCAGCTGCTCGCCTGGGCGGCCAAGAACCTGCCGGCGGCGGCGGTCGAGGGCCTGTCGACCACCTATGAAGGGGTGATGGCGCTTCACCGGATGATGACCGGCGGCGAACCCTCGGCCCTGGAGCGCGGCGAGCCCGCCGCCGCGGCGGGCGAGGGCGACCTGCACGCCCTGATGCGCGACCCCCGCTACTGGCGCGACCGCGACCCCGCCACCGTCGCCAAGGTGACCGAGGGCTTCCAGCGCCTGTATCCGGGGGCGTGATATTGTCTCCCTCCCCCGCCTCCGGCGGGGGAGGGGCATCAGCTTCCCTTCGATTGATAATGATCGCGAGCCGCAACGAAAAGGCGCAAGAATCCGCGCCGCGACGCCGAAAAAGATGTTGCATCCCTGTAATGAAATCGTCAGTTTGATTACGGAAACATAACCCGGCCCGCTGCTTCCCCGCGCGGCCGGAAGGGACGTGCGGCAGGGCATGACACTGCGTCGGAAGATCCGCTGGCTGACCATCATCGGCCTGCTCGGCTGCCTGTTGGCGGCCATTCCGGCGTTGTACCTCCTGCGCCAGGGCATGATCGGCGAGCGCGAGCGGCTGGCCGCCGGGCTGGTCGAGTCCGCGCAGTCCATGCTGGCCAGCCTGAACGGCGCCGTCCAGCGTGGCGAGCTGTCGGTCAGCGACGCCCGCGCCCGCGCCACCCTGGCCGTGCAGGGGCTGGGCGGCGACGTCTTCCGCCTGACCGTCTTCACCGATGGGCAGGCGCCCGCCGGCTGGCCCGAGAGCGGCCGGGCCGTCGTCGCCACCGGCCGGTTCGAGCCGTGGGGCTGGACCATCGGCGCCGCCTTCGGCACCGCCGACCTGGACCGCGAGTTCACCCGCAACGTGCTGGCCTTCGGCGGCTTCCTGGCGCTGCTGCTGGTGCTGTCCTGGCCGCTGTCGGCCTTTTTGTCGGAACACGTGCTTGGGCCGCTGGAGGCGCTGTCGTCGCGCATGGCGCGCCTCACCCAGGGGCGCACGGACATCGACATCCCCGGCCAGGACCGCACCGACGAGTTCGGCGCCATGGCCCGCGCGCTGGAGTACTTCCGCCGCGCCGCCGGCGCCATCATCGAGCGCGACGAGCGGCTGTCCGGCATCATGCGCAACGTCGGCGAGGCGATCGTCCTGGTCGGCGAGGACGGCGCCATCGCCGAGCACAACCCGGCCGCCGAGTCGCTGTTCGGCCTCGCCGGCCCGGAGCTGGTCGGCCATGGTTTCGCCGCCCTGTTTGCCGAGGAGGACCGCGGCCGGGTCGAGGCCATGTTCGAGACGCGCCGGGCCAACGCGTCGGGCGGCAAGGCGGTGCGCGCCGAAGGGCTGGGCATTGAGCGCCCCGGCCAGCCGCGGGCGGAGGTGTCGCTGTCGCTGTCCGGCCTGCCGCTGGGCGGGCGGCACCACTACATCGCCGTGCTGGCCGACATCACCGAACGGCTGGAGCACGAGCGCGAGCTGCTGCGTCTCGCCACCCGCGACCGGCTGACCGGCCTGCCCAACCGCGCGCTCATCGAGTCGCTGGTGGAAAGCGCCGTCGAGCGGGCGCGCCGCCACAACCGGCGTTTCGCCGTGCTGTGCATGGACCTGTCGCGCTTCAAGCTGATCACCGACACGCTGGGCCACCACGCGGGCGACGCCCTGCTGCTGGAGGTCGCCAAGCGCGTGCAGGCCACCGTGCGCACGGCCGACACGGTGGGCCGCATCGGCTCCGACGACTTCGCCATCCTGCTGGAGGAGGTCGCGGATGGCGAGGAGTCCGCCGCCGTGGCCCAGCGCATCCTCACCGCCTTCGACACCCCGGTGGAACTGCTGGGGACCGAGCACTACGTGCGCCCCTCCATCGGCATCGCGCTGTTCCCCGATCATGCCGACGACGTGCACGAGCTGATCCGCGCCGCCGACACCGCGCTGTACGCCGCCAAGCGCATGGGCGGCCGGCGCCACGCCTTCTTCCAGAAGGAGATGGCCGACCAGGCGCGCCGCCACCTGGCGCTGGACCGCGACCTGCGCGCCGCGCTCGCGGCCGGCGAATACCGGCTGCACTACCAGCCCAAGGTCTCCCTGGTCGACTTCGCGCTGGAGGGGTTCGAGGCACTGCTGCGCTGGGAACGGCCCGGCCACGGCATGGTCCCGCCCGGCGAGTTCATCCCGGTGGCCGAGGAAACCGGCTTCATCGTGCCGCTGGGCGACTGGGTGCTGGAGGAAGCCTGCCGGCAGATGCGCGAGTGGATCGATCAGGGCATGGAGCCGGTGCCGGTGGCCGTCAACATCTCGCCCCGGCAGCTGCGCCAGCGCTCCAGCGAAGACTTCCTGCGCGTCATGGCGAAGTATGCGCTCACCCCAGACCTGATCGAGCTGGAGATCACCGAGGGTGCGGTGATGCAGGACCTGGAGCACGCGCTGACCGTGCTGGAGGAGTTGAAGGCGGCCGGCGTGCGCGTGGCGGTGGATGATTTCGGCACCGGCCATTCCAGCTTGAGCTACCTGAAGCGGCTGCCGATCACGACGCTGAAGATCGACCGCTCCTTCGTCGGCGGCGTTCCGCGCGAACGCGAGGACGCCGGCATCGTCTCCACCATCATCTCCATGGCCGACCTCCTGGGCCTGACCGTGGTGGCCGAGGGGGTGGAGCGGCCGGAACAGGCGCACTTCCTGCGCCACCACAACTGCCTCGTCGTCCAGGGCTGGCTGACCGGCCGCCCGGTCCCCGCCGCCGAGGCCGCCGGCCTGCTGGAACAGCGCCTGAAGCAGCGCGCGTGACGGCGCGTTCTCGACGTTGGGTTTTCGCTGGCGCTCAGCCCAACCTACGGCTGCATTGTAGGTTGGGCTGAGCGCCAGCAAAAACCCAACGCCCGCATCCGCACGTGCGCATACGTTTGAATGTAGGACTTTTTTCTTGACAGGGCCCGTCTCCTGTCCTACAACTTTCCTTGTCAACGCCCGTCGTGTGTCTCCCCTCCACGGCGGGTTCTGACGCTTCCACTCCTGCATGCCTAGCCTGGAAAGGGCTGGCCGGACAACCGAAAGGCCCGGCCAGCCCTTTCCTTTTGTGCGCTCGCCCACGGCCGGACGCGCCGGATCCATCGCGCCCGACAACCGGATGGCGGATCGCGCTCCCCGATCCCTCTTCGGCTTTTCAAAAGGAGCACAATCCTATGTCCACCACCGTGGCCAACGCCTTCGTCAAACAGTTCGAGCGCGAGGTGCACGAGGCCTTCCAGCGCATGGGTTCCAAGCTGCGCAACACGGTCCGTGCCAAGAACAACGTCCAGGGCGCCTCCACCGTCTTCCAGAAGGTCGGCAAGGGCACCGCCTCCACCAAGGCGCGGCACGGCCAGGTGCCGGTGATGAACGTCGAGCACGAGCCGGTGGAGTGCCTGCTGGCCGACTATTACGCCGGCGACTGGGTCGACAAGCTGGACGAGCTGAAGACCAACATCGACGAGCGGCAGGTGATCGCCAACGCCGGCGCCTACGCGCTGGGCCGCAAGACGGACGAGCTGATCATCCTGGAACTCGACAAGTCCGCCAACCACGCCGGGGCCGCCACCGACGGCCTGACCAAGAGCAAGGTCCTGGAGGCGTTCGAGAAGATGGGCAACGCCGACGTGCCCGACGACGGCCAGCGCTACGCCGTGGTCGGCTGGAAACAGTGGAGCCAGCTGCTGGGCATCGACGAGTTCGCCAACTCCGACTACGTCGGCGCGGACGAGCTGCCCTGGCGCGGCACCCAGGCCAAGCGCTGGCTGGGCACGCTGTGGGTCCCGCATTCCGGCCTGACGCTGAAGGACGGCGCGCGCCTGTGCCACTGGAAGGCATCGGCATTGAAATAAAAGGCGATTTCAGCCGTTTTGCAGCGTTTTGCAGAAGCGCCATTTGGGACGTCTGGGCGAGCTGCAATATGGCTCAGGTGCGTGCGCACATATCATCGTATGTTAAATGGTCTTTAGGACTGATTAACCGAGAAGGGGGTATTGAATGTCCCCGCATGCCATCCATCGTGCGGAGCCATTATGACAGTCATCGAAGCCGACGAAGCCGACGAAGCAGATGCGATCACTATTGATCGAATGATCTTCCACATCGTTGGAGCTGACCTCGCTGATCCTGACCTACTTGAAGAAATTGTGGATATCACACCTTATGCCGACTTTTTTATTGAGCGGCTAAAGTCGGCATTCCGTGGGTCTGCTTATCGCTTTAAGCACGCCTCGACTTTGCGCGACCGCGTGAGGGAAGCGTTGGATGACCCTGCCAAGTTCGTCTCCACTTCCCACACCGTGGCGCACCGCTTTCAGGAACTCTATTTGATTGATCGGCGCCTTTCCCCCGGTGCTGTTATGTTCTTCCTGTTCCGGCGGGGAGAAGAGCGACTGGCTGCGGTCATGAAGTTCGATGACACCCGCGTCATCGCCTATCGCACCGAACTCCGTGCTGGAAGGAAGCACCCGATCCTTCAGGATCTGATGCACACCTTTGTCCAGGAGCGCACCGCCATGCAGAAGTCGGCGGTCATCGCCATAGACGAGGATGGCGGGCGGTTGATCTGCACTGACCGGAATGGGCAGCACGGAGACCTGACGGACCGCTTCCGAGATTTTTTGGATGCGCGGCGCGAAATGTCGCATGCAGACATGACGAAGCGCCTTTTCAATGCCATCATGGCGACAGGAAAGGCATGCGCGGACGTACTGCCCAGGGAGGTGCGCAATCAACTTCGTGGCCGTGCTCGCCAAGCGTTGGACCAGATGCAGGGGTATGATCCCGAGCGTCGGGGCGAATTGGTAAATGCGGTGTTCGGCCCTCTTGACGAAGGGTCGAAAGTTCACGAAAAGTTCTCGTCGGAGCTTAAAAAGGCAAAGATCCGGGATGAGCCGATCCACTTCGACACGGCCCAGCTTCCGGCTGCCACGCGGCGCATCAAGGAGACCACCGAGGGCGTTCTGGTGGTCTACAAGGTCGAAGACGTGCAGGCTGGTACCATCCAATTCGCCGATGCTGCCGGCGGTCGGAAACGGATCATTATCGAAACGGACGGCTATTTGATCGACGATGAGTTGGACGACAAGACTCGCATCCGCCGCTAGGCGATTGGCCGCAGAAGGGGGCGCCTTCAACGAGACCGCCGACGCGCTCGTTGCCAGCGGTCGCCTTGCCGAGGTCGAGCAGTTGATGGAATGGCATGCCTTGGCGGCCAGTGCCGCCGAGCATGACATGCTGTTGACGGTACGCGACGGGATTGGCGAAGCGCTCGATGCAGGCGCATCCTCGGATGAGATCACGCTTGGTCAGGAGGTGCGCGTTCGCGTATCGAAGGGGATAGGCCCCCTCGTCCGGTTCTTCACGTTCGAAGGGCTCTGTAATGGACTTACTTCTCCAGAGATTGTCCGTCGTGCTCGTTTGATCCTAGTTGCCGAGGATTTTGCGCCCTTCCGCACGCTTTCCTGCGAGTTTCGCCCTTGGGATGTCGAGGCGGACGTACTTCCTCCGCCAGATGACCCGTCCAAGGTGGAAGTCGATCCGAGAAAACTCGTCCGGGATTTGACGGGCCACTTGCTTCCCGCGTCAGTTGATTTCTGGCTGCTGGCCGGCACTCCGGAAGAGCCATCGCGTGTGCACGACGCCTGGGTGCACGCGTCAGCGCGAGCTCTGCTCACCCTGCCTGCGGCCGAGCTTTGGCCCGACGGGCGTGACTGCAAGGTGATGTTAGCCGGGCCGCGCAAACGCACACTTCGTATGAATGTTGATGCGTTTGATCCGCGGGGCGCCCATGGTCAGCTAACGGACGCAGTCCGTTGGGTCTGCGACGTGCCGCGGGAAGCGGAAGTGCGGCACGCGCTACTGGTAAAGCGGTTGGCGACCGAATGGCCGTCCGATGATCCGGCGTGGGAAGAGGGGCTACCCCGCGTTCTAGGTGTTGCGCTGGAAGGTGCAAAAGCCGACTACAAGGCTCATCTTCACGAGAAGACGGCGGAAACCCTCAAGGCTCTTGGGGATCTGCGAAAGGCGCTGAACGAGGAAACGTCGAAAGTCGTTGAGCGGACGCAAGGGCTGACAGCCGCGCTTTACCGCGACTTGGCGCTTGCTGTTGGTGCGTTGTCGGTCCGTATGCTGGCGTTATCCGGTGATGGTAAGGCATTGCCCGGTACGCGTTTGGTGGTTTGGGCAATGGCGATCTGGATGATGGCCAGTCTGTGGTTGAGCTTCAATACGAACCGACGCTTCCTGCGGCTTCAGTCGCGCATGCGCGCTTCATGGCATCGCCGTATCCATGCTGTTCTGTCGAGTCGCGATTTCAATGCGCTCGCGCGGCGTCCATTGAAAGAGGCCACGAAAGCATATCGTATAACGGCCCAATGGGTAGGGCTGATCTATGTGCTTATCGCTTTCGCGCTCTTTGTGTCGGGATTCATTCTGTAAGGCTCTTCTCACGTCATCGTCCGAGCGCCACCACATTGTTTAGGGTCGGCTCGACCATGGCCGATGCCAGCTTGGTATACGCCGCCATCGCCAGCTTCTTCGTGCGTGCCTGATAGTCGCGCAGGCTGGTCGATGACTTGTTGGCGTGGCCGGAAATGGAACTGACCTCGGCGTCGGTGCAGCCGGCCTCGTACAGACGGGTGATCAGCGTACCGCGCAGGTCGTGCCAGTGCAGGTCCACGTCCTCACCCAACACGGCGTCGCGCAGGCTGCGCCACGCGTAGTCCACGTTGCCCGGCTCCAATGGCCGGTAGCCGCGTTCACCATCCCACGGCAGCAGGCGACCCGCGCAGTCGGGCAGGGCGAGGAGTTCGTCCATCAGCTCCTTGAGTGGCGGCAGCAGGAAGACCGGCAGCCACACCTGGGCGCCGGTGGACTTCCTGGTCTTCGACGGAATCACGTGCAGCCAACCGTCGCGGTACTGGTCGCGCCGGAGGTCGCACATGTCGCCACGCCGCAGGCCGGTGAGCAGGGAGAAGCGCATGGCACGCTGCATGTGCGGCCCCGCGGCAGCCAGAAGCGCGGCTTCCTGTTCGGGCAGCATGATGATGTCCTTGCGGGTGCCGTGGCCGGTAAGGCGCTTGATGCGGGCGGCGTGGTTCACGTCCACCATGCCGCGGTCATACGCGAACTGGAGCAGCAACGACAGCAGGCCCATCATCTTGTCGGCCTTGGCCGGCGTGTCGGCCAGCTCGTCGCGCCAACCGTAGAAATCCTCGCGCACGCGGCGCCGGCCGAGGTCGGCGAAGGTCTGGAAGCCGAACTTGTCGATCACCTCTCCGATCATGCGGTCACGGTCGTGCCGTGTGCGCGGGACAAGGGTCTTGTATTCCGGGCTCTCCTGATAGGCTTTAGCGATGACCTTCCAGGCGCCTTCCGGCTTCTTCGCTTTGGATCGGCGCGGCCGGCCGGCGCGGCGGGCGCGCCGCAGGTTGGCATCGAACTCGGCCGAACCCGGTTCACCTTCGATCTTCTGCCCGCTGATCCGGTCGTAGTGGTAGACGCGGACGGTGCCGTCAGCGAGCGTGCGCTTGACGGTGTTGATGCCCTTTGGCTTTGCGCTTGGCTTCGTGCTCGGTCCGCCGCCGCTCATAGTCGTCATCCTCCGCCGTCTGAATCAGCGACGCGAACGGGCCGTTGTCAACCGCCCGGTCGAGGGCGACGCGGTCCCACGTGATGCGTCCCTCCTTTTTGCCGCGGCGAACCCCCGGCGGCCAGACCCCGGCGGCAACCTCGTCGTCGAAAGTGGATGCCGAAACGCCGAGATAGGCGGCGGCCTGCTCGCGGCTGAGGAAGCGCGGCCAAAATGGTAAACCGGCGAGGTCGGCGAGGCTGGCAGCCATGTCCGTCAGTCTCCGTCGCTCCATGCGGTCATGACCGCATCGGAAAGAAGCGCCAGCACGGCAGCGGCAGCGGCGAGGTTCATGCCGGCGGCGGTCCTGGGCGAACCGAGAACGGCCAGTGTGGCGGCGTCAATGGTGCGGGCTTCCCATACCATCGACCGACCCAGCTCCGGCACCGGGCGTACCGCCAGCTCGACGCCGGCCGGCAGGGCGGCGCGCAGTGCGCGCAGGTCGCCATCGTGGCGGGTGTAGGCCGGCGCGGTGGCGTACAGCTTGCGCGCGATGGGGGCCGGCCAGTTCGGCAGCAGCGGCGCAGCACGAAGGAGCAGCCGGTGCACGCGTTGGTCGAGGTCCGGGCCGCCGGTGCTCCGCTGGGCGGCTTCGTGGGCGGCGTTGCCGAGTTCTAGCACAAGGCCCCACGCGGATCCGGTGGCGACCTGTCGCGTGGTAGTGTCTTGCAGGGCGAGCATGTCGTCTGTCGCTCCTAAAGGCTGGATTTCTGCGGCGGCAGCTCGCGTGTGCCGCGGTGGGGATTGAAGATCCGGGGGCGGTAGGTGCGGCCGGCTTCGCGATCCTCGGCCCGCCAGTCGCGCACGAGGGCGCAGAGGGCGCTGATCAGCGACCAGCGCCGCCGGGCACGCCATTCCATGAGCAGTTCATAGGCGGCGAGGCCGCGCACCATGGCCCGGTTGTTCCATGCCTTCTTGCAGGTGTCCGAGCAGAACTCCTGTTGCAGGTGGCGGGGCGTGTACTGCTTCCCGCATTCGCGGCAGGGGCACGCCGGATAGCTGGTGCGCACCGTCCGTGCCCGCGCCGGGCTTCCGGCGGTCTCCGTGCCATCCTGCACAGAGCGACTAGTCGCTTTGTCGTCGGGCTGAGGGGCGGCGGGCGCGTCGGTCATGACACCCTCAGGCGGACGTTGCGGTAGTGCATGACGCCGGACTTCATCGAGCGCAGGCGCTTGCTCATGGCGCGGCCGAAGGCGTTGCGTGTCTCCGGCTCCATCCCCCGTTCGGCGCACCAGGAGCGGTATGCCGCCCACAGCGCGTCGGAGCGCAGGCGTGCCCCTGGCGAGGGCTCGGTGCACCCGGCAAGGAAAGCGTCGGTCCAGTCCGTCTCGACCGGGGACGCGGCGTTCAGCGACGGCAGCGGCGAGAGCAGCCACAGGCGGCGGGCGGCGTCGCGTCCGCCGATGGCTCGGGCCTCGCGGATGATGTCGATCCACAGGCGCAGCTCGTCCTGCGCGTCGGAACGGGCCGGCGCCGGGGTGGGCTCGGTCATGATCGTCTCGGGTGCGGTGCCGGTTGGGTGCATGCGGCCAGCCGGGCACTGGCCGCATGCTCTCGACACGGGACACTCGCTTGATTGCCGGGAATGCGCCCGGCGCGCTCACCGCCTGCGGCGGCTACCGGAAGGGGCGATGCCAAGTCCCCTCGGGCAGCCGTCGCCGGGGCCGAAGCCCCGGCGGTGGTGCTCAGGCAGCGGCCGACTCGCGCGTGCCGAGGCGCTCGGCAGCAAGGTCGCGGGCAGCGGCGAGGTGCGCCTTGATGTCGTCGCGGGTGAAACGGCGCGACAGGTCGGCCTCGGTGCAAGTGCCGAACGCCTCGGTCACCTCGACGATGAAGCCGGCCATGCGGCGGACAATGAGGGGGTGCTTGGTGGCGGCGGTGGACGGATGGCGCATGCGATGACCCCTGGGAAAGAACCCGCCGGGCGGGCCGCGCCCGGCGGGCAGTTTTGGGAGGGACGCACCCACATGAGGTACACCATACCTCGTTCGGGCGCCGATCAAATATATGCGCATACGCATAAAGAGCGTCAACGAAAAAATGCGGAGGCGCATAGACGCTCCGCTGGCGATGCGTGTTTATGCGTGCGGCGAGGTGCTCAGCGGCGGAAAAAGTGCCGGTACGACCCGATCACGAGCGAGGTGATGATGACGCTGTCAACGTCGTCTTCCTGCCCGTCGTGCGGGCGGATTGGCTGCTGAAAGGCCGGGTGATCCGACTCCGGCATCAGCCACGGTTCACCTTCGTGCAAGACGAATTTCTTGACCGTCGCCTCGATAAAGCCGTCGTGGCGGTGCCGCTCGACGACGACATAGTCGCCGGGCTGCGGGTCGGTTCCGAGTTCCTCGAACCGCACGCATTCGACGACGCTGCCTTCTGGAAAAACTCTGTTCATGGAAGGCCCGCGCACTTCCAAGCCGTAGCGCTTAACGTTTGGGAACTGAGGATGCGGCGGAAGGGAAACCGAATACCACTCGTCGCTCACCCACTCCACGGCTTCCACCCAATGACCGGCCTGCACAGCGCCCATCACGAATACGGGCCGCAACGTTAACTCTTCGTTGACCCGCTCACCATAGGCGAACTGCTGCGGTGTTTCGCCGGCCAGCTCGGCAAGGGCGACGATCTGGTCGAACTCCGGTTCCTGTGTGCCCTTTTCCCAGCGGCTCACTGTCGATTGAGACACGCCGAGCAGCTCCGCGAACTCGTGTTGGTTGAGTCCGCGCGACTTGCGCAATCGCTTGATCCGGGCTGGGAGCTGGCTCATGGCAATCGGATTATGCGTGGTCGGATGGCAAGGCAAATGCGGATGCGCATAATCGGTTGAGTTACCCCTTGCGATGTTATGCGTATGCGCATAAATTCAGAGCCCATGAACGCCATCCGCTATATCCGCAAGACGGTGCTTGGCCTGTCGCAAGGCGAACTGGCCCGGATTGCCGGCACCACGCAGACCACCGTCAGCCGGTGGGAGCGGGGAGAACTGGAGCCCTCGCATGGGGAGATGGCCGCCATCCGGCGGCACGCCATCGAGAAGGGCACCACCTGGAACGACGCTTGGTTCTTCGAAGCGCCGGACGACCGAACGGTCGCCGCGGACGCGGCTTAGGGAGGCATGACGATGTGTGCATCGGCCTGCCTGCCCACCCTCCGTGCTGCCTACCGGCAAGACTGTGCCAAGCGCATCGCCCGACAGGGGTGGTGCCCCACCGCCGCCGCCGCCCATCAAGCGTGGGTTGACATGCGGTGGAGCGCCCGGCCTTGGCCGCCCGCCATCGAGGCGGCCTTCTTGCTGGCGGCCATAGAGCGGCCGTCCGGCAGCTTCGATCAGCCTTCGGAAGGGTCGGACACGGCTTGCCCCCTGCGGAACATGAAGATGGCCGCATTGACGGTGCGTTGCCCCTGCAAGCGCGCCTGCGGTGACAGGGTCTGCGCGGTCTCCCGCAGCTTTGCTTCCACCTCGTCGGGCGGCAGCCCGGCGGCGACCAGACCGCGCGCCAAGGTGGCGCAAAGCGCTGTCAGCGCGGTGATTTCGTATTGCATCCGCGTCAGCGCGGCTGCGTTTGAATCTCGGTTCATGAGGACGCTCCATCGTCTGTTGGGGAACGGCGATGGTAGCGCGCGCGGGCGGAGTCGTCACGGCTCCGCCCGCAACCGCCGCGCGCGGGAGGCGTGACATGGGGCGCCGACTCCGCATCCTCCTCGGCCGCGTGCTGCTGTGGTTCATCGATGCCGCGCAGGCGGAATGCCGGTGCGCGCCGCAAAGCCTGCTAACGCCCCTATCCGAGTCGCAGGGTGCGGAACGTTTTGCCGCAGCCTTGGCCGCACTGTCCAAGCCGGGAACTGCTGCCCTTGCCGGCTTGCGGGGGATCAATGCGCCGTCGGCGTCTCGTGAGCCCGCAGCATCGCAAGGACCGTGTCTATGACCGCCGCGGCATGTTCCCGTCCATGGGCGGGCAAACACCGCACTGTGTCGTCGATGGCGGCCTCGACCCTGTCGATGCTCGTGTGGTCCGTCGCAACGGTGCGCGCTGCTACTTCGCGCGCCAGCACGGCGCACAGCGCCGTCAGCGCTGAGATCTGCGCGCCCAGTTGGTTTCCCATGGCCTCCATGGCTGCTGCCAGTTGCGCGCCCTCGCGCGACAGCGCGCCCGGTTCGTCTTCCGCCATCGCTTGGCTCCGTCGTCGGTCTGTGCTCGGCGGCGATGTTAGCCGCTGTCCGCGGTGACGCGCCATGCCGCCGAAGCTCGCCGCCATGCTCGCCCCCTTCGGAACGGACCCGGCGCACCGCGTCGGCCTTGGCCTCGCCGTGCTGGCGGTGCTGGTGCCGGTCGCCCTGTGGCTGCTGGCCGTGCTGTGCGGGGTTGTGAGCGGTCATGGGGAAAACCTACCGCCGCGAGAGCCGGCGGTCTTGTTCAATCGCGACACGGGAATCGGACAATGACCAAGCGCCGCGCGCCGGACAGCATCGAAGACGCGGTCACGCAGGCCCTCGCCATCCTGGGCGACGCCGGGGCATCGGCCGCGACCGGCAAGAGCGCTCGCCTCGTGCGTCAGTGGGGCGACCCCGACGCGGACGCGCACCAGATTCAACATCAACAGGCGCTGCGCCTTGACCTCGCGTGCATCGCCGAGGGCGAGGCCCCGCCGTTCCACACCCACTTCGCGGAGCAGATCCGCCGGGCCACACAGAAGGCCGGCGGCACGCTCCACCCCGTCGAGCGGCTGGCCGAGGTGATGGCCGAGGTGGGCGACGTGGCCGCCGCGGTGCGGGCCGGCCTGTTGCCGAGCAGCCCGGGCGGTTCGCGCTTCACGCACGACGAGGCGGCGACCCTGCGCCGCGAGCTGGCCGAGTTGCGCGCCGTGCTCGACTGCCTCGACGCGGATGTTGTGGCGGCCCTGACCTCTGCGGCGGGGGCCTAGCCATGGCCTGCGGAGAAGACCGCGACCTGTCGCCCGCCATGGGGCTGGCGGTCGCCGCCGGGATGCTGCGGCTCTCCGGCTCCGGCCCGGCCGAGCGCGAAAAGCTGCTGCGGCGCATCGCCGAGGCCAAGGCCGCCGGGCTCACCGGTGCCGCGCAGGAACTGCTCGCGGCGTCCGAGGGCTATCTCGCCGGCACCGTGCCCATGCAGGCGCTGAGCGACGTGTTGGACCGCTTCTGCACCCCCTTCATCGCCGCGCGCTGCTCGCCCGGTCGCGGGCGTCCACCCGCCCGGCCGATTCCGCCCGGCACCACCCATGCGGCCCGCGTCGCCGAGGCCGTCGATCCTCTCGACCTCTACGGGGAGCACAGATCATGACCCAAGCCGCCGCTGTCGCAGCGGTCTTGCCGCCGTCCACGGACCTCGTGGCCCGGTTTCTCGACGCCTGCATCCTGCGCGAACCGGGCGCGTACGTCGGAGTGGCCCGCCTGCACGACGTGTTCGTTGTGTGGTGCGAGCGGCACGCTGCTGCCCCTATCGGTCCGTTCGCCTTCGCCGCCGCTCTCGCCCGCCTTCGGTACGACGTGTCGCTGCGGCACGGCGTGGTGAAGGTGGTTGAGGGTGTGGCCGTCAGCTGGGATCCGTTCCCCGCCGGTCCGCGTCATCTGGTGGTGCCGCAGGAGCTGCGGCCGGAAGACGTGATGATGCTCGGCCGTATCGCCAATGAGCGAGCCGGGCAGATCAGCCGCGAAGGCTACCGGCAGGAACACGATGACCAGCACGACGGCGGCGCGCTGGCCGGCGCGGCGTCGGCCTACGCGCTCTCGTCGGTGGCACACGGGCTGGGCGGCGTCGCCCGCCGGGCGGTGCTGCTGCTGTCCCGCATCATCTGGCCGTGGGGCCGCGAGTGGTGGAAGCCGAAGGACCCGTTGCGGGACATCGAGCGGGCCGGCGCGCTGCTGGTTGCTGACGGCGCCCGCCGGCTGCGGAACCGGGAGGGCTGAGCCATGGTGCAGCACTCCCCCAACAGCAATGTACTCGGCCTTCTTGAACGCGTCGGGCTCACCGGGCTGCTGATCCTCGGCAATCCCAATGATCTGCGGGCAATCGCCCACGCCTGCGCGAGCGCGCCGGATACGCAGTCCGCCCGGCGCTTGATCGCCGAGCGGCACGGGCGCGCCCTCGACCTTCTGGCCGGGTGAGGTGCGGCATGGGCAACCGTTTGACCAAGGGCCTGTCCGTACGCGCGCCGTGGTGGTGGTTCATCCTGCACGGCGGCAAGGACGTGGAGAACCGCACGCGGCCCACCAGCTTCCGCGGCACCGTCTGCCTGCACGCCTCCGCGTGGTGGCGCACCTGGGAGGCGCTGGAAACCATGCACGACTTCGGCAAGCTGGCGGAGCGTGCCGGCGCGCCGATGGTGACGATGCCGGTGGTCCGCCCCTACGGCGGCTGCATCGTCGGCACCGTCGATATCATCGACTGCGTGTCGGAGAGCGCCAGCCCGTGGTTCTTCGGGCCGTACGGGTACGTGCTCTCCAACCCGGTGTCCTTCGCCGAACCGATTCCCTGCAAGGGCATGCTCGGCTTCTTCACCGTGCCGCCCGACGTACAGGTTCGCGCCGCCGGGGCTGAAATCGGCATGGCCCCGGAGGTGCGGTCATGACCGAAGAAATCCCCGGCCCCGAGCTGAAGGAGGCTGCGCTCACCTACGCCAAGGGCGGGTGGTACGTCTTCCCCTGCGCGGCGCGGGGGAAGATGCCGTACCGCAAGGACGGCTTCTTTGAGCACGGCTGCAAGGACGCGTCCAAGTCGCCGTGGTCGGTGAAGGCGTTCTGGGGCGAGTGGCCGCAGGCCAACATCGGCTTGGCCTGCGGCGAAGAGACGGGCGTGTGGGTGGTCGATGCCGACGTGAAGGCGCCGACCGACGATCAGCCGGGCTACGACGGCTTCGATACCATGCGCCAGCTGCAGGAACTGTTCGGCGAGGCGTTGCCGCCGACGCTGGGGCAAAAGACGCCGAGCGGCGGCTATCACTGGCTGTTCCGCTGGCCGGGGAAGAAGGTGCCGAACTCGGCCAAGAAGCGGCTCGGCCCCGGCCTCGACGTGCGCGGCGACGGTGGGTACATCCTCGTCGCCCCCAGCGTCCACCCGAACGGCGGGCGGTACGCCTGGGACGGTGACCCGGCGTCCACCCCCATCGCCCGCGCGCCTGAATGGCTGTTGCGGCTGCTGTTCGTCGAGCCCTCGGACCAAGAGGGGCTCGACTGGCTGCAACACGCGGTCGAGGGCAAGGAGCTTCCCGACTGGCTGGCGAAGCGCATCGGCATCGCCCTGCCGAAGGCGGCCGGCAAGCGTGCCGCCGCGCCGAAGGTCGAGCGGGTGTCGCCCTACGTTCGGAAAGCGCTGGAAGACGAATGCCTCAAGGTGCGGGCCGCACCGCCTGGCTGTCGGAATCAGACGCTGAACGAGGCGGCGTTTTCCATGGGCCGCTTTGTCGGGGCGGGGGCGCTGGAACGCGCCGTCGCCGAACTGCACCTGCGCGCGGCCATGCTGTCGTGGGACGGGGTGGAACCGGCCAAGCGGGCGCGGGACGAGAAGACGCTGCAAAGCGCCCTGGACTCCGGGGCGTTGCAGCCGCGCGAGGTGCCGGAGCAGCAGGAACGCCGCTCCCTGGCCCGGCCGCGCACCATCCGGCCGGGCGGCCCGCCCCCGGCGCGCGTGGACCTGTCGGCGCTGATCGGGCAGGCGCGGGCCATCTGGCAGCCCCGGCATCCGCTGGACGGCACGCCGGCTGCGGCCTACCTGACGGCGCAGGGCATCGCCCCGGCGCAGAGTGGGCCATGGCTGGGCTTTGTGCCGGCGCTCGACCGCCTTTGGTCGGTGGATGGGGATGAGCCGGTGTGCGTCGGGACCGCCCCGGCCCTGATTGCCGGTCTGGCCCGCTGGCCGGACCGCAGCGACCGGCCGGAGGTGGTTGCGGTCCTGGCCTACTGGCTGCGCGAAGATGGCGCGTTGCAGCTCTTCCGCGACCCGGCGACCGGACGGGAGTTGCCGGGGCGGGCGCTGATCGGCGCGTGGCACGGCGCGGCGGTGCGCCTGGGGCGCGGCGCGCCCGGTGCCTCCACCATGTTGGTCGCCACCGGCCTCGTCGAGGGGCTGCGCGCGCGCCTCGCCACGCCCGAGCTGCCCGTGTGGGTAGCCGGCACCATTGCCGCCATGGAACGCCTGTCGCTGCCGGAAGCCATCCGGGAAGTGATCCTGCTGGGAGCGGGGCGGGCCGATCCGGCGGCCATCGCCCGCATCGGCGCGGCGCTGGGGCACGGGCGCGGACGCATCGTCAAGCGCGTCATCCGCGCCAGGGACAAGGCGGTGGCGTGATGGATGATCTCGACGCCCGATACCTCGCCTATCGCTTCATGATCACGACCGACCGCCGGGCCGGCGAGGTGTTCGACCTCTGCCGCCGCGTGCTCGGCTTCCGCGGGCGCTCGCGCCACCGGGTGGTGTGGTCGGACGCCATCGACTTGCTGACGGTGCTCATCATGGACAACGCGCTTTTCGCCGCCGGCATCTGGCGGAGGGTGGCTGCCGCTGAGCGCCGGGCCGGAACTTCGGTCTCGGTCGAACGGAGGGCGGTGGCGTGACGGCGCCTGATCTGCTCTCCCTCCCCGCACCCCACCCGCACGATGGAATGCCCGCCGCAAAGGGCGCGGGTTCCTTGCCTGTCGCCACGAACGCGCTGTCCCGCCACCGGTCCGGCGACTACGCCCACGATCCACACGACTGGTACGTCGAAGAGGCGTGGTGCACCGAAGGGCTTGCCGATGCCGTGCCCTTCGTCGGCACGGTGCTGGACCCGGCGTGCGGCTCCGGCCGCATAGTCGAAGTGTTCCGCCGCCGCGGCTTCGACGCCGTGGGTTCGGATTTGGTGGACCGGGGCTATCCGCACTGCACGCCGCGCGTCGACTTCACCTTACCCGGTTCCTGGCCGCCGGGCTCGTTCGACAACGTGGTGTGCAACCCGCCCTACTACTCGGGCAAGGGTTCCGTCGTCTTCCTCGAACACGGGCTTGTGGTGGCGCGCCGCCGCGTCGCCGTGCTGGTGCCGCTGCCCTTCCTGGCCGGCCAGCGCCGGCATGCGCTGTTCACCTCCTTGCCGGTCAGTCACGTGCTGGTGCTTTCACGCCGGCCGTCCATGCCCCCCGGCGTGCTGCTGGGGCAGGTGGAGCAGAAGGGCGGCAAGGAAGACTACTGCTGGATCGTCTGCACCCATGGCCATGCGGGGCCGCCCTCGCTCGGCTGGCTGCTGCCAGGGCGCGAGGTTCGGCCATGACCGAATGCGGCCAGCCTGACCCGCACAGCGAGACCTCGGGAGCATCAGGGCCTTGACCGTCCCAGACGAGAGCAGGGGCGCGAAGCGTCGCCGTCGCGGCGCCTCGATCCTCCCCGCACCCCTCCCTTTCATGATGGCCCTTCGGGCAACCGGCCGGTGGCCGCACTGGCGGGGCGGCGGCGGGGTGGAGAGGTGCGGCAGGGCGGGCGCGTGGGCGCGTTGCGTCCTGCGGACCGCCTGCACAAAGCGACTAGTCGCTCTTCGCGACGCCGTGGGGGTGAGCCATGCCCGATGATCGCCTGCCGCCGGATGGCTTCGACCTCGACGCGTTGCGCGACGGCATCCACAACGCCGAGCCGCTGGCCCCGGCCGGCGGTGGTCCGCTGCGGCCACCGGAGCCGGGCGAGGGGGAGCCGCCCAACGAAAAGTGGCTGGCGAAGCTGGAACGCAACGACACCGGCAACGCGGCGCGGCTGGTGGCCCGGTACGGGACCGATCTCGTGCACGTGGACGGGGTGGGCTGGCATTGCTGGGCCGAGACCGAACAGAGCGGCGGGCGCTTCGCGTTCGAGCTGGGCGCGACCGAAGCGGTGCGCCGGGCGCAGTGGACGCAGGCGGCCATGTACAACGAGGTCAAGGTGCTGCGGGACGAGGGGCCGCCGCCGCCGTCGCCCGAGGAAGAGAACGAGCAGATCGACGAAGTGAAGGCCATGCTGCGCAAGGAGCGGCTGAAGGCGTGGACGCAGTCCATCGACGCCGCCCAGCGGCACGCCCTGCAATCGGGCAACGCCGGCAGGATCAACGCCATGCTCGAAATGGCGATCCCCGACCTTGCCAGACCCATGCGGGCGATGGACGCCAACCCGTGGCTGGTCACGGTCGAGAACGGCACCTTGGAGCTGATGCCGCCGGAGCCCACGTCCGATCAGGTGCAGGACGGCTGTTCCGATCCACCGCCCTGGAAGCCGGTCAAGCGGGCGTCGCGGCGCGGCGACCTGATCACCCGCATGATGGGGGCCGCCTACCGCCCGGACGCCGCGTGCCCGAAGTTCGAGGCGTTCCTCAAGCGCATCCTGCCCAGCGAGGCGGTCAGGCGATACCTTCAGCGCCTGTTCGGCTACAAGCTGACGGGCCTGTCGGACGAGCACGTGTTCGTGATCTTCTGGGGCACCGGGCGCAACGGCAAGTCCACGCTCGTGGATATCCTGCGTCGGGTGTACGGCGACTATGCCGCGACGGTGCAGGTCAACCTGTTCCTCGACGATGGCCGGGTGAAGGCGGACGGGCCGCGCCCGTCGCTGGCGAAGCTGCCGGGCGTGCGCGTCGTCTTCATGTCGGAGCCGAAGAAGGGCGCGCGCCTGGACGAGAGCCTCGTCAAGGAGACGACGGGCGGCGAACCCCTGGAAACCCGCAAACTTCAGCGCGACCCGTTCGAGTTCCGGCCGCAGTTCATCCCGGTCATGTCCACCAACTTCAAGCCCCAGATCCTGGGCCTCGATCCCGGCATCTGGGGGCGGCTCAATCTGGTGCCCTTCACCGAGTTCATTCCCCCGGAAGAGCGGGACAAGCGCCTCGCGGAGAAGTTGTGGCGGGACGAGCGTGACGGGATCCTGGGGTGGTTGCTCGACGGGTTGGCGGCATACCACGAGGAAGGGTTGAACCCGCCGGCCGAGATCCTCGCCGCTGTCGAGGAATACCGCGCGGAGAGCGACCCGCTGGGCGATTTCCTCGACATGGAGACGGCGGCCAAGGCGGGGGCGCGGTGCGCGTCGGCCGACCTGTACAAGCGCTATGAGGACTGGTGCGAGCGGAACGGGCAGGAGCCCATGAAGCAGAACGGTTTCTCGCGCAAGTTGCGGGAGCGCGGGTTCGTCAGCACCAAGTCCGGCACCATGCATTGGGTCGGGCTGGAACTGCTGCCGAACAACGAGCCGCCGTCCATGGGCGGCGGGATGGGCTGAGGGAGCAATCCGGGCCGAGGGAGCAATCTTCGGCAAGGTCTTCTTGGGGCGCGGGGCGCAAGCCATTGATCAATAAGGAGTTTGGAACGATGGGAACGATGGGAGCAATTCCGCAGGGTCTTGTGTACGCACGTGCGGGCGCGGGCCTGCGCGCGCGAGCGTGCGTGTGCGGGACATCGCGGAATTGTTCCCATTGTTCCCAATATTCCCAGAAGTGAATGAAATCAACACGTTACAGGCTGGCCGGTGACGGCCCCTTTGGGAACAATCCGGGTATCAGGGAGCAATGGTCAGCGATGACGAGCGACAGCGTGACGGATCGGGAGAAGGGCGAGGGGGCGGCGGTGACCGCGCAGGTGTGGGACGCGGTGCTCGGCGTCGCGGAGGCCGCATGCGGACGCAAGCAGGGACGGGAGGCCGTGGCCGGGCTGGCGCGCAAGCTCTCGGAGGTGCCGGGCTGTGATGAGCTGGCCATGCGGTTGGCCGCCCTGGCGAAGCCGGGCACGCAGGTGCTGGCGGATCTTCGGGGTTGGGTGGGCACCATGTGGCGGGCAGGGAAGCTAACAGAGGCGGAGCACCGCGCGGCGCTGGAAATCGGGCGCGGTGTCGAGTTGGCGGCCGGGGCCGCGTCGGACGGGCTGCGCGCGGTGAACCCGGCGCGGCTGGTGGTGGACGGCGGACCGTTGCCGCAGCCGCGCCTTGGTGGGGTGGGGCGCAGCAGCCCCGAGTTGGCGCGGGTGGCCGCGTGGCGGGCGGACATTGCCGCTCGGCCCGCCCTGCGTCGGGTGGTCAAGGGCAGCAAGGGGAGCATGGCCGTGGACGAGCTGGTGTTGAAGGTGCTCGTCGAGGGTGTGGCGCCCTTCAAGTTGGCTTCTCAGCTTGGTCTGAGGTCGGAACGCCCGCAACAGGTGGTGCTCAGCGAGTTGAGGGCGTACGCACGAATGCACTTTTCCGCTTGACAAGCGCGGGAATGGATCGCAACCATTCCCGTCATTCTGAGGAAGTACGCCCGGCGGGTTAGCCCGACCGGGCGTTTTTCGTTTCCGCCTTCCCCCCGACATGCCCTGGCTTCCCAACAAACCATGCGCTCACCCCGGCTGCGGCCGGCTGGTGCCGTCTGGCGACCGGCATTGCGACGAGCACGCCCGGCAGCACCGGCAGCAGTTCGACGCCAAGCGCCGGGCCGAACAGCCGTGGCGTCGCTGGTACAACACGGCGCGCTGGCGGGCGCTGCGGTCGTGGCGTCTCGCGACGGAGCCGCTGTGCCGCATGTGCCAGGGCTCGGGCTTGGTCACGGCGGGAACCGTGGTTGACCATGTCGAGCCGCATCGCGGCGACGAGACCATGTTCTTCGATCCCGAGAACACGCAATCCCTCTGCAAGCCCTGCCACGACGGGGCCAAGCAGAGCCAGGAGCGGCGCGGCCGGGCCGGCTGAGCCGCGCCCGCGGCCGAGGGGGAGGGGGGTCTAAATCCCTGCAACCCTGCCCGCCGCGGACCGGCGCCTTCCCCTTACGCACGCGTGCGCGAAACCTGGAAAAAAGTTTTTTCGGCAGAGATTGATCTTGGCTCGCCCGACGAAGCCCCAGGCGCTGAAGGACTTGGCCGGCAATCCTGGCCGTCGCAAGCGGTCTGCCCCATCCCAGGGGAGTGGGGTGCAGGCTGCGGCGGACGCGGTCCATGCTGGCGAGTTCGCGCCGCCGAAGGATCTGACCGCGGCGGAGCGGAAGGTGTGGCTTGATGAGCTGCACCGCTGGCAGGCGGCCGGGCTGGCGAAGCCGTCCGACCTGACCGCGTTCCGTTCCTGGGTTGAGGCCCGCGCGTTGTTCCTGCGCTGCAAGCGTGTGGTGGACAAGGACGGCCCCACCTACATCACGGAATCGAAGCACGGCTCGATGATCCGCGAGCGGCCGGAAGTGAAGATCATGAACGGGCTGGCCCGCCTCATGACCAAGCTGTCCGATCAGCTCGCCTCGAACACCAAACAGCGCATCGCCACCACGTCGCAGCTCGCGACGGCGAAGCAATACGACCTCTTCCCGTCCGCCGCTCCGGACGGCGCGCAGCAGGACCAGAAGAAGAACTCCGATGACCCGGTTGGCTGGCTCCAGTAACGCCGCTGCCCAGGCCCCGGCCCCCGCGATCCTGCGCGGGCTGGCAGTGTCCAAGGAGGAGGTACTGCGCGTCGCCGAAGAGCACGCGCGCGCCGTCATGGATCGGCTGTGGCGGCGGTACGCCAACGACAACCGGCTGATCTTCGATGAACAGACGGCGGAGAAGGCGTGCGCCTTCTTCCCCCGTTTCCTTCGGCACTCGAAGGGCCGCCTTGCTGGCAAGCCCTTCCACCTCAAGCCGTGGCAGCGCGAACTCGTGCGCATCGTCTTCGGCTTCAAGTGGGCGGAGAACGGCCTGCGCGTGGTGCGGCGCGTTCTGCTGTTCATCGCCCGCAAGAACGGCAAGTCCACCTTCGCCGCCGGGCTGGCGCTGCTGATGCTGCTGTCCGAACCGGCGGGGGAAATCTACTCCGCCGCCGCGGACAAGGCGCAGGCGGCCATCGTCTTCAGCGAAGCCGTGTCCATGGTGGCCGCCTCACCCGAGTTGAAGCGCTCGCTGGAGAGCTTCAAGACGGCCATTGTCTGCGCCAAGCTGTCGGCGGCCTACAAGGTGCTGTCCGCCGATGCCCACACCAAGCACGGCTTGAACCCCTCCGGCTTCCTGTTCGATGAGTTGCACACTCAGCCGAACCGCGATCTGGTGGACGTTCTCCACACCGCAGTGGGAGCCCGGCCGCAGCCGCTGGAGTGGTACATGACCACGGCGGGCGCGGGCCGGCGCGGCATCTGCTGGGAGATGTTCGAGTTCGCCGTGCGCGTGCTGGAAGGCGTCATCGATGACCTGTCCTTCCTGCCCGTCCTGTTCATGGCGGACGACGGGGACGATTGGACGGACCCGCGCACCTGGGCGAAGGCCAATCCCAGCGTCGGCGACGCCGTGTCGCTGGACTACCTGGCCGGCGAGTGCGCCCATGCCCAGCGCGTGCCCGGCTACGAGAACACCTTCAAGCGCCTGCACCTCAACCTCTGGACCGAACAGGCTACGCGGTGGCTGCCCATGGCGGACTGGCGGGCCTGCGGCGGCGACGTGGCGTGGCAGGATCTGCCGGAGCGCCTGTTGGGCCGCCCGTGCTTCGGCGGCCTGGACCTGTCCAGCACCACGGACATCACGGCCCACGTCAAGGTGTTCCCGCCGGAGGATGAGGGGGAACCCTGGTGGCTCGTGCCGCGCTTCTTCGTGCCCATGGCGAACATCGACCTGCGCGCCCGGCGCGACCGCGTGCCCTACGACGAATGGGCGCGCCAGGGCGCGTTGGTCGCCACGCCCGGCAACGTGGTGGATCAGCAGGCGGTGGAGGACGCGGTGCGGCAGGACGCCGAACACTACCGGCTGGTGGAAGAGGCGTACGACCGCTGGAACGCGTCCGGCCTTGTAACCCGCCTGAGCGCGGACGGGCTCACAATGGTGCCGTTCGGGCAGGGTTTCGCCTCCATGTCCGCGCCGGCCAAGGAGCTGGAAGCCAAGGTGATCGGGCACACGCTGGGGCACGGCATGCACCCGGTGCTCGAATGGATGGCGGGCAACGTCGCCATCGACACGGACCCGGCCGGAAATATCAAGCCGAACAAAGCCACGTCCGGCGAACGCATTGACGGCATCGTGGCGTCCGTCATGGGCATCGGGCGGGCCATGGTGTTCGGCAACGACAACGGCACCGAAGTTCCCTCCGACTATGAGGTTGCGGTGGCATGAGCGTCCTGAACTGGCTCACCGAACTGCTCTGGGGCGCCGGCCGCGGGGCCTCCGTCGTGCAGGTTGTCGGCACCGAGGCGGGCGAAATCGTGACCGATGCCACGGGTCTGGCCCTGCCCATCGTGCACGATTGCCTCGGTATCCGCGCGCGCACGGTAGCGACGCTGCCGTTGCAGGTGTTTCGCCGCCTGGACGACGGCGCGCGCGAACCGGCCCCGGAGCATACCCTGTCCCTGGTGCTGGGACTGCGGCCGAACGAGCACCAGACGAGCTGGGAGTTCCGGCAGCAGATGCAGCGCTGGCTCGACTGGCACCGCAACGCCTACGCCGAGATTGTGCCCGGTGTCCGTGGCGCCGTTGACCGTCTGGTGCCGCTCAACCCGAAGGTGACCTATCCCGAGCGGATCGCCGGGCGGCTCTGGTATCGCACCTGGGACAAGGACCGGGGCTCGCGCCTGCTGGCGCCCGAAGAGGTGTTCCATCTGAAGGACGCCCCGTTCGACGACGCCGGCCTTGCCGGTCTGCCGGTGCTGAAGACCCATGCCGAAACCATCGGCGCGGCCATCGCCGTGCACAACTACGGCCGGCGCTTCTTCCGCAACGACGGGCAGGCCGGCGGCATCCTGGAACATCCCGGTCAGTTCAAGGACAGCACGGCGCGCGACACGTTCATGGGAGCGTGGCGCAAGGCCCGCACCGCCGGAAAGCAGCACCGCGACGCCTTGCTTGAGTTCGGCATCAAGTACAACCGCGCCACCCTTGACAACGAAAAGGCGCAGTTCCTTGAAACGCGCAAGGAGAATGCGCTCGAACTTGCCCGCCTTTGGCACATCCCGGCCCACAAGCTCAACATGCTGGACGGGGCGACCTTCAGCAACATCGAGCACCAATCCATCGAGTTCCTGACCGACACGGCGCTGCCGATGTTGGAAATGTGGGAACAGAAGATCAATGCGGACCTGATTGTTGATCAGGAGTATTTCGCCGAGTTCAACGTTGCCGGCCTTCTGCGCGGCGACCTGAAGAGCATGTACGAAGCCTTCAAGATGGGCCGGGAAGGCGGCTGGCTGTCCATCAACGACATTCGCCGCATGCTCAACATGAACCCGATCAAGAACGGCGACGATCACTTGCAGCCGCTGAACATGGCGCCGGCCGGCACCGTGCCGGACCGGCCGGCGGCACGCCCGCGCCAAGCCATGGCTGGCGACCTCGGCCTCTAGACGACGGAGAAGAGCGGTGGAAGATCAGGAGGACGCCCTGTCGAGCGAGGGCGCGAACGAGGTTGTCAGCGAAGCGGCGCTGTACGCCCACGTGGTGCGGCTGGTGTCGGAAACGGCCTGGGCGGTGCTGCCGGAGACGCTGGCGGTGATCGCCGACGTGTTGTCGCTGCGGGCCAGCGGCGGCCTGATGAGCAAGGCGGAGATCCGCGCGCGCATCGCCGCCAGCGCCCGCCAGCCCGTCCGCGTCGGGGCCGCCCGGTCCGGTTCGGTCGCAGTGATTCCCGTGCAGGGCGTCATCACCCGCCGGGCCGGCATGTTCACCGAAACGTCCGGCATGGTCTCGCTGGAAGGCTTCATGGCGAAGGTGCGCGCCGCCCACGCCGACGACGGTGTCGGTGCCGTCGTCATGGCGTTCGACAGCCCCGGCGGCGATGCGGCCGGCGTGCACGAGGCGGCGGCCGAGCTGCGCTCGATGCGCGGCACCAAGCCGCTGGTGGCGGTGGCGGACGGCATGGCCGCGAGCGGCGCCTACTGGCTGGCGTCCCAGGCGGATGAGCTGGTGGTCACGCCCTCCGGCAGCGCTGGCAGCATCGGCGTCTACACCATCCACCGCGACATGAGCGCCGCCATGGAGCGCCAGGGCGTCAAGGCCACGGTGATCCGGGCCGGCAAGTACAAGGCCGAGGGCAACCCGTTCCAGCCGTTGGGCAATGACGCCCAGGCCGCCATTCAGGAGCGCATCGACGCCACGTACGACATGTTCGTGCGCGACGTGGCTGCCGGTCGCGGCGTGACGGCGGCCAGCGTGCGCAACGGCTACGGCGAAGGCCGGGTGGTGACGGCGGCCCGCGCCAAGGAACTTGGCATGGTGGACCGGGTGGCGACGCTGGCCGAGACCATCACGCGCCTGCAAGGCCGCCGCGCCGCCCCTCCGCCGTCCACCGGCAACCGCGCGTCTGCCCCTGGCGGGCTGGAAGCGCGCCTCGCATCCCTGCGCCTCGCGGCGCTCGCCTGACATCACCGGCAGGCCCGCGCGACCCGCGGGTTCACCGTCGCCGCCGGCCGGGCGGCGGCGACGGTGCCGTTCGCCCCGGCACGGGCAACTTACGGAGGTAGCAACGATGCCCACCCTGAAGGAACTGAACCAGCGGGTCGCCGACCTGAAGGCCGCTGCGGACAAGACGCTGGCCGAAATCAAGGGGCTGGAAGCCAAGGCGGACCGCACGGAGGACGAGGAAAAGGCCCTGGCCGCCGCCACGGCCAAGCTGGAACAGCAGCTCACCGCCGCCGAAAAGGCGGTGGCCGAGCGTGACGAGCTGCGCGCCCAGGTGGAGCGTGACCGCCGCGTGGCGCTGCTGTCCAGCTCCATCATCACCCGTCCCGGTTCGATCATCACCAGCAGCGAGCCGGACCCGGCGCAGACCTACGGCTTCAAGGACATCGGCGAGTTCGCCATGTCCGTGATGCGCGCCCACACGGCCGGCGGGCAGGTGGACGAACGCCTCGCGGCGGCGACCAACTTCCACCAGGGGGACGGTTCCAACGACGGCTACCTGCTGCCGCCGATGTTCCGCGACACGATCTGGGAACTCGTGCTCGATGTGCCGGACATCGTCACGATGGTGGACAGCGAGCCCACCTCGGCCCGCTCCGTGGAAATGCTGGCGGACGAGTCCACGCCGTGGAGCGCTGGCGGCATCGAGGTGCGGTGGGAGAAGGAAGGCGCCCAGCTCACCGGCAGCAAGGCACAGGCGCCGGATCCCCGCACCACGGCGCTGCACCGCCTGTTCGCGTTTGTGCACGCGACGGAGGATCTGCTCGAAGACGCCCCGCGTCTGGGCAACCGTCTGACCAACAAGTCGGCGCTCGCCATCCGCTGGAAGATCGGCAACGCGATCATCTACGGCGACGGCGTGGGCAAGCCGCTGGGGTGGATGAAGTCGGCGGCCAAGGTTGCCGTGGCGAAGGAAGGTGGGCAGGCGGCCAAGACCATCGTCGTCGACAATCTGGTAAACATGCTGACCCGCCTGCTGGTGCAGCCGGGCGACCAGCCGGTGTGGATCGCCAACCGCGATATCCTTCCGCAGCTCGTGAAGCTGACCATCGGCGACCGTCCGGTGTGGCTGCCGCCGCAGGGGCTCACCGTGGCGCCGGAGGGCACCATTCTGGGCTACCCGGTGCGGTTCATGGAGTACGCCCAGACGCTGGGCACCGAAGGCGACATCCAGCTCGTCAGCCCCAAGGGCTACTACTGCCCGGTGCGGCAGGGCGGGGTGAAGTTCGACACCTCCATCCACCTGTACTTCGACCAGGGCCTTCAGTCGTTCCGCTGGGGCTTCCGTCTGGGCGGCCAGCCGCACCTGTCGAAGCCGGTGAGCCCGGCCAACGGCACGAACACCCGCAGCCACTTCGTCACCCTCGCGACCCGCGCGTAAGGAGGCCCGGAACTCATGAACACCTCTCTCCCCGCCTCGAATATTGCCGGTGTGGCCGGCGTGATCGACCCCGATGCCTATGCGGCTGGCTCCTACTCCACCGGCTGGGTCTCCATGGCCGTGTTCCATTGCATGCTGGCGGTGATCATGGCCGGCGACCTGGGCGCGTCCGCGACGCTCGACGCCAAGATCGAGCAGGCCAAGGACGCGGCCGGCACCGACGCCAAGGACGTGACCGGCAAGGCCATCGCGCAGATGACCAAGGCCGACGCCGACGACAACAAGCAGGCCCTGATCAACGTCCGCGCCGACGAGCTGGACGTGAACAACGGCTTCACCCACGTCCGCCTCACCATCACGGTGGGCACCGCCGCTTCGGATGCCGGCGGTCTGCTGCTGGGCCTGCACCCGCGCTACGGCACGGCGGCGGCCAACGACGCCGCCACGGTCGCCGAGATCGTGGCCTGACGGAAAGGGGCGGCCTTCGGGCCGCCCCTTCCGCTTTCACGGAGCCGAACCCATGGGCTTGAAGCTGATCACGCCTCCCGCCGCCGGTCCGGTGTCGCTGGAAGAGCAGAAGCTGCACATGCGGGTGGACCATGCGGAAGAAGACACGCTGATCACCGCGCAACTCGCCGCCGCCGTCTCCCTGGCGGAAAGCTTCATGTCCGCCTGCATCGTCACGCAGGTGTGGGAATGGACGCTCGACGGGTTCTCGGGCTGCCTGACCTTGCCCGTGGGGCCGGCGCAGTCGGTGGACGCGATCACCTACCTCGACGCGGACGGGACCGCGCAGACGCTCGACGGTGCGGCCTATGTGGTGGACGTGACCGAGCGCCCGGCCCGCATCGTCCCGGCCTGCGGGCACGGCTGGCCGGTCACGCGCCGCCAGCTCGCCGCCGTGACCGTCCGCTTCACCGCCGGCTACGGTGACGCCGCCACGGTCGCGGCGCGGCATGCGGACATCGTGGCGGCGGTGAAGCTGCTGGCCGCACACCTCTACGTGAACCGCGAACCGGTCAACATCGGCAACATCGTCAACGATCTGCCCATGACGGTGCAGGCGCTGCTGCTGCCGCACAAGCAATGGGGCTTTGGCTGATGACCCGTCCCCTGCTCATTCTCGGTTCCGCCGCCTGCCTGTTCGATGATCTGGCGGCGCTGGGGCCGTTCGACGGCGAGGTTATGGCGGTGAACGAGTCCGGCGCGTTCGTCGGCGGAGCCATCGACCATTGGGCGTCGCTTCACCCGGAACGCTTCGGCGGCTGGCTGGCCGAACGCGCGCGGCGCGGCGGCAACACCGACTGCACCACGTGGAGCTTCACGGCGGCCCCCGGAGTCGACCGGCAGGAGCCGAAGGTGGAGCGCTCCGGCTCGTCCGGTCTCTTCGCCGTGCGTCTGGCGCTCCACGTTCTGGGCTGCCCGCGCGTGGTGTTGGCCGGCATGCCGCTCGACGACAGCCGCCACGTCACCGATGGGCCGCGCCGCTCCGGCCCGTCCTTCGTGCCCTACCGGCCGGAGTGGCGGCAGGCGGCCCGTGGCGAGTTCGAGGGACGTGTGCGCGCGCTGTCCGGCTGGACGGCGGGCGTGCTCGGCCGTCCAACCGTCTCGTGGCTCGCCGGGGGTGCGGCATGAGCGGTGCCCACACCGGCGCTGGCGAACTCAACCAGCGCGTCCGCGTCGAGCGCGTCACCAGCGTGCCCGACGAGGGGGGCGGCAGCGCCGAAGCGTGGGTGGAGGTGGCCCACGTGTGGGCGAAGGTCTGGCCCGTGTCGGGCGGCGAGCGCGCCGCCGCGCAGCAGGTGCAGGCCGCCGCCATGGTCCGCGTCAAGATCCGCCGCCGCACCGACGTGTCGGCCGACATGCGCGTGATCTGGCAGGGCCGCGCCCACAACATCCGGCACGTGGCCGACGCCGGCCCGTCCGAGCCCTTCCTCACCCTCGACTGCGAAAGCGGGGTGGCAATCTGATGAGCAAGGTTTCCGGCATCAAGGGCGGGGCGCGTCTGCGCAGCACGTTGCGCCGTCTGCCCGTCGCCATCCTGGGCGAGGTGCGCGGCGCCGTCGCCGCGTCCGCCCAGGCCGTCTATGACGAGGCGAGGGTGCGGATGCCGACCCCCGGAACGCACCCCTATGCGACCGGCGAGCTGCAGCGCAAGTTCCGCCTGTTCGTCAGCAAGGACGGGCTGCGCGCCCGCATCGGCAGCTGGGGCAAGCGCCGGGCGCGGCACATCCATCTCGTGGAGTTCGGCGCGGCCCCGCACGCGATTCCCATGCCGGACGGCGGCACGGTCCAGCATCCCGGCGCGCCGGCGCAGCCCTTCCTCTTCCCCGCCTACAAGGCGAAGGCGCGGGGCGCGCGGCTGACGATCCGCGCCGCCGTGCGCAAGGCCCTGGACCGGGAGGCGCGGCGATGAGCGGCGCGTCCTGGCCCCTACAGGTGGCGATGTTCAATGTGCTGGGGCCGGCGCTCGTCCCGGTGCCCGTGCTCGACGACGTGCCGCAGGGACAGGCGTTCCCCTATGTCGTGATCGGCGAGGACGTGGCGACCATCTTCCCCGTGCTCGACCGCGACGGCGAGGACATCGACGTCACCATCCACGTGTGGAGCCGCTACGCCGGCCGCAAGGAGGCCAAGGAGCTGATGGGCAAGGTGCGGGAGACCCTGCACGATCAGCGCCTGACCGTCGCCGGGCACCACCTTGTCGGCCTGCGCCACACCTTCGCCACCGTCTTCACCGAGCCGGACGGCAAGACCCGCCACGGCGTGATGCGCTTCCGCGCCGTCCTGCTCGCCCCCTGAACCCTTCGGCATAGCCGGAGCCGCCGCCGCCCCGTCCGGGCGGCTTTTTTCGTCTGGAAAGGAGCAACCGAGCCATGGCTGGCCCGATTTCCACCCCGAAGACCAGGGTCTACATCGCCCCGTACACCGACGAGAGCACCGCGACCGAATACGACGCCCTGCCGTGGGAGCGGATCGGCACCGTGCTGGACGTGGGCGAGTTCGGCCCGCAGTACCAGGAAATCACCTACACCCCCCTCGACGACGGCATCGTGCACCGCCTGAAGGGCGCGCTCGACAACGGCAGCATTCCGCTGATCCTCGGTCGTGACCCCGACAATGCCGGACAGGCGGACCTGCTGTCCGCGCTGCCGGATTACGACAACTACGCCTTCAAGATCGAGCTGAACGACAAGCCGTCCGGGGCTGGGGCAAAGCCGACGCGCTTCATGTTCCCCGGCAAGGCCATGTCGTACCGCACGCAGATCGGCGACGCGAACCAGATCGTGCGGGCGAACGTCAACATCGCCATCGACGGCGACATCGTCACCGGCGCGCGCGGCACCTGATCGGGCCGGCGCTTCGGGCCGGGCCGGCGGTGTCGCGTGGGGTGCGCCGCCGGCCCTCATCCTCCATCCACCCCACGAACCCAGAACCCCACGAAAGGACCGTTTCCATGTCGCTGAACAAGGGCGAAGTCGCCTTCACCGTCGAGGGCACCACCTACACCCTCGTGCCCTCGCTCACCGCCTTTTCGCAGCTCTCCAACGAGTATTCGAACTATCAGGATCTGCTGCGCAAGTTGGCCTCCAACAACGTGCCGGCCATTGCCCGCGTGATCCGTCTGGGGTTGGGCTGGAACGATCAGCAGTCCAAGAAGCTGCCGGAACTGATGATGCGCGCCGGTCTGGCGCCGCTGGTGGAGGCCACGTCGGACTACGCCTTCCGCCTGTTCAACGGCGGCAAGTCGGCGGACGAGGTGCTGGCCGAGCAGGCCGGCGAGACTGACAACGACAAGGAGGGCAAGGCCGGCGCCCCTTTCGCCGGCTGACGCACGCGCAGTACGCGGCCGAACTCTACAAGTACGCGACGGGGTGGCTCGGTTGGACCGACCGGGCCGCCCTGGCCACCAACATCTTCCGCATCGAACTGGCGCTCGAAGGCAAGGTGGACTTCGTGAAGAAGACGAACCCGTGGGGAGGCAGCGAAGAGGACAAGCCCTTGCCGAGCCCCGACGAGGTGGCCGACAAGGTGTCCGCCCTGCTGCGGGCTCACCCGCGGTTCAAGGGTGGGGCGTGATGGCCGAGCTGCTCGTCCAGCAGGCGCAGGCGGCGTCCCACGTCGTCGAGGTAGGCGCGATCCCCGCCCCGGCGTTCCAGGCGCTGCTTTTCCGCCGCCAGTTCGTCGCGTTCGGCTTGCAGCGCCACCCGCTCTTCCGCCGCAAGCGGTGGGGGAGCGGGTGGCGCTGCCATGGCTTCTGCCATGATGCGACGGTTCCGCTCGTTTGCCCGCAGACGGCCCACGTTGATTGCCACGGCCAGGGCGAACAGGCCAAGCCCTGCGGCGAGGTATGGCAGCAATCTGTCGAAGAACATCGCAACGATGATAACGCCCGCCAGCACAAGGGCGAATGCCAGTACCCCGCGCAGGAAGCCCAGCACGGCCGGCGCGCCGACGAGCAGCACGGCGAGGATCAGGATCAGCAGCACGGTTATCAGCACGGGCGCCGCCTCCGGCGGTTGAGCGCCCCCTAATGTCGTATCGCATGACGAAGCCTGTCAACCCGCCCTCCGGCGGGTTTTTCTTTGGAGCCGAGACGCATGGCTGAAGTCGAAGGTCTGTACGTTCAGCTCGCCGCCGACGACGCCAACCTGCGCCGTGGCTTCGCCTCGGCCGAACAGGCGGCGGCGCGCGCGGAACGGTCCATGGGATCGTCGCTGCGCCGCATTGACGCGGCGTTGGCCTGCGTCAACCGCACCACCGAAGGCGTGGTGAAGCGGCTAGACCAACTGGCCGTCGTCGCCGGCATGGGCAGCCTAGGCATGCTGGCGCAGAAGGCGCTGGCGGCGGCCGACGCCTGGACGCGGGCGGGCAGCAAGATCGCCCTCTACACCAGCTCGGTGCAGGAATCGGCGCAGGTGCAAGAGCGCCTGTTCCAGGTGGCCCAGCGCACCCGGTCGCAGCTCGAACCCACCGTCGGCCTGTACACCAGCCTCGCCGACTCCGTGCAGCGCTATGGCCGGTCGCAGGACGAGGCCATCAGGCTGACCGAGACCATCAACAAGACGTTCAAGATCAGCGGCACCGAAGCCGGTGCGGCTGCCGACGCGGTGCGCCAGTTCGCCCAGGGACTGCAATCCGGCGTGCTGCGCGGCGACGAGTTCAACAGCGTCATCGAGCAATCGCCCCGTCTCGCCAAGGCCCTGGCGGAGGGGCTGCGCGTGCCGAGGGAGCAGCTCCGCGCGCTGGCCGAGCAGGGGGCGCTCACCGCCGACAAGATCATCGACGCGCTGCTGCGCCAGTCCGTCACCATCGACGCCGAATACAAGCGGATGGCCGTCACGGTGGGCGACGCCATGACGGTGCTGGGCACCGCGGCCGAACGCCTCGTCGGCCGGGTGGATCAAGCCACCGGCGTGACGGCGGCCCTGGCCCGCGGAGCCCTCACGCTGGCGGACAACCTCGACGACGTGGCGACGGCGGCGACAGCGGCCGGTGGGGTGATTGCTTCGGTGTACGTCGCGCGCGGCTTGAGGGTGGCCACTGCCGCTGTGTGGGAGTTCCTGTCGGGGCAATGGAAGCTGCGCGCTGGATTGTACGAAACGACAGGGCACATCCTGCAACAGGAAGCTGCCTTGCGGCAGTCCACTGGTGAGGCTCTCAACGCCGCTGCTCGCGACAGGGAGTTGGCCGCCGCGCGGCTGGCGCAGCTCACCACCGACCGTTCGGCCATGGCCGTACTGCGCGAGCAGGCCGCCCGGCAACGCGAAGCTGCGCAGGCGCAGGTCGAACTGGCCCGTGGCATTCAGACGGCGACGGGCCGGACCGCGCAGTACGAAAAGGCGCTGGACAGCCGCAACGCTGCAACGCGGACGCTGATCGCGTACCAGCGTCTGGAACGCGACCTTGATACCCAGATCGCCGCCGCGCGGCTCGGGCTCGCGGAAACCACCGCCGCCGCCGCCATGGCGGAGGGGGCGCACGCTACCACACTGCAACGCACCTCCCTGTCGGCGACGGTGGCGGCGAAGTCGATGGCCGTGCTGCGCGGGGCGCTCGACTTCGTCGGTGGGCCGGTGGGGGCGGCACTTTTGGCCCTGGCCGGTGTGGTGGCCGCCTTTGCCTTGCGCACCACGGAAGCCGAGGCGGCGACGCAGGCTTTCACCACCGCACAGCAGGCCGCGCGCGACGTGGTCAAGGAGCAGGTCACCGACGTGGAGGCCCTGGCCGGCGAGTACCGCCGCCTGGGCGACGAAATGCGTGCGGTGACGCAGCTCAAGCTGGAAGACGCGCTGGCCAAGCAACGCGACGCCATCAAGGCGGCCCGGCGGGAGACGGAAACGGCGCTCTACCGCTCGCCCATGCTCGACACGGTGGAGGGCAACCACGGCTCCGATAACCTGCCGTCCGTGCAGCGCTTCGAGCGGATGGGATTGGCGGCCGAGCAGGTGGAGCGGCTGCGCGCCGCGCTCGACGCCTTCCGCGTCGCCGCCGCCGACGATCCGCAGGCGATCATCGCCCTCGTCACCGCGCTGAACGGCATCGGCCGGGAGGCGGGGGCGGCGGGCGGCCCTCTGCTGGAACTGGCCCGCTCCCTGGCCGATCCCGCATCGCGGTCCGAAGACCTGCGCAAGACGGCGCAGGAACTGGGCGCGCGGCTGGCGCTGCTGAAGGACCCCAGCGACGTTGCGGCCAAGGCCCTGCTCGCTGGCAGCCAGACCGCCGGCACGGCGGCATCCTCGTTCAGGACCCTGGGCGGGGCCATCGGCGCGGCGGCTAGTAAGCTGGCCGATCTGGCGGAGAAAGCCCGCCTGCTGCGCCTGCCCGCCGGCTTCGAACGCAAGGTGGCGGAGCTGGCCGGCCCGCCGCCGGTGCCGCAGGTGCCCAACGTCACGGGGTTCCAGGACCGCAGCACCACGCCCGACGACAAGGCTTACCAGCGTTACAACCTTGATCAGGAGATAGGGCGCGATCAGCTGCGCCGTCTGGCGGTGGCCGAGGCCGGCGACAAGGCCGAGGAAATCACCCGGCAGGCCCAGGCCACGCGCTTGCTGTCCGGAGCGCTGACCGACGCTGCCAAGGCGCACGCGCAGAACCGGATCGAGCTGGCCCGCGCCGCGCTCGATTACCCGGAGCTGGGGCAGAAGACCTATGAGACGTTGCTCACCACCCGCGACTTTGGACAGGTGCTGGCGACGCTGCCGCCCGAGCTGCAACGCATGTGGGCGGCCATGGAGACGGACAGCGCCGCCAAGCTGTCCGGAGACATCGCCCAGGCCACCCAGGCGCTGGAACTCCAGACCGCCGCCGAAGAGCGGTTGGCCGCCGCCGCCGGCCAGGGCGAGGCCGCCATGCGCCGCGCCCGCATCGAGAATGAGGTGGCAGCATCCGCGCTCAAGGGGTTGGCGGCGCAGACGCGCCTGTACCTCGAACAGCAGGAACGCGCCGCGCAGCAGCAGATCCGCGCCGACTTCGCCGGCCAGATCGAACAGGAGGTGGCGGCCAACACCCGCCTCGCCGCCGCCATCCGCACCGGCGTCTCGGCCCGGCGCGACGCGGAGATCCGCAGCAAGGCCGTCGCCCAGGCGATGAAGGAAGTCCCCCCGACCTACGACACGGCGGGGCGGGCCACGGGGAAGTTCAGCGAGGCCATTGAGCGCAACGTCGCCCTGCTGAAGCGCCAGCAGGCGGCGGCTGATGACGTGGACTTCGCCTCGTACGAGCAGGAACTCGAACGGGCGGGCAAGGTGCTTGGCCGCCGGCAGGGCCTCGTCGGCGCGCCGGAGGACGTGCGCGCCGCCAGCGAGGCCCGGCAGGACGTACTCGACTGGCTGGAGAAGCAGGGCAAGGAGTACGACAAGCTCGACGCGGCCGAACGCCGCCGCGTCGACAACATGATCGCCGTGGCCCAGCGCAACGCGGACATCGACCTCGGCATCCGCCGGCAGGAAGACGCGCTGAAGGCGGTGGGCGACGCCGTCGAAAACAGCCTCGTGCGCCCCCTGGAATCGGCCGTTGACGCCATCGTCAAGGGCGAGGGCGCATCGATCAAGTGGTCGAACGTGCTGAAGGGCATGGGCGCGTCCCTGCTAGGCGACGGGCTGAAGATGGCCGTCCTCAACCCGGCCCGGAACCTGCTCGGCCTGAACGGCGGCTCCCATGCCCCCACGCTGTTCGACCTGCCGCTGTTCGGCGGCGGGGGCGGCAGCGGGCAGTCGATTGCCAGCAACGCGCCGGTGGCGCAGGGCGGCAACAGCCTGATGGGCAGCATGAGCAACTGGGCCATCGGCAAGGCCGGGTCCTGGCTGTTCGATCAGGTGTGGCAGGGCTCGTGGGCGCAGTCCGCCTGGAACAGCATCAGCGGTTCCGCGGCCGAATGGCTGGGGCTCGGTGGCGCCGCCGCCACGCCCGCCGCTGCCGGCGGCTTGGGGGCCGGGGGCAGCTACGTCTCCGGGCAGGTGGTGAACGGCTTCATCGTCGGCGGCGAGGCCGGCGGTGCGGCGGCGGCCGGTGCCGGGGCGGGGGCCGGCGGAAGCGGTGCCGGTGCCGGCGCCAGCGCGGGCAGCGCCAGCCTGGGCGCGGTTGGCGGTGTCGGTCTCGGGGCGGCCGGCCTGGGCTATGCCTGGGGCGGGTACTGGGGCACGAAGGCCAACAGCAAGGCCGTGGGCGCCCTGCACGGTGCCGGTGCCGGTGCCCTCTACGGCACGATGATGCTGCCCGGCATCGGCACCATCGTTGGCGCCATCGTCGGTGCCATCGCCGGCATGCTCGGCACCCAGAAGAAAGCCACCCAGTATGGTGGCGGCTGGATCGACACCGACGACACCGGCACCATCACGAAGTCGGACTCCGGCGGCGAGAACGGAATCGACGGCAACGACCTGCTGAACCGGGCCAAGGCCGTCAACGAGGTGCTGGCGACCGTCAACAAGAACGCCGGCATCTCCTACGGCGCCCTGCGCATCTCGACGGAGTACCACGAGGAAAAGGGGCACTCGACGCTCATCGGCGGGTGGGAGGGCCAGAAGGTCTCGTCGGCCGAGCAGCCGGGCATGATCGCGCTGGATATCCTGCGGGCCTTCGCCAAGGACGACAAGCTGGCCGCCCGGTACAATTTCCAGGCGCCGGAGGTGGTGCTCAAGGCCCTGCGCAGCATGGGCGCGGTGGATCAGGAGACGGGCGCCAAGATCCTGGCCGTCGCCGCCGCCATCGACAAGGGGAACACGGCGCTCGACTCCTACATCCGCTCCCTGTCCGGCGTGACCAAGGCGGCGCGCCAGTCGATCGAAGACAACCTGGAACCGCTGAAGGACGATCTGGAGCTTGCCCGCAAGGGTGGCATCGAAACGGAGTGGAAGGATCTGATCACCCGTCAGTTCCGTGCCGTGTGGAGCACCGCCACGTCGAGCTTCACCGAGGTCGAGACGGCCCTTGCCGAACTGGACGGGGCGTTCGAGGCTTACGGCAAGTCAATCAAGGAGCTGAACCTTGCGATCACCGATGCCGAGCTGACGGCGGCCAAGGCCGCGCAGGTCGCCCGTATGCGCGCCGATTACGCGCGGCAGCAGGGCGCCCAGCTCAACAGCGCGCGCGGGACCGGCTACCTCAACGAGGTGGATGGCATCACCGAGGGCTACCGCACCGAGCTGCGCAACGTGGCGGCGCTGTACGGCGGAACGTCGGAGGCGGCCCTGCGCGCCGCCAACGCCAACGAGCTGTACAACCGTTCGCTCTGGACCTTCGTCGCCCAGCTCGACCGCTCGCAGCTCAGCAAGGTTCTGGAGCAGTACGGCGACAGCGTGGTGGGGCTGGCCGACACCATCGCCTATGCCTCGACGGTCATGGAGGCCCGCGACGGGGCCGCCCGCGCCGATGCGGTGCGGCGCGCCTATCTGGGTCTGCGCGGGCGGCTGCACGCCAACGACGACACGCCGGGCGCGGCGCAGTCGCTGCTGAACGCGGGCCTGAACCCCCGCGACTTCCCCGAGATGACGGCGACGCTGAACGCCGGGTACTACAGCAAGGTGGCGGCGGGCACGGCATCGGCCGGCGACCTCGTGGACGCCTACGACCGCATCACCAAGGCTTTCAACAACAACCGGTTCAGCGCCGAGCAGTACGCCCAGCTGTTGGGCGACCTCGACCGCGCGTTCGAGGCGACGGCCCAGCGTATGGCGAACGCCGCGCAGCTCGTGGGGCGCGTCGATTCCTTCCTGCGCCAGATGGACACCGATGAATACTCGGTGCTGGCCCCCGATCAGCAGCTTGCCGCCGCCGCCTCGCAGTTCCGCGACCTGCTGGGCAAGGTGAAGGGCGGCGATGCCAGCCTGACGGACGAGCTGTTCCGCGTCGCCCAGGTGTACCGGGAACTGGCGCGCCGCGACTTCGCCACCAGCGACGGGCCGGACGCTGCCAACCGCATCGGTGCCGGGGCCATCGACGCGGAGATCCGCGCCGGCCTCGCCGGGCTGAAGAGCGAGGCGCAGCAGCAGCTCGCCGCCGCGCAGCAGCAGCTGTCCCTCATCCAGGATCAGGCCAACACGCTGTCCCGCATCAACGCCACCATCGGCCGGGCGCGGGACGATCAGGTGTCGTGGCTGTCCAGGCTGCATGCCCTGCAAAGCGACCTGAACACCAAGCTGGAAAAGGGCTTCGGGCGGGATCTGCGCGACTATGGGGGCAACCCGGTGCTCAACCGGATGCTGGCCGCCGCGCTGCCGCAGTACACCGGCGGGTTCGCGCCGGGCGAGTTCGAAGCGTGGGTGGCATCGCAGAACGTCAGCGTCAGCAAGGTCAACCCGTCCTTCCCCCACCTCAACCAGATCCTCACGCTGTTGGGCGCCGACCCCACCGGCTTCGGGAAGGGCACCTGGGGCGCCCCGTTCAGCTCCATGGGGGAAACCTGGCAGAAGGTCGCCGCGCGCGAGATCCTCAAGCTGCACGGCTACGTCCCTGGCTTCGCGGAGGGTGGGCAGCACACCGGCGGTCTCCGCCTCGTCGGTGAGAAGGGGCCGGAACTGGAGGTGACGGGGCCGGCCCGCTATTGGTCCGCCGCACAGACGGCGCGGATGCTGGCCGCCGCCAACGACCGGCTGCCGTCCAACGTGGTGCTGTTCCGCCCGCCGTCCCTGTCGCCGGGCGGCGATGCGGCGGCCGTGGTGGTCGCCGTCAACCGGGTGGCGGATCGCCTCGACGCCGTGCTCTCCGCCCTGCACGAGGTGGAGGCCGATGCCCAGGAACAGCGCGCGCGCATCGCGGCCGACACCAGCCAGCGCCTGGGTGAGCTGAAGTCGGAAGTCGAGGAACTGCCGCGCCGTCTTGCGGGGGCCATGTGATGCGCATCCACCTGTTCGAACTGGACGCCCACCACAAGCCCAGCGGGCACCTGCACCGCTGGCATCTGGCGACCGCGCCCGGCTACCGCTCGCGCAGCGACGACACGCCGCCATCCGTCGCGTGGCTGCCGCTCGTCGCGCAGTGGGCGTCGGTCGCCGTGCAGGCGTCCGGCTCGCGCGCCGGGCGGGCCGGGGCCGATGATCTGCGCCTGATCAACGTCCGCACGGCGGATGACCTGCCGCGCTGGGCGAACGTCTACGACCTGACGGCTGCAGCCTGGATCCGCGTCCAGCTGGGGGAACGCCCGCTCAACCCGTTGCTGACCGACTACGTGGTGCGGCGCGTCGTGGAAAAGGAGGTGGAGGCGGGGGCTCCCTATGCCACCGCTGTGACGGTGTGGCAGGCCAGGGCCGGCTTCGTCCAGCCGGACCGCTCCGAGATCCGCATTCCGGTCTACGACCGGCAGCGGGACTTCGACGTGCCGGTGTTGCCCTCCACCGTCACCTATGCCGGCACGGGCGGGCTCGAAGGTCCGGCCGAGCTGAAGAACGTGACCAAAGAGCGGTGCATCGGCTGGGTGCCCATCTGCGCGCCCACCTATCTGGGCGTCGTCGCGGGCAAGCACACCTATTCGGTCAACGGTGGCCGGCCCATTCATGCCATCGTGCGCGCCTGGGACAGCGCCGCCCCCTATCTGCCCGTCGCCGGCACGCCCGCGGCCACGGGCGAATACGCCGTAAACCTCGCGACCGGCATCATCACCGTGGGTGGCAGCAAGCCGCTCGACTTCCGCTGCGAGGTGCAGGGCGACGCGCCGGGCGGCATCTGGAACCGCTACATCGGCGCGGTGATCGCGCAGCTCGCGATGGAAGCCGAACTGGCCTCGACGGTGGACGTGTCGGGCATGGACGCCGTGCCCCGCACCGTGGGCGTCTATCTGCCGGCCGGCGACACCACCACGCACCGGGCGCTGTATGACCGGCTCGTTGGCTCCGTGGCGCGCGGTCGCTGGTACATGGGCCTCGACGATGGACAGCTCGTCGTCACGCGGCTGCCCAGGCCGTCCACGGCTCTGCCGGTGCGCACCTACCGGCTTGCGCTGGGCGACACGCCGGGGCTGAAGCCGCTGTCCGTCAGCAGTCTGACGCCGGCCCGGCAGGCGGTGGTGCGCTATGCCGAGAACCCGAGCCCGGCCACCTCCACCGCCACCACGGCGACGGCGGCCGACGTGGCATTGTGGACCACGCGGTGGCGCGCCGCCGCGTCTGCCGACGATGCGGCCTTGGCCGCCGCCTGGGGCAATTCGGCCAAGGTCGAATATCCCGAAACGGCGCTGACGCTGGCAGCCGACGCGGAGGCGGAAGCGCCGCTGTGGGCGGCCGAACTGGGCGACCCGCCGCGCCCGTACGAACTGAAGGTGCGCGACGGTGCCCCCGGTCTGTGGATCGGTGACGCGGTCATGGTGGAAGACAACGTGGCCGGGTTCGAAGACGGCGACGTGGTGGTGATCACCGGCCGGACCAACAAAGACAGAGGTGGCGGCGCCACCCTTTACGTCGAGGCGCAGACGACTGAGCCGCGCCTGCTGACCGAAGACGGCTTCTTCCTCACCACCGAAGACGACGACTTCCTGATTGTGGGGTGATCCATGCTGAAGCGAATTTCGGACCTCCCGGCGGCCACGTCGGTGGGGGCGGGAGACCTGTTGCTGCTCGTCCAGGGCGGCACCGCCAAGCGCGTGACGGCGGAGGTCCTGGGCGTGGTCCGGCCCGGCACCATCGAGACCTTCGCGGCCGGCTCGGTGCCGGCAGGCCGTCTCGAATGCGACGGCTCCGCTGTGCCGCGCTCCACCTTCGCGGCCCTCTTCGCGGCCATCGGCACGACCTGGGGGGCGGGCGACGGCACCACGACCTTCACCCTTCCCCACTTCCGCCGCCGCACGATCCCGGTGCCGGCCGGCACGGCCACCATCGCCGCCGGAGCGCCGCAGCCTGACGGCGGGGCGGACATTCCCGTGACGGTCCCGGTTGCGACCATCGTCACCACCATCAAGACCTGATCGGCGGGGGTATCGCGATGGGTATGGGCTATCTGGCCGATCAGAACGAGTTGGTGTTGAGCGCCTGCGAAATCACCAGCAACGTCGCCTTCGCCGCGACGGCGCCGCTGGAATCGCTGCGTACCACGCCGCTGATCGACCCGGCGGTGTCCGCCGTGGTGGGGACCGAAGACGAGCCGGTGGTGATTGAGGTGGAGTACGAGCACCCCATCGACCTCACCTACGCCGGCCTGTTCGACACCAACCTGCGGCAGGAAGCCTACTATCGGTTCGAGGCGTTCGCCGATGCCGGGCGGACCGAGCGCCTGTTCACCACCACCGACGCGAGCGGCCTGGAACGCAACGTGGTTCCCCCGCTCACCGATCCGGAGCTGATGCGGGCCGGCGCGCCCAACCAGATGCGCGGCGACCTTCCGCCCCGTGACTTCATGCTGCTGCCCACGAACCTGCACGTCACCGTGCCGCTGTGCCCGGCGCTGGTGCTGCGATGGACCCTGTGGGGCCGGGCCTACCGTCCCGACGACAGCGACGACAGCGGGTACAGCGTCGGGCTGGCCTGGGCCGGCGACGGGCTTCCCATCTCCCGCCACGTCGGCGGCTCCGGCGACGGCGTGAAAGACGGGGACGAGGTGATCACCACGCCCGGCGGTGGGGTGTGGGTGGAGCCGGGCATTCCGCGGCGCGTGGCGCTGATCGACCGGACGGCGACCGACCTGCACCTGCGGGACGAGATTTTCAAGCTCGTGCTGCGTGGCGGGAAGCGCAAGCCGCTGGTGTGGCTGCCCGACATGGACAGCCCGGCCGACTGCTTCCTCTATGGCGGCCTGTACCGCCGGGCCGGCGACTACCAGCACAAGTTCATCTCCCGCCGGTACGTCTCCAACTCGCTCGACCTGGAGGAATGGAAGGAATGACAGAACTGTCCGAAGCCCTAGACCGGCTGAACCAATACAACCTTGGTGTCTATTCGGTGACGGTCAACCCCTATGGCCTGTCGGGCGTCGGTGGCATGGCCGCCAATTGGCGCCGTCACAGCCAGGACTTGAGAACGGTTGGGCTGGCGGTGGCGCAGGCTGCCGGCTCCGTGGGCCTGGGCGTGCGGTACGCCTGGGACGCCAGCACCACCGATGCCGATCCGGGCGCGGGCGAGATCCGCATCAACACGCTGACCTCCGGTTCGGCGACCTGGATCTACGCCAGCACGAGCGATGCTGGCGGCACGGACGTGTCGGCGCTGTTGGCCGCCATGGATGACAGCACGAACCCCACGATCAAGGCGTTCCTGATCCTCCGTCATGTGACCGACCCGGACCGGTGGGCCATCCTGGCGTTGACAGGGGCCGTGGTGTCGGTGGCCGGTTACCGCAAGCTGCCCGTGTCCTTCGTCTGCGGTCCTGGTGGGTTCGTGGCCGGGGAAACCGTGTCGCTGGGCTTCGTGCCGGTGGGCAACATGGGCGCGACCGGCGCCACGGGCGGCCTCGTCGGCGGCAACCTTACCGGGGCGCTGAACGAAACCGCCGTCACCCTCGCGAGCGCCGCCACCACCGACCTGGGCGCGGCGGCCGGCAATGCGGTGCGGATCACCGGCACCGCGACCATCACGGCGCTGGGGACGGCGCAGAACGGGGCGCGCCGCACCGTCACGTTCCTGGACGCCCTGACCCTCACCCACAACGCCGCCAGCCTGATCCTGCCCGGCGGGGCGAGCATCGCCACCGCGGCCGGCGACACGGCGGTGTTCGAGAGCTTGGGAGGCGGCAACTGGCGGTGCACCGCCTACACCGTCGCCAGCGTCGCCCCCGGCTCCGGCGGCACCTCCCTGACCCGTCACTTCCTCTCGATGTGAGAACCCACCATGGCCGAAACTCCGAACCGCATTCACGCCCAGCTGGGCACCGGCGCCATCACGGATGCCGGCTCCGTACTCGCCACGTTCACGGCGCCCAAGACCACGGTGCAGCTGCTCATCAACCATGTCGAAGGCACCACCGCCTGCAACATCGACCTCGCCCTCGACGTGGGCGGCTCGGGTGCCACGCTGCGCCGGGTGGTGCCGAAAGATTACCTGCTGGAACCGAAGAACGGCATCACGCATGTGACCTTCATCGCGCTTGCCGGAGACAAGCTGCGCGGCCGGGCCAGTGCTCCGACCTCCGTGGACGTGTACGGCAACACCGTCGAGAGCACCTGATCATGAGCCGGAACATGTTCGGCCCTCAGGCTGCCAACCGCGCGGGAAGCGCCATCCGCAGCCTGAACGAGCGCCGGGACCTGCTCAGCCTTGCGGGCCGGCCCCTGTATTTCGGGGACGGGCCATACAACGTCTACATGGCGTCGGAGAGCCTGCACCTTGTTCACCTTGCCACAGGCGTGCGCGATCCAAGCATGGTTTATTCGCCGCGCTATCCAGTGTTGGTAGCGATCGGGGTGAAGGACTTCTTTTATTCGTGGAACATCGGCAATTGCTACGCTCTGACTGCCTCCGGGAAGATTTATGCGTGGGGATCCTCTCCCGGTTACTACGGTGACGGATCATCCGTCATCAGTTGGACGCCTAAGCAGGTCGGAACCGGCAAGACGTGGAGCAAGCTGGCGGTCCACTACAACGCTGTTTACGCCATCGCCACGGACGGCACTGTGTGGCGCTGCGGGGACACCGCCAACGGCGTCATGGCGAACGGCTCCACTGCGTCGGGCACGATGACCACGCTGACGCAGCTGGGCACGGCGACGAACTGGACGGACGTTTGGGTACGCTATGGCTCGGTCTATCTGCGCAATGCCAGCGGTCAACTTTGGGTGGCCGGCGCCAACAACAATGGGCAGCTCGGTATCGGCACCACCGCCGCGACTGGAACTCTGACGTTGGTGTCCGGTGCCTATCAGATGGTATGCCCGGCCGACTACAGCGTTACGGCGCTCGGAACCAACGGGTGGGTGTATGCGTGGGGCTGGAAAGCGGGTGCGGTGGACGCGGCATCTGCAACTTCTCCGTCTGAGTTGGCTGGTCCGAGCAGCTGGATGACTGTCGCGCGTTCGGACTTCTATCAAGCCAACTATTACCACGTTCACCACCTCATCAAGACCGATGGGACGCTGTGGGAACTGGGCTACTACAACTCCGGTGGTTCGAGCACCGGGCCGACCTTCCGAACGACCCCCTTCTCCGCTGGCGGGGTGACCACCCCGTTCCAGGTGGCGACCGGCCAGACGTGGAAGCAGGTAATGGGAATCGCTCGTGGCTCGGTGATGCTCGCGCTGACGACTGCCGGCCGGTTGTATTCCAACGGCAGTACCGGAAACGGACAGCAATTCGACCCTCTGGTGTCGGCCAGCGGCATCCTGCAAGCGCACTCCTTCAACAAGACCATCGCGCGCATGTCGTCGCTCGACGACTACTCCCTGCTGCTCTTTGTCCAGGAGTAACCATCATGAGACTCTACACCCATGCCGGAGGCCCGCCGATGCCGCTTCCGGAAGTGATTATTCTTTCCGACGGACGCCCGCGCACCAAGCCCGACACCTTCACCGAAGAGGAAATCGCGGAGGCGGGGTACGCCGAGGCTCCGTCGATGCCAGCGTTCGACCCGGTGACGCAGCGCTGCCTCTGGATCGAGGGCGCTTGGGTGGTCGAAGATCTTCCGGTCCCGACGCTGCAACAGCGTGTCGAAGAGGCTGCCCGCGTGGCCGTGGCGCGTGTCAACGCCGAGGCCGGGCAGCAGCGCGCGAAGTACATCACCGTGACCACCGGCCAGGAAGGCACCTATGTCGTCAAGGCGGAAGAGGCCAGACGGTTCCGGGACCTTCCCGAGGGCGAAGCCGCCACCGCCGAAGCCTTCCCGTACCTGAGCGCCGAGGCGCTGTGCTGCGGCACGACGATGGAGGCGGTGGCCGCCCTCGTGCTCGCCACCGAGACGGCGTGGCACCAGCTCAACGCGCTGATCGAAGGCCGGCGGCGCGGGGCGCTCGTCGCCATCGAGGCCGCCCGGCAGGCTGGCGACCTGTCGGGCGTCGAGTCCGTGTTCCCCGTCGCGTGGCCGGACTGATGATACGCCGCGCCGCTCCCCCCGCCGCCGGCATCGCCTTAGCTGTGGCTGCCCTCTACGGCCCGGCACTGGCCGCCGACCTCGACCCCGCCGCCATCGCCGACCGTGCCTTTGACGCCTGGGGCGTCTCTCACCCTTGGGTGCAGATGACCGCCCTCGTGGTGTCCGGGGCGCTGTGGGGCTGGCGCATGTGGCTGAACCGGCCGCAGCCCGCTCACCACACCACCGACGAACTGTTCGCGTTGCTCAACAGCCTGTCCGACCGCGTGGACGCCCTGGCCGTCCGCATGGACCAGCACGTTGACTCCGGCGCCTGCCGGCCCGACTGACCTTCATCGACACTTCGGAGCCCGGCCCTCTGCCGTCCGCTCCGAAGTGCTGTCCGGCAGCCCGCATCACCCATCACGCGCCTTCCATGGCCCGCCATTCCGGCGGGGCCTTCCTGCTGCCCAAAGGAGGGGCACAACTCATGACCACCAGAGCCGTTACCGTCGCCTGTCTGGCCCTCGTCAAGCATTACGAGGGCTTGTACCTGAACGCCTACCTCTGCCCGGCCGGCGTGCCCACCATCGGGTGGGGCCACACCAAAGGCGTGACCATGGGCCAGAGCATCAGCAGGGAAAAGGCCGACGTCCTGCTCGCCGCCGACATGGCCGAGGCGGCGCGGCATGTGGACCGCCTCGTCACCGCGCCACTGATGGATCACCAGCGCGACGCGCTCGCCAGCTTCGTGTTCAACCTGGGGGCCGGGAACCTCGCGTCCTCGACCTTGCTGAAGAAGCTGAACGCCAAGGACTATGAGGGTGCGGCGGGCGAGTTCGGCAAGTGGGTCTATGCGACCGTGGGCGGGGTCAAGACTCAGCTCGCCGGCCTCGTCGCTCGCCGCGCCGCCGAGGCCGCCATGTTCCGTGGCGCGGACTGGAAGGCGGCGGCCGAGCAGCAGCAGCGCATGCCGCAAGCGGTGGTTCCGGCGGCCCCGATGAAGCCGTTGGCGCAGTCCCGCACGATGCAGGCCGGGCAGGTCGGTCTGGGGCTGAGCGTGGTGACCGGCACACTGGCGCAGGTGTCGCCGATGCTCGAACAGGTCCAGGGGATCGGCGGCCAGATCGGGGCCATTCGCGCCGCCCTGCCGGATGGCAGTGCCGGCTATGTCATGGCGGCGCTGCTCGCCGGGGCGGTGGTGTTCATGCTTTGGCGTCGGTACGAGGATCACCGCCAGCAGCGGGCGTGACGCTAGCGCGGGCTGGTGTTGGTCGCGCCAGCCCGCAAAGCAATCACTGTTGTTCCGCGTGCGCTCTCATCATAGGATTCCGTAGTTCTATATCGGATAAGGTTCCTATGAACGATCGAATCGCGGGGCAGATTGAGAGAGTGGCTATCGCCTTGGCCGGCGGGCCTGACGAGTGGGCCAGTATCGGCGAGCCTATCTGCGAGCAACACCGAGAACTGGCGCGGCGCGCAATCCGTGTGCTGGGGCTGGGTAACGCGGTGCCGTGGGACGAAGTGCAAATCCCGATACAGGTTGAGCTGACGGAGCGGCGCGGTATGCTGCATCCCCGCAAGCCGGGCGATGGAGCGACAGCGGTTGTCGCGCGCTGTATCGTGGATCGGCTCAAGCTAGCAGGCTTCACGGTGATCGCTGGGCCGCCGGCACTCATGACCAACGACAAGTGGCCTTAGCGCTCCGTCGAGGCGCAAGATTCTGGCGAAGTGGTGGCTCAATCGGTTCTGTGATCGAGTGTTCCAAGCGATGTCGAATTGTTGTATATGGTGCGGGCGCTGGTTGGAACTTTCCGGACCGAATACTTGTGGCCTAAGGGTGAAGCTCGCTCCATGGGCGTGGCTTTCGCCGTAAATCTAGATCTCAAGGACGATGGGGAGCATTATGCATCTGCGAAGAATGATCATTCCGAAGAGTATTGCAGCTCGTGCCGACGATAAAGATATGAATTTTTTCTTGTCTGCTGGGCACGTATCAAATGAATTGGCTGTCTTAAACAAGCTTGTTTTGGTGGCTACAAATTATTCTTCTGATGAGCATATTGCGAAGTATGAGATCTCTCAATCGTTATTTTTGATTCGCATCGCGTGTGGAAAGTTGCATGAGGCCCATGAGCTAATTAGAAAAGGCTTTAACGCTACGCAGCTGTCAAAAAAATATCGAGACACTATGGGTAGTAGCGGGCTCGTGGCACTAAAGAACTTTCAGACGTACTTCTCAACAAGTTCAAACATACTAACTCGCCTGAGGAACGATTATTCATTTCATTATGATCCAAATAATATGACTACTAATCTGGAGGATCTTGGTGACGACGACTGGTGCGTTTATCTCACTGAGTACTCGGGAAACTCGCTATATTATATTTCTGAGGTCGCTTTAGTTGCGTCAATGGTAAAGGCCATGGGCATGTCTGATGCTAAGGGTGCTCTTAAGCGGATCCTGGAAGATTTGGGAAAATGCATTAATTGGTTCGTTGAATTTTCAGAAAGCTACATGGTGGCCTTCCTTAATAAGCACTCATCTGCGGACGATATAAATCGAGGATCGACGGTCCATGTTGTTAAGGATGCCCCTGGTTTGCGGGAGTATCGTTTGCCAACAATCGTCAAGTTACCGTAGGTGGGGCAAGGCTGTGCCCCTTTATTGATTGCAGTTCCGCCGGGCAAGGTGCAGCCGCAGTCGAGCGGCGTACCGGCCCGCGAATTGCTATCGCTGGACCCGCGCTGGAGGCCAATGAGCAAGCGTAATAGTGGAAGGCACAAAGCTGACCTAAGTGATTGAAAGAAAAGCCTGTTGGATAGCATCATAGTCCCTTGGTCGGGGGTTCAAATCCCTCCGCAGCTACTAGCGCGGAAGTCTGTTGCTGCCGAAACACCGTCCATCATCCGTCTCGCTTGTCGCAGACGTGGGTGAAAGGTGATCGTTGCACAAAGTTGAATTGGCGTGAGAGAAATGCGCGCGTCGGCCTCGGCCCCACCCGGGCCGTCCGGAGTACCGCATCAGCCCAATGGTGCGCCGGACGGGGGGCCGTATGCCCGCTGGGATGCGCTGGGGGTATGAGCCAGCGCAGGGCTACCAACGCCGGGGCTGACACTACAGCATTTGTGTGCGTGCGTGTGGCTATCACGGTGCGATCGGGAACGAGTGTGGAACAAAGCGGCGAGCCAAACGCCAGGAGCAGCAAGGTGTTCTGCAAAACGTTCTACAAAACAACTTCCTAAGTAACTGGAAACACGCCTTTGGTGGGCCGCCACTGGTACCACAAGACGGCGGTCGGCCACGCCTCGGGTGCGGATGTGAAGACCGACGTGACGTGGCATGGCGACCGCGCCTCGCACTTCGTCAACAACATGATGAGCCAGGGCGCCTGCCTCATCGACCCCACGGGCGTCGTCACGCTGCGCTGCCTCGAATAGGCGCGCCGGCCGCTTCCGTTCCCCTTTCCTTGATGGAGTTCCCCATGGCCTTCGCCCCGAAGGACCTGAGCGTGCTGGCCTACGCCAACGGCTTCACGCTCTGGCACTACACCACCGCCGACGCGCACGGCGACGTCGACACTACCGGCTACTTCAACGGTGCCGCCGACCTGCTGCGGACCGGCGACATGATCCTCGCCAACACCGGCGCCGGCGGCACGGCTGTGGGCGGCATCTTCCTGGTCGCCGGCAACGCCTCCGGCACCGTCGACGTCGCCAACCTGACCCAGGTCGGCGCGACCGACAGCGATTGACGAACAACTCCCTCCCCCGCCCCCGGCGGGGGAGGGAAGGGGCCCGCCGGAGGCGGGAAGGGTGGGGGCAACGCCTTGTCCAAGGATCAGTGATCGTAGGTTGGGTTGAGCGTCAGCGAAAACCCAACAGTTCCAGCGACGCGAGGGGTGTTGGGTCTCGACCCAACCTACGCCGGGCGGGCCGCTGATCCTCGGGCAGGCCGCTGCCCCCACCCTCCCACGCTGCGCGTGGGTCCCTCCACGGTCGCCCGCAAGTCGGGCGACCGCGTTCCGCCTACGATCGCCTCCGGCGCTCGTTGCCTTCGGCACCGGCTCCACGCCCCCAGCGGGGCTGGGGGAGGGTTCAAAAAGGAATTCCCCATGGCACTCACCGCGATCGGATTGTGCAGCCGGGCGCTGCTGAAGATCGGCGCGGCGCCGATCGCCGCCTTCGACGAGGGCACGGCGGAAGCCGAAGTGGCGGACGCGCTGTACGCCCCCACCCGCGACGCGCTGCTCTCGGCCCGCGCCTGGAGCTTCGCCACCGCGCAGGCCGCCTTGCCGCGCCTCGCCACCGCGCCGCTGGCCGACTACGCGCACGCCTTCCAGCTTCCCGCGGACTTCCTGCGGGCGCTGTCCGCCGGGGCCGGGCGGGGCCGCGGGCTGGACTACCGGATCGCCGGGAAGGCGCTGCACACGGCCAGCAACGCCGTCGTGCTGACCTACGTCTGCCGCCCGGAGCCCGAGGATTTTCCGGCCTTCTTCGATCAGGCGCTCATCGCCCGCCTCGCGGCCGAGTTCTGCCTGCCGCTGACCGAGAACTCCAGCCGGGCCGAGGTGCTCCAGCGGCTGGCCGAGCAGGAGTTCCGCCGCGCCCGGCTGATCGACGCGCAGCAGGACGTGCAGCCCGGCTTCGAGGACTTCTCGCTGATCGAGGCGCGCGGCTGATGCCCCGGATCCGGCAGGTCAAGACCAACTTCACGGCGGGCGAGATCTCGCGCCGCCTGCTCGGGCGCGGCGACCTGCGCGCCTACGACAACGGGGCGCTGTCCCTGCGCAACCTGTTCATCCACCCCACCGGCGGCGTCACCCGCCGCTCCGGCCTCGCCTTCGTCGATGCGGCGCGCGGCCCCGGCCGGCTGGTGGCGTTCGAATTCAACACGGAGCAGGTCTACCTGCTGGCCTTCTCGGCCGGCGTCATCGACGTCTACCAGGACGACGCGCGCATCGCCTCGGTCGACGCCCCCTGGACCGCCGCGCAGCTCGACCAGATCACCTGGACGCAGAGTGCGGACACCCTGCTGGTCTGCCACCCCGACGTGGCGCCGCGCAAACTGACGCGCAGCGGCGCCACCAGCTGGACGCTGGCCGAATGGACGTACGTGGAGGAGGACGGGGCGCTGCGCACGCCCTTCTACCGTTTCGCCGATGCCGCCGTGACGCTCACCCCGTCCGGCACCACCGGCGCCATCACCGTCACCGCGTCCGCCCCCGTGTTCGACCCGCTGCACGAGGACACGCGCCTGCGCATCCAGGGCAGGCAGGTGCTGGTCACCGGCGTCGTCTCCGCCACCCAGGTCAACGTCACGGTGCGGCAGACGCTGCCCAACACCGGCGCCACGGTGAACTGGGACGAACAGGCCTTCGGCCCCCGCCGCGGCTGGCCGGTGGCGGCGGCGTTCCACCAGGACCGGCTGGTCATCGGCGGCTCGCGCGACCTGCCCAACCGGCTGTGGCTGTCACGCTCGGCCGACATCTGGAACTTCGACCTCGGCACCGGCCAGGACGACGAGGCGATCGAGTTCGGCATCCTGTCCGATCAGGTGAACGCCATCCGCGCCGTCTTCTCCGGCCGCCACCTGCAGCTCTTCACCTCGGGGGCCGAGTACATGGTGTCGGGCGATCCGCTGACGCCGCAGAACATCCAGCTGAACCGGCAGACGCGCATCGGTTCCCCCGTCGACCGCACGCTGGCCCCGCGCGACGTGGACGGCGCCACCCTGTTCGTCTCGCGCAACGGCAAGGAGGTGCGGGAGTTCCTCTACACCGACGCCGAGGCCGCCTATCAGGCGAACGACCTTGCCCTGCTGGCCCGCCACATCGTCGGCAAGCCGCGCGACCAGGACTTCGACAAGAGCCGCCGCCTGCTGTTCGTGGTGATGGAGGACGGCGCCATCGGCGCGCTGACCGTCTACCGGGCGGAGCAGGTGACCGCCTGGACGCGCCTGACCACCGACGGGCAGGCGCGCTCCGTCGCCGTGGTCGGCGACGACGTCTACCTGCTGGTCCGGCGCGGCAGCGCCTGGACCATCGAGCGGTTCGACGACACCCTCAACCTCGACAGCGCCCTGGTGGGGGAGAGCGAGACGCCCATCGCCGTCTGGTCCGGGCTGGACCACCTGGAGGGCCGCAGCGTCGCCGTCGTGGCCGACGGCGTGCAGCGCGCCGCCGTCCCCGTCACCGCCGGGCGCATCACGCTCGACCCGCCGGCGGCGCGCGTTGAGGCCGGGCTGCCCTACGCCCACGTCATCGAACCGCTGCCTGCCAACCTGATCGGGCAGGTCGCCGATGGTGCCCTGGTGCGCCTCGTCGCCGTCACCTTCCGGCTGGAGGACACGGCGGCGCTGCGCGTCGACGTCGGGCGCGGGCTGTACGACTTGCCGCTGCACCGCTTCGGCCCCCAACCCGCCGACGGCGCGCCGCCGCGCGTGTCGGGCGACCGGCGGCTGCGCGCCCTGGGCTGGCGGCGCGACATCGACGTGCCGCTGTGGCGCATCGAACAGGACGCGCCGCTGCCCTTCACGCTCCTCTCCGTCACCATGGAATTGAAGGTGAGCGACTGATGGCCGGAATCACCCCCTTCGTCACCGCCGTGGCGCCCGTCGTCTCCACGGTGTCCAGCGCCTTCTCGCGCGGCGGCTCGACCAGCTCAAGTGGCGGCGGCGGTGGCGCCGCCAGCGCCCAGCAGCAGTACGACTACGAGCGCCAACTCCTGGCGCAGAAGGCCGAACAGGAACGCCGCCAGCGCGAGGAGGACGCCCGCCGCGCGGCCGAGCAGCAGCGCCTGGAATGGCAACGCCAGGACGAGCTGCGCCGCCAGGACTGGGAGCGCCAGCAGCAGCAGCGCGCCTGGGAACAGGCGCAGCAGACCGCCCAGCGCTCGCAGGAGCTGGGCTGGCTCGCCCGCTCCCAGGACCAGGAGGCGGCGCAGACCCTTGCCCGCCAGCAGGCCGAGACCGCCACCCAGGACGCCGATGCCCAGGGCCGCCTCGCGGCCCTCACCGCCCAGGCCGAAGCCGAGGAGCGCCGCCGCCGCGACGCGCTGCGCCGCGCCATGGCCCGCAGCCGCGCCAGCCTGGGCGGGCAGGGCGTCAGCGCCGCCGACGGCTCCGGCGAGGCGATCCTGCTCGGCCTCGTCAACGAGACCGACGTCGAGGGCAAGGAGGCCGCGCGCGTCGACCAGCTGAAGCGCCAGGCGATCCAGCAGGAGATCGACAACCGCCGCCGCCGCAACCTGCTCGAACAGGCCCAACTTGCCGAACGCCAGCGCCTGGCTTTCTTGAGCAAGTATTTCTGAGCCTCTTCAACCCCTCCCCCTGCTCCGCAGGAGGAGGGAGGGACCCAAGCGAAGCTTGGGAGGGTGGGGGCAACGCCTTCCCCAAGGATCCACGGCCGTAGGTTGGGTTGAGCCGCAGGCGAAAACCCAACATTCCCCGCCGTGCGAAGGGCGTTGGGTCCAGACCCAACCTACAACTCGCTGATCCTCGGCAAGACCTTGCCCCCACCCTCCCGCTTCGCGGGTCCCTCCCTCCCCCGGCGGGGCCGGGGGAGGGGTGCCTTCCGGAGCCCCCCATGACCGCGACCATCCAGATCCCGCGCGGCACGCCGCGCGCGCAGTACGTCGCCGACGGCACGCAGGCCGCCTTCACCTTCCCGTTCCCGGTCTTCGCGTCGGAGGATGTGCAGGTCTTCCTGGGCGCCGCCCTCCAGTCCACCGGCTACACCGTGTCCGGCGCCGGGGACAGCGCCGGCGGCACCGTCGCCTTCGCGTCCGCCCCCGCCGCCGGCACCACGGTCACCCTGCGCCGCCGCGTGCCGGTGGAGCGGATGACCGACTTCCTGGAGAGCGGTCCGCTGACAGCCTCCGCGCTGAACCGCGAGCTGGACGTGCTCACCGCCTGCCTCCAGCAGGTGGCCGGCGACCAGGAGCTGATGCTGCGCTACGCCGACACCGACCTGCCGGCGTCGCCCGTGCTGCCCGGCCGCACCGCGCGCGCCGGCGCGCTGCTGGCCTTCGACGGCGCCGGCAACCCCACCGTCCGCCCCCCCGTGAACGAGGAGGCGCTGTCCACCTACCTGCCGTCCGGCCCCGGCGCCGTCGCCCGGCCGATCCGCGACAAGCTGGCCGACGCCGTGTCGGTGAAGGACTTCGGCGCCATCGGCGACGGCATCGTCGACGACACGCTGGCCATCCAGGCGGCGCTGACGGCGGCGCAAGCCGTGCACCTGCCGTCCGGCACCTACCGCGTCTCCAACACCATCACCGTGGGCTACGGCCAGACGCTGTCCGGCGCCGGGCAGTCGTCGATCCTGCGCGCCTCCGGCTTCGGCTTCGACCTGCTGCACCTGCCGGACGGCTATGCCACCGTGCGCGATCTGCGGCTGGAAAAGGGGCTGGCCGGCGTGCGCCTGTTCGGCCGCGACGGCCCGTGCGTGCAGAACACGCTGACCGACCTCACCATCTGGGAGTCGTCCTACGGCCTCGTCCTCGACGGCCATGCGGATCCCGGCCGGCCGTGCTACTGGAACCAGATCGCCCGCGTGCTGGTGGCCAAGCCGGCGGTGCACGGCGTCTGGCTGACGAAAAGCGGGGCGGGCGATACGCCGAACGCCAACCGCTTCCACATGGTGCGCGTCTACTCGCTCTCGGCCGCCATCTCCGGCGACGGCTTCCGCGTCGAACACGGCCGCTTCAACAACGCCTTCGTGGATTGCGAGGCCAACCTGTCCACCGGGGCCGGCGCCTGCTTCCGCGTCGGTGCCGACACCGACAAGACGCTGATCCTCAACCTCTACTGCGAGACGCTGGGCGGCGTGCCCAACGTGGTGCTGGAGGCGGGATCGGTGGAGACCTGCATCGTCAACCTGCTGTCGGCCAGCGCCGGCCCGGCGATCCTCGACCTCTCGGGTGGACGGTATACGGCCTACAACGCCGGCTACCCGGACAAGAATCGCCTGGGCGCCACCCGCGTCAGCGAACTGGTGGTGGAGGCGCTGCGCTACGACACCGAATACGTCGAACCCGCGGCCGGCGGCGTGGTGGCGCTGGAACTGTCCAGCTCCATGGTGCTGCTCAGCGCCTACGGCGGCGCGGTGGAGGCACGGCTGCCCACGGCCTCCGCCGCCAACGGCCACACGCTCACCATCAAGAAGACGGACGCCTCCGCCAACGCCGTCACGATCACCGAATCCGGCGGGCCGGGGCCGGACGGGCGCAGCGTCAGCCTGGGCAACCGCTTCGACTACGTCACCGTGGTGTCCAACGGTGCGAACTGGTGGATCGTCGGCGGCAACGCGCATCCGCTCAACGCCGCCTACCGCGACCAGCCCGGCCTGTTCGAGCCGACGCTCGACCAGTCGCTCTATCTGGTCAGCGCCTTCGCGGGTGCGGTGGAGGTGCGGCTGCCCGCCCCCGGCGCCGCGCACGCCGTGGGCCGCCCGGTCACCATCAAGAAGGCCGACACCTCGGGCTCTGCCGTGACCGTCACCAAGCCGGGCGGCGGCGGGCCGGACAACGAGGCGATCGTTCTGGCCGCATACGGACACGCCGTCACCGTCCTGTCGAACGGCGCCAACTGGTTCATCCTGGGACGCAACCCGTGACGCCTGAGGACAACAGCGACATTTCCTTCCGCCACTTCGTGGAGGCGTGGAACCGGCAGCAAGATCAGACGACGCCGTTCCATCACCACGGCATCGGCGCGTGGCTCAACTGCTTCCTCGACCGCGGGCAGCGGCACCTGCTGCTGATGGCCTTCCGCGGGGCGGGCAAGTCGACGCTGGTCGGGCTGTTCGCCGCGTGGCTGCTGTGCCGCGACCCCAACCGGCGCCTGCTGGTCCTGGCCGCCGACCTGCGGCTGGCGAAGAAGATGGTGCGCAACGTCAAGCGCATCATCGAGCGCCACCCCATGACCCGCGGCCTGAAACCGAAGGAGCGCGACCAGTGGGCGGCCGACCAGTTCACCGTGGTGCGCCGGCTGGAACTGCGCGACCCCTCCATGCTGGCGGCCGGGGTGGACGGCAACGTCACCGGCAACCGCGCCGACGTGGTGATCTGCGACGACGTCGAGGTCCCGCGCACCGCCGACACGGCGCTGAAGCGCGAAACCCTGCGCGAGGTGCTGCGCGAGGTCGACTTCCTGCTGGTGCCGGGGGGTGTGCAGCTCTACGTCGGCACGCCGCACAGCCACTACACCATCTACGCCGAGGAGGGGCACGCCGACGCGGGCGAGAGCCGGCCATTCCTGGATGGCTTCCGCCGCCTCGTCCTGCCGGTCGTCGACAAGGATCGCAGCGCCTGGCCGGAGCGCTTCCCGCTGGAGCATGTGGAGCGCATCCGCCGCCGCTCCGGCCCCAACAAGTTCGCCAGCCAGATGCTGCTCCAGCCGGTGCCGGCGAGCGCCAGCCGCCTCGACCCCGACGACCTGCGCCCCTACCGGCACGAGCTGGTCTATCACGAGGGGCAGGGGCAGGCGATGCTGACGCTGAACGGCGTGCGCCTGATGTCGGCCACCGCGTGGTGGGACCCGTCCTGCGCGGCGCCGGACGAGGATGGCCGGCCGCCGGGCGACGACAGCGTGGTGGCCGCCGTGTTCACCGACGCGGCCGGGAACCACCACCTGCACCGCGTGCTGTACCTGCGCATCGACCGGAACGACCCGACGCAGCGCGCGGTGCAGCAGTGCCGCGCCGTCACCGCCTTCGTCCGCGACCTGAACCTGCCGGGCATCTATGTGGAGCAGAACGGGCTGGGCCGCTTCCTGCCCGAACAGCTGCGCGCGGAGATGCGGCGCGCCGGGGTGGCGGCGTCGGTGATCGGCGTGACCTCCACCAAGCCGAAGGCGAAGCGGATCCTGGAGGGGTTCGACGCGCGCCTCGCGGCGGGGCGCCTCCACGCGCACGTCTCGCTGTGGGACACGCCGTTCATCCGCGAGATGCGCGAATGGCGCCCGCAGGGGCGCAGCGGCGTGCGCGACGACGCGCTGGACGCGGTGGCCGGCTGCCTGCTGGCCGAACCCATCCGCTTCGAACACCCGCCGCCTCCCGCCCGGCCCACGGACTGGCGCCCGGGCGCGGTGGTGGCCGCGGCGGAGTGGGACGTATGAGTTCCCGCCGCCGGGCATCCCGGCGGCGGGAAACACCGGCCGCTTACTTCTTCTTCCAGACCTCGGTGCCCTTGTTGCCCGGATCGGTGCGGCGCCACCACGGGCCCGACAGGGTGCCGTCGGGGTTCACGTTCATCAGCATGATGGTGTTCTTGCCATCCAGCACGGCCGCGATCGCCAGGACGCTGCCGGTCACCTGGCCGACGCCGACGTAGTCGCCGCCGTCCCACTTCACGCTCAGCGCGCCCGACTTCTCGTTCGTCACCACGACGGTGCCGGCCTCCTTGTAGGCCGAACCGTCGGTGTCGGTGCCGTTGTAGGTGTAGGTGCCGACGACGTTGGCCGACTGCGCCAGCGCCGCCCCCGCGAGGCCGACGACCAGCACCGACGACAAAGCAAGCGTACGAAGCATTATTTCCCCCAGTCTTCGTGTCCCAAGACGTTGCCGCGCCGATGGGCCGGGCAACGACGCGAAGCTACCGCATCGGGGGTAATGCGCAAGAGTAATCGTCGATCTCGGCGCCCGTTTTGAACGGCCATCAACAATATTTTCTTTCTGTAACGGAGATGTCGATGCCTGAAACCATGAACGTGGTCTGGTGGATCACGGCCGTCGAGCTGCCTGTTTTCGGCGGCCTGTTCTGGCTGATCGCGCGGCTGCGCAAGGATTCCGAGGACGCCCTGGCCGCGCTGCGCACCCGCGCGGAGGCGGCGCAGGCGCAGGTCCGCGAAAGCCTCGCCGCCTACAAGCTGGAGGTCGCCAAGACCTACGTCTCCTTCGGCACGCTGAAGGACGTGGAAACGCGCCTGACCGATCACCTGCTGCGCATCGAGCGCAAGCTGGACTGCGGCGTCGCCGACGGGGGTGTGCGATGAGCCGCGCCCGTCTGGTCCCGATGTCTCTGGTCCCGATGTCTCTGGTCCCGATGTCCGCCGCGACGCCGGCCGCCACTCCCGCCACCACGGCGCCGCCGGCCCCTTCCACCGCGCCCCCGGCCGCCGGTGGGCCCACCGAAGAAGCGGTCGACACCCTCGCCCGCACCCTGTGGGGCGAGGCGCGCGGCGAACCGGTTCGGGGAATCGAGGCGGTGGCGGCGGTGGTGGTCAACCGCGTCCGGCGAGCCGAACGGCGTGGCGGCCACTGGTGGGGCGGCAGCATCGTCGCCGTGTGCCGCAAGCCCTACCAGTTTTCGTGCTGGAACGCGAACGACCCGAACCGGGCCAAGCTGCTGGCGGTCACGGCGGCCGACCCGGTGTTCGCCACCTGCCTGCGCGTGGCGCGCCGCGCCGTTGCCGGGCTGCTGCCCGATCCGACCGGCGGGGCCACGCACTACCACCGTCTCGGCCTGCACCCGTCCTGGGCCACTGGCCATTCGCCGTGCGCGGAGATCGGCCGGCACCTGTTCTACGACGGCGTGGAATGAGGCCGGGGAGGGGGAAACCCCGGCGGCCCGCTCACGCCTCGCGAATCATCGCCAGATAGATCTTCCAGGCGACCTCGACCGACACGCCGCCGGCGCGCGACCCGTTGGCCAGCATCGCCGCCGTCGGCTTCAGCGGAACCTGGGTGTGCGTCACGTCGTCCGTGGCCGTGGCGCCCGCCGGGTCCACCGCGTCACGGGTCTTCAGCATCGTCGTTGCCAGCGCGTTCATGGCAGTCCTCCATACGTTGCCATTGTTACAGCAAGCGCGATGCCAACCGGCGCCGCTGACGCTGACGCGGCAAAAGCCTTGATTCCGCTGGGGTTGGTCGGGTGCGGTGCAGCGTGGTTTGACTTTGATCAAGAATAATTTCTGCAAAATGCCGCATCGCGTTTGTTGCGCGGTTTGCATTTTGCAAAACGCGATTCCCGCAACACCCTTTCCGCTGTACCGCTGCGCTCTTGCGGCTCTGGTCCGTGGAGGCGCTTTCGGGTAGTGTCCCGCCCGCCATGACCGAGCGAATCATCCATCATATGTGCCGCGCCGAGGAGTGGGAGCGAGCCGCCCCCACCGGCGCCTATCCGGGCTCGTCGCAGGATGCGGCGGACGGCTTCATCCACTTTTCCACCTCCGCCCAGGTGGTGGAGAGTGCGGCCAAGCACCGCGCGGGCCAGGACGGCCTCGTGCTGCTCACCGTCGACGCCGCCCGCCTGGGCCCGGCGCTGAAGTGGGAGCCGTCGCGCGGCGGCCAGCTCTTCCCGCACCTCTACGGGCCGCTTCCCGTGTCGGTGGTGCTGCGCGTCGCCCCGCTGCCGCTGGGACCCAACGGCCGCCATGTGTTTCCCCCGCTGGATGAGGTTCCGCTGTGATCGACCTGTTCCCCGTCGTGGGGCCGCTGCTGCGCTCGTTCGATCCGGAGACGGCGCACACCCTCACCGTCCGCGCCCTGGCGCTGGGCCTCGCCCCGGCGGCGCGGGAGGCGGACGACCCGGTGCTGCGCACCCGCGTCTGGGGCCTGGACTTCGCCAACCCGGTCGGCCTCGCCGCCGGCTTCGACAAGAACGCCGAGGTGATGGACGCCATGCTGCGCCTCGGCTTCGGCTTCGTCGAGGCGGGCAGCGTCACGCCCCGCCCGCAGCCCGGCAACCCGCGCCCGCGCCTGTTCCGCCTGCCCGAACTGGGCGCGGTGGTCAACCGCATGGGCTTCAACAACGGCGGGCTGGAGCAGTTCGCCCGCCGGTTCGAGGACCGTCTGGGCAATCGCAAGCGCGCCCCCGGTATCGTCGGCGCCAACGTCGGCAAGAACAAGGACACGGTGGAGGCCGCCGACGACTACGCCATCGGCGTGCGGCGTCTCGCCCCCTTCGCCGACTATCTGGTGGTCAACGTCTCCTCGCCCAACACGCCGGGCCTGCGCGCGCTGCAGGGGCGCGAGCCGCTGCAGGCACTGCTCGGCCGCGTGCTGGAGGCGCGGGCGGCGTGCAAGCTCACCCGCAACCCGCCGGTTCTGCTGAAGATCGCCCCCGACCTGACGGACGAGGACAAGGCCGACATCGCCGCCGTGGCGCTGGACTCCGGCATCGACGGGCTGATCGTCTCCAACACCACCATCGCCCGCCCGCCGGAACTGCCGGAGCGCTTCCGCAACGAGGCCGGCGGCCTGTCCGGCAAGCCGCTGTTCGGCCCCTCCACCCAGGTGCTGCGGGAGATGTACGCGCTGACGGGTGGCAAGCTGCCGCTGGTGGGGGCCGGCGGCATCGCGTCGGGCGACGACGCCTACGCCAAGATCCGCGCCGGCGCCTCGCTGGTGCAGCTCTACTCCGCCCTGGTCTACGGCGGCCCGGCCCTGATCGGCGCCATCAAGCGCGATCTGGCCGCACGCCTGAAGGCGGATGGGTTCGCGTCCGTGGCGGATGCGGTGGGGGCGGATCACCATTAACCGCCTCTAAACCATGCTCGGCCACTCTCGGCGGCGTCGCAGCTTTCGGCGGCGCTTGCCATGACCGTGCTCATCCACCTCGTCTACGCGCTTGCCTACACCGTCGCCGGGGTGTCGGTGGGCGTGACGCTGCCCTACGTCCGGCCGGAGATGGACCCGCTGCCGGGCTGGCTGGCCGGCGCCTTCATCGTGCTGGCCGGCGGTCTCGTGCACGAGGTGGTCACCCGGCTCGACCGCGAGCGCGTGGCGGCCAAGCGCGCCTCCCGCCTGCGCGAGGTGGTGGAGGGCCTGCACGGCGAGGTCGCCCGCCTGACCGCGGACGTGGAGCGCGCCAACACCGCGCTGGAGGAGGCGCGCCGCTCCGGCACCGTGGTCGGCTACGACACCGTGATGCAGGAGGTGAAGCTGCTCCAGTCGCTGGTCGCCCGCCTGCACGACAAGCGCGCCCCCCGCCCGGTCCCTGACGCGCCGCCGCGCCCGCCGCAGTCGCGCCCCCGCCCGCCGGAAAGCGGCGGGCCGCTCGTCGCCGCCCAGGCGCCCCAGATCACGCCGCCTCCCACCACCAGCCCGATGGACGACGCCGCGGTGCTGGAAACCGTGCGCGACGCGCTGCGGGCCGACCGCATCGACATCTACCTCCAGCCCATCGTCAGCCTGCCGCAGCGCAAGCACCGCTTCTACGAGGTGTTCTCGCGCGTGCGCGGCGCCGACGGCACGCAGATCAAGCCCGACCGCTACCTCGCCATCGCCGAGCGCGAGGGGCTGATCGCCACCGTGGACAACCTGCTGCTGATGCGCTGCATCCAGCTGATCCGCGAGACGGAGCGGCGCCAGCACCACATCGGCTTCGTCTCCAACATCTCGCCGGCCACGCTGGGCGATGCCGAGTTCATGAAGCAGTTCCTGCACCTGATGGCGCAGAACCAGGCGCTGGTGCCCAAGCTGGTGTTCGAGCTGGGCCAGGCCGACCTGCGCGCGGGGGAGGCGGTGACCATGGCCATCCTCTCCCAGCTCGCCAAGCTGGGCTTCCGCTTCTCCATGGACCAGGTGACCGACCTCGACGCCATCAACGTCGACGCGCTGCTTCTGCACGACTTCCGCTACCTGAAGATCGACTGCCACCTGCTGGTCGACCCGGAGATGAAGGGAAAGGTCGCGGCCCTGCGCAAACGCATCGAAGGCGAGCCCATCGACCTGATCGTCGAGAAGATCGAGACCGAGAACCAACTGATCGAGATCCTCGACATGGGCCTGGACTTCGGCCAGGGCTACCTGTTCGGCGAACCGCGCCTCAGCAAGAAGCCGGCGTGATGGTCTTTGCGTCGCACCACCGTCCCATGCTTTAAAGGCGCGCCCGTCCCCTGACCCCGCGCGCCATCATCATGCACCTCGTCCCCCAGCTCACCGGCCTGTCCTCCGTCATCGACCGTTACGACGGGCTCATCCTCGACCTGTGGGGCGTGATCCACGACGGCGAGAAGGCCTATCCCGGCGTGCCGGAGGCGCTGGAGCGGCTGAACGCCGCCGGCAAGGTGCTGTGCCTGCTGTCCAACGCGCCGCGCCGGCCGGACGGCGTGATCAGGAAGCTGGAGGGCATGGGCATCGGCCGCGACCGCTACGCCCACGTCATGACCTCCGGCGAGGCGGCGTACGAGGCGCTGCGCGACCGCGACGAACCCTGGCACGCGGCACTCGGCCGCCGGCTCTACCACATCGGTCCGGACCGCGACATCGACGTCTTCGACGGCCTCGGCTACACCGTCGCGGCGACGCCGGAGGAGGCCGACTTCGTCGTCAACACCGGCATCGTCGACTTCTCCGAAACGCTGGCGGACTACGCCCCGGCGCTGGAGGCCTGCGCGGCGCGCCGGCTGCCCATGGTGTGCGCCAACCCCGACCTGATCGTCATGGTCGGCGACGGCATGGTGATCTGCGCCGGCACGCTGGCCGCGCGGTACGAGGAGTTGGGCGGCGCCGTGTTCTACCACGGCAAGCCGCACGCCCCGGTATACGAGCGCTGCCTGCGCCTGATGGGCATTTCCGACCATGCCCGCATCCTGGCGGTGGGCGACAGCCTGCGCACCGACGTGGCCGGCGCCAACGCCGCCGGCATCGACGTGGCGCTGGTCACCGGCGGCATCCACCGCGAGGAACTGGGCGGCGCCTGGGGCGAGCACCCCGATCCCGATTCGCTGGCCGCCGCCATCGAGGCGTCGGGCCACGTGCCCACCTGGGCGATCCCCCGCCTCATCTGGTAGGCCGGGTCTGGTAAGCCGGGTCTGGTAAGCCGGTCCGGCAACGCCGGATTCTATTCGTCCAGCGGCACCGCGTCCTGCAACGCGCGGCGCAGGGCCGGGCTCATGCCGCCGTCCTCGCCGAAGCCGCTGCGCTGCGGCGAGTTGGCCACCGCCTGCCGGTAATAGCTGACGATGAACACGCGGATGGAGGCCGTCAGGTTGGCCGATCCGCGCCGCGAATCGATCATCGTGCACAGCTCGTTCAGCGTGCAGCCTTCCCGCTCGCAGATGTCCTTGAGGGAATCCCACAGCAGCGGCTCCATGCGCAGGCTCGTGCGCCGGCCGCTGACCGTGACGTTGCGGCAGATCAGGGCCGACCGCTCGTCCGACGCGCCTTTCCCCGCCATGTCGCCCCGCATGCTCCCGTTGTTGCCGCAGTTGTCGCTGCCCTGGGCCGCCGACGCGGCCGCATTGCACTCCTATGTATGATGATAGACAAGCAGCGTGTGCCCGTCACGCCAATTTCGACCGCCGGTCGCGATCGGGCTGCGCACACGGCTCACCGAACGAAAGCCGGGCCGCGCACAACCCACGCTCGTTCCGCGCGGCGGCCCAAAACCCGCTTCCCTTCCGTGGCCGTTGGCTTTACCAACTCTTCGGGCGACGCGGGCCGTTCGGCGGCGGAGGATGTGGGGTTTGGCGATGGCGCATGCGGCGTGGCGGGGATTGGCGGCGCTGGGATTCGGGCTGGTTCTGGCCGGTCCGCTGCAGGCGGCTGACGGCACGCCGGCCGACGCGGTGCGCCAGCATGTCGCGCGCGTGCTGCCCGCCACCTGGGCGGTCGAGGAGGTGGCGGTCGATCCCGCCGAATCGGGCCCGGCGCTGCGCGTCGCGGCGCGCGTGAAGCTGGCCAGGCCGACCTTCGTCATCGATGGCCGCGACGGCCCCTTCACCTTCCTGCGCCCGGTCGCCGAGCCAGGGGTGGAAAAGGTGCTGACCGGCACCGCCACCACCACGCGCGGGCGCGACGGCGCCTTCGCCGTCAAGCTGGAATGGACCAACGCCGACGTGCTGGACAGCCTCGGCAAGCCGGTGGCCGAGTTGCCCGGCCAGACGGTGGTGTCCGGCACGGAGGAGGCGAAGGCGCTGCGCGCCCGCCTCGACGCCGAATCCAAGCAGCGCCTTGCCGACGAACAGGCCCGCCGCATGCGCGAGGAGGAGGAGCTGGCGGAGGTCAACGCCGCCGACCACGCGGTGCAGATGCGCGCCGACCTCATCAACGACATCCGCGCCCGTCTGCTGGGCGGCGAGCGCGCGGCGCGCATCGCCACCTACGAGGCGGTGCTGGGCGGCAACGACACCGCGCTGCGCCAGATCGCCGTGGAGGCGGCGCTGCAAAGCCGCGATCCGGTGCTGGCCAACCTGGCGTTGCGCGACTGGTTCGGCCGCAAGAAGGTCGTGCCCGTCCTGCTCTACGCCACCAAGGAGGACCCGAACAGCGAGACGGTGCTGCGCAACCTCGGCCCCCTGACGCTGGAGGTGCAGAGCTTCAACCCCGCGCACGGCAACATCGCCGGCAAGATGGGCGCGCCCGGCTACAGTATCTCCATGCCGTCCGCCGCCAGCGGCTATCTGGCGCAGACGGAGCTGACCGTGCACTCCTACGGCTGTGCGCTGACCGTGCGCCTGACCGAGGCGCAGACCCTGGACGGGCTGTTCCGCTGCCAGACACTGCCGACGCTCATCGCCCGCATCACGCTGGATTGACGGGAGGGGCGATGCGGCGCCGGTCGGCCCTCCTGTCACTCGTCCTCGCCGTCCTGGCACCGGCGGGCATGGCGCCGGCCGTCCAGGCGCAGACCGCGCCGGCCCCGGCGGGGGAGGAGCGGTTCACGCCGCGCGCCCTGCCCACGCCGGTGGCGCCGAAGCTCACTCCCCTCCTGCCGCCCGACGCCAAGGGTGCGGCGGTGCCGAAGCCCGCCGCTGCCGTCCTGCCGCTGCCGTCGGTGGCGCCGCCGCTGTCGCCCGTGACCGTGCCGGGCGCACCCCCGCCGCCGCCGCCCCTGCGCCCGTTGCCCCCGGCGGCCGAAGCGCCGCCCCCGGTCTCCCTGCCGGCCGGGCAGGTCGCGCCGCCCCCGCCGCGCAAGCCGGCCGCCGCCGCACCCCCGCCCGCCTTCATCGAGCCGGCCCTGCCGCCCGTGGCCGCCCCGGCGCCGCCGCCCGCGCCCCCCACGGCGACCGCGGTGCGCCCGCCCCCGGAAGCCGCTCCACCGCCGGTCATCAAGGACGCCGGCAAGGAGAAGGCCCCCGAGAAGGCCCCCGAGAAGATCACTGAGAAGGCGCCCGAAAAGGGCCGGAACCGCACCGCCTGGGCCAAGGACGACGTCTACGTGCGCGCCACCCCCGACCGCGACGGCAAGGTGCTCGACGCGCTGCTGCCCGGCGAGAAGGTGGAGGTGCTGCCCGAAGCGGTGGATCGCTGGTCCCGCGTCGCCCGCAACGGCAAGGTGCTGGGCTACGTCGCCAGCAGCTACCTGCTGGACAAGCCGCCCTCCGCCCGCGCCGCGTCATCCGGCGGCGGCGCGTCCGACGACGACGGCTGCGCGCTGCCGCCGGACATTCCCTCGGGCCGCCGCGTGTCGCTGGAGGAGGGCAGCCGCGCGCGCATCCTGGCCGACGCCAACCTGCGCGACGCGCCGGGCTGCCGCGGCCGCGTCCTCGACGTGCTGGAGGAAGGCGAGACGGTCACCGTGTCGGCCGAGCAGAACGGCTGGTACCGGGTCGCGCGCAACGGCCGCACGCTCGGCTACATCAGCGGCGCGTTGCTGGCCAAGGCGCGGTAGGGCGTCGTAGGTTGGGTTGAGCCGCAGGCGAAAACCCAACGTTGCTCGCCGCACAAGGGCGTTGGGTTTCAACCCAACCAACGGCAAGCCGCGCCGTCACCGGCCACCCCGGCCGCCCCCACCGGGACCGCCACCTCCACCGCGACCACCCCCACGGCCACCGCCGCCGCCCGGTCCGCCGCCCCCGTGCCCACCGCCGGATCCGGCGCCCGCGCCGCCCCCGCCGCCTCCACCGGAGCCACCCCCTCCACCAGAACCGCCGCCTCCACCACCGGAGCCACCGCCGCCGGAGCCTCCGCCACCTCCACCAGAGCCACCGCCTT
>Ga0196970_1000263_pt1 | contig 73297 bp, 60 predicted proteins | sample S1v_513CmetaG_FD_148672 | JGI IMG/M metagenome (GOLD analysis project Ga0196970, IMG submission 148672) | Soil microbial communities from Anza Borrego desert, Southern California, United States - S1+v_5-13C | ecosystem: Environmental > Terrestrial > Soil > Desert | place: USA: California...
GGCGAGACGGTGGGCATCGTCGGCCGCAACGGCTCGGGCAAGTCGACGCTGCTCCAGGTGCTCAGCGGCACGCTGCGCCCGACCTCCGGCACGGCGGAGATCCACGGGCGCGTGTCCGCGCTGCTGGAGCTGGGCGCCGGCTTCAACGGCGACTTCACCGGCCGCGAGAACGTCTACATGAACGCGGCGATCATCGGCCTGACGCGCGAGGAGATCGACGCGCGCATCGACCGCATCATCGCCTTCGCCGACATCGACGACTTCATCGACCAGCCCGTGCGCGTCTATTCCAGCGGCATGTACATCCGTCTGGCCTTCGCGCTGGCCATCTCCGTCGACCCCGACATCCTGATCGTGGACGAGGCGCTGGCCGTCGGCGACGAGGCGTTCCAGGCCAAGTGCTTCGCCCGCGTGACCGAGTTCCAGAAGCAGGGCGGCACGCTGCTGTTCGTCAGCCACGACCCGCGCGCCGTGGTGCAGTTCTGCAAGCGCGCCCTGCTGCTGGACCACGGCCGGCTGATCCTGGCGGGGGCGCCGAAGACGGTGATCACCCAGTACCAGCGCCTGCTCTACGCGCCGGTCGAGCAGCGCGACCAGATCCTCCAGGAAATTTCCGGCATGGGCGAGGCGGCCGGCGGCGACGCGGCCGAGGCGCCGCCGGAGCCGGAGTCGAACGGCGTGGCGGCCGTCGACGGCGGCGACCCGTTCCACGACCCCAATTTGGTGGCCAAGAGCCGGACCGAGTACCCGGTCAACGGGGCGCGCATCGTCGGCCCGCGCATCGAGACGCCGGACGGCCGCACGGTCAACGTGCTGCGCCGCGGGCAGGAATACGTCTACCGCTACGAGGTGCACGTCGAGCGCGACGCCTACCAGGTGCTGTGCATGATGATCTTCCGCACGCTCCAGGGCTATGGCCTGGGCGGCATGGGCTCGCACCGCCCCTCGCAGCTGATCGGGGAAGTGACGGCCGGCAGCGTGCTGGAGGTGTCGTTCCGCTTCACCTGCCGGCTGTTCGGCGGCACCTATCTGACCAACTGCGGCGTCACCGCGTCGGAATACGGCGAGCGTCAGTACCTGCACCGCATCGTCGACGCCGTGATGTTCCGCGTGGAGGCCGAACCCGACATGCCGCCGACCGGCACCGTCGACTTCGGCCTGGAGCCCACCGTCACCGTCCGCGCCGCCGCCGCGGCGGAGCGCTAGCCCTTGCGCTGGGAGGCAAACAGCATGCGCTCGCGCTCGGCGGTCCACAGGTCGGCGTAGCCGCAGTCGCGGAACTCCTCGAAGTACGGCCCACCGATCGTGTAGTGCAGGTTGGAGACCTCTTCCACCGGCGCCGGCGGGTCGTAGTCGACGAGGTGGTTCCAGCGGTGCGGAATCTCGCCGATCAGCCCGTCGTCGCCCAGCCACTTGAACTGGTGCAGGTCGGTGCCGGTCGCCGTGTTGACGTATTCGGGCGTCAGCGCGGTGCAGCGTGCGCAGTTGAACAGCATGACGCTCGACCAGTTCTTCTTTTCATACTTGGTCTGCGGCGCGCCCAGGAACTTCACCGTCTCCTGCGGCACGTGGTCGTGCTTGACCACCTGCACGGCATAGCGGTCGTCGCGCAGGTCGTACAGCTTGGCGACGTCGTCGAGCATCAGCATGTCGCAGTCGAAGAACAGCGCCCAGCCCTCGAAGCCGGCGAGGTACGGCACCAGGAAGCGCGAGAACGAGAAGTCGGTCGACTGCAGCGGGTGACGCTCGCGCCACATCAGTTCGCCGAGCTGGCTCAGCATCAGCGGCGCCACCGTGACCGGCCGCGAGGCGCGGGTCAGGATCGAATGCGCGAACACATGGTAGGCGGCCGCTTCGCGCGGGTCGTAACCGATGAAGATGCGGATCATGAACGAGATTTCCTGGGTCGCCTGAAACCGGCGCACGATAGACCACGCCGGGGGGTGCCGGTAGTGGCAAACCTGTCGCGGGGGGGCGGGGCGGGATTCCAAGGAATTTGACCGAGATTGGCGCAACCGCTAGTTTGCCGCCCGCCTTGACGCCGCGCGGCGCCGGCGACGGTTGGGCGGGACGGTTCTCGGGCATGCGTACGGCGGACGGCGGGATCGAAACGGCGGCGGGCGACGCCGGGGACGCGAACCTCACCGCACGGGCGTCCGAGGCGCTGCGGCATGGCGACGCGCAGGCGGCGCGCACGCTGGCCCTCCGGGCGCTCGTGCACGGGCCGGCCGCGCCGGCCGCCTGGAACGTCGTCGGCAACCTCGCCGTCGTCGCCGGGGACCTGCCGCGCGCCCTGGCGATCTTCGGCCGCGCCGCGGCGCTCGACGATGGGCCGCGGTCGGCGGTGAACCGGGCGCTGGCCTTCGAACGGGCGGAGCGCTGGCGCGACGCGCTCGACGCCTACGCCGACGTCCTGCGCCGCTTCCCCGGCCATCCCAAGGCGACGGAACGCCACGGCATCGTGTCGCGCCACATCATCGATCTGGTCGACCGTTTCCTGTCGCAGGCGCGGGAGGCGCGCGGGCAGGGCCGGCCGGACCGGGCGGAGACGCTGCTGCGCCGTGCCCTGGCCGTGCGCGTCCCGTCGCCCGCCCGGACCGTCGCCGTTCTTCTCGAACTGCACGGGCTCCGGCTCGACCAGGGGCGCACGGCGGCGGCGTGCGACGCGCTGCGGCGCGCCATCGCCGCCGCGCCGGAAATGCCCGGCCCCTATGCCCACCTCGCCGCCGCCGCCCTGCAGGCCGGTGACCTCGGCATGGCCGAGCGCGCCTCCCGGCGCGGGCTCGCCCTGAACCCGGCGAACGCCGAGCCGCAGATGAGCCGGGGCGAGATCCTCCTGGAACTCGGCCGGCTGGAGGAGGCGGAGGCGGCGCTGGCGACCGCCTGCGACCTGACCGGCGGCCATGACCCGCGCGCGGTCTACAGCTTGGCCTACGTCCGGCTCCTGCGCGGCGACCTCGCGCGCGGGTTCGACGGCTACATGGCCCGCTGGGCGGCGTTCTCCTCGGAGCGGAGCTTTCCGGTGCCGCTGTGGGACGGACGGCCCCTGGACGGCCGGCTCTACCTCTGGCCGCCCTACGGCGTCGGCGACCAGGTCCTGTTCGCCAGTCTGCTGGATGACGTCCGCGCGGCCGGCATCGACGCCGTGATCGAGTGCGACCCGCGCTGGCGGCCGGTCTGGCAACGCTCGTTCCCCTGGGCCACCGTCGTGGACCAGTCGCGCTCGCCCGATGCGCCGCTTGGCGCCGCGGGCGTCGTGGCTCACCACCCGATGGCCGGGCTCGGCCGCTGGTTCCGCCGCGGCATGGATGCCTTTCCCGCGCACCGGCGCCGCTACCTGCTGCCGGACGCGGAGCGCAGGGCCGCGCTGCGGGACCGCTACCGCGCGCTCGGCGGCGGACCGCTGATCGGCTTGTCGTGGCGCAGCAGCGGCGGCGGCCTGGGCGGGCGCAAGACGATCCCGCTGGCGGAATGGGCGCCGATCCTCACGGCCGGCGGCGCCCGCGCGCCGGTGTTCGTGAACCTTCAGTACGGGGATTGCCGGGACGACCTGCGCGCGGTGGAAGAGGCGTTCGGCGTGCGCGTCTTCCACGACGACGCGATCGACCAGATGAGCGATCTCGACGGCTTCGCCGCCCAGGTCGCGGCGCTCGACCTCGTGATCAGCGTGTCCAACACGGCCGCGCACGTGGCCGGCGCGCTGGGCGTGCCCTGCTGGATGCTGGCGCCCTACGGCCGTGCCACCCTGTGGCACTGGTTCGCGGAACGGACCGACAGCCCATGGTACCCGTCCATGCGGATCTTCCGCCAGGGCGTGCGGGAAGGGTGGGGGCCGGCCGTCGCGAAGGCCGCCGCCGAACTCGGGGTGCTCCTGCGCGATCCGCTCACACAAAATTAACGGACTGCTAGAAGTTCCCGGATACGGTACAAGGCCATTTCGACGTCATAAGCACGCAGCATCGGGGCTCCCCTTGACCGACCGCAGCCGATCAGCCTCCATCAGCAAGCGTCTCGCCAACCCCTCGGCGACCTGGATGCAGGACGCGCTGGCGGAGCTGGAAGGCTGTTCGGTGCTTGTCACCGGCGGCACCGGCTCCTTCGGGCGCCGCTTCGTCGAGACGCTGCTGACCCGCGCCAAGCCCCGGCGCGTCATCATCTTCTCGCGCGACGAGTTCAAGCAGTACGAGATGCAGCAGCACCTCGGCCCCGAGTGGGGGGCGAAGCTGCGCTTCTTCATCGGCGACGTGCGCGACCGCGAGCGGCTGGAACTGGCCATGCGCGAGGTCGACGTGTGCGTCCACGCCGCGGCGCTGAAGCACGTGCCGGCCGCCGAATACAACCCCATGGAGTGCATCCACACCAACGTCTACGGCGCGGAGAACGTGGTGCGCGCCGCGCTGAACACCGGCGTGAAAAAGGTGGTGGCGCTGTCCACCGACAAGGCGGCCAACCCCATCAACCTCTATGGCGCCTCTAAGCTGGCGGCGGACAAGATCTTCATCGCCGCCAACAACCTGTCGGGCTCGCTGGGTACGCGCTTCTCGGTGGTGCGCTACGGCAACGTGGTGGGCTCGCGCGGCAGCGTCATCCCGCTGTTCCGCAAGATGGTGACCGACGGCGCCACCTGCCTGCCCATCACCGACGAGCGGATGACCCGCTTCTGGATCACCTTGCAGCACGGCGTCGACTTCGTGGTGTCGTGCTTCGCGCTGATGCAGGGCGGCGAGATCTTCGTGCCGAAGATCCCCAGCATGCGCATGGTCGACGTGGCGAGCACCCTGGGGCCGGGGCTGCCGTACAAGGTGGTGGGCATCCGCCCGGGCGAGAAGCTGCACGAGGTGATGATCACCGAGGACGACTCGCGCCAGACCTTCGAACTGGCCGACCGCTACGTCATCGAGCCGACCTTCACCTTCTGGAGCCACGAATCCTACGAACGCCTGGGCGCCAAACCGGTGCCGAACGGCTTCCGCTACGCCTCCGACACCAACACCCAATGGCTCGACAGCGACAGCCTCACCAAGCTGCTGGCCGAGGCCCTGTGACAGATGTTGCGAGAGACGCGGTGAGCGCCGGCTTCCTGCCCTACGGGCGCCAGAGCATCGACGAGGACGACATCGCCGCCGTGGCCGCCGTGCTGCGCGGCGACTGGCTGACCCAAGGGCCGGCGGTCGAGGCGTTCGAGAACGCGCTGGCCGCGCGCACCGGGGCCGCCCACGCGGTGGCCTGCGCCAACGGCACGGCGGCGCTGCACCTCGCCTGTCTGGCGCTGGGGCTCGGCCCCGGCGACGCGGTCGTCGTTCCCTCCATCACCTTCCTCGCCACCGCCAACGCCGCGCGTTATGTCGGCGCCGAGGTGGCCTTCGCCGACGTCGATCCCGACACCGGCCTGATGCGGCCGGCGGACGCCGCCGCCGCCGTGGTCCGCGCCGAGGCCGCCGGCTGGCGCGTGCGCGCGCTGGCGCCGGTGCACTTCGCCGGGCAGACGGCCGACATGGCGGGCCTCGCCGACATCGCGGCGTCCCGCGGCCTCGCCCTGATCGAGGACGCCTGCCACGCGGTGGGCACGCGGACACAAGGCACCGACGGCGGTTGGACCGAGGTGGGGGCGTGCCGGCACGGCGGCCTCGCCGCCTTTTCCTTCCACCCGGTCAAGACCATCGCGGCGGGCGAGGGCGGGGCGGTCACCACCGACGATGCGGCACTCGCCGAGCGGCTGCGCCGCTTCCGCAACCACGGCATGGTGCGCGAGGCCGACCGCTTCACCGACCCCGACCTGGGGTTCGAGCCCGATGGCACCGCGCAGCCCTGGGTCTACGAGATGCCGGAGCCCGGCTTCAATTACCGCCTGACGGACATCCACAGCGCCCTGGCGCTCAGCCAGCTCGGCAAGCTCGACCGCTTCGCGGCGCGGCGGAGCCAGCTGATGGACCTCTACGCGCACCGCCTGGAAGCGCTGGCGCCGCTGGTCCGCCCGCTGGCGCGGGTGGACGGCTGCCGGCCGGCGTGGCACCTGTGCGTGGCGCTGGCCGACTTCGCCGCCGCCGGGCGCAGCCGCGGCGCGGTGATGGCCGATCTGCGCGCCCGCGGCATCGGCACGCAGGTGCACTACGTGCCCGTGCACCGCCAGCCCTACTACCGCGACCGCTACGGCGCCCTGGACCTGCCGGGTGCGGAGGCGTACTACGCGCGCGCCCTGACGCTGCCGCTGTTCCCGGCCATGGCGGACGGCGACGTCGGCCGCGTCGTGGACGCGCTGGCCGAAACGCTGGGCATCGCCTGACCATGCTTCATCACGCGCGCGCCCTGGCCCTGGCCTGCGCCGGCACGGTGCTGTTGGCGCTGCTGGCCATGGCCGCCTACTTCGCGCTGAACGTCGCCGCGACCTTCATCGACCGCGACGCCGCCACCGCGCGCATCCGGCAGGCGGCGGAGGCCGGCGACTTCGCCCGCGCGGTGCCGCTGCCGCTGGGTGCCGACGAGGTGCTGCCGCGCGTCGCCGGCAACGACTGCCGGGTGCTGGCCGGCGTCGTCTTCCCCTATCCCAGCCGCGTGGACGAGGCGCTGTCGCCGCGCATGACGGCGGAGGAGCCGCCGGTCATCCCCCCCGCCGCCAACGGCCTGCCGCGCCCGCCCTGCCTGCGCCTGATCACGCTGGCCGGGATGGACGATCCGGGGGCGGCGGCCAGCTACGTCTACCACCGCTACCTGCACGGCCACCGGCTGTTCGCCCGCGTTCTGGCGCCCTACGTGCCGCCGCTGATGCTGGGCGCCGTCACGCTGGTCGCCACGCACGCGCTCGTCCTCGTCCTGCTGGGCGCCGCTCTCGCCCAGGCCGCGGCGCGCCATGGGCCGGGCAGCGCGCCGGGCCGCGCGCGCGACCATTCCTTCGCCGCGCTGGCGTTGGCCTTCCTGCTGTTCTACGGGCTGGGCCTGTTCGGCTGGAACTTCTCGCTGGCGCTGCCGGACGTGGTCATCCTCGGCTTCGTGCTGTTCGCCTACCGCTTCCCGCTGGGGCGGATCGGCGAACGCGCCTTCGTCCTGGCGGTGGCCGGCTTCGGCGTGCTGACGGCGGTGTTCGAGTTCCTGACCGGCGGCATCCCGCTGGGCCTCACCGTGCTGCTGGGCATGGTGGCGCTGGGCGACGCGCCGGACCGGCGTACGCTGGCGTGGCGCGCCGTGCTGGGCACGGCGGTGTTCGGCACCGCCATCGCCGCCTGCTTCGCCATCAAGCTGGCCTTCCTGGTGCTGTACGCCGGGCCGGGGGAGGCCGCCACCTTCTTCGCCTCGCTGTCGGAGCGCACCGGCGGCCGCTTCGTCTACGGCCTGACGCCGGCCGATCTGGCGACGGCCGGGCGCGCCGGCTTCGACCTGAACGCCGCCGAGGGGCACCTGCTGCCCAGCCTCGCCTACCTGCTGTTCCGCCTGGGCGAGGCCAGCCACCGCATCGCCTTCGGCTCCGGCGCGCTGGGCATCGCCGTGCTGGCCGGGGCGACGGTCGTGGCGCCCGTTCTGGCGCTGCCGGCTCTGGGCCGGGCGGGCGGAAACGACGCGGGCGTGCGGCGGGCGGAGACGGTGCTTCTGCTGCTGACGCCGCTGGTCCTGCTGGCGTGGTTCCTGGCCTTCGTCAACCACACCATCCTGCACGCGGTGTGGATGGTGCGCGTGCTGGCGTGGATGCCGGCGCTGGCCGCCGTGCTGGCGGTGCGCGCCGCCGCCTGGCCGGAAGGCTTAGGCCTGAGGCAGATGGCCGCATTCCGCCCAACGGAGGGGCAGCCGCGCGGCGGTTCCGTTTGAATTGCCGGGGGGCGGACGCTAAATTGCCCGCGCCGACGGTCTCGGCATCGTAACAAAGCTTGGTGACATCCCGACATGACGCAGAAAATCCTGATCACCGGTGGCGCCGGATTCATCGGATCCGCCGTGATCCGCCATCTCATTGCCGAGACGGACGCGGCGGTCGTCAATGTCGACAAGCTGACCTACGCCGCCAACCTGGAATCGCTGAAGCCGGTCGCCGACAACCCGCGCTACGCCTTCGAGAAGGCCGACATCTGCGACGGCGCGGCGATGGCGCACCTCCTGGAGAAGCACCGCCCGACCGCGATCATGCACCTGGCGGCCGAGAGCCACGTGGACCGCTCCATCGACGGCCCCGGCGCCTTCATCATGACCAACGTGGTCGGCACCTACGCGCTGCTGGACGCCTCCGTCGCCTACTGGCGCTCGCTGGACGAGGCGGGGCGCGCCCGCTTCCGCTTCCACCACATCTCCACGGACGAGGTGTTCGGGTCGCTGGGCGAGACCGGCTTCTTCACCGAGACCACGCCCTACGACCCCAGCTCCCCCTATTCGTCGAGCAAGGCGTCGTCCGACCATCTGGTGCGCGCGTGGCACCGCACCTACGGGCTGCCGGTGGTGCTGTCCAACTGCTCGAACAACTACGGCCCCTGCCAGTTTCCCGAGAAGCTGATCCCGCTGATGATCCTGAACGCGCTGGAGGGGCGCCCGCTGCCGGTCTACGGCCAGGGCACCAACGTGCGCGACTGGCTGTACGTCGAGGACCACGCCCGCGCGCTGTGGGAGGTTCTGTCGAAGGGTGCGCCCGGCGAGTCCTACAACGTCGGCGGCAACAACGAGATGAAGAACATCGAGGTGGTGCAGATGATCTGCGACATCCTCGACGATGTGGTGGACCCGCTGCCCGGCGGCCCGCGCCGCGGCCTGATCACCCACGTCAAGGACCGCCCCGGCCACGACCAGCGCTACGCCATCGACGCCTCCAAGATCCGCCGCGACCTGGGGTGGGAGCCGCGCGAGACCTTCGACACCGGCCTGCGCCGCACCGTCGACTGGTACCTGGACAACCGCGACTGGTGGCAGCCGCTGCGCGACGGCGTCTACGCCGGCGACCGCCTCGGCCTCACGGTCTGATCCAAGCCACACGAGCGCAGCCACAGGAACGGGAGAAGGCCGTACCATGAAGGGGATCATTCTCGCCGGCGGTTTGGGCACGCGCCTCTACCCCGTGACGCACGTCGTGACCAAGCAGCTGCTGCCGGTCTACGACAAGCCGATGATCTACTACCCGCTGTCCACGCTGATGATGGCGGGCATCCGCGACATCCTGGTGATCTCCACGCCGCACGACCGGCCGCTGTTCGAACGCCTGCTGGGCGACGGCACGCAGTGGGGCATCCGCCTCAGCTACGCCATCCAGCCGGAACCGGCGGGCATCGCCCAGGCCTTCATCATCGGCAAGGACTTCATCGGCGGCGAGCCGTGCTCGCTGATCCTCGGCGACAACATCTACTTCGGCCACGGCCTGCCGGCCATGCTGCAGGAGGCCGCCAAGCGGACCGAGGGCGCCACCGTCTTCGGCTACTGGGTCAGCGATCCGGAACGCTACGGCGTCGCCACCTTCGACGCCCAGGGCCGCGCCATCGACATCGAGGAGAAGCCGGCGCAGCCCAAGTCCAACTGGGCCGTCACCGGCATCTACTTCTACGACCGCCACGTGGTCGAGATCGCCGAGAACCTGAAGCCGTCGGCGCGCGGCGAGCTGGAGATCACCGACCTCAACCGCGTCTACCTGAAGGCCGGCACCCTGCGGGTGGAGCGCATGGGCCGCGGCTTCGCGTGGCTGGACACCGGCACGCACGACAGCCTGCTGCAGGCCGGCCAGTTCGTGCAGACGGTGGAGGCCCGCCAAGGCCTGAAGATCGCCTGCCCGGAGGAGGTCGCCTTCCAGATGGGCTACATCGACGCCGCGCAGCTCCAGCGCCTCGCCGAGCCGCTGCGCAAGAGCGGCTACGGCCAGTACCTGCTGGGTCTCGTGGAGCGGTCGCACCCCTGATCCGGATATGTGGGCGTCCGTCGTCATTCCGACCAAGAACGGCGGCGCCCTGTTCCGGCGGGTGCTCGACGGCGTGCGCGCGCAATCCACGCCCGCGCCGTTCGAGGTGGTGGTCGTCGACAGCGGCTCCACCGACGGCACGGCGGAGGCGTGCGAGGGGCTGGACGGCGTGCGCCTGCACCGCATCCCGCCGCAGGACTTCGGCCACGGCCGCACCCGCAACCTGGGCATCTCGCTGGCCAGAGGCGGCTACGTCGCCCTGATCACACAGGACGCGCTGCCCGCCGACAGCCGCTGGCTGGCCGAGCTGCTGGCCCCCTTCGACACCGATCCCACGATTGCCGGCGTCTTCGGCCGGCACGCCGCGCACGCCGGTGCGGACCCCTTCACCCGCCGCGACCTCGAAGCCTTCTTCGACGGCCTGGCAGCCGGGCCGGCGGTGGTGCGGGTGGACGACCCGGCGCGCTGGCGCAGCGACGCCGCGTGGCGCCGCACGCTCGGCTACTTCTCCAACAACAACTCCGCCCTCCGCCGCTCGGTGTGGGAACGCATCCCCTTCCCCGACGTCGAGTTCGCCGAGGATCAGGCGTGGGCGCGGAAGGCGCTGGAGGCCGGTTACGCCAAGGCCTACGCCGACCGCGCGCTGGTCTTCCACTCGCACGCCTACGGCTTTTCGGAGCGCCTGACCCGCTGCTTCGACGAGGCGGCGGCGCTGCGCGCGCTGGACGGGCGCAAGCTCTGCCGGTCGCCGCTGCACTTCCTCACCGGGCTCGGCGGGCGGATTGTGCTGGACCAGCTCTACGCGCTGCGCAGCGGCCTGTACGCCCGCGACCCGCGCGCCGCGCTGGCGCGGCCGGCCGACACGCTGGCGCGCCAGATCGGCTACCTGCTGGGCAGCCACGCGGCGTGGCTGCCGGCGCGCTGGCGGCGGGGGCTGTCCCGCGAAGCCATGCTGAAGGGCGTGTGAGGACCATCCGATGTCGTTCGCCGAGAACCTGTCCCGCCTGCGCCTGATCGCCCGGCAGTCCGGCCCGCTGGGCGCGCTGCGCTTCGGCTGGCGGCACTTCCGCGAGCGGGTGTGGACGGTGGACGTGGCGGCGCGCTACGGCTTCGTCTCCGCCCCGCCGTTCGGCGCCCTGCCGGACCGGCCGGAGCCGGGGTTCGAGCGCACGGTCAACTGGATCGTCCCGGTGTTCTTCCCCGGCTCGGGCGGGCACTACACCGCCTTCCGGCTGGTGAAGCAGCTGGAGGGGCAGGGGTTCCGCTGCCGCATCGCGCTCAACGCCGGCATGGGCTTCGCCAGCGCCGCCGCGGCGAGGGACGCCATCCACAAGCACTTCCTGCCGCTGGACGCCGAGGTGTACTTGCGGCCGGAGGACATGCCGCCGGCCAACACCGCCGTCGCCACCGGCTGGCACACCGCCTACACGCTGCGCCGTTTCCAGGGGGTGCTGCACAAGGTCTACCTCGTGCAGGACTTCGAGCCGTACTTCACCCCGCCGGGCAGCGAGTACGCGCTGGCCGAGGCCACCTACCGCTTCGGCTTCACCGGCGTCACGGCGGGCGGCTGGCTGGCGGACGTGCTGGCGCGCGATTACGGCATGGAGACGCACGCCTTCGGCTTCAGCGCCGACCGCGCGCTGTACCGGCCGGACGGGCCGGCGCCGGGCCGGCGGCCGGGCGTGCGGCGGGTGCTGTTCTACGCCCGCCCGATCACGCCCCGCCGCGGCTTCGAGCTGGGCCTGCTGGCGTTGCAGCATCTCTGCGCGCGGATGCCGGACGTGGAGGTGGTGTTCGTCGGCTGGGACCTGAAGCGCTTCCGCATCCCCTTCCGCCACGTCGACGCCGGGGTGGTGCCGATGACGGCGCTGCCCGACCTCTACCGCAGCTGCGACGCCGCCCTGGTGCTGTCCTTCACCAACCTGTCGCTGCTGCCGCTGGAACTGATGGCCTGCGGCGTGCCGGTGGTCAGCAACCGCGGCCCCAACGTGGAATGGCTGCTCACTCCCGAAAACAGCGTCCTGGCCGAGCCAAGCGTCGAGGGCTTGTCCGACGCCGTCGCCGATGTGCTGGAGGACGGCGACCGGCGCGCCCGCCTGATCGCCGCGGGTCTTGATCGCGCCGCCCGCGCCGACGCCGCGACGGAGGCGGAGGTGGTGGTCAACGTCCTGCGCCGTCTGGCGGGGGCGCCGTAGGCCGTCCCGCCTGCGCCGCGTCCCACACCAGCGTCCAGAACGCCTCCTCGGTGTAGCGGGCCTTCCAGGCCGCGTGCCCGGCGCGGGCGATCGCCTCGCGCTCCGCCGGGTGCGCCAGATAATGGCGGATCTTGGCGAGCAGCTCGTCGATCCCGTCGAAGGCCACGTAATGCTCGCCTTCGGTGAGGAACTGTCCGGTCACCGTGTTGCGTTCTTCCAGAAGCAGGCAGCCGCTCGCCAGGGCTTCGATCACGCGGCCCTTCAGGTGGACGGCGTCGTCGCTGCGGTCGCTGAGCACGGCGACGGGCCGGGTCGGCGCCCGGCTGAAGTTCAGCACGATCTTGGCCCGCCGCGTCGTGGCCGCGTATTCGCCGCGGGACAGGCGCCGCTCGCCGTCGCCCGTCACCTCCACGGCGATGCCCTGCGCGCGCAACGCGTCGAGCATGCGGCCCCGGTACTGGTAATGCTCCCGCCGGGAGCCGGAAAACAGAACGTCGATCGGCCGCTCGCCCTCGTCCGGAAAGAACTGCGCCGCATCGACCGGCGTCCAGCCGTTGATCACCGCCGGTCCGCACGCCTCCGGCGGAAACCCGGCGTCGATGGCGACGAAGGCGTCCACCGCCGGCGTGTAGATGCGCCGGTGCTGGTTGTGGAAGAAGGGCTTCACCGCGTCGGTGTACAGCATCACCACGCGGCAGCCGAGCGCTTCCCGCAACGCCAGCAGAAGCTCGGCCGGCAGCTCGTCGCGCCGGCTGACGCCGCCCGCCTGCACGTACAGAAGCTTCGGCTTCAGGTGCCCGGCGATCTCCAGCAGCACGCGGTAGGCGTGGTTCGTGTCGAGCAGGTGGCACAGCGCCTCCACGTCCAGCGCCAGCCCGCGGCGGCCCGACGCGTTGCGGTAGGGCGACAGCAGCACGTTCTCGCCCAGCCCGCGCAGCAACAGCAGGTCGGGCGTGCCGGTGCCGGGGCACGTCTCGATCAGGCGGGGCGGCGCGCCTTGCCCCTTCAGCCAGGGGAAGGAGCGCCGGCAATGCGGATCGATGCTGTGGCAGGCGTGCGCCAGCAGCCCGGCGACGTGGGCGTTGCGCGGTTCCAGAGTGGCGGCGATCAACGCGTAGCCGGCGGTGATCTGCCAGCCGCCGTTGATGGCCGCCGCCATTGCCAGCAGCGCGTAGGGCTCCGCCCGGTCGGGCGCGTGGCGCAGGGCTTGGCCGGCGAACAGGCCGGTGTTCGCGGCATGCCCGTAGGCCAGCAGCAGGTGCGCCAGCGCGCAGCTGAGGTCGACGTCGTCCGGCGTGCGGGCCAGGGCCTGGTGCAGGACGTGCCCCGCCCTCGCGATGGTCGCCGGGTCGGCCAGCAGCGTGTTGACATCGATCGCGTCCGGGTGGACGCCAAGCCCCCGGGCGGCGGCGCGCCGGAATGCCGGCCGATCCAGGATCATCGATGGTTGCATGGCCCCGTCCACATCCTTCCGGACCAGAGGCGGCGTCGCCGGCAGGCCGACGCCGTCCTAGCGCGCCTGCTCGATGAGGAACAGGCTGTCGCCGATGGTCTGCACGGTGAGGTCGGCGCGGCGCCCGATGCTGCCGGCGAGCTGGCGCAGCTTGGCCCGGATCTCGTGCTCGTCGGCCGACATCTTGCGCTTGGCGTAATCGTTGCGCAGGATCGATTTCTGGAACGCCGGACGGGGGGTGAAGGCGAACTCGCGCCGGTGGTGCCGGTCGGTGAGGTCGACGAGATGGTCGGCGATGCGCTGGAACGCGAAGGCCCCGTCCAGGCCGGTGAAGTGCCGCCGCGCCGCCTCGCGCAGGCGCGCCTCGTGCGCGGTGAAGATGTTCCCGGTCCCGGACAGGTGCTGCATGACGGCTTCCACCGCCGCCGCCGGGTCGGAGAACGTCAGGTTCACCTCGTTGGCGACGAAGAAGTCGTTCCACGCATAGCCGGGCGGACACACGCCGACGACCGGCTTGTCCAGCAGCATCGCCTCCATGCCGGTCGTGCAGCTGGAGTGCACGAGCATGGCCGACGCCAGGATCCACGACAGGTGGTTGCCGGACTGGATCACCTGCACCCGCGGATCGCCCGCGAAGATCTCCTGCCAGGTCTCCACCCGCTCCGACGGGTGCGGGCGGATGATGATGGTGTGCTCCGTCACCCGCTCGCGCAGTTGGTCGATGACGGCGCGGACGTGGGCGTAGCTGGCGCGTTCCCACGCCAGCAGCTCCTCCAGCTGGCGGACCTCGGCCTCGTTGTTCGGGTTCAGCCAGCCGGTGTTGATGCACACCTGCCGGAACTTCTCCACCGACCCCCAGGCGCTGTTGGTCCCGCCGAAGTTGGTGTTGATCAGCACGAACTTGCCGTGCCGTTCCCGCAACACCGCCGCCTCCGGCTCGTAGGAGGCGCGGAATTCCGGACGCAGCAGGTCGATGCGCGGGTTGCCGGTCAGCAGGATCTCGCTGCGCTGCGCGAAGTCCGTGGCCTTCAGGGCGTCCAGGTGGCGCGGCCCCTGTGCGAACACGACGTCGCAGAATTTCGCGGCGTCGGGGTGCACGTCCCGGTTCATGTACTCGGCATCGGCGAGGCCCATCGCCTCCTCGTCGCCGGCCACCACCAGATGGCCGCACTTCCTGGCGTTGCGCATGTTCAGGACCTGGATGCGGTTCAGGCCCTTGAAGAACATGATGCCGGGCGGCATGGCCGCGAGGTTCTCGTTCATCAGCCACTGCTGGCCAAGCACGACCTTCAGGCCGGCCGACGCCGCCGCCATGGCGATCAGCAGCTTGGCGTCCAGCTCGCGCGTCTTGACCTCGACGGAGAGGTACAGCGTGGGGGTAACGGCCATGGCCATGGGGGCGTGCTCGTCAGGTCAGGACGGAAGGGCCGGCGCGTCTTCGAGGGAACGCAGCCAGAGTTCCAGGTTCAGCAGCTGCCAGAAGAACATCATGTGGTTGTCGCGCCCCTTCGGGTCGGCGACGATGTCCACGTGTTCGGCCAGCAGCCGCTCCACCGCGTCGGCATCGTAGATGCCGCGCTCGCGAAAACGCTGCGAGCGGATGAGGTCGAGGAGCGGCTCGCGGAAGTCCTCGGCCACCCAGCGGTGCGCCGGGGCGTTCCAGCCGGTCTTCACGATGCGCGTGCGCGTCGGCTCCGGCAGGACGCCCTTCATGGCTTGGCGCAGGAACCACTTGGTGACGCCGTCCCTGATCTTCCACGTGGTCGGGATGCGCAGCATGAAGCGCAGAAGCCGCTGGTCGTGGAAGGGGAAGAAATCCTCCAGCCCGGCGGCGTCGCAGTTGCGCTCGCTGGCCCGCAGGCAGCAGGGCATGGTGTTGCGCAGCAGCTCGTTGACGGTGTGATTCTTCAGGTAGCTGGTGAAGCGCCGCTCGTAGACCGGGCGGATGCCGTCCATGTCGAAGAAGCCGGGCGCCAGCAGGCCGCGGTAGCGCTCCAGCAGCAACAGGTTCGGCCGGCACTGGCCGGGCTGCGCCGGGTCGGTCAGCCGCGCCGCCATGGCGCGCGCCACCTCCGGCGTCTTGCGGTGCACCGGGTGGTCGTGGTTGCGGATCCAGCAGGCGACCTCGTGGTCGTACAGGTCCTGCTTCCCGGCCGCCTGCAGGTCGGCGAACAGGTAGAAGAAATAGTCGTACTCTCCGGCGTGCTGCTCGTCGCCGCCCAGGCCGCCGAACAGCGCGTCGTGGCCGCGCGCCTTCACCTCGCGCGTCAGCAGCTGGTGCGCCATCCAGGTGACGGTGGCCACCGGCTCGTCGTGCTGCACCACCATCTCCGACACCAGCCCGAACAGGTCGGGCGTGTCGATGCGCACGGGCGTCCAGTCGGCGATGCCGGCGTCGATGACGTCGCGGATCTCCGCCGTCTCGTCGTAGTAGGCGTCGCTGTATACCGAGGAGACGGCCATCTGCCGGCGCCCGGCGATGCGCCCGGCGGCGGTGATGACCGAGGAGCTGTCCAGCCCGCCCGACAGGGTGAAGGCCGGGTTCTTCGCCCGCTTCAGGCGCCGTCCGACGGCGTCGAAGAACAGCGCCCGGTACTCCTCCGCCAGCTGCTCGACCGGGGCGTCGAACTCCGGTTCCTCGGCAAGGACGGCGTAGGGGGCGATGGTCACCGCGCCGTCCCGCCACGTCAGCATGTGCCCCGGCGGCAACTGGGCGATGTCGACGTAGGGCGAGCGTGCCGGCTCGATGTCGAAGAAGCGGTAGTTGGCGGCGGCCACCGAGGCGACGTAGTCGCGCCGCACCGCGCGCGACACGCCGGGCACGGCGAACAGCGCGCGCGGGCGCGAGGCGAAGGCCAGCGGCCCGCCGTTCGCGGTGTGGTACAGCGGCTTGATGCCGAAGGGATCGCGGGCGAGGTGCAGGGTGCCGTCGGCGCGGTCGAGCACCGCCAGCGCGAAGTCGCCGTTCAGGCGCGCCAGGGCCTGCGCGACGCCGAACGTCGCCACCGCGGCGGCCACCACGGCGGCGTCGTTGCCGGCGGTCCTGTCGTTGCCGGCCGGCCCGTCGGCCGCCGGCAGCTCGTCGGCGTTGTAGACGCGGCCGTCCAGCGCCACGGCGAAGCGCCCGCCGTCGAACCATGCCGCACCCGGCCCCACGGCGATGCCGCCGTCGGCCAGCACGGCCGCCGGGGCCGGCGCCACCGCGCGCAGCATCGCCTCGGCCAGGCCGGGGCGCGCCCCGCGGACGGTTCCTGCGATCCTTGCCATGCCCCTTCAGCCCCTCACTTGACCGCGTAGACGACCCACATGGCCTGCATGTAGCGGTCATAGCCGCGGCGCGCCGCCTCTTCATGCGGCAGCTCGTAGGTCAGCTCGCACGGGTCGACGGTGGTGAAGCCCGGCAGCAGGCCGGCGAACTCCTCGCGGCGGTAGAAGTGGCTCAACCCGATGGTCTCCAGGTTGAACTTGTTGCCGACCGCGTCGGTCTTCAGCTCGATGGTGCCCGGATCGTTCGGGTTCTCGTGGGCGCGCTGCTTCTCGTAGGTGGAGTGGCGCACGCTCAGCATGTGGCCGACGAAGACGCCGCCCGGCTTCAGCACGCGGGCCACCTCGGCGAAGGCGGCCTTGCGCTCCTCCGCGTTCAGGTGCTGGAAGACGCAGGATTCCAGCACGCCGTCGAAGCTGTTGTCCGGGAACGGCAGCTTGGTGGCGGAGCCGTGCTCCATCGCACCCATGCGCGCGGTCAGGCCGCGCGTCTCGAAGTGGCGCTTGGCGAGGTCCAGCGCGGTGGGGGAGATGTCGACGCCGCAGGCGGTGATGCCGCGCTCGGCCAGCCAGATCAGGTTCGGGCCGGCGCCGCAGCCCACTTCCAGGAACTTGAGCTTGCCGTAGTCGGCCGGCGTCATGCGGGCGCGCAGGTAGTGCGACACGGTGCGCACCAGCGCCTCCACCGGGGCGGTGTTGTAGGCCGCCTGCGCCACCTGGTCCTGGAACGAGGTGTCCCAGGTCTTCTGCATCTCGGCGTCGCGGTTCTTGGTCTCGGTCATCACTACGATCCTTGCTTGGGCGCTCAGTGTGTGCGGTCGCTTACTCGGGGGCCCCGGCGGCGCCGGCGAACTCGATCTCCGGCCCGTCGAGCCACGCGACGACGGTCATCTTCTGCTTCTTCAGGTAGGCGTCGAAATCGGCCAGCTTGTCCTTCTCGACCAGCAGCAGGTAGCGCCGGTCGCCGCTCATCACCAGCGCCGAGCGCAACCCGAAGGAGGCGAGCCGGCCGTTGAGCGACGGGGTGGCGTAATAGCCCCACTCCTTGCGCACCACGTCGAACTCGGTCCCGGACTCGGTCTTCAGCGTGACCTGCTCGTCGGGCGCCAGGGTGACGTCGGCGCAGTGGCGCAGCGCGATCTCCTGGCCGGGATGGCCGACGAGGAACTCGCGGGGCGGGTCGATGCGGTCGATCTTCATGCGCGGGCCTTCATGCGTGCGTCGCGGCACCGGCGTACCGGCGTGCCAGCGCGGCGATGGTGTCGAGGTCGGCCGACACGGGATCGTCCAGGCGGGCGGCGATCCATTCCGCCTTGGCGAGGTCGTCCGGCGTGTCGACGGTCAGCGCCACCCCGGCATAGCGGCCTTCCGGCGCCGCCACGTTGGCGATCCGGAAGCGGCCGGGATTGGCGTAGAGATAGCGGGTGACGTGTTCACGGTCCTGCCGGTCCGCGGTCTCCGCCAGCATGCGGCGCAGCGCGGCCGTCGCGATGGACTCCACGCTCACCCCCGGGGGGTAGGTGCGGGGGAAGACGTTGGTGGCGAGGTCCGGCGCGTCCGCTTCCCCGCCGCGCGCGATCACCGCGCGCAGCAGCGCGCCGTCGATGAACGGGCTGTCGCCGCTGATGCGGACGATGCGCGCGGCGCCGAACGCGTCGGCGCAGGCCAGGCAGCGGCCGGCCACGTCCTCGCCGTTGCCGCGGAACACGGCGACCCCCTCGTCCGCGCCGAAGGCGGCGATCGGGTCGTCCACCGCGCGGTCGGACGTGGCGAGCACCACGGGCTCGTCCGGCCCGGCGGCGGCGCGCACGCGGTCCAGCACGCGGCCCAACAGCGGACGCCCGGCAAGGCTGGTCAGGGCCTTGCCGGGCAGTCGCTTCGAATCCAGGCGTGCGAAGACGGCGATGACCGTACCGCCGGGCACCGACGTCACGTCACCGGCCCTACCAACTGCTCCCACTGCTCCACGTACCACCGGCAATAGCGGCGGTAACCGGTCTCCAGCGGCCACTTCGGATAGAAGCCCAGCACCTCGTGCGCGCGATCCATCGACAGGGTGCCGCGGATCGGCTTGTCGGCGGCGCGCGGGCGGTCCTCCAGGATGGCCTTCGGGATGATTTCCTTCACGATCGCCGCCAGCTCGGCGATGGTGCGGGCGTTGCCGAAGGTCAGGTTGAAGGTCTGCGAGGTGTTCGGGCCGGTGTGCAGCGCCATGGCGCGCACCATGCCCTCGATCAGGTCGTCGATGTAGGTGAAGTCCAGGCGCCCGTCGCCGCCGCCTTCCAGCAGCAGCGGCTTGCCCATCAGCGCGTTCTCGACGAAGGCCTGGCTGACGCGGCGGCTGACGCAGCGCTCGCCGTACAGGGCGCTCGGCCGGATGATGGTCGTGCCGATGCCGTAGTGGTGGTTGTAGGTGCGGATCAGCCGCTCGCCCATGTACTTGGCGTTGGCGTAGATGCCGACCGGGCGGGGCCGCGTGTTCTCGTCCACCGTCGGCGTCTCGAAGTCGCCGTACACGGTGGAGGAGCTGAGGAACATCACCTGGTTGATGCTGTCCTTGGCGGCGCGGGCCAGTTCCAGCACGTTGCGCAGCGTGACCAGCTGCAGGTCGAAGCACAGGCCCGGGTCCTTGCGCGCCTCGACGGCGCTGGAGATGGCCGACAGGTGCACGACCTTGGTCGGCTTGTACTCCTCGAACACGCGCGACAGGTCGCCGAACTGGCGGGCGTCGACGTTGCGCAGCTGCACGCCCGCCTCGCGCATCATCTCGAAGCGGCTGGACAGGAAGTGGATGTTCAGCTTGCGCTTAACCGGGTCGCCATAGTCGTGGTACGCGTTGTCCACGAGGCTGTTGTACATCAGGTTGTCGACCACCATGGTGTCGGCACCGACGCGGCGCAGCTCCAGGGCCAGGTTGTGGCCGATGAAGCCGGCGCCGCCCACCAGCATGATGCGCTCGCCCTTCAGCTTGTCGAAGAGGCTCTCGTACGGGATCTCGGTCATGTCGCCTGTGTCTTCTTTAAGGAGGTGGCGTTCGGCGTGGGTGGGTTCGGCGGCCTGTTTGAGGCTTCTTGGGGTCTTTAAGGTGTCGCCCGGCTTCTTCCCGGCTCAGCGGCGGCCCTTGCGGATCGCGTCGCGCATGGCGCGGCCGATGCGGGCGGGGTCGCCCTCGTTCAGGTGCGGCCCGACCGGCAGCGAGATGGTCTGCTCCGCCAGCCATTCCGCGTTCGGGAACTGGCCGTCGCGGTAGCCGTACTTCTCGCGGTAATAGCTCATCAGCGGCACGGCGCGCGGGTAGTGCACGCTGGTGCCCACCCCGGCCGCCTTCAGCTCGGCCACCACCACGTCGCGGTCGATGCTGCCGTCGCGCGGCAGGATGGCGTTGAGACAATAATGGGTCGACCGCGCCTTGCCGCGCGCCGGGGCGAACACGGTCAGTTCCTCGATGGGGTCCAGCTCGGCCTTCAGCGCCGCATAGTTGGCCGCGCGCGCCGCCTGGAAGGCGTCGAGCTTGCCGAGCTGGACGAGGCCGACCGCCGCCTCCACCTCGTTCATGCGGTAGTTGTAGCCCAGCGTGACCACGTCGTAGACGCCGGGCTTGGTGCGCTGGCCCACGGTGCGGTCGTAGCCGAACGCCTTCTTCTGGGCGATGAGCGCGGCGAACGCCTCGTCGTTCGTCGTCACCATGCCGCCCTCGATGGTCGTCATGTGCTTGATCGGGTAGAACGAGAAGCAGCCCGCCAGACCCAGGTTGCCGACCTTGCGCTCGCCGTAGGTGGCGTCGATGGAGATCGCGCAGTCCTCGACGATGAAGGCGCCGGCCTTGTCGGCGATCGGCTGGATGGCGTCCATGTCGCAGGGCAGGCCCAGGAAGTGGACCAGCATCATGGCGCGCGTGTCGCCGGTGACGGCGGCGGCGATGGCGTCCGGGTCGGCGTTGCCGGTGTCCGGCTGCACGTCGACGAACACCGGCTTCGCGCGGCCGTACTCCACCGCATGCGCGGTCGCCACGTGCGTCATGGCCGGCACGATCACCTCGTCGCCGGGGCCGACGTCGCGGGCGAACAGGCACAGGTGCAGGCCGGCGGTGCAGGACGACACGCTGATGGCGAACCTCGCACCCGCGCGCTCGGCGAAGCGATGCTCGAACTCGTGCGTGACCGGGCCGTGCACCAGCGTGGTGCCCTTCAGCACGTTGACGACCGCCTCGATCTCGGCGTCGTCCAGCATCGGCCGACCGAAAGGAATGTTCTGCTCGCTCATCCTCACCCCAACCAAATCTCTCGTCCCGGGCTAGATCTGGTAGGACACGCGGACCGTGCGTCCCTCCCGGACCGATTCCCAGGTGGCGAAGCAGACGTCCATGACCCGGAAGATGTCCTTCACCCCGATCAGCGGCTCGCGGCCGGCGCGGATCGCCTCAATGAAGCCGGGCAGCAAGTCGCCTTTCTCTACGCCAGGATAGGGGGTGGTGACAACCGATTCGTTCTGCGGCTCGTCCCCGTCGAAAAGCTTGGCGTTGGGCAGGTCGTTGATGAAGGTCCGCTTCGTCCCGTAGACGTTCAGCGCGTGGAACTTCGTGCGCTGGGGGCCAAGGCACGACATGGTCTTGCCCAGGGTTCCGCGCTCGAACTTCAGGACGTTGATGAAGGTGTCGTCGAACTTGTAGGCGCTGTCCTGCGTCAGGATCTTGTTGGACAGGCCGCAGACCTCGACCACCTCCTGGCCGATCAGCCAGCGCATCAGGTCGATCAGGTGGATGCCGCCGCCGTAGGTGACGCAGTAGAAGTCCATCTTGCCCCGCCAGCCCTCGGTCAGCTTCCACAGGATCTGGTGGATGTAGTCGCCCTCGATGGCGACGATGTCGCCGAAGAAGCCCTCGGCGATCTGCCGCTTCAGCTCCTGGAAGCGCGGGCTCTGGCGCAGGATGAGGTTGGAGGTGATGTACTTCCCGCTGTCCTGCTGGGCGCGCAGCACCGCCTCGGCGTCGGGCCGGGTCAGCACGACGGGCTTCTCCACCATCACGTGCTTGCCGTTGCGGAAGGCGGACAGGCACTGCGCGGCGTGCGCGTCGTCGTAGGAGCAGATGGACACCACGTCGATGTCCGGGTCCTCGGTGATGGCGCGGTAGTCGGTGTGGCGCCCGGCGATGTCGTAGCGGCCGGCGACGTCGGCCAGCTTGGCCGGGTCGATGTCGCAGACGGCCTTGACCTCGACGCCCGGCTGCTCCCGGTAACTGACGATGTGGCGTTCCCCGACGCCCAGGCCGATGACGCCGGCCTTCAGGGTCTTCATCACGTGCGCTCCGGAATCAAATGGTAGGTCACCGCCTCGCTCACCGGCTCGAAGCCGGCGGCGCGGTACATGGCCAGCGACGGCGCGTTGTCGGCCTGCGTGCCCACGCGCATGCGCGCCGCCCCGGCCGCCGCGTAGTGCGCCAGCGCGGCCTGCACCAGCCGCCGGCCGACGCCGCGGCGCCGCACCTGCGGGTCGGTGGCGATCAGGTCGATGACGCCCGCGTCGCCGTTGCGCAGGCACAGGTTGAAGCCGGCCGCCCGGCCGTCCTCCACGGCGACCAGCGGCGCGTCGGCGCGTCCGGTCAGCCCGTTCTCCACCCACTTGGCCTTCAGCGCCCCGGCGGCGGCCGGGTCGATGCGGCGGTCGGCGTGGAACCGGTCGTAGCGGAAGGCGGTGCGCGCCATGGCGACGCAGGGCACCACGTCCTCCGGCCGCGCCAGCCGCACGCCGTCCGGCATCGGCGGCGTATCGGCCAGCGGACGCTCCAGCGTCACCAGCCGCTCGATGGCGCGGAAGCCGGCGGCCTCCAGGCAGCGCTGCACGTCCACGGCGGACGCGGGCACGCGCGCCATGACGAGGCGCACGCCCTCCGTCCCCGCCCAGCCGGGCAGGGCGGACAGGTCGGCGGCTTCCGCCAGCGCCAGCCGGTAGACCGGGCCGCCGAGGAAGCCGGAATCGAACGGCTGATGGTCCAGCCGCGCACCGGGGGGAAGGGGTATCATCCCGGCCACACATCCATGAAGGCGCGCAGCGTGTACTTGCCCGACGGCTCGCGCACGCGCTCGACGCTCAGCGCGCGGAAGCCCGCCTGCCGGATCAGCAGCGCCAGCGACGCCATGGAGAAGGCGCAGTAGTGCTCGACGAAGAACTCCTCGCGGTCGGGCGTGTCGAGCGCCGCCGCCTCGCCGTCCGGCAGCTCCACGTACACGGCACCCCGCGGGCTCAGGTAGTCGCGCGCGCGGGCCAGCATGGCGGCCATCGGCTGCACATGCTCCAGCACCTTGTTGAAGGTGACCAGGTCATAGCGCCCGGGCGGCGTCAGCGTCATGAAGTCGCCGCACAGCGTCGCCACCCCGGCCAGCTCCTCCACCATGGCGCAGGCGCGCGCGTCGGGGTCCAGCGCGGTGGCCGTCCACCCGGCCTCCCGCATCGCCGCCGGGAACACGCCCAGGCCCGAGCCGACGTCGAGCAGCGTGCGCTCCCCGGTCAATCCATGTTCGGCCGCGAAGCGCTCCACGCGCGCCACGCGCCGGCGGTTGTCGGAGCGTTCGGGCGGCAGGCCCATGATCTTGGCGAAGGTGGCGCGCATCTTGTCGCCGTACGTCGCCTCGGCGTACGCGCCCTGGTAGAGCGTGGTGGCGAGGTCGAAGCCGTGCTCGTTCACGATGTGGCCGCAGCCGTCGCAGCGCCACAGCGCGCGGCGGTAGCCGGGAATGCCGAAGTCGGTCTCCCCGGCCGGCGGGGCGGTGTAGTCGGCGAGCTTCGTGCGCGCCGCCGAACCGCACAGCGTGCAGGCGCTCACCACGGCCAGTCCCCGATGATGAAGCCGGGGATGGTCCATGTGCCGTCCGCCTTCTTCCAGATGTCGTGGTTGCGGAACCCCTCGGCGATGTCCCAGAACCAGGATTCCGGCTTGCCGGCGAAGGCGCAGAATTTGGCGATATCCTCGGTCGGCACCTGGAACCCGGCGGCCTTCAGCTGCGCGATGGCCTCCTCCCGGCTGATCATGCCGTAGCGCACCTGCACCGACAGATTGTCGAAGCTGCGCAGGATGCCGAACTTGTACCACTTCAGGAAGTGGTGGAGCGCAATGAAGTCGCAGTCCAGGTCGGCGAAGGTCCACACGCCGGTCTTCAAATGCTCGTCCCCGCTCTCGAACCCGTGTTCGGCCGAGATGCGGGCGTTGTCGAACGAATTCCACTTGAAGAAGGAGCCGAGGAACACCGACTTCGGCGCGAACGCCGTGAACTCGTCCTGCGTCGGCAGGCGGTAGGCGACGAGGTCGCGCTCGCTCAGCCCCTCCGCGCCGATCCAGTCCTCCAGCGAGGTGTTGTTGGTGACGCCGTGCCGCCGGATCCAGTCCAGGTCCAGGTCGGTGGCGAGGCGGTCCTTCTCGCTGCCGCCGAACTCCAGCTGCGGGTTCTCGCCCCACACCACCAGCGGGATGCGCATCTGCACCGCCAGCCGGATGGGGATGGCGAACAGCGCCATGTGCATGGGAATGGCGGTGGCGCCCTTGCGCTCGTACGCCGCCACCATGAACCGCCGCTCGACCTCCGGATCGATGGTGAAGTCGATGTGGTCGATGCCCAGCTTGGCGATCATGTTGTCGACGTTGCGCTGGCCGATGGCCGTGCGCGCCGGCGTGCGCCACGTGACGCCCAGCACCTTCAGCCCGTGCTCCTGGCAGCGGATCACCTGGTACCAGCTGTCCTTGCCGCCGCTGACCGGCACGATGCAGTCGTACCCCTGGCTGCGCGCCTTGGCGTCGGCGACCAGCCCGTCCCAGGCGGCGGCGCGCGCCGCCCAGTCGATGCGGTGTTCCTTGTCGTCGTGCCCGCGGCAGGCGGAACACACGCCCTCCTCGTCCAGCACGATGCCCGGACGCGAGTCGGGCAGGATGCAGCGCGCGCAGTACCTCATGGCTGCCAGTCCCGGTGATGGTCGAGGAAAAGCTTGGCGGAGATGAAGCTGAACAGGAACTTGGAGAAGCTGTTGTCCTTCATCGATCCGTCCAGGAAGGATTCCAGCGCCTCGCGCTTCACCACCTCGAAGATCGGACCGTCGGCCAGCAGCCGGTCGCGCGTGGCGGCGTCGGAGCGGTCGACGAGGCTGTCGATGGAAGCGTTGAAGCCGCGCTTGCGCTTGTCCAGCCGCACGCTGTCGGCCACCACCCCTTCGCCGGCCGCGCGCAGCAGCCACTTGGCGTAGCCGTCCTTGATCAGGTGCTCCGACGGCACGCTGTTCATGAACTCGGCCAGCCGGCGATCGAGGTAGGGGGAGCGGTTCTCCACCGAATACTGCATCGAGTTCAGGTCGTCCTCGCGCAGGATGACCGGTGTCGCCTCGTGGAACAGCTCGTTCAGCATGCGGTTGCGCAGCAGGTTGCCGCTGAACGCCGTCTCCTCGAACGCGTCGGGGAAGGGCTCCACCATCCAGCTGTTGAACAGGTCGGCGTTCAGGTAGATGTGCCCGCGCTCGCCCGGATTGCGGGCGAAGGTCAGCGGATCCTTCAGCACCGGGTTCTGCACATAGGCGCCGTAGCTGCCCTTCCAGTCCTCCAGCAGCTGCGGGAAGTCCGGCCGGCCGCTCATCTCCGCCAGCCACATGGAATAGTGGTCGTAGTATCCGGTGAACAGCTCGTCCGCCGCGCTGCCGGAGATGGCCACCCGGTACCCGTGCTCGGAAATCGCCTGCGACAGGAAGGCGTGCAGGTAGTAGGTGATCGTCGCCACCGGAGCGTCGTGGTAGGCGATCTGCGCCGCCAGCCGGTCGAAGAAGCCTTGCGTGGAGGTGTGGACCTTCACGCTCTCGCAGCCCAGGAAGGCGACCTGCGCTTCGATGTTGTCCAGCTCGTGGTAGCGCTCGTCGGAATCGATGATGGAGAAGGTGTGCAGCCGCTGCCCGAAGCGCTTGGCGGCGATGCCGGCCAGCGTCGTGGAATCGATGCCGCCCGACAGGCAGAAGGCGATCGGCACGTCGGCGCGCAGGCGAATGCGCACCGCCTCCTCCAGCGCCGCCCGCGCCCCCTCCAGCGCCTCGCCCTCGCTCATGGCGCGCGGCGTGTAGGTCAGCGACCAGTACCGCTTCGGCTGCACCGGGCCGGCGCCGGACAGCTGCGCCCAGGTCGCCGGCGGCAGTTCGGACACGTCGCGGAACCACGTGCGCGGCGCCTTGTACAGCGCCTTGTAGCCCAGCACGAGGTAGCGGCGGATCTGCTCGACGTTGACGTCCGGCTTCTCGCCCGCCAGCGCCGCCAGCGCCTTGACCTCGGAGGCGAAGTACAGCGTGTCGCCCGACTTCCACAGGTACAGCGGCTTCTCGCCGAAGCGGTCGCGGCTGAGGATCAGTTTGCCGCGCCGCTTGTCCAGCAGCGCGAAGGCCCACATGCCCTCCAGCCGGTCGAAGGCGTCCTCGCCCCACTGGCGCCACGCGTGCAGCAGCACTTCCGTGTCGGAGGTGGTGCGGAAGACGTGGCCCAGCGCCTCCAGCTCCGCCTTCACCTCGACGTAGTTGTAGATCTCGCCGTTGTAGACCAGCGTCAGGTCGCCGTCCTCGAACGGCTGGCTGGCGCGCGGGTCCAGGTCGACGATGGCGAGCCGCGCGAACAGCAGCGTCACCGTCTGGTCGCCCAGCCGCTCCTCCCGGTAGGCCTGCTGGTCGGGCCCGCGGTTGCGCATGAGCGTCAGCGCGCGCTCGATGCGCGCGCGGCTGGGGGCCTTGGGTCCGATGGAACCGGCGATTCCGCACATGGTCGCTACCGTCTCGTCGTCTGAAGGCGGGTCTGAAGGCGGCGGCGGGGCCGGCCGCCGCACCGGTGATTCAAGATAGCCGCTAAAGCCCCTCTCCCCTGGCGGGAGAGGGGTTGGGGAGAGGGGGGCTGCCGGCGGATGCCGGAAACAAGCCGTTTCGCCGAACTGCGGTTCATCACGAAGCAACGAAGGAAACCAAGATCACGAAGAGCGCCCTGGCGTGGCGTCCTACCGGTCGCCGGGCCGGCGCCTCTTTGTGCGCTTATGTCCGCTTCGTTGCTTCGTGATTCCAAAGAACCCCGCATCGCCGACGCTGTCCCCCTCTCCCCAACCCCTCTCCCGCGGGGGAAGGGGCTCGCCGTGGTGCTATACCACCCTTGCCCGGCGCGGGTGGAACAAATCCGTTTCCGTCCTACTCCAGCACGGCGTCGGTCAGCAGGGTGCCGGCCGCGACGTCCGCCTTCAGCCGGCGGCCCAGGACGCGGGCCTCCTGCCCCGGCGGGATGCCGTCGCCCGGACGGATCCACACGATGGCGTCCGGGCCGACGACGGCGCCGGCCTTCAGGTCGCGCTTCGCGGCGATGGAGCGGCGGATGGCGGTCAGCGCCGCCGCCTCGTCCGGCTGCGCCACCTTGGCGCCGCTGCCCATCAGGACCGCCGCCTCGCGCACCTCCTCCACCAGCTGGCGCAGCATGGCGGGATCGGCGGAGAGCTGGTGGTCGCGGAAGTCGGAGAAGTTGCGGTCCAGCGTGAAGTGCTTCTCGATGATGCGCGCCCCCGCGGCCACCGCCAGCACCGCCGCCTTCAGGCCCAGCGTGTGGTCGGAATAGCCGACGGTGCAGTCCGGGAAACGCGCGGCCAGCGTGCGCACGGCGGCCAGGTTGGCCTGCTCCGGCGCCACCGGGTAGGCCGACACGCAGTGCAGCAGCGCCAGGTCGGACGGCTGGCCGCGCCCGTGCCGCACCTTGTCCACCAGCGCCTTGGTGTAGGCCAGCTCCTCCAGGTCGGCGAGGCCGCCGGAGACGATCAGCGGCTTGTCGGTTGCCGCCACCTGCTCGATCAGCGGGTAGAAGGTGTTGTCGCCCGACGCCACCTTCAGCGCGTCGACGATGCCGTCCAGGAACGCCGCACTCTCGCAGTCCAGCGGGGTGGAGATGAACAGCAGCCCCTTGTCGCGCGCCACGCGGGCGAGGTGGGCGAAGGTCTCCTGGCTCAGCTCGAAGCGCTTCATGCGGGCGAAGCGTTCGGCCTGCGACGGGGCGACGAACAGCTCGGTGCGGAAGGTCTGGAACTTCACCGCCTGCACGCCGGCCTCGGCCGCGCGGTGCACCAGCTCCTCGGCGACCTCCGGGTTGCCTTCGTGGTTGTTGCCGATCTCGGCGATGATCAGCACGTCCTGGTCGGTGTCGAACTGTCCGATGCGCATGGGCCTGGGTCCGGCGGTCTACGAAAAAGGTCGGACACTCTAGGGCGGCGGCGCGAGCACGCCCAAATTGACAATATTCCTAGAATGGGAGAGGATAGAGCGTAGGTTGGCGCCAAGCGCCAGCGCGGCCCGACATCTCCGTTCCATGGCCCCGTTCCATGGCCCCGTTCCATGGCGACGGGTGTCGGGCCGCGCTTACGCTTGGCGCCAACCTGCGGTGCTTTGCCGGGGCGTGAAAAACGAAGGCGGTGGCCGAATGCAACACATCGCCGAAAGTGTTGCATCCCGTTGCATCCGGTTGCACGCCGGTGTCTTGAGCGCTTCGCCCGGCCGCCGCGACGCCCGTTCGTTGTCGCGGGGGATGGGCGGCTTTCGCCAGGGTTTTAATGGAACCGCCATGACCTCTGGTATAGAGTGCGAGCCGTTTTCATATGGCTTCCCGGCTGGACCGTGACCCTCACCGACACCGCGACCCGCATCCTCGTCATCGGCGCCCAGGGGCAGATCGCCCGCGAACTGGAGCGCGCCGCCCTGCCGTCCGGCTTCGCCCTGCGCACGGCCGGGCGCGCCACGCTGGACATCGCCCGCCGCGACGCGGTGATGGAGGCGGTGGTGCGCGAGCGGCCGGCCCTGGTCGTCAACGCCGCCGCCTACACCGCCGTCGACCGCGCCGAGACGGAGCCGGAGGCGGCCCGGGCCATCAACGCCGACGGCCCCGGCTGGCTGGCCGAGGCGACGGCGGACCTGGGCGTGCCGCTGGTCCACATCTCCACCGACTACGTCTTTGACGGCAGCAAGGACGGCGCCTACGTGGAAGCCGATCCGGTGCGGCCCCTGGGCGCCTACGGCACCAGCAAGGAGGCGGGGGAGCGCGCGGTGCGCGCCGCCAACCCGCGCCACGTCATCCTGCGCACCGCCTGGGTCTACAGCCCGTTCGGCCAGAATTTCGTCAAGACCATGCTGCGCCTGGGCGCCGAGCGGGACGAGCTGCGCGTCGTCGCCGACCAGCGCGGCTGCCCGACCTCGGCGGGCGAGATGGCGCGCGGCATCGTCGAGATCGCCCGCCAGCTCCTCCTCGACCGCCGCGAGGACGCCTGGGGCACCTACCACCTCGCCGGCTCCGGCGAGACGACGTGGCACGGCCTGGCCGAGGCGGTGTTCGAACTGGCCGCCCCGGCGCTCGGCCGCCGCCCGGTGGTGCACGCCATCACCACGGCCGACTACCCGACGCCGGCCTGCCGCCCGGCCAACTCGGTGCTCGACTGCGCCAAGGCGGAGCGTGCCTTCGGCGTGCGCCTGCGCCCCTGGCGCGACGCGCTGGCCGACGTGGTGGCGGAGCTGACCGCCGCACCCGTTCCCGTGCCGTGATGCCGGACGCGCCGACGTGATCACCATCGCGCACCTCATCACCGGGCTGCAGACCGGCGGGGCGGAGACCATGCTGGCCAAGCTGGTCGGCTCCATGGACACCACCCGCTTCCGCAACATCGTCATCTCGATGACCGACGGCGGCAGCATCGCGACCGAGCTGTCGACGAGCGGCGTGCGCATCCTGTCCTTGCAGATGCGCCGCGGCGTGGCCGACCCGCGCGGCCTGACGCGCCTGCTCCAGGTCCTGCGCGAGGAGAAGCCGGACGTCCTGCAGACGTGGCTGTACCACGCCGACCTGATGGGCGCGCTGGCCGGGCGGCTGGCCGGCGTGCCGCGGGTGGTGTGGAACCTGCGCTGCTCGGACATGAACCGGCCCAACTACCGCTGGCTGTCGCGGCACCTGCCGCTGCTGCTGGCGCGCCTCTCGGGCATGCCCGACGCGGTGATCGTCAACTCCGGCGCCGGGCGCGCGGTGCACGAACGCTACGGCTACCGGCCGCGGGCGTGGCAGCTCATCCCCAACGGCTTCGACGTCGCCCGCTTCCACCCGGACCCGGAGGCGCGCGGGCGCTTCCTGGCCGAACACGGGCTGCCGGACGATGCCTTCCTCATCGGCCTGCCGGCGCGCCTCGATCCGATGAAGGACCACTGCACCTTCCTGGCCGCCGCCACCGACTTCGCCTGCAAGCACCCGCAGGCGCGTTTCGTCCTGATGGGGTCGGGCCTGCAGGCGCAGAACCCGCGCATCCGCCGGCTGATCACCGCCTGCAACCTGGACGGCCGCGTCCTGCTGCTGGGCGAGCGGCGCGACATCGACCGCATCCTGCCGTCGCTGGACCTCGTCACCCTGTCCTCGGCCTTCGGCGAGGGCTTCCCCAACGTGCTGGGGGAGGCGATGGCCTGCGGCGTGCCGTGCGTCAGCACCGACGTGGGCGACGCGGCGGCGATCGTGGGCGACACGGGCACCATCGTGGCGCCGCGCGACCCGGTGGCGCTGGCCGTCGCCTGGCAGCAGATGATGGCGCTGGGGCCGGAGGGCCGTGCGGCACTGGGCGCCGACGCCCGGCGGCGGATCGAGCGGCACTTCTCGCTCTCCATCGTCGCCGCGCAGTACGAGGCCTTCTACGAACGCATCACGGCGCAGCCCGGCCCCTCGCCGGCCGCCGCCCTGCTCGGCAATGCCTGAGGCGTCCACCTTCATCTTCGGCCGCATGCGCAAGCCGGTGGGCGGCTGCAGCGTCGTGCGGATGGAGGAGCCGCTGGGCCTGATCGGGCGACGGCCCGGCGTGCGCGTCCACCTGGAGGACGGCCCGATCCGCCTGTCGCTGCACCGGCCGGAGGAGCGGCGGATCTTCGTCTGGCAACGCCCGATCGTGCGCTGGCCGGCCGACGCGGCGCTGCTGCGCGGGCTGCTCCAGCACGGCTACCTGATCGTGCACGAGTTGGACGACTGGCCGTCGAACCCCGGCTACACCGAGAACCGCTTCATCGGCTTCCGCGCGTCGCATGCGGTGCAGGTCTCGACGCCGCCGATCGCCGACTTCGCACGCCATTTCAACCCGCACGTCGGGGTGTTCCCAAACCAGCTCGCCACCCTGCCGCCGCGCCGCCCGGCGCCCGCACGGGACGAGGTGGTGCTGTTCTTCGGCGCGCTGAACCGCACCGCCGACGCCCAGGCGATCCTGCCGGCGCTCAACCGCGTGCTGGCGGCGCGGCCGCAGGTGCGCGTCGACGTCATCCACGACGAGGGCTTCTTCCGGGGACTCGCCACCGCGCGCAAGACCTTCCGGCCGCTGTGCGCCTACGACGTCTACCGGCAGGCCCTGGCCGATGCCGACGTCGCGGTGCTGCCGCTGGCCGACACCGAGTTCAACCGCGCCAAATCCGACCTGAAGTTCCTGGAATGCGCCGCCGAAGGCACGGCGGTGCTGGCCAGCCCGGTGGTCTACGCCGCCAGCCTCGAATCCGGCCGCACCGGCCTGCTGTTCCACGACGCGGACGAGTTCGAGCGCCAGCTGCTGCGCCTTATCGACGAGCCGGCGCTGCGCGCCGCCCTGGCCGACGCGGCCCACGCGCACGTCGCCGAACACCGCATGCTGGCGCCGCACGCCGAGGCGCAGTGGGCGTGGTACGACGGGCTGCTCGCCCGGCAGCAGGAACTGACGACGGAGCTGCTCCGCCGCACGCCGGAACTGGCGGGGTAGGGGAACGGCCGGCTTACAGCCGGCGCAGGGTCACGCCGTCCGGCGTGGTGGCGCGGTCGAGGCGGCCCTTCACGTCGAAGACGACGCCGTGGCCCTGCTTGAGCAGGCCGGTGATGAAGTCCCACGACAGCGGCTGGTAGGCCTTGTGCGGCACCGCCAGCACGACGGCGTCGGCCGGCTGCAGCGCGTCGAGCGCGGTCAGCGTCAGGCCGTACTCGTGCCCGGTCTGCGCGGGGTCGGCCAGCGGGTCGTGCACCTGCACGGAGATGCCGAAATCCTTCAGCTCGGCGATGATGTCGGTCACCCGCGTGTTGCGGATGTCCGGAACGTCCTCCTTGAAGGTCAGGCCGAGCACGGTGACGCACAGCTCGTGCGCCGGACGGCCGATGCGCAGCAGGCGCTTCACGATGTCGCGGGCAACGTACTGGCCCATCGCGTCGTTGATCCGGCGGCCGGCGAGGATGACGTCGGGGTGGTAGCCGACCTGCTCGGCCCGGTGCGTCAGGTAATAGGGGTCGACGCCGATGCAGTGGCCGCCGACGAGGCCGGGCACGAACTTCAGGAAGTTCCACTTGGTGCCGGCTGCGGCCAGCACGTCCTGGGTGTCGATGCCCAGGCGGTCGAAGATCAGCGCCAGCTCGTTCATCAGCGCGATGTTGAGGTCGCGCTGGGTGTTCTCGATCACCTTCGCCGCCTCGGCGACGGCGATGGAGGGCGCCTTGTGGATGCCCGCCTTGACGACGCTGCCGTAGACCCGGGCGACGATCTCGGCGGTGGCCGGGTCGCTGCCCGACACGACCTTGGTGATCGTCTCGAACCGGTGCTCGCGGTCGCCGGGGTTGATTCGCTCCGGCGAGTAGCCGACGGAGAAGTCGCGCCCGAAGGTCAGGCCCGATTCCCGTTCCAGGATCGGCACGCAGTCCATCTCGGTTGCGCCGGGATAGACGGTCGATTCGTAGACGACGATATCGCCCTTCTTGAGCTGCCGCCCGACCGAACGCGTGGCCGAGAACAGCGGTCCCAGGTCGGGCCGGTTGCCCGCGGTGATCGGCGTGGGCACGGTGACGATGTGGAAGTCGGCCTCCCGCAGGAGCGCCGGATCGGTGCCGAGGACGAGCTTGGCATCGGCGAGTTCCGCCGGGTCGATCTCGTCCGTGCGGTCGAAGCCGCGCTGCAGCTCCTCGATGCGCGACGGATCGATGTCGAACGCGATCACCGGCAGGCCGGCACGGCCGAAGGCCACCGCAACGGGAAGGCCGACATAGCCGAGGCCGACGACGGAGATACGGCGCCCGTGGCTCATCTGAACAGCACCATGAAAAAACCAGGACCGGGAAGAAGAACTCGATGCGTCCGCTTCCGAAACGTCCCGCCGCGGCCGGCGGGGTGGGACGGTTCGGAAACGTGACGAGCCGGGAGGTGACACAAAGATGTGGCGATGGTCAAGTGCCGAAGCTCGGACATCGCGCTTGCCGGACGGCCCGGCGCGCCGTACACCCGTCGCCGTCCCCAGCCCGGAGACCGCCCATGGCGCCCAACATCGTCGTCCTGACGGAGCCGAAGTACTCCATCGTCCTGCTCAGCATCATCGAGCATTTCGAGCCGCGGGCGCAGGTGCGCTTCCTGTTCACGGCCGAGGAACTGGACGACTACTTCGCCCGGCCTGCGGACATCACGCGCTTCCTCGCCTTCTTCACGCCCGTGGTGGTGCCGGCCGCTGTCCTTGAGCGGATCGGCAGCCCGGCCTACAACTTCCACCCCGGCCCGCCGGCTTATCCCGGCCGCTATCCGGTGGCATTCGCTCTGTACGACGGGGTGCGCCGCTTCGGCACCACGGCTCATGTCATGACGGCACAGGTCGACAGCGGACCAATTGTCGCGGTGGCCGAATTCGACGTGGAGGATGGCGCCGACCTCGACTGGCTCAACGCCCGGACCTATAAGGCGGCGCTGAAGCTTTTTATGCACCTCTGCCCGCGGCTGCTGCGCACCGCGGAGCCGCTGCCAACCTCGACCATACGCTGGAGCGGCAGGCGTTCGACCCGCGCAACGCTCCGGGCCATGTGCGAAATCCCGCCGGACATCGCGCCTGACGAACTGGAGCGCCGGCTGCACGCCTTCTCCCTTGTGGCGCCGGAGCCCTTCCGCCTGACCCTGCACGGCCGCCGGTTCCGTCTGGTGCCGGAGGATTGAAATGCCGGGCCCGGCGGTGCGGGCGATGCCCGATTCGTCGGCATATGATGCTTCTTTGGCATGTGGTGACATGCTTTTGAAATTAATTTCGAGATCACGGAAACACCCTTACGTGTTCAAAGAACGAAATTAGCCTAAAGCATGAACGGTCGTGCTCCCCGTTATGCTGCGGCGTTCCTTCATGAACGCGGGAGGCATAATAGGAGCGTGGGGCGAGGTGCGACAAAGTGCGCGTCATACGACTCCATCCCACAAGACCTGGGGGAGCGTCGCCGTTGGACGCATCATCTTGATCGTCGCCACAATGCAAGCGGGGCGTCACCAAATGCCAAATGGCGGAATCCATGTTGCTTGCGCAGGCTGAACGCCAGAACGGAGGGACACCGCCGATTGGCTGAGATCCACGATCTGATCGCCCGTCACGGGCACAGCGCTGCGCGCGGCATGGTCGCCGCGTCGGAGCGGCGATACGTCGATCTGGCGGCACTGGTGCTGGGTGATGATCGCGGCAGCCCGGCTTATCTCTACTCCGGTTTCGCCATGACCGCGCTGCCGCACCGCCGGCCAACGAGCGATAACGACGCGTGGCAGCGGACCAACGGCCGCTTCAGCCTGATGGTCGAACCTGGATTCATCCCCGGACCGGACGGCAAGCCGTGCCGGCAGGGCGTTCCCTTCGGCAGCCGGGCCCGGCTGATCCTGCTGTACCTGCAAAGCGAGGCGATGCGCACCGGTTCGCCCGAGGTGCGGCTGGGAAACACCATGCACCACTGGCTGGAGCGTATGGGCGTGAAGTCCGGCGGCAGCAGCTATGCCGCCATCCGCGATCAGGCGCGGCGCCTGTCCGCCTGCCGCCTGACCGTGAGTTGGACCGCCGAGGACGGCCGGAGCGGATTCGAGCGCGCCAACATCGTCAACGCCATGCTGTTGTCCCCCAGCGTTGGCGGTCCTGGCGGCGCATGGGACGAGACGGCGCGTTTGTCGCCCGAATTCTTCCGGGCACTGCGCGAGCACCCGCTGCCCGTTTCGGAGAACGCGATCAAGGCCATCCAGAATTCCAGCGCCGTCATCGATATCTACGTGTGGCTGTGCTACCGGCTGTTTACGCTGACCCGAATCACCGATATCCCCTGGCCGGCGCTGCGCGAGAAGTTCGGGCCGGAGTACAAGCACCTGCGCCAGTTCCGCGCCAAGTTCGTGCCGGCGCTCAAGGAGGCGCTGGCGGTCTATCCGGGGGCCAACGTCGAGCTGCTGCCGGACGGGCTGCGTCTTCTGCCCTCCCGGCCGGCCATACCGGCACCGCGCACCTTCTACATCGGGGCGGTCGCCGGGCAGCGGTGACCGGGCAGTGGTGACTGGGCGGCGCGTCAGTAGTTTCCGCTGCGGTAGAGAATGTTCAGCTTGGCGCGGCGGCCGTCCGTGCACATGGCGGTGACGTCGGAAAACGTGCCCAGCTTGTCCGGGCCGGCCAGATGCACGATGCCGAGCGGCTCGTGCGGGTAATAATGGTCCACCAGCCGTTTGGCGGCCGGGTCGTACATCGGGAACGCGCTGTTGCACAGCCAGTTGTGCCGAGCCGGCAGGATCGCCTCGCCGCCCATCCGCCAGACGGCGAGGTTGAGCGACATCTGATCGCTGTAGTCCATGCGCTCGGCCTTCATGGCCTCGGCAAGCCGGTCACGGTAGGCTTCCCAATAGGGGCTCGACTCGCTCAGCGCAAAGGCGCCGGCGTTCAGCATCGGCCGCAGGCAATAGCGGTCAGCGACTTCCGAGCCGAAGTAATGCGCGAACCAAAAGTGCTTCTCCCTCAGGTGTTTGTTCGCCATCGTCCGGCAGATGTCGTAGCGGCCATGCACCTCTGCGCAGATGGCGATGTCGCTGTGGCGTGCCGCCTCCGCGTAGAGCGCCACCGAGGCGCCGTCCTGCACCCATGTGTCGGAGTCGAGCCAGAGGTACACCTCGTAGCCCGGGAAGTAGTCGCGCATGAAGGCGCGCGCGGTCTGTGACTTGCGGTGTGCCGGCTCGCCCCGTTGCGCGGGCTCGGGGAAGTGCCATTCGGCCGGAACCACCCCGGCGGCACGGGTGCCGACCCAGGCGAGTTGCTCGGGCGTGCAGCCGAGGTCGAGGAAGCAGACGTCGACGTCCGCGTCCGCCGCCTCGAGCGACAGCACGAGGCCCTGCAGAAGCCGGAAGTAGCCGGAGTCGGAGGCCGTGACGACGGCGACGCGACGGGCCATCAGGCGGCCCCTGCGGGAACGAGCCGCAGCAGGCCCATCTTCAGCAGCCAGCCCAGCGAGCGGTGCAGGCGCTGCGGGTCATTGGGCGCCAGTGCCTCCAACTGGGCGACCGTCATGGTGCCGGCGGCGGCGACGCGGTCGAGAAGCGCCTGCATGCCCGCAGCATCGAACTGCCAATAGCGGGCGAAGGTGTTGATGTCGACGGCGCGGATTGCGGCCAGCCGCCGGGGCGCCGATTTGTCGGCGAGCGTCAGAACACCGTCGGGGCCCAGGCTCTCCGTGGCGAAATTGGCGAACAGTGCGTAGGGGTCTCGCATCAGCGGGTAGCCGGGGTGCGTCTCCTCCTCCGCCTCGCTGCGGATGGCGGCGAGGTCGGCCCACAGCGTGCGATACTGGCGCGCCACCACTGGCCAATCGAAGACCTGGAGCGCGCGTTCGCGCGCAGCCTCGCCGAAGCGGCGGCGCAGTTCCGCGTCGTCGGCCAGGGTGGCGAACGCCTTTGCGGCCGCCTCGATGTCCACGGCGGTGCTCTGCGCCACCGCGCCCACGTAGTTCTGGTAGCTCATATGATGCGACGTGTGCGTGCGGGTCAGTTCGAAGCCGCAGCCGGCGCCGGGCATGATGGTGCGGATGCGGAAGCCCACCTCGCCTTCGGTGACGGTGTCGCGGTAGCCGTCCCAGTCGCTGACCACCGAGGGCAGGCCGGCGGCCATGGCCTCCACCGGCGCCAGTCCGAAGGTTTCCTGAACGTTGTCCACCAGTGACGTGAAGACGTCGGCCGCGTACCAGATTCCGTTCTGCACGTCCGGGTTGTTGCCGTCCACGAAGTGAACGGTCACCGACGGGGCGAAGGCGGTGGCCAGCTGGCGGTACTGCGCCTCGTGCGCCTCGTGCGGGAACCAGCCGGCGAAGATCAGGTGCAGCTTGCGTGACGTGCGCTTCGCCGCCATCTCGGCCGCGGCCAGCGTGGCGAAGGGGTGCATCTTCTCGAAGAAGGAAAGACGGCCCATCCATAGGATGGCGACCTCGCCGTCCTGGATGCGCAGCCGCTTGCGCCATTCCTGTCCCTTGGCGAGGCGGGCCGGCGTGCGCTCGAACCGCGCGCAATCGACGCCCAGCGGGATGATGGGCAGCTGGATCTGCGGCACGCGGCTGCCGCCGAAGCGCGCCTTGTGGAACTCGCCCCAGCCGTCCAGCAGGTCGCGCACGGTGTGCAGCACGGCGCGCGAGGTGCACACCAGAGCGTCCCACGGTTGCACCGGCGTGGTCAGCACCTTGCCGATGACGTCCTGCGTGGCCGGCGGCGCCAGCGTATGGATCAGACCGCACAGGCTGAAGCTTCGCGCCTGCTCCGGCCGGCGCTGCCAGGCGAAATGGTAGATGTTCGGCTGGCCGTGCATCAGCACGTCGACGCCCGGCGCCTGGGTGATCTGGTCGAAAGGGATGGAGCGCACGCGCGCCGCCGTCGCCTTGTCGAAGCCGAACTGCGTGGCGATCGTGTCCGGCGTGCGCCGGTCGGCGACGCAGAAGTGGAGCGGCCGCTCGGCTTGCGCGCCGACCAGGGCGCGGATCAGGCCGGCGTTGGCGACGTCCTTGCCGAACAGGCGCGGGCCGGTGTTGCTGGTGCCTTCGGTCAGGAAGATGGCGGCGTCATGCATGCGTCAGCCCGGTTCCAGTCAAGCGTGACCGGCCGTTTTCACTTGGCCGGTGCGGCGGGAGCCGCTAAGCGTACCGACGTACCCCGGACACCGGCGAATCCGGCCGGCGACTCTGGTACGATCCGATTCGAACCGTCGAACTAGCAGGAAGGCGTCGTCTTGAGCAATCCCGTGCGTATCGGCGTGCTCGGCTGCGGCCGTGTGGCGCAACGCTATCTCGAAGTGTTCCGCGACGAATTGGCGGGCGAGGCCCAGGTGATCGCCTGCGCCGATCTGGTGCCGGAGAAGGCGGAGCGCTTTGCCGCCGCCCTGGGGGCGCGCGTCGTCAACGGCCTGGACGGTCTTGCCGCGGCGGAGCCGGACTTGGTCTGCGTGCTCACCGAATCCGGCAACCACGCCAAGCACGTGCTGGCGCTGATCGAGCGCGGCCTCAACGTCGTGGTCGAGAAGCCGGTGGCGTTGCGCCCCGAGGACGCGCTGGCCATGCGCGACGCCGCCGCGGCGCGCGGGCTGATCTGTGCCGTGGTGAAGCAGAACCGCTACAACCCCGCCATGCGCTTCGTGCGCAACGCCGTGGAGGAGGGGCGGTTCGGCCGCATCGTTCTGGCCGGCGTGCGCGTGCACTGGTGCCGCACCCAGGCCTACTACGACGACCCCTGGCACGGCCGCTGGTCGATGGACGGTGGCGTCCTGGCGCAGCAGGCCATCCACCACCTGGACGCGCTGCAGTGGGTGGCCGGCCCGGTCGAGGCCGTATGCGCCGCGGGCCAGGCGGTGCTGAACAGCCTGGAGGCGGAGGACACGGCGGTGGCCGCGGTGCGCTTCGCATCCGGCGCCATGGGCACGATCGAGGCGACAACGTCGGCCCGCCCGCGCGACTTCGAGGCGTCGCTGCATCTGGTCGGCGAGAAGGCGCTGGCGAAGATCGGCGGCATCGCGCTGAACCGCATCGAGACGTGGGAACCGGTCGACCCGCACCCCGGCGACGCCGACGTGGCGGCGCTGCATTCGCAGGACGTGCCGACCGGCTATGGCCTGGGTCACGGCCCCTACCTGCGCGGCGTTCTCGACACGCTGCGGCAGGGGCGCACCGACGTGCCCGTCGGCGTGGACGAGGGCATGAAGTCCCTGCGCCTGTTGCACGCGCTGTACGCCAGCATGGAGCGGGGCGGCTGGGTATCGCTGGCCGACGACCCCGTCTCGGCGCGTCTTGGCCTCTGACACCCAGTTCCCGGACGTCGCCGCCGGACTGGCGGCGGCCCGGCAGGCCCTGGCCGCCGGCCGAGCGCCGGCGGCGGTCGCGCTGCTGAACGACCTGCGGCGCGGCGTTCCCGACGATCCGGAGGCGCTGGCCCTGCTGGGCCGTGCCCTGCTGCGTTGCGCGCCGCCGGAACAGGCGCGGGCGGCGCTGGTCCGGGCTGCCGCCCTGTGCCCGGGAGAGGCATCGGTGCTGGCCAATCTGGCCGTCGCGTTGCGCCGCGCCGGCGCTGCCGGGCTGGCCGAGTCCGTTCTTCTGCGGGCGCTGGTTCTCGATCCCGAGCGCGCCGAGTTGCTCGTCAACCTGGCGAATCTGCGGCGGGCGGCCGGGCGCCCGGGCGACGCCGCTGCCCCTGCGCGGCGCGCCCTGGCGTTGCGCCCCGATCTGGCGGAGGCGCTCTGCGCGCTGGCGTTGGCCGGCGGCGGGCAGCCCGACCGGCTGCTGCGGCGCGCTGTCGCCCTGCGTCCCGACTTGGTCGAGGCGCACGTCAACCTCAGCGCCCTCTACGCGCACGCCCGCCGTGGCGAGGAGGCGGTAGCCGCCGCCACGGCCGGGCTGCGGGTGGCGCCAAGGCATCCGGCGCTGCTGCGCGACCGGGGCATCGGCTTGGCGCAACTCGAACAGCACGAGGGCGCGACGGCGGCGTTGCGGGCGAGCGCCAGCCTGGAGCCGGCCGATCCGGTGACCTGGCACTGGCTGGGCCAGTCCGCCGCGACGCCCCGCGTGCGTGAATCCGCGCTGCGCCGGGCTTGGCGGATCAAGCCGGAAAACGGTGAAACGGCACGCGCGCTCGTCACTCTGTACGCCGAGCGCTGGCGCTGGGGCGTGGCCGACAAGATCCTGCGCTGCCTGCTGGCCGCCGAGCCGGGCAGCACCGAGCTAGCCACCCGGCTGGCCCGGCTGCGCGTCGACCGGGGCCAGCCGGAGAGCGGCTTGGTCTGGGCGCGCCGCGCCACGGTGACCGATGGCGCCGATGTGACGGCGTGGATTGCCGAAGGCAGCGGCCTGCTGGCCGTGGACCGGATCGACGCCGCCGAATCGGCCATGCGCCGCGCGGCCGCGCTGCGTCCCGAGCATGCGGCGTCCTTCGTAAACCTCATGGCGGTGCAGGTGGAGCGGCGCGCTTGGCCGGAAGCCGAGCGGCTGATCCGCCGAGCCCTGTGCGTCAATCCCAACGAAGCCACGGCGTACTACGGCCTCGGAGTGGCGCTGAAGAACCTTGGTCGGATCGACGAGGCGCTTGCCGCCTATGACGAGGGGGTGCGCCGGCGGCCCGAAGCCCCCCGCGAGCGTTTCAACCGGGCGCTGGCACTGCTCGCCGCCGGGCAGGCCGATTCGGGGCTTCAGGAATACGAGTGGCGCTGGCGGATGCCGGGCTTCCCGTCCGCCCGGCACCTCCTTCCCCGCCCCACGCTGCCGCCGGCCGTCTGGAAGGGGGAAGCGCTGAAGGGCCGCTCGATCGCCCTGTGGGGGGAGCAGGGAATCGGCGACGAGATCTGGGACGGCGGATTCGCGCTGCCGGTCGTCGCGGCGGCCGGGCGCTGCGTCATCGAGGTCGAGCATCGCCTCGTTCCCCTGTTCCAGCGCTCGTACCCGACCGCCGACGTGGTGCCGCGCACGGCGCCGCCCGACGCGCGGATCCTGCGGGCCGATCTCCAATGCCCGTTGGGCAGTCTCGCGTTGCGCACCGGCGCCACGCGCGCGGCGGCCGGCTACCTCAAGGCGGATCCCGAGCGGACGCGGGAACTGCATGACCGCTATCGACAGCGCGGCGGCCTGGTGGTGGGCATCGCTTGGCGCAGCCGCAAGCCCAGGAGCCCGCGCTCGTTCGCGGCCCCGCTGGATCTGTGGGAACCGGTCCTGACCCTGTCGGGAATCACCCTGGTCAGCCTGCAGTACGGCGCCGTGGACGAGGAGGTGGCCTGGGCGGGCCGGCGGTTCGGCGCCGACATCCTCGTCGATGCCGACGTCGACGCCCTGCGGGATCTCGACACCTTCGCCGCCCAGGTGGCCGCGTGCGACGTCGTCGTGTCGATCGCCAACGCGACCGTGCCCATGGCGCACGCGCTCGGGCGGCCGGTGCTGGCCGTGGTGCGCCGCGACCAGGACGACTGGCGCTACGGCGCGACCGGCGGCCGATCCCCCTGGCTGCCGACAGTGGAAATGTTCCGGCAGCCGCCCGACGGGGACTGGCGCGCGGCTCTGGAGCGGGTGGGGCGGGCGCTGGCCCGAATCGCCGATGGCGATGCCCGCGAAGGCGGTGCGGACTAAGGCCGGACGACGCTTTTCCTGGCGTTCCGGACCGTGCCCGCCGCCGTTCCGGCCACATGCGCCGCGGCATTCCCACGACCTGCCGCGGGCAGTACAGGAAACGGCCCCGTGCCTTGAAAATCCTGGGGTATCAGGTGTGGTTCCGGCGCAACACCAAGGCCAAACCAATGGCAGGGCGCGCGTTTTGGATATTAGGGGTTGCGAGCCGCACTTGCGTGCGCGGTTTGGGCACTGTACAAGGGGATCGCTTCGTGCTCCTTGGCCGGCAAGGACACGGGGATCGTGATTGAAGGGGGCAACAATGAATTGTGGCACATCGGGTTCCTAAAGGAGCTGAACGCAATTCAGCCTCCCAACGATACTCGCAATAGCTTCGAAGCTTACGGGAGTTAAGAAATGGCAAATCTCACGGGTACCACTTCGAGCGACAATCTTACGGGAACGGCTGGCGCTGACAGCATCAGCGGCCTCGCCGGTTCCGACACCATCGCTGCCCTCGACGGCAACGACATCGTGTACGGCAACCAGGGCAGCGATGCGCTCGACGCCGGTGCCGGTAACGATACGATCTTCGGCGGCCAGGACGGCGATTCCATCACCGGCGGCAGCGGCACCGACGTGCTGTACGGCCAGATCGGCAACGACAGCATCATCGGCGGCGAAGATGCCGACACCATCTTCGGCGGTCAGGACAACGACACGCTGCGCGGTGACAACGGCGCCGACGTGATTTACGGCAACCTCGGCGCTGACTCCCTGGATGGCGGCGATGGCGCTGACACGCTGTTCGGCGGTCAGGGCAACGATGTGCTGTATGGCGGCACCTCGGGCGCCGACCTGCTGTACGGCAACCTCGACGCCGACACCATCAGCGGCGGCGACGGCAACGACACGCTGTTCGGCGGTCAGGGCAATGACGTGCTGAGCGGCGGCGACGGCACCGACCTGCTGTATGGCAACCTGGGTGACGACACGCTGCGCGGCGCCACTGGTGCCGACACGCTGTTCGGTGGCGATGGCAACGACTCGCTGGACGGTGCCGACGACAACGACCTGCTGTACGGCGATGCCGGCAACGACACCCTGCAGGGTTCGGCGGGCCTCGACACCCTGTTCGGCGGTGAAGGCAACGACAACCTGGACGGCGGCGACGGCAACGACCTGCTGTACGGCGACGCGGGTGATGACACCATCAGCGGCGGCGGCACGACGGGTACCGGTGTCGACACGCTGTACGGCGGTGACGGCAACGACTCCCTGTCGGTGTTCTTCTCGTCGGCTCGCATCTTCGGTGACGCCGGCAACGACACCATCGTCTTCTCGGCGACGGCCAGCGGCATCGCCTATGGCGGCGATGGCAACGACCGCATCGACGCGCAGCTTGCTGCCAGCAACGTCCTGGTCTACGGCGGCGCCGGCAACGACGTCATCATCGGTTCGTCCGCTGGTCAGGACGTGCTGTACGGTGACGACGGCAACGACACCATCTACGGCAGCACGGCTGGTGCCGCTCTGGGTACCGGAACGACCGGTGACACCCTGTTCGGTGGCGCTGGCAACGACCTGCTGTATGCCGGTGCGTCGCTGGCGAACCTCGTGTCGGGCGGCGACGGCAACGACTCGCTGGTCGCTCTCGGCGCCGCGACCTTCGGTGCCGACACCTTCTACGGCGGCGACGGTGCGGATCGCTTCGAGTTCGTCCAGGCGGCGTTCGGCGCTGGCTCGGTGAGCGCGGCCCACTTCATCCAGGACTTCCAGCACGGCTCGGACAAGATCCGCCTGTCGGGCATCGGTTCTGGCTTTGCTCCGGCCATCCAGCCGGGCACGGGCTTCCTCACCGCGGGCACGGGCAACGTGACCATCACGTTCTCGGCCGGTGCCAACCAGGCGACCGTCTGGATCTCCAGCGGCACGAACTACCTGCAGCTGCAGATCACCGGTGTCAGCACCGTGGATGCCAACGACTTCGAGTTCTAATCGACTCGATATCGACTACCGGCGGGGGCGCTCTTCGGAGCGCCCCCGTTTCTTTTTCGCCTTCCGACAATCCCATCGAACCTGTCTGCGTTCTGTGCTACATCGACGAACTCGCCGCGTCAGGCCGCCGGTCGGCGCTTGGATGTTCGTCACTTCTTCACTGAGCAGCTCGGCAGACATGATGGAAGCGCGTTTGGACCAGGCGCGGGAAGCGTTGCGCGCCGGTCGTCTGGATCAGGCTGGCAGCCTCGTCCAAGCCGTTCTCGACAGCAATCCCACGTCGGTCGAAGGTCTGAACATCCTCGGTAACGTGGAAATCCGCCGGCAACGTCCGGCTGAGGCCATCCGTTTCTTCGCCGCCGCGGCAGCTGGCGACCCGACGCCCAAGTCCGAGATGAACCTCGGGCGCACCTTTGAGATGATGGGCAAGCCGGGGCAGGCGGTCGATGTGTACCGACGCGTCCTCGGACGTTTTCCCCTCCACAACGAGGCGCGCGTCGCCCTGCTTCGGGCCCTACACGCGACGGGCGCCTTCGCCGACATGGTCAGCGTGGCCGGTCCGGAGCCCGAAACCTTGCCCCTGGACGCGGAAGGGGCGCGCCGGCTGGCATCCGCCTTCTTCGGCGTCGATCAGCCGCGCACGGCGGAAGTCCTTCTCGACCGGGCCCTTGCGCTGGACCCGATGCACGCCCCGTCCGCTCTGCTCAAGGTCGGACTCGTCATGGGACGCGGTCAGGCCGGCGAAGCCCTGCCAATCCTGCGGCGCCTTTTGGCGCTCGATCCCGGGAACCCTGACGTTGTGCGCATGCGTGCCGACGCGGCGCTCAGGACTCGGGCTCCGGATGCCGCCGCGTGGCTGCGGCGCACACCGTCGGATGATCTGCAATGGCAGCAGTGCCTCGACTTGGCGAAGTCGTTGCGCACCGCCCACCGCACCGAGGAAGCGCTTGCCCAGTACAGGGCCATTGTTGCGGAGCATCCGGAACATGTGCCGGCGCTGCAGGGTGTGGCCGAATGCCTGCTCGACCTCAAGCGCGACGACGAGGTGGTGGCGCTGGCGTGCGGCATCCTGGATCGCGCTCCCGAGAACGTGGCGCTCTGGAACAACTTCGCCGTTCACCTCAAGAGCGCGGGCCAATCTGCGCTCGCCGTGACGTATCTGAAGCGGGCAAGCCTGCTGTTCCCCGACCAGCCGAACCTGCTGTACAACGCGGGCTTCACTCTGAACGAACTGTTGCGGGGCGAGGAGGGCGAAGTCCTCCTGCGCCGGGCCGTCCGCATCAATCCACGTTACGCCAAGGCGTGGAACGCGCTCAGCGTGTCGCTCAGCATCCAGTATCGCGTCGTGGAGGCCGAGCAGGCCTGCCGGACGGCCTTGCGCTGCAATCCCAGGATGAAGTCGGCGTGGCTCAACTGCGGCATCGCGCTGCGCGGGCAGGGCCGGCTCGCCGAATCCACCAAGGCGATCCGTCAGGCCATCGCCATCGATTCGAAGTACGCCGAAGCACACCAGAACCTCGGGTACAACCTGTGCATGATCGGTGAGCTGGAACTGGGGTTCCAGTCCTACGACTGGCGCTGGGCCGTTCCTGGTTTCCCGTCGTCCAAGCGGCCGTTCAGGTTGCCCGTGTGGGATGGCCGTCCGTTGGGCGAGAACGACGGCCTGCTCGTCTACATGGAACAGGGCATGGGCGACGAGGTCATGTTCTCGTGGTACCTGCACTGGGTGGGGCAGACCGTGAAGCGCGTCACGGTCGAATGCGACGAGCGCCTCATCCCTCTGTTCGCGCGCACGTTCCCGACGATGCGGTTCATTCCGCGCAGCGCCCCGGCCGACCGGCGCCTGTTCGAGCCGCATCTGCGCTTCAAGGCCCCCGCAGGGCACCTCCCCAAGTTCTACACCTCCGAACTGCACGAGCGGATCCTGGGCCTGTGGTCCCTGGCTGGCCGCCGGGCGGTCCGCACCGAACCGTACCTGACGCCCGATCCGGCCCGCGTGGCGTACTGGCGCCGGTACCTGCGGGAGCGCGCGGGCGGGCGCCCGATGATCGGCGTGTCCTGGCGCAGCGCCCTGCGGACGCGGACCCGCGACGTCCAGTACCTGACGCCGGAGGAGTTGTCGCAGGCACTGGGGTTCGATGTGGCCGTCGTCAACCTCCAGTACTCCTACCAGGATGAGGAGGTGGAGGCTTTCCAGGAAGAAGGGCGCCGTCGCGGCTTCCACTTCATCCATCCGGAAGGCATCGACCTCAGGAACGACCTGGATGATCTCATGGCGCTGATCGCGGCGCTGGATCTGGTGATCACCCCGCTGATCTCGGTGGCATGGATGGCCGGGGCTCTGGGGATTCCGACGTGGGTGTTCCGCAGCAGCGAGGTGGCGCGCATCTGGCAACAACTGGGCACGCCATTCGTGCCCTGGACGCCCAGCTTGCGGCTGTTCTTCCGCCACCCGCTTCAGCCCTGGGCCGGGCCGTTGCGGGCGGTGCGCGACGAACTGGAGGAGTGGCTGAAGGAGCGCTGCTGAGCGGAAGGGAACGTCACCGCAGCGGCCTCAGGCCAGCCGCGCCAACTCCTCGGCCACGCGGGTAACGACGCTGCCCCACTCCCCCAGGTGCTGCTGGCGGAAGAGGCGCGCGGTCGGATACCACGGTGTGTCCTCGCGCTCGCGCAGCCAGCGCCAGTCGGCGTTGCGTGCCAGCAGCAGCCACAGCGGCTTGCCCAGCGCTCCGGTCAGGTGCGCGACGGAGGTATCCACCGTAATGACCAGATCCAGCTGATCGATGATCGCCGCGGTGTCGGCGAAATCATGCAGGTCCTTGCCAAGGCCGGTGAGCTGCGGATGTTCGGCCTCGGCCCCCTTCTGCAGGGCATAGAAATCGACACCACCGACCTCCAGCAGCGGGGCCAGTTCGGCGAAGGCGATCGAGCGCCAGTGATCGCGCACGTGCGCGGGATTGCCCGCCCACACCAGTCCGACACGCAGACGCCCCGTGACCGGCAGGCGGATCGGGCGGTCGGGCGGCGGCGCGACGTAGGGGATCTGCGCCGGAACACTGTCCGGGCGCGTGCCGAAGTGCTTCGGCAGGCTCATCAGCAGATCAGCCGCATCGAAGGCGCCGAGGTGCTGATCGAGGATGCCATGGACACCCGACGCCGTGGCCAGCAGACGCCGCAGCGGCGGATGGCAGTTCACCTTGACGGTCGCTCCCCGTTCCGCCAGCAGCGACGCGTAGCGCACGAAATGGATCGCGTCTCCGGCTCCCTGCTCGCCGAGCAGCACGATGGTCCGTCCGGCCACATCGCCGCCGTCCCACAATTCCCTGCCGGCGCGCCGCATGCCGTCTTCGAACTCCTGGCGCGTGCGTCGCCACTCGTACTCGGCGAAACCTTCATCCCATGCGCCCACCTGGAGAAGCGCCAAGGCAAGTCCGACGTGCATTTCGGCGTTGTCGGGGTCCAGCCGCGTGGCCCGGCGAAAGGCCGTGATCGCCGCATCGACGCTGCCGTCGTTGCGCAGGGCATTGGCCAGATTGAAGATGAGCTTGCCCAAGGACGGCTGCTGGGCAACGACCCGCTGCAACATGTCGACGGCTTCGCCGTAGCGGTTCATCCTCTGAAGGACGCGCGACAACTCGCCCCACGCGGGGAGGTGATCGGGACGAGCGTTGACCACCTGACGCAGCACCCGCTCGGCACGATCATAACGGCCCCGCCGTCCCTCCATGCGGGCGTATCCGACCGCCTCATCGACGGTAAGCTCGTGCTCGCGGCTCACAGGACGATCTCTTCCCGCCAGAACGCGAGAAGTTCCTGCTCCATGCGCGCAAGATCATAGCGTTCGGCCGTCGCGAAGCCCGCGTTCCGGCGCCGTATGGTCTCTTCCGTCGGGTGCTCGGCCAGGTGCATGGCCTCGGCGATGCGGTCGGCACAACGGATCCAGTCGTCGGCATCGCACCAAAAGCCGTTCTCCTCCGTGGCGTACTCCCGCCCGCCACCGCCGGTGAACCCGGCGACCAGGCAGCCGGCGGCCATGGCTTCGAGCGGCGGCAACCCCACGCCTTCGATGCGGCCCAGGGCCACGAAGACGGCGGCGGCGCCGAGCACGCTGGCGACCTGGGTCTGCGGAACGCCGTTCAGCGGCTCCCAGCGCACGCGCGCATACTGCGGATGGCGGCGGCGGAACGTTTCGCGCAGGAAGTTCGCTTCGACCGGCATCTTACGGGGCATGTAGGCGATGAGGCGCCGTTTGGCCGCCGGCCGGAAGATGGTGCGGTCGATGCCGTTGTGCACGACCGGCACGCGCGTGCAGCCTATGGTGGTGCGCAGATAGTCCGCGATGACGTCGCCACAGCAGAACACCGTCGATACATCCAGCGCTTCGTAGCCGCCGGCCGAGCCGATGCCGTAGTAGACATAGTGATGGTTCTGGCAGAAGACGATCTTGCGTCCGGGTTGTCCGGCGAAGCGCAGCAGCATGTCGTGCCACGGTTCCGGGATGACGTAGATGTCGCTGTCGCGCGCCACGAAGCCGTTGTCCAGCCGCACGCGGGGAGCGTCCCCTTCGAAGAAGTCCGGCGCCTCATCGCGGCGGATCAGCAACTGCGCGTCAAAGCCATGCGCCCGCAGGAGCCGCACATGGAGGCGCGCGATGAGCGCACCTCCCATGGGCGAGGACGCGTTGTCGGTCACATAGAAGATGCGCCGTGCGGGCATGCTCGGCATTGCTGCTGGCTCACTCCGGCTCACGATCAGGGTTCGCGCAGCGCCAGTTCGAAGCTTTGCAGCAGCGGCGTCAGCCAGTAGGCAAGCAGCGTCCGCTCACCCACCGAAATCAGGCTCATCGCCGGCATGCCCGACGCCAGCTCGATGCCCGGCAGCACGCGCTCCCGCGCTTCCTTGTCCAGCCGGATCAGGGCGCGGTAGTACGGTCCGACCGGGCTTCCCGGCTCGCTGATGGCGTCGGCGGAAACCGACACGAGGGTGGCATCGATCGGGTGGGTGTAGCGTTGGCTGAACGAGGTCAGCCGGACCTGCACGCTGGCGCCCACCGAGACATTGTCGATGTCGCGGGGCAGGACCCGTGCTTCGACGATCAGCTCGTCATCCTGCGGCACGATATCGAACAGAGGCTGGCCGGCCTGGACGAGGCCACCCACGGTATGAATCTTCAGGTCGACCACGCGGCCGCTGCGCGGGGCCGCGATGTCGAGGTGGCGCAGGTTGTCCTTGGCGATGCGCGTGCGTTCGCGCAGGTCGTTGAGCTGGACGTCGGCGGTGCGCAACTCATCGCTGATGCCCTTGTCGAACTGGGTCGTCAGGTCGATGATCTGCAGCTCCATCTCGCCGATGCGCTGGTAAGCGCGGGCGACCGAGGCGTCCAGATTGTTGATATCCCCCTGCATGGAAACCTCCGCCCGTTCCTGCGCAAGCAGGCGGGGCAGGCGTTCCATGCCCTTGTTGTACAGCTCGCGCACACCTTCGGTTTCCCGATGGATCAACTCGAGCTGTTTGACGAGGGACTTGCGCCGGTCGGTGAAGGCGTTGATCTCGGTGCGAGTCTGCGCGATGCGCTCGTTGAGGATCTTGGCTTGCCCCTGGAGCGCAAGGCGGCGGTTGGTGAAGACGTTCTGCTGCGTTTCGATCAGCCGATCGATGAGCGGCGTGCCGCGCAGTGCCTCGATTTCCGTGGGGTAGGTGATGGCCGGCAGCCGGTCACGCTCGGCCAGCAGGCGCGCCTCCTGAACGCGGACCGCGTAGTACTGGTTGCGGACGAGTTCGAGCTGGGCTTCGGTCTGCAGGCGGTTGAGGCGTACCAGCACCTGCCCCTCGCGCACCATCTGGCCTTCCTGCACCAGCAACTCGTCGACGATGCCGCTGATGATGGGCTGCACGGTCTTGCGCGCCGTGTCGACGCGGAGCGAGCCTTGGGCGATCACCGCGCTGCCGAGGGGCACGGTTGCGGCCCAAGTGCCGAAGCCGCCGAAGAAGACCAGGATCATCAGGTAGCCGGCGAGACTCGCCTTGCGCCAGGGCGGCGAGGGCGACCGCCGGTCGATCGACGGTGGGAGGCCGACGGCCTGCGGCAGGCCGGCCTGGCTTACGGCAGGCAGGGTCCCGGCATTCTGGGCCGCGGGGGTCTGGGGCAGGGCGTTCTGGCTCACGGCGGTCATCCGTTGACCTGCTTGCTGATCATCGTGACGTTCTGGGCGGGCGCGGCGGCGGGGCGTCCACCGGTGATGAGCGGCAGGATCTGGTCGCGTTCGCCCAGGCGCTGCACGGTGCCGTTCTGCAGCACCAGGATGCGGTCGGCGATGCTCAGGATGCTGGGCCGGTGGGCGATGATGATGACTGCCGCCCCGCGTGCCTTGGCCGCCGCGACGGCCTTCAGCAACGCCTGTTCGCCGCTGGAGTCGAGGCTGGCGTTCGGCTCGTCGAGGATGAGCAGGCGCGGGTTGCCGTACAGCGCGCGGGCAAGGCCGACGCGCTGGCGCTGGCCGCCCGACAGCAACGCCGCCTGGTCGCCGACCTCGGTGTCGTAGCCGCGCGTCAGGTGCATGATCATCTCATGCAAGCCGGCCAGTTCCGCCGCTTCGATGATGGCGTCCGGCGTGGCGTTGGGATCGAGGCGGCAGATGTTGTCCTTCAGCGGCCCGCCGAACAGCTCGACGTCCTGCGGCAGGTAGCCGATGTGGCGGCCGAGGTCCTCCGACGGCCAGGAGTACACGTCGGCATCATCGAGGCGGACATGGCCCTGCGTCGGCGCCTGCAGTCCGACGAGCAGGTGCGCCAGCGTCGACTTGCCGGCTGCCGACGGGCCGACGACGCCAAGAACCTCGCCCGGCTCGACGGTGAAGGTGACACGCGACAGCACCGGCCGCTCGGCGCCCCGCGGGTGGAACCACACGTTCTCCACCGACAGGCGGCCCTTCGGCGACGGCGGCACCACGCTGGCCCGCGGCCGCGCCGCGACGCGCCGCAAAATCTCCCTGAGGTCGAGGTAGTTCTGCCGCGCGTCCGCCAGCTGGCGCCAGTTGGTGATGATCTGCTCCAGCGGCATGAGCGCGCGCCCGGATAGGATCGTGCAGGCCATCATGGCGCCGCCGGTCAGCGTGCTGTTCGGCGCGATGATTTCCATCGCGGCCACCGACATGATGCTCATCTGGATGAGCATGCGGGCGTACTTCGACGTGGCGGCGATGACCGCGGCCTTCTGGCTTGCCGCCCCCTGCTCGTCCAGCACGTGTTCGTTGTTCTGGCTCCAGCGCGACAGCACGTGCGGCGTCATGCCCATGGCTTCCACCACGTTGGCGTTGCGCACCGCCGCCATCACCGACTTGGTCGCCTTGCCGTGCGCCATGTTCGCGCGCTTCAGGGCCGGCCGGGTCACGAACTCGTTGGCGAGCGTCAGCACGACCAGAAGGGCCGCACCACCCAGCGCCACCATGCCGATCCAGAAATTCAGCAGGAAGAGCACCCCCAGGAACACCGGGATCCAGGGCGCGTCCATGATGACGTAGATGGACTGGCCGGACAGGAACTGGCGCAGGGACTGGAGCTTGTTGAGCGCGGCCATGTCGCGCGGCGCGCCGCGCACCAGCGCGGCGGCGATGCAGGCGTTCAGGACCGGCGTGCTCAGGCCGCGATCCAGCCACGCGCTGAGGTGCACCAGGACGTAGGAACGGGCGACATCGACCGCGAGCTGCACCAGCAGCGCGAAATTGGCGATCAGGAACAGGAAGAACAGCGTCGGCAGGCTGTGGCTGTTCAGCACCCGGTCGAAGACCGAAAACATGTAGAGCGGCAGCACCAGCACGAAGAGGTTGACGACCAAGCTGAACACGCCAGCGGCGGTCAGGGCGCTCCTGCAAGAGGCGAACACCTGACGCATCAGGTCGTCAGGATTGCCGCTGGTCGCCACGGCAGCCTTTTTGCCGGTCACGCTCATGCTCATCTATTCCCGGATATGGATCCAACAGGGGTAACACCGCGCCCCGGCATCATACAAAATTGGCGGAACGAAGTGGCAGGGCCTTTCGCGGTGCCAAAAAAGAATGTGCTGGCGGGCAGTGGCCATAGTTGACCGGCCGAGGTGCTTCCCGCAGTGATCCCCGCCACGTATCGCGCATTGATCGTTGCATGGTCGGGAGTGTATAGCCCTGTGCCGGCTGCCCGGACAATGGATTTCTCGGGCAGGCCAGCGCCGCGCCGCCGCCAACCGATCACCGCATGGGCCTGTCATCGCCATGAAGATCCTGTTTATCCACCAGAACATGCCGGGCCAGTACAAGCACTTGGCCAGGCTCATGGCCGCGGATCCAGGCAACCAGGTGGCGTTCATCACCAAGGGTGAGAAGGCCGATATTCCCGGTGTGACTCGGGTGTCGTACAAGCCGTCGCGGGACGCGCACCCGTCGACCCACCATTATCTGCGCTTCGTGGAAGGGCACGTGCTGTACGGTCAGGCCACCGTGCGGGCCGCCATCCACCTGCGTCAGCGCGGCTTCATCCCGGACATCGTCTGCGCCCACACCGGCTGGGGCGAGGCGATGTTCATCAAGGACGTGTTTCCGGAAAGCGCGCTGCTGGCGTATTGCGAATTCTACTACCGCAGCAAGGGAGCCGACATCGGCTTCGAGCCGGGATCCGATCCGGACGTCGACAAGATGGCGCGCACCCGCTGCCGCAACGCCCACATGCTGATCAGCATGGAGGCGATGGACTGGGGAGTGACCCCCACCCGCTGGCAGTGGCAGCAACACCCGGAAGCCTTCCGCGACCGCATCTCCGTCATCCACGAGGGCGTCGACACCGGCTTGTGCAAGCCGAACCGGACGGCGGCTCTGGTGCTGCCCAACGGCCGCGTGCTGACCCGCGACGACGAGGTCATCACCTACGTCGCCCGCAACCTGGAACCGTACCGGGGCTTCCACATCTTCATGCGTGCGCTGGAGGAGGTGTGCCGGCGCCGGCCGAACGCGCAGGTGGTGATCGTCGGCGGTGACGACGTCAGCTACGGATCCGCCCCCGAGGGCGCGCCCAACTGGCGGGAGAAGATGCTGGCCGAAGTGAAGATTGATCCCAACCGCGTGCATTTCCTGGGTAAGGTCCCCTACCAGCAGTTCCTGACCGTCCTTCAGGTGTCGCGCGCGCACGTCTACCTCACCTTCCCCTTCGTCCTGTCGTGGTCGATGCTGGAGGCGATGTCCGCGGGTTGCCTGATCGTCGGATCCAGCACCGCGCCGGTGATGGAGGCCATCGAGGATGGCCGGAACGGTCTGCTGACCGACTTCTTCGATCCCCGGGGCGTCGCCGACCGGCTCGACGCCGTTCTCGACCATCCCGATCACATGGCCGCGTTGCGCGCCGCCGCGCGGCGAACCGTCGTCGAACGCTACGACCTGCACAGCGTGTGCATCCCGGCCCAGCTCAAGCTGATCGAGGATGTGGCCGCGCGCCGCCGGCCAACCGGTCTCGGCGCGCCGTGAGCGGCGGACCGGCCGAACCCTCCCTGGATGCCGAAGAGCGGGCGGCGGCGGCCTTGGTCGATGCCACGCCGGCGGATCCGGCGGTTCGTCTGCGCTTCGCCGCGTTGCTGGCCCGGCGCGGCGCCCTCGCCGAAGCGATCGCGCAGATGGAAGAGGCCGAACGCCTCGGCGAGCGTTCGGCAAAGCTGCACTACAACCTTGGCGTGGCGTATGCCCGCCTCGGCGACTCCGGACGTGCCGCCATCCGCTATCGGCAGGCCCTAACCATCGACCCGACCCACGCGGCGGCGCGCAACAACCTCGGCCAGACGCTGGTGGCAGCCGGTGATCTCGCCGGTGCCGAGTCGCTTTACCGGGGAGTGCTGGCGGCAGCGGTGGACGACTCCCGCGCCCACAACAATCTTGGTCTCGTGCTCATGCTGCGTGACGGCCTCGCCGGTGCCGGGCGGCACCTGCGCGCCGCCATTGCCCTGGAACCGGATTACGGACACGCCCACTACAACCTCGCCCTGCTGCACGACCGTCTGCAAACCTCCGATGCCGCCGCCGCGGCGTACCGCCGCGCCATGGTCTGCGGCAACGCGCCGCCGCGGTCGGCCTACGGCCTTGCGGTGATCGAGCAGACGCGCGGCCGGGCCGATCTGGCGATCCCGCTCTACGCACACACCTTGGCACACGATCCATCCGACCTCGACGCGCGTGCCAACCTGGCCATCGCGCTGCAGGAGGAGGGGCGCCTGGACGAGGCGCTGGCCCAGGCCGAGGACTTGCTGGCGCGCAGCCCGGACCATCCGAGCGCCGTCCACGTGCGCGGCTGGGTGCGGCTGCTGCGTGGCGACCTCGGGGGATACGCGGATTACGATGTCCGCTGGCGGCGGCCGACCCCCGACCTGCGCCAGCACCTGTTCCCCGCGCCGCCGTGGAACGGCGAGCCGTTGGCGCCTGGGCAGAGGCTGTTGCTGTGGGGAGAGTTCGGGGTCGGCGACGAGCTGATCATGGCCGGGATGCTGGGCGACGTCCTTTCACGCGGCACGGCGGTGGTGTTGGAATGCGATCCGCGCTTCGTGCCGCTGTTCCGGCGCTCCTGGCCCGCCGTAACGGTGGTGGCGCGCAGTGACCCACCGGACGAGAGGACGCGCGCGCCGGACGTCGCGGCGCAAAGCTCGCTGATGCGCCTGCCGATGCTGTTCCGCCGCGGCATGGACGACTTTCCCCGGCACGGCGGCTACCTGCGCCCCGATCCGGAGCGGGTGCGGGCCCACCGCGCGGCGTTCGCCGCGCTCGGGCCCGGCGCCAAGGTGGGGCTGGCGTGGTCGAGCGGCAACCCGCGCACCGGAGGGCGCAAGTCGATCCGGCTGGAGCAGTGGGCTCCGGTCCTGGCGGTGCCCGGCGTCCATTTCGTCAGTTTGCAGTACACGGGTGCCGACGACGACATCGTGCAGGCCCGCGCGCGGGGGGTGACCAACCTGACGGCGAACCCCAACCCGCAGTTGCGTGATGACCTCGAGGATCTGGCGGCGCAGGTGGCCGCGCTGGACGCCGTCGTGACCATCGCCGGCGTCAACGCCCACATGGCCGGCGCGCTCGGCCGGCCCGGGCTGGTGCTGATGCCGCGCACGCCGCTGTGGTTCTGGTTCGACCGTGGCGAGGGATCGCCTTGGTATCCCAGCCTCCGGCTGGTCCGGCAGACGCGGGAGGGCGATTGGGCCGAGCCCATCGGGCAGCTTGCCCGCGCCCTTGCCGGCATGGTCGGCTGAGCGGCACGGGACCCTCCCGCCCGATCGGCGATTGCGGCTACAGTCAAACCCGGCCGCGTGGCCGGGAAAGGGGAACCTTCTGATGCGCATCCTGGCCATTTCCCACAGCCTGGACCTGTCGGGGGCGCCGATTGCCCTGTACCGCCTGCTCGCCTCGCTGACCGGCGAGCACGAGGTCACCGTGCTGTCCACCGGCGGCTCGGGCCCGCTCAAGCCGATGCTGGAGGCTGCCGGTATCGCTGTTCCGAACGAGGTGAATCCCGGCCGGTTCGACGTCGTGCTGTGCAACACCTCGATCTGCTCGGACATGGTGGTGCGTCTGGGCAAGCGGATGCCGGTGGTCTGGTGGATCCACGAGGGTCTGGCGGGGCACGGCTTCTTCGTCAGCAAGCGCGCCGATCCCGCCGCCTTCCGCCACGCCGGCCACATCGTGTTTCCGACCCTGTGGCAGGCGCGGAACGTCTACGCGCCCTGGCTCGGCGACACGCCGTGGAGCGTGGTTCCGATGGGTGTCCCGGTGCCGCCACGCGGCCAGGCGGCACCGTTCGAACGGCGGCCGGGCGAATGCGTGCTCGTTCACGCCGCGTCCGTCACGCGGCGAAAGGGGCAGGACCTGACCATCGAGGCCGTGCGGCGGCTGGGCGATGCGGGCATCCGTGTCTTCTTCATCGGCGAACCGGCGGCGGCGCTCGACCCGATGCTCCGGGAAGGCGAGGGGGATCGCTTCGTGCGGACCGGTTCGATCCCGCCCGACCGCGTTGCCGCCTTCATGGAGCACTGCGACGCGCTGGTGCTGCCGACCCGCGACGACCTGATCCCACTGGTGGTGCAGGAGGCGATGCTGCTCGGCACCTGCGTGCTGACCAGCGATTTCGGGCCGATCCCGGAAACCGTGCAGCACGGACGCAGCGGCCTGCTGAGCCCGGTCGGTGACAGCCGGGTGCTGGCCGGCAACATCGCCATGATCCGCCGCGACGCCGCGTTGCGCGCCGCCCTGGGCGCCCAGGGACGGAAAGTCGCGGCACAACGCCATGACTTCCACATGCACCGCGAAGGTATGCTGCAGGTCCTGCGGCAAGCCGCGGCGCGCGACCGTTGAGGGAGAAAGGGCCTCGCTATGGCGAAGAACGATCCGTTGCACACGCTGCTGGCCTTCATGGCCGCCGACCGCTACCAGCCGCAGACGCCGCCCTCGGCCGAGCGGCCGCCGGTGATCACCGTGGCGCGCAGCCATGGCTCCGGTGGCGAGGCGGTCGCCGCGCGCGTCGCCCTGGCGCTGGGCATCACCTGCTTCGACAAGGAGCTGATGGACGGCGTGGTCGAGGCGGCGCGCACCGACAAGGCGGCCATGCGCACGCTTGACGAGAAGCTGCCGGTGCGCGAGGGGACGTTCCTGTTCGCCAGCCTGCTGGGCCTGAACGACCCGCTGCCGGAGTACCAGCGCACGCTCGCCCGCGTGGTGAAGGGCATCGCCTGGGGCGGCGGCGTCATCGTCGGCCGCGGCGCCCACCTGATCCTGCGCGGCACACCGTGCTTCCGGGTGCGCATCGTCGGTTCCGAGGAGGTCTGCGCCCGCCGCCTCGCCGCCGGCGACGCCGCGCGGGTGCCGGCGCTGCTGGAGGAGGTCCGCACGGTCAACCGGCAGCGCACGGAGTTCCTTGCCGAGACCTTCAAGGTGCCGCCCGACGACCCGCTACAGTACGACCTGGTGGTCAACACCGACGCGCTGGGCGACGTCGACGCCGTCGCAGCGCTGGTGGTGCAGGCGTACCGCGCCGGCGCGCCGGTCCGCTGATTGTCGGATTCCAACCAACATCCATCGGAAAACCAGATCCATGCCGGGCAGTGCCAACGAGGGAAAGACGTTCACCGCCAACGTTCTTGTGGGCGTTGTCGGAAGTGACGGCAGGCCGGACCCGTCGATATCGCCATCGTCGGTGACGTGCTCGAACACATGACCGAAGAGGAGGCCCGGCAGGTCTTCCGTGACATGGAAGCGCACGTGCGCTACTCCGTCATTTCGATCCAGGGCCTTTCCGGACGTCGTCTCTTGTCGGCAACCGGACGGCGCGAGCCTGACGATCTCGTCACTGCTGTCTGCATCGGCGCGTTTCGTGCCGACGACCGGGAGTTGCTGACGGCCGTGGCCCGGAAGCTGTTCAGAACCAAAGCCGACTAGCACGGGCATCCGTCACGGGCGGCGCATCGCGCTCGGAGCAACATGGCGAAATTCTTCATCCCGGTCCTGGCTCCCACGGACGAGAAGCGGCTGACTCTCGCCAAGAGCCTGATCGCTCTCGGCCATGAGGTCGGCGGCGGGCGGTTCTATGGAACCAACAAGGGAATCGCGGACGCCGTCCGTGCGGGCAACTTCGATGCCGTCCTGCTGTTCGGCAACAGCGCCGTCAACATGTTCACCTGCTACGACGGGATGCCCTTCATCCTGGACGTGGACGTTCCCTACATCTCCTTGTGGGACGACAGTCCGCTTCGTTACCTCCACTACATCGAGGGCATGCGGCATGCCCGGCACAAGGCCCTGTTCGTGATCGACACCGCCGTCGTCGAGCAATTGCAGGTGCTGGGATTTTCGCAGGCGGCCTATATGCCCCTGTTCTATACCGACCCGGCGGTGCTCAAGCCGGTGGCGGTGGACGGGCCTTTCATGCCGGTTTCGTTCGCCGGAAACGTGCAGGCGGCGAGTGCGGTGCGCCGCGCACGCCTGTCGGGGGCGGCGTTCCCGCTGTCGTTCCTGCACCAGGCCGTGGCCGAGCGGTTTGTGGCCCGCCGCCGGGCGGCCCGCGATTATGTGGACGTGTTCACCCATCTCGAGGCCGAGGGGGTGAACCCCTGGTCCTACGAATGGGCCTACCTCGCCAACTTCCTCATGAGCGAACAGCGCGCCATCGAGCGCGAGGAGCTCTTCGCGGCGCTCGACGACGTGACGGTTCACCACTTCGGCGACTGGCGCGACGCCGAGGTGCCGGCGCACGTCGTTTGTCATGGGGCGGTGAAGACGGCCGGGCTGTCGGGTGTCTATTGCGGGACCGAGGTCAATGTCAGCCGGTGTTCGCAATGGCCGCGGGCGTGCCACGAACGGCTGTTCCAGACGGCCGCCTCGCGGGCCTTCCTGCTGCATGAACGGAAGGCCGACGTCGAGGCGCTGTTCGAGCCCGGTCGCGAGGTGGTGATGTACGGCTCGCTGGAGGAACTCGCCGACCTCGTCCGCTTCTACCGCGAGCGCCCCAAGGAGCGCGAAGCCATTGCCGCGGCGGCGCACCGGCGGTTCATGAGCGACCACCGTCCGGAGGTCTTCGCACGCCGCGTCGTCGACGCGCTGTAGGCCGCCGTCAGGGTGCGGCGCGCGCCACGTCGATGACGATGCGGTGGCCGCGCGCCCCTTCCGGCGGGAAGGCGGCGGCCTGCTTGATGCGGATGTCGTCGCGGCCGGTCAGCGTCAGGCGGGTGCCGCCGGGCATGGGATCGGCGTGGAAGGCGATGGGCGGGGCCGTGCGGACCACGCTGCCCTCCGGCGTCGTCTCCCAGCGGGCGCCGGGCAGCTCGACGATGATGGTCCGCGGGTCCGTCTGCACCATCGACCGGAAGGGCGTGACCGCCGAGACGTCGAGCACCACGCGCGTGGAATCCGGGTGCATGCCGAAGCGGATCCCGGTCACCGACCCGGCGGGCTTCTCGTCGGGCGCGGCGGCCGGCGGCGGAGGTGCCGGCGGCAGCGACGCCAGCGTCACGCGGGGTTCCGGCGGCGGCGGCGCGGCGGCAACCGCGGGAGCCGGGGCGGACGCGGCCGGCAGCGCCAGCACCGTGCCGGGGCCGAGCCAGGTGTTGGGCACGCCGGGGTTGGCCTTCTGGATGTCGGCCAGCGGAATCCCCGTCACCTCGGCGACCTTGGCCATGGTGCCGCCGTTGCGGATCACGTAGCGGTCGGCGGCGGGCGGCGCCTTGGGCGCCTCCTGCCGCTGCGCCGCCAGGACGGAGGGCAGGGCCGGCGGCAGCGGAGCGGGCGAGGCGCCGCCGGGTGCCGGGGCCGGAGCGGATGCCGGTGCCGGTTCGGGGGGCTCCGGCGGGGGCGCCGGGCGGCGGCCGGGCAGCGGGGCCGTGACCGGCGGGGCAGGCGGGGCCGCGGCGACCGCGGGGGCGGGGGGCAGCGCCGGCGGCCGGGCGGCGGCCGGCGGAGACGATGGTGCCGGCGAGGGTGCCGGCGATGGCGGCGGAGGCGGTTCGGCCGACGGCGGGTCGATGGCCACGGCCATGGCCGGGCCGGGGCCCTGCGGCAGGCCGGCGGTGCGGCCCTCGTTGCGGCCGTTCAGGCGGAAATGCTCGTAGCCGGTGGCGAAGTGGCCCTTCTTCACGGCGTCGGCCACGTCCGGGTAGGCGGCGAGGTAGGCGTCCTCCCGCCAGCCGGGCATGGGCTTCAGGTCGTCCCAGATGTCTTCCGCGGTGGGCTTGCCGAAGATCCGCTCCGCGAAGTCGGCGCGCACCCCCATCCAGTGGGCGACGGTGGACGCCCACCAGGGCAGCAGCGCCACCAGGGCCAGGATGACGACGCTCCTCGTCATTGCGGCGCCAACCCCTTGCACGCGTTCCGCAGGATCACGGGAGACCCGCCCCAGATAACACCGCGCGCGGTAAACAAAGCCTCAACGCAACCTCGTGACCGGTGCTCAGCGCCCGCCGTGCTCCTGCAGGTAGCGGTAGGCCTGGTCGGCCAGCCACAGGTCGAAGGCGTCGTGGATGTCGATGCCGGACTCGGTGCTGGTCACCTCGATGATCTCGACGCGGTCGCCGATGCGGCGGCCCTGCTTGATCAGCGACGCGCGGCTGGCGCAGGCCAGCCCGGTGTCCTCGCGGTAGATCGGCGTGCGGGTCTGGCGCGGCCCGTACACGGCCATCCAGTCGAAGACGCGCTTCAGTTCGCCTTCGGGCGTGCGGTACCAGAAGTTCTTGTGCGTCTTGTAGGCGGCGAAGGCGCTGTCCAGCTCCGGCTTTTCCTTCAGGAGCGTGACGGCGCGGGTGATCCACTCCGGCTTGCGGAAGATGTCGGTGGGCTGGAGGAAGACGACGATGTCGAAGGGGCCGTCGATCGCCTCGGCGCGCTCCAGCGCGTCCTTCAGCACCGGCTCGGTCGGGGTCAGGTCCTCGGCCAGGGTCGGCTCGCGCATGAAGGGGGCCCAGGCGCCGGCGGCCACGGCGGCGTCGCGGATCGCCTCGCTGTCGGTGGTGATCAGCACGCGGTCGCACACGCCGGACTGCACGGCGTGCTCCACCGAATGGGCGATCAGCGGCTTGCCGCCGACGGGCAGGACGTTCTTGTTGGGCAGCCCCTTGGAGCCGCCGCGGGCGGGAATGATGGCGAGGACGCGGCTCATGATATCGTGTCTTCCAGGGTTTCGAGTTTGTCGGCGATGACCTGCGCCACCGCGAGGCTGACCGCGTCGCGGATGTCGACGAGGCCCCAGAACTGGTCCACCACCTCGAAGCCGACGGCGTCGCCCAGGCGCCGGCCCTGGCGCAGCAGGTGCGGCCGGGTGGCGAGGCCCAGGCCCACCAGCTCCTGGTAGTAGGTCTGGTCGCGGCGGTCGCCGCCGGGACCCAGCGCCGTGATCGTGCTGTCCTCGTCCAGGTGCCAGAGGTTGGCCTTGAACTGGCGCACGCAGACGACGCTGTCCAGGTGCGGGCGGGCGCGCAGGTTCTCCGCCGTGCGGCCGACCAGCCCGCGCGGGCGGAAGGGGTGGGTGGGCTCCAGCACCACGACGATCTCGGCGTCGCCGCGCACCTCCTGGAGGGCGGCGAGGAGTGCCGGGACGTAGTCGTGGATGGTGCGGTCGTGCACCACCACGCCGGGCACCGCCGCCGCCGCGGCCTTGGCCGCGTCGCTGTCGGTGGTGACGACGACGGTGGCGTCCGGCATCTCCTCCACCGCGGCGGCCAGCGTGCGCTCCAGGCTGGAGCGGCCGGCGAGCGGTGTCAGCAGGCGGCCAATAACAGAAGCATGGGCGGAGCCGCCGGCGAGGACGGGGACGAGAACCAGAGGCGCGGCCATCACTTGGAACTCCGGATGATCTCGATGACCTCGGCGACCCGCTTGGCGCGGCCCTCGTCGCGGCCCTGGTGGATGCCGTGGTGGTGGTAGACGCGCATGTGCGGCTCGTAGACGATCTCGTGGCCGGCGTTGATCATGCGCCGGCCCCACTCGCGGTCCTCGACGCCGCGGATCAGCTCGTCGAACGGCTCCTTGCGCCAGATCGACTTGCGGATGCCGGAATTGGCGTTGTGGAAGAAGTAGTCCTTGCGCTGGCGCACCCGCTCCTCGCGGAAGGTCGTCCACAGGTCGCGGCGGTCCATGAACGAGGTCTCGGGCAGCGGCTCCTGCCGGCCGTAGACGCCGCACACGGCGGGGTCGCCGTCCGGCCCCAGGTGGGCCAGCAGGTAGTCGGCCCACAGCTCGTCCACCGGCACGCAGTGGGCGGAGACCAGCGCCACCACCTCGTGGCTGGCCGCCTCGATGCCGACGTTGAGCGCGCGGCCGTAGGTGAAGTCCTCGCGCGTGATGTTCAGCACCTTGACGCCGAAGCGGTGGGCGATGGCGACCGTGTCGTCGGTGGACTCGTTGTCCACCAGGATGATCTCGATGTCGCGGACGCGCTGGTTCTGCAGGGCGGTGCAGCACCGGCCGATCCAGGCGGCTTCGTTCTTGGAGCGGAGGACGACGCTGATCATGACATCCCGAGGGGAAACGGATGCCGATCAACTACCGCATCCGCCCCACCGGTGACAACGGATTCGGAAGGCGCGCCGCCCCGCGAAACCGGGCGGATGCAACACAATGCAACCGGATGCAACGGATCGGGCACGGTGTTGCATCGGGGTACCGGCGTCGTTTTCGGGCAAATGTAACCGGATGATACGGGATGATACAGGTTTGATGGGGGTGTCACATTCGGGGACCGGCCTCGTTTTCGGTCGGGCACTCGACGCCGTCGCCACGGGCGGTGCCGGGCGCGGGCTTCATGGGTACGGGAATTTCCAGATTATCGTCCTTATCCTGGCATTCGATAGGACTCTTGTCAATTCTCTATTTATTCATCTGTGTACATCTGTGTCCATCTGTGTCTAAAATGCAGCCTGACACCGGCGCGACGCTGCGAAGAAGAAGATTTTTGACACAGATGAACACAGATGGACACAGATGAATATTATAGAGATTTATATGTTATTCGTGTTCATCCGTGCAAAATTCGTGTGCATCCGTGTCTCAAAATCTCTTTCTCCGATGCGGAGCTTCGACGGCGACCGGAGTTGGGAGTCCCGCGTCAGGCGGTCACCAGCCAGCCGGGCGGCAGGCGGGTGGGGTCGATGCCGAGCAGGGTGACGGCGGAGCCGTCGGCGAAGTCCAGGCGCGCGCCCTCCGCCACGGCGGTGAGGACCGGGGAGGCGTCGGGCCAGAGCAGCAGGTGGTCGCCGGACGACGGGTCGAAGTCGAGGATGGTGTCGTGGCCGCCCTGCGGGCCGAACAGGAAGGTGTCGGCGCCCAGGCCGCCCGCCAGCACGTCGTCGCCGTGGCCGCCCACCAGGAAATCCGCCCCCTGGCCGCCGAACAGCGTGTCGGAGTCCCGCCCGCCGAACAGCGCGTCGTCGCCCGGACGGCCGTACAGCGCGTCCGGATCCTCGTTGCCGTACAGCACGTCGGCGAAGGCGCTGCCCTCCAGCACGTCGTAGCCGGGGCCGCCGCTGACCGGCACGCCGTCGCCGGGCGCCGCCATCGCGTGGTCCGGGCCGTACAGCCGCTGCACCGCGGCGACGTCCAGCGGCATGGGCCGGTCGGGCAGGACGCCGCCGTCGGGGGTGTTGTAGGACATGACGGTCAGCGACTGGTCGCCCGCGTCGCCCAGCCGGTAGCCGTGCGGGTGCGACAGGCCAAGTGCGTGCCCGGCCTCGTGCAGCGCCGTCCACAGCGCCTCGCCCGGCGGCATGGCGGCGGGATCCGAGGCGGGGTCGAGCCCGATGAAGCCGTGCACGATGGCCGTGCCTTCCTCGGCGGTCCAGAAGCCGCTCCAGGCCACGGCGTCGGCGGGGGCGTCGACGGCCTTCAGCGTGGTCACCAGGATGTCGGGCTTCGCGCCGGGGTCGGCGGGGGCGAAGGACAACCCGCTGGCGAGGTCCCAGCGCTCCAGCGCCGCCTTCACCCACGGGGTCCACTGCGCCACGGCGGGGTCAATACCAAAAGTCAGTGCCGTTTTCTCCCAGTGCCATCCGTCCGGGTAAAGAATATCGGTTTCGTCCATCGGCACCCCATAAGACGACGCCCGCTGCATGCGTGATGCAGCGCTGGTGGCAACCTGCTTTTGTCGGCGTCTTGACTTGCGCTGCGGCGTTTCGGCCGGAGCTGAGGGGTGTATTGAACGACAGGAGGGGCGATCCGGTCGCCGTCTCATAAGACGATAATTCGTGTATTTATGTCTGCTACGGGCGAGGGGATGTACAGCGACGGGATAGACCCTTGAGACGCTGCGGCTATCGATGGTAGATCTCGCACGCCTCGCCTTCGGCGCGGAGGAAAGAGCCAGACAGCCAGCGGATTGCGACGGATGCACAGCAAGTTCATCATCACGAACGACAAGGGTGGCGTCGGGAAGAGCACACTGGCGCAGTTCGTCATCCTGCATCTGTCGCGTCAGGTGCGGCCCATCCGCGCCGTGGAGTACGACCGCCAGCCGAAGCTGCGCCGCTTCTTCGGCGACGGCGTCGTCAGCCATTCGATCGGCCCGGAGTGGGAGAAGCAGTTCGCCGACGGCGCCTCGCTTGCCACCTTCTGGGACCCGCTGGTGAAGTGGTTCCAGGTGGAACGGCCGCTGGTCGTCGACTTCGGCGCGCAGGTCTGGGACTATTTCCGCGCGTGGGGCGAGGCGGCGATGCTCGGCGAGATCGTCGACAGCCGGCGCGTGTGCCTGCTGATCCCGGTGACGGCGGACGTCGAGGCGGTGGCCGCCGCCCAGCGCGTCGTCGAATCCTCGGTGGCGATCCTGCCGCACGCGCGGCGCGTCGTGCTGTTCTGCGACAAGGACGGCGAGGTCGAGATGCTGAAGGGCCTGCCGGAGTACGAGGCGTTCCGCGCCACGCTGGCCCGCCACGGCGTGGAGGTGCGCCGCATCCCCGTGCTGGCGCGCGAGGGCTATCCGATGCTGGCCGGGCGCGGCTGGCGCTTCGACAAGATCTACACGGCCAAGCCGATCGACGTGGTGCGCGCCACCGGCGCCTCGCTGATGGTGGGCGGGCGCACGATCACCGCCGTGCGCGGATGGGTGGACGCCATGACCGGGGCGCTGGCGGACGTGCTGGCGCAGCCGGGGGTGGAGGTGGCGGCCGCGGGATCACCGGCGGTGGTGGCGAACGCGTCGTAGTTCGTAGCTTGGGTTGAGCGCCAGCGAAAACCCAACGTTCCGGCGTTGCCGGGGTGTTGGGTTTTCGGCTTTGGCCTTAACCCAACCTACGGGCGGTGCGCGAACGCCCCGTCAGCCCACCACGCCGAAATCCAGCGGGGCGCCTTCGGGCAGGTCGTAGAGGGCGGAGCGGCCGATGATGTGGGTCGCGCAGTCGGCCCCGGCGCCTTGCCCGCCCACCTCGTAGGCCACGTCGGCGGCGGACAGGACGGCGCCGCGCGGCAGGTCGCGCGCCGCCTTCAGCGTTCGGCGGGTGCGCACCAGCACGTCCAGCCGCGCCAGCGGCGAGGGCATGAACACCAGATCGCCCGGCGGCGGGTTGCGCAGGGCCACCTCGAACGCCGTCAGGTCGGTGCACAGGAAGGCCACCCGCGCGCCGTCGCCCAGCAGGGGCGGGCGGTGCGGCTGGTCGTAGGGCACCAGCACGTCGTAGCGGCCGGAGAGCGCCGCGGCGGTGCCCTCCACGGCCTCGTCGAAGCGGTCGGCCCAGCCGGGGACGGCGCGGATGCGCGCGAGGTCGGCGGCGTCGGGGCAGAGCAGGATGGTCTTGGCGGCGGTCTTTGCGGCGGCTTTGGCGGCGGCCTCGGCGGCCGGGGTGCGCATCATGTTCATTTCCCGGCCTCCGCCATCACGCGGCGCAGCGCGTCGCGGCCGGGGGAACCGGGATAGGCGCCGGGGTTGGCCTTGTCGAAGGCGATCACCGCCTGGTCCAGGTTCATGCCCAGGCCGTTGGCGGTCGTCAGGCCGCGGGCACGGGCGCGGGCCAGCAGTTCCGTCTCCGCCGGCTGGTAGATGATGTCGTAGACCAGGGCGCCGGCCGGCAGCGCGGCCAGCAGCGCGTCGGTGTCGGGGCCCAGCGGGCTGCCGGCCGGGCCGTTGGCGAAGCCGACGGAGGAGCCGTTGACCAGGATGTCCACGGTCGCCAGATCGGCGGCGGTGGCCGGGCCGGGCAGCGCCGTCACGCCTTTGCCCAGGCGGGCGGCGAGGTCGGCGGCCGTCCGCGGCGTGCGGTTGGCGAGCGTCAGCGCGGCGACCCGGCCGGCGAGGTAGGCGGCCACGGCGCAGCCGGCACCGCCGGTGCCGACCAGCAGGACGCGCCTGTCCGCCAGCGCGCCGCCGGTGAGGTCCTCCAGCTGCGAGAGCGCGCCGGCGCCGTCGGTGTTGGCGCCGACCAGCGCGTCGCCGTCGCGGTACAGCGCGTTGACGGCGCCGATGGCCGCCGCCTCCGGCTCCACGCGGTCGAGGTGGGGGAGGATGGCCTGCTTGTGCGGCATGGTCACCGCACCGCCCAGGAAGCGGGCGTCGGCCTTCAGCGCCGCCACCAGCGCCGGCAGCCGGTCGAGCGGCACGTCCATCGGCACCATGCGGGCGTCGATCCCGGCGGCGGCGAAGGCGGCGTTCCACAACAGCGGCGAGCGCGCGCCCTTGGACGGGGCCAAACCGAGGATGGCGGCGTAGCGGCCCGTTTCCAGGACGACCGGATTGTCGATCAGGCCGGGGAAGAGCGCGGCGTTCGGCGTCACGGGGCTGTCCATCCGATAGAAAAGGGCACCATCGGGCCGGAAATACCGCGCCCCGGTGGGCGGATCAAGCATACTCTGTCGCCGCATGGCGGCCCTTCCGTTGCCGTCGGGCAGCGGAAACGGGCCTGAAACGGCCAAGATTCATCACTTGTTCACCATGCGAAGCCACAATGCGCGGCATCGATTCGGCAGGCGGTGCAATGGGTCCAGAGCAGGAAGCCAAGATCAGGAGCGTCCCCGAACTGGCGGCCGCGGCGGAGAGCCTGCGCGTGGCCGGCCGGCGCGTCGTGCTGGCGCACGGCACCTTCGACCTGCTGCACCTGGGGCACGTCCGCCACCTGGAGGCGGCGCGCAAGGAAGGCGACGCGCTGGTGGTGACCATCACCGCCGACGCCTTCGTCAACAAGGGCCCCGGCCGGCCGGTGTTCAACCAGTTCATCCGGGCGGAGATGCTGGCCTCGCTGGGCTGCGTCGACTTCGTGGGCATCGTCGACGGCGCCACGGCCGAGCCGGCGCTGGAGGCCATCCGGCCGGACGTCTACGTGAAGGGCAGCGACTACGCCAACGCCGAGGACGACGTCACCGGCAAGATCACCTACGAGCGCAACCTCGTGGAAAGCTATGGCGGGCGTATCGTCTTCACGGATGAGGTGACGTTCAGCTCGTCCGCGCTGATCAACCGGCACCTGGACGTCTACGACCCGCCGCTGCGCGCCTTCCTGAACGAGCACCGCCAGCGCAACGCGCTGGAGCGGCTGAGCGGCGTGATCGAGCGGGCGAGCGGGCTGAAGGTCCTGATGGTGGGCGACACCATCGTGGACGAGTACCAGTACGTCCTTCCCCAGGGCAAATCGCCCAAGGAGAACATGATCGCCACCCGCTTCCACAACGCCGAGCTGTTCGCCGGCGGCGTGGTGGCGGCGGCCAACCACACGGCCAGCTTCTGCCGCGAGGTGGAGGTGCTGTCGCTGCTGGGCGGCGGCGAGGACAGCCACGAGGAGCTGGTGCGGCGCAGCCTGAAGCCCAACGTGCGCTTCTGGAACCTGACGCGGCCCAACGTGCCGACGACGCGCAAGTGCCGCTTCATCGACCAGAGCTACCTGCGCAAGCTGTTCGAGGTCTACCACATGGACGACACGCCGCTGGATGCGGCGGAGGAGGCGCTGTTCATCGCCACGCTGCGCGAGCGGGCGAAGGCGGCCGACCTCGTCATCGTCACCGACTTCGGGCATGGGCTGGTCACGCCGAACGTCATCCGCGCGTTGAGCGAGTGCGCGCCGTTCCTGGCGGTGAACGCGCAGACCAATAGCGCCAACACCGGCTTCAACCTGATCACCCGGTACCCGCGCGCCGACTTCATCTGCATCGACGCGCCGGAGGCGCGCCTCGCCGTCGCCGACAAGCACATCGAGGTGGAGCGGCTGGTCAGCGAGCTGCTGCCGGCGCGCATCGACTGTCCGCGCCTGATCATCACCAACGGCCGGCACGGCTGCGTCACCTATGGCCCGGACGAGCTGGTGGTGCACATCCCCGCCTTCACCAAGACGGTGGTCGACACGGTGGGGGCGGGCGACGCCTTCTTCGCGGTGACCGCCCCGCTGGTGGCGGCCGGCGCCACCATGGCCGAGGCCGGCTTCGTCGGCAACGTGGCGGGTGCCTTGAAGGTGGGCATCGTCGGCCACCGGCAGTCGGTGGAGAAGGGCGCCGTGCTGAAATACCTGCAGACGCTGCTGAAGTAGCGATGGCTGACGGAGGGCGGATCATGGACGGCGGCAGCCGGCTGCGCGAGGCGGCGGGGCATTTCGAGGCGTACGTCGAGACGCTGGCGCGCCTGTGCCGCACGACGGAGGCGACGGACGGCAGCGGTGCCCGCCTGCCGCTGGGGCAGGCCATCGCCTGGGTGCAGCACGCCGCGCGCACCACGCACGCCTGCGGCAACACCGTGATGTTCGTCGGCAACGGCGGCAGTGCCGCCATCGCCAGCCACTGCGCCACCGACTGGGCGCGCACCGCGGGCCTGCGCACGCGGACGTTCAGCGACGCGGCGGCGCTCACCTGCTTCGGCAACGACTTCGGGTACGAGGAGGTGTTCGCCCGGCAGGTCGCGCTGCACGCGCGGCCGGGCGACCTGCTGGTGGCGATCAGCAGCTCCGGCCGGTCGATGAACATCCGCAACGCGGCCGACGCGGCGCGCGCGCAGGGCTGCGCCGTGGCGACGCTGAGCGGCTTCGCGGCGGACAACCCGCTGCGCGGCATGGGCGACCTGAACCTGTACGTGGCGAGCGCCGAGTATGGGTTCGTCGAGCTGGCGCACCAGACGATCTGCCACGCGGTGCTCGACCTGGGCATGGGGTGGCAGCCGGCGGCCGCGGCGGCGGCCGTGACGGCGTGAGCGTTCGAACCGGAGTTGCGTCGATGAAGGTCCGCTATTCCTACCTGCCGCAGCAGTTCGCCGAGATCGACGACCTGATGGCGGAGATCCGGCGCTTCGTCGCCACCGGCGACTTCACGCTGGGCAAGCCGGTGGCGGAGTTCGAGGCGCGGTTCGCCGACCTGATCGGGACGCGGCACGCCATCGGCGTCGGGTCGGGGACGGACGCCATCAAGCTGTCGCTGAAGGCGCTGGGGGTGGGGCACGGGGACGAGGTGATCACCGCCGCCAACACCTTCATCGCCACCGTGGGCGCCATCGCCGAGCTGGGGGCGCGGCCGGTGTTCGTCGACTGCGACGACACCTTCTGCGTGGACGTGGGACAGGTGGAGGCGGCCATCACGCCGCGCACCAGGGCCATCGTGCCCGTGCACTACACCGGCTACATGACCGACATGACGCGGCTGGTGCCGATCGCCGAGGCGCACGGCCTGCCCATCGTCGAGGACGCCTGCCAGGCCATCCTGGCCAGCCAGCAGGGGCGCAACGCCGGCACCTGGGGGCGGGCCGGGGCGTTCTCGCTGCACCCCTTGAAGAACCTGAACGTCTGGGGCGACGCCGGGATCATCGTCACCGACGACGACGGACTGGCGCACCGGCTGCGCCTGCTGCGCAACCACGGCATGCGCAACCGCGACGAGATCGAGATCCTCGGCTGCAACAGCCGGCTGGACAGCTTGCAGGCGGTGGTCGGCAACTGGCTGATCGGGTCGGCGCGCGCCATCTCCGACCAGCGCATCGCGAACGCCGAGTACTTCGACCGGGAGCTGTCGCCGATCCCGCAGATCCGCATCCCGCCGCGGGTGGCGGGCATGCGGCTGGTCTACCACCTGTACATCGTCTTCGCCGAGGACCGCGACGGGCTGCTGCGGCACCTGCTGGAGCAGGGGATCGAGGCCAAGGTGCACTACCCGATCCCGCTGTACCGGCAGGACGCGCTGAAGCACCTGGGCTATCCGGAGGGCGCCTTCCCGGTCACCGACCGCCACACGCGGGAGATCATCACCTTCCCCACCGACCAGCACATCAGCCGGGCGGAGCAGGACTTCGTCGTCGAGCAGGTCAGGGCGTACTATGAGCGGCGCTGAGCGACCGATCCCCTACGTCGACCTCTCCCGCCAGTTCGACGAGGAGCGGGACGAGTTGCTGGCCGTGGTCGCCGAGGCGCTGGCGCGCGGCGACTGGGTGGGCGGGGCCGCCGTGGGCGAGCTGGAACGGGCGCTGAGCAAGTTCCACGGCGGGCTGGAGGCGGTGACGCTCAATTCCGGCACCGACGCGCTGGCGCTGGCGCTCAAGGGGCTGGGCGTCGGGCCGGGGGACGAGGTGATTACCCCGGCCAACTCCTTCTTCGCCTCGACGGCGGCGGTGGTGCAGGCCGGGGCCACGCCGGTGCTGGTGGACGTGCTGCCCGACCAGAACATGGACCCGAAGGCGGTGGAGAGCGCGGTCACGCCGCGCACCAGGGCCATCATGCCCGTGCACCTGACCGGGCGCATGGGCGACATGGACGCGCTGATGGCGGTGGCCGACGCGCACGGGCTGAAGGTGGTGGAGGACGCGGCGCAGTCCATCGGATCGGCCCATCGGGGGCGGCTGGCCGGGACGATCGGCGACGCCGGGTGCTTCTCGGCGCATCCGCTGAAGAACCTGAACGCCTGCGGCGACGCCGGATTCCTGGTGACGCGCGACGCCGACATGGCGGCGCGGCTGCGCCGGCTGCGCAACCACGGCATGGTGGACCGCAACACGGTGGCGGAGTTCGGCATCGTCTCCCGCCTGGACACGGTGCAGGCGGCGATCCTGCTGATGCGGCTGAAGCGCCTGCCCGGCGTGATCGAGCGGCGGCGGCGCAACGCGCGCCTCTACCGCGAGCTGCTGGACCCCGCGCACGCCTTCATGCCGGCGGAGCGGGAGGAGGCGTTCGACACCTACCACACCTTCGTCATCCAGGTGGACCGGCGGGACGAATTGCAGGCGCATCTGGCGGCGCAGGGCATCGGCACCGGCATCCACTATCCCATCCCCATCCACCGGCAGCCAGCGGCGGCGCACCTGGGCTATCGCGAGGGCGACTTCCCGGCGGTGGAGGCGCAGGCGCGGCGCATCCTGACGCTGCCGGTCAACCAGTTCATGACGCCCGACGACATCGCCCGCGTGGCGCGCGCGGTGAACCGCTTCTTCGGGAGTGCCCGATGACCGAGCCCATCCGCTACGAGGCTGCCGTCGCGGAGTTCGAGGCCGGGCTGCTCGACGCCGTGCGCGGCCATGCGACGTCGCATGGCGCCCTGGAGATGTGGGTGCCCGACGAGGACCCGGTGCGCAGCCTGCTGAACATGGCGGAGTCGGCGGAGAGCTGCGGCGCGTCGGAGATCGCCGTCGCGGTCCGCCGCGCCACCCTGCCGGCGGACCGCGACGCCGAACTGCTGGCGCTGCTGGCGGAGCTGGGCACGGCGGCGATCGAGCCGGAGGGGGACGGGGTCGTCGTGCGCGTCACCGGCCTGGGGGCCGCGGCGGCGGTGCACGGCGTGCACCCGTCGCTGCGCGAGGGCATCCAGCGGCGCCTGTCGGCGCTGACGCACGAAGGCCCCTTGCCGGAGGCCGCCGGCTGCCTGCGCCTGGGTGCGGTCGAGGGGGACATCGGCCTGTCCATCCTTGTCAACCCGGTGGGGCGCACGGTGACGGCGGCGCGGCACGGCGGGGCCGCGAACCCGGTGGAGCGCGCCATCCTCGACGCGCTGTGCGCGGAGATCGAGGGCACGCCGGTGGCCGACGCGGCCGAGCATGGGCTGGTCCGCGTGCTGGGCGCGCTGCACGACCCGGACAAGGGCCGCCCGGTCCCGGGCATCCTGCACCCCGGCAACGCCGACCCGGCCTTCGCCCCGGCGCTGCGCCTGATCCGCGCGCTGCGCGACCGGTACGAGGAGACGGCGGGCGCGCCGCAAAGCTACAACGAGTTCGACCGGCCGCCCACGGACGCGTGGCTCGCACTGGGCGATGCGGAGCGGCAGGCGCGCGTCACGGCGGCGGTGGCGGCGTACCCGCCCGGTGCGATGCACGTGCTGGGGCTGGAGCTGGACCTGCACGGCCATCCGGTGCGCGTCGTCGTCGGCTTCGCCGACGGTGTTGCGGCGGCGGACAAGCCGGGGCTGATGCGCGCGCTGGAACGGCACCTGAAGCGCACGGTGGAGCGCAGCCTGCAAACCCACCACGCTGCGCTGAAGGACCAGAACGCCATCCGGCGCCTGTGAGGATCGACCCGCGATGACGAACATCCTGCCGGAGCACACGCAGCTCATCCTCGACGGCACCAAGATCGCCTGGCACCTGGACCGCGTGCGCGCGTGGGAGCGCGGCGAGCGCGTGGCCCCCATCACCATCGACATGGCGCTGACGCGGGCGTGCAACTACGGCTGCCACTTCTGCTACGCCATGCTGCAGGAGAACGACCGGGGCGTGATCAACCAGAAGGTCATCTACGACTTCCTGGAGGACTGCGCGGAGATCGGCGTCAAGGGCATCTCCCTGGTGTCGGACGGCGAGAGCACCATCTCCCCCGTCTTCGTCGACACCGTCGTGCGCGGCTCCCAGCTCGGCCTGTCCATGGCGGCGGGGACCAACGGCTTCGTGCTGAACCGGCGCAAGCTGGAGGAGATCCTGCCGCACATGACCTACCTGCGGGTCAACATCTCGGCCGGCGAGCGGCACCGCTACGCCGAGATCATGGGCGTGAAGGAGCACTGGTTCGATCGCGTGGTGGAGAACATCCGCGAGATGGTCGCCATCAAGAAGCGCCTGAACCTCTCCGTCACCATCGGGCTGCAGATGGTGCTGATGCCGCAGTACGCCGACCAGATCCTGCCGCTGGCGCGCCTGGGCAAGGAGCTGCGGCCGGACTACCTGGTGATCAAGCACTGTTCGGACGACGAGGACGGCTCGCTGGGTGTGGATTACAGCGGATACGAGGCGCTGTACGACCGCCTGCGCGAGGCGGAGGCGCTGTCGGACGAGGGGTACCAGGTCTCCGTCAAATGGTCGAAGATCCAGGACGGGCACCGCCGCTCCTACCAGCGCTGCTATGGCCCGCCGTTCATCATCCAGCTGTCGGGTTCGGGGCTGGTGGCGCCGTGCGGCATGCTGTTCAACGAGCGCTACAAGAAGTTCCACATCGGCAACATCTGCGACACCCGCTTCAAGGACCTGTGGTCGTCCGAGCGCTATTGGGAGGTGATGAACCTCCTGGCCGGGCCGGACTTCAACGCGCAGACCATGTGCGGCACGCTGTGCCTGCAGCACAAGGTGAACGAGGTGCTGGACGCCCACCGCAAGGGCCGCCTCGTGCTGGAAACCCCCGCCGGCGCGCCGCCGCAGCATCTGGATTTCATCTAATCCCTCCCTCGCCCCCGGCGGGGGAGGGAAGCCCGCGTACACGGGCAGGGTGGGGGCAACGGCCTTTGCGGAGGGCGGAGATCCGGGCTGGCGGTTGGCGTGCTGATCAAAAAATAAGAGATTTAGAGACGGAGAGATCGTGAGATCGTGATCAAGGCATAGCCTCGTGGGGCGCATGTGTTTGCTCAGGATTCCATTTTTCTCTAAATCTCGAAGTCTCTTATTTTTAAATCAGCATCCTCATCGCCAGCCAATATGCCGCTGATCCTGGCGGACAACTTGCCCCCACCCTCCCACTTCGTGGGTCCCTCCCTCCCCCAGCGGGGCTGGGGGAGGGGGAAATATCACTCCCGCATCAGGCGGTCCTGTTGGACGTGCAGCCAGAGGGCGAAGGCGTCGTAGGGGGTGACGGGGGCCAGCGCCAGGGCCTCGCGGCCGGTGAAGGCCTCCATGCGGCGGCCCTCGTTCAGGCGCAGGGTGGCGAAGGCGGCGTCGGTCACCGTCACCTCGAAGAAGGTGCGGAACAGGCGGCCGTGGCCGGCGAAGGTGCAGTCGAAGTCGATGCGCGTGAAGTAGCGCGCGGCGGCGGCGTCCACGCACAGGTTCAGTTCCTCCTCCAGCTCGCGCAGCAGGGCCTGCAGCTCATCCTCGCCGGGGTCGATGCCGCCGCCGAACAGGCCCCAGTGGGCGGGGAAGAAGATCTCCGGCTTGGGGTCGCGCAGCTGCATCAGGTAGCGGCCGTCGGCGCGCCGCAGGATGGCGGCGACCGCGTCGCCGGGCACCAGCCGGCTCGTGCCGTCGAGATAGGGGTCTTCCATCAGCCTCACCCGTGCGGTTTCCGTGAACGAGAGTAGCCGCAGCCGGGGCGGCGTTTCCAGAGTTGGCGTTTCCAGAGTCGGGGCGCTGTTCAGGGCGGGGGCGCTTCTGCTATACGGCCGGATCCACGGACGGCGGACGCCGGGTTCGGTCCCGCCGCGGAACCGATGCAGACATTCCGAGGACCAGCATGACCATCAGCAACGCCGCGCCCGGCAAGGACGTCTCCGCCGAGGACCTCGTCAGCAAGTTCCCGCTGGCCGCCAAGAAGTCGCCCGACCACGTCACCCGCTTCAGCGTGCGCG